>Ga0210401_10007885_pt1 | contig 10617 bp, 10 predicted proteins | sample IncBWH32MmetaG_FD_150866 | JGI IMG/M metagenome (GOLD analysis project Ga0210401, IMG submission 150866) | Forest soil microbial communities from Barre Woods Harvard Forest LTER site, Petersham, Massachusetts, United States - Inc-BW-H-32-M | ecosystem: Environmental > Terrestrial > Soil >... | reverse complement strand
ATCGCTCTCGCGCTCCAGCGGCGAAGTCGCCACGAAGCGCTCGACGGTGAAATCCGGTTCGATCGCGAGCAGCCGCCGGCGCACCACCGCGGCCTCCTGGGTACGCCCAAGATGGCCCAACGCCGCGAGATACGGCTTGTAGGTGGCGGAGAATGACGGGTTCATCTCGCTCACCGCACGCCCGACCGCCGTGGCCGATTCATAATCGCGCTTCAACAGGTGGATGAGGATGAAGAACGCATCGAAGAAGAAGGCGTGCGGGTCGAGCGGCGACAAGCGCTTGTAGCGGTTGTTGCGCCGTTCGGCCTCCTCGGGATCGCCCATATACGCGTAGGCGATCGCCGACAGCGCCCAGGCCATCGCCAGGTTCGGATTGAGCGACAAGGCCCGCTCATGCAACGCCACGGCTTCGCGCAGGCGCCGATGCAGGTAGGCGCGGACATGGCCGGCGATGGTCAGGCCGCGCGCATCGAACGGATCGAGCACGATTGCGCGTTCCGCCAACTCGCCCGCCTGTTCCATCATGTGGCGCGGATCGTCCGTCCAGCCCTGGCCGACAAAGAAGACGTGCCAATACGCATACCAGGCGTGCGCCGCGGCGTAGTCCGGCTCCAGCTCGATCGCATGCGCGAGGTATTCGCCGGCCTGCATGAATGGGCCGCGCTCCATGCGACCGATCAGCGGGATCGAGCGCAGCATCAGGTCATAGGCGTTGGCGTCCACCGGCGGCCGGCCGGCGCTGCGCTTGGCCTCGATCAGCAGGATTTCCGGGTCGATCTGCGCCACCACCTCGGAGGCGATCTCGTCCTGCAGCGACAGCAGGTCGTTCGACTGGCGGTCGAACCGGCGCGCCCAGACCACCTGGTTCCCGGCCCGCAGGTCCAGCAGACGGACCGTGATCCGCATACGGTTGCGCACCTTCTGGATCGATCCGTCCAGCAGGAAATCGATGCCGAATGTGCGTCGGATCGCGGTTTCGTCGCGTGTCTCGGCGGCGAAGCGGGCCAGCGAGTTGGAGGCGACCACGAACATCCAGCGGAACCGGGCGAGCGCCGTGGTGATCTCTTCCGCCAGCCCGGGAGCGAGATGCGACTCTTCCTCGGTGGTGCCGACCAACTGCAGCGGCATGACGCCGACATGGGCGCCGCCGCGGGTCGGCCGGACTTCCTGCGGCCGAGGCTCCAGGATCGGCGGCGGCTCGTAGGCTTCGTCTGCCGTCTGGGGCTGCGGCGGAGGCGGCGGCGCCGGCGGGCGCAGCGGCATGCGGCTGCCCGAGGGGCCGCGGATCTCGGCCAGCAGCTTCTGGGTCTCCGGCGACGGCGCAGCATCCAGCAGGTCGGCGAGCACCGCCCGGCAGCGGTCGTAGGCCTGGATCGCCATGCCGCGCTCGCCGCGGGCTGCGTGCGCCCGCATCAGCGCCCGCCAGGCGCCCTCATGCGCCCGGTCGATCTGCAGCAGGCGCTGTGCCGCCGGGATGGCTGCCTCAGGCTCGATCTGCTCGCGCAGCAGGGCTTCGGCGACCGTGCGCGCGCGGTCGCGCAGGCGTTCACGTTCGGTGGTCAGCCAGGCGTCGAAGGTCGGGTCGATGCCATCGAGGTCCTCCAGCAGGTCGCCATCGAGCAGGGACAGCGAGGCCGGCTGGTCGGTGGTCGCCCGCATCACCTCTTCGACATCGACCCACACCACGCCGGGCCGCAGCGAGAGATGGTCGCGCGTCACCACCAGGACATCGGTCCCGGCCGGGGCCAGTGATTCGAGGAGGCGGTGGATCTCCTGCCGGAGCGAGGCGCGGGCCTGTTCCTCCGGCCGCCGGCTCCACAATAATTCGGCTAGACGGCCACGCAACGCAGGACGCGGCGATGACAGCGCAATAACGGCCAATAGTGCACGGGTTTTGCGCCCGGCTGGCAGTACATTCTCGCTGGTCAGCGTCCAGGCTTCCATCTGACCGATCAACCGCATCCGCACCACGACCTGACCCGCTGAACCGGGCGGGGTCATGTGGGCTGAGGGTCGGTGTGAAGCGCCTGCCATCATCGCGTCATTTCTGCGGAGCTCGGTTGCATGAACAAGGGCTTCAGCACGCGAAAGCTTACGCCCCCCTTTCAGATCGCGGCTTCGACGAAGATTCGCTGGGCATTACCCTGCCATGCCTGATGAAATCGCGCCAGCCAATGTTCCGCCTGTATCGGCTCTCCGGCAACAATTGCCTCCAAAGGTGCCAGATAGACCGATTCATCCCGTCCCGCGGCGTCGCGTCGTGCCCGGGCACGCAGGCCGTCGGCCGCAATGCCAACGATTTCGCGCGCCAGGTCGCGCAGGCTGCCACCCCGCCAGTCCGCAGCCAGCCCCTCGCGCGGCACCGCGGCCCGCAATGCCACCGCATCCGCATGGCTGGCGCCGCGCAACACGGCCTCGGCCGCGGTGAGTGCCGCATCGTCGTAGAGCAGGCCGACCCAGAAGGCCGACTGCGCCACCATCATGTCGGCACGTCCGGCATCGGCGCCGCGCATCTCCAGGAATCGCTTGACGCGGACGTCAGTGAAAACCGTGGTGACGTGGTCAGCGAAATCACCCACAGTGGCGACGGTTCCGGTCGCATTGTGCAGCCGCCCGCTCATGAAGTCGCGGAATGAACTGCCGGCGACGTCGATGTATTCACCGTTTCGATAGATGAAATACATCGGCACGTGGTCGACCAGCCATTGTGCATAGCGCTCGAAGCCGAAGCCTGGCTCGAACATCACCGCGGGAATTCCGGACCGGTCGTTGTCGGTGTCGGTCCAGACCTGGGCGCGATACGACAGGAAGCCGTTGGGCCGGCCTTCGGTGAACGGTGAGTTGGCGAACAGTGCCGTGGCCAGCGGTTGCAGCAGCAACGACACCCGAAGCTTGCGCACCATGTCCTGTTCCGACGCATAGTCGAGATTGACCTGCACCGTACAGGTGCGCGTCATCATGTCGAGGCCGAGTTTGCCGACCTTCGGCATATATCGCCGCATGATCGCATAGCGGCTCTTCGGCATCCACGGCATCTGATCGCGCGTGGCAGTCGGATGGAAGCCCAGTGGCGCGAAGCCGATCTCCAGCGCACTGCTGACGCTGCGCACCTGCTCGTAATGCGCCTGCAGCTCCGCGTTGGTGTCGTGCAGTGTCACCAGCGGCGCGCCCGACAGCTCGAGCTGTCCGGCAGGTTCCAGCGAGATCGCCGCGTCGCCCTGCTTCAGGCCGATGGTCTGGCCGTGGTCGACGATGGGCGTGCCGCCGAACTGGCCAAGCCCGGCCAGCAGATCGCGAATCGAGCCGGGCTGGCCGTCCGCCGGTTGGTACGGCGGCGTGGCGAAATCGGCATAGCGGAAGCCGAATTTCTCATGCTCGGTCCCGATGCGGAATTGCTCCGCCGGCTTGCATCCGGCAGCGATGTGATCGGCCAGTTGCTGCAACGAAGTGATCGGGGTCGCATCGGCGTCTCCGGGATTGGACATGTCGCTCCCAGGCGTATCGGGTTCAGTTCGATGGTACTAGCGGCAAACCACCGCCTGCAACAATGCCAGCCCGGCGATACAGGCGGTCTCGGCCCGGAGGATGCGCGGACCAAGCGTTACAGCGGTTACAAAGGGACGCGCCCGCATGACGTCAAGCTCCACTGGCGTGAAGCCGCCTTCCGGACCGACCAGCAGGGCCAGCGGACCACGTCCCGCTGAAATACCCGGCGCGTCGATGCGTTCCGCGGCGACCAGCAAACGACGATCGGGCGGCCAGTCGGCCAGCACCGCAGCGAGCGGCTGCGGCGGCTGCACATGCGGGACGGTCAGGCGTTCGGACTGTTCGGCGGCCTCGGTCGCGATGCTGGCCAGCCGTTCCTGGTTCACCCGATGCGTGTTGCTCCGCTCGGTGGTCACCGGAAGCAGGCGGGCGACGCCAAGTTCGGTCGCCTTTTGGACGACCAGGTCGGTGGCATCGCGCTTCAGCAGCGCGAACACCAGCCAGAGGTCGGGTTCCGGCGCCGGTGCGCGAAGCTGCCGTTCCACGCGCAGGGTGGCGCGGTCGCGGCGGACCGCTTCGATGCGCGCGACGAACTCGCCGTCGCGTCCATTGAACAGGTTGACGGTGTCGCCTGCGCCACGGCGCATGACGGTGCCGAGGTAGTGGGCCTGCTGTGCCGAAGCGGCGATGGCCGCGCCGGGCGACAGGGGAGCGTCGACATGAAGGCGGATTGACCCGGGCATGGCGGTGGGCAGAGTAGCAGCCATGCAGGCGCACACCGATATCGTCGCGACGGGCTGGGTCGCGCGGCTGCCGAAGCCCTGGCTGCCCTATTTGCTGCTGGCGCGCGTGGACCGCCCGATCGGCACCTGGCTGCTGTTCCTGCCGGGACTGTGGGGCATCCTGCTGGCTGGTGCGCCAGCCCTCGAATCGATCCGGCTGATCGCGCTGTTCGCCATCGGCAGCCTGGTGATGCGGGCGGCCGGCTGCGTGGTCAACGACCTGTGGGACCGCGATATCGACCGCATGGTGGCGCGCACCGCCGGGCGCCCCCTGGCCTCCGGTGCGCTGCGGCCACGCCAGGCGCTGGCCTTCCTGGCGGTGCTGCTGCTGGTCGGACTGGTCATCCTGCTGCAACTCAACCGGCTGGCGCAGGCGCTGGGGGTGGCGTCGCTGCTCCTGGTGGCGCTGTATCCGCTGGCCAAGCGGGTGACCTGGTGGCCGCAGTTGATGATGGGCTTCACCTTCGGCTTCGGCGCGCCGCTGGGCTACGCCGCGGGAGCCGGACACCTCGGCGCCGCCTGGGCGGGGCTTTATGGCGCGGCGATCCTCTGGGATCTGGGATTCGACACGATCTACGCACACCAGGATCGGGAGGACGATGCACTGGTCGGGGTGAAATCGACCGCGCGGCTGTTCGGCGAACGCACCGCGCCTTTCCTCGCCGCCTGCTACGCCGGCAGCGTGCTGTTGGTGGCGCTTGCCGGCTGGCTGGCCGGGCTGAACGGCTGGTTCTTTGCCGCAACATTGCTGCCGGCGGTCCTGCTGGCACGCCAGGTCGTGTTGCTGGACATCCACGATCCGGCGCTGTGCCTGCGCCTGTTCCGCGCCAACCGCGAGGCCGGGCTGGCGGTGGCCGCGGCGATCCTGGTCGGCTGGATGTGACCGATGCCGACGCGTTCGTCCGGGCGCACACGATGCCCGGCCGCGCCGCGCTGGTGCCCGAAATCGCCCTCCACCTAGCCAGCGAGATCACGCCGATCTGGCAGGCAACCGAAGACTGGCTCGCCGCGCATAACGTCGACCCACCGTTCTGGGCGTTTGCCTGGCCGGGCGGCCAGGCGCTGGCGCGTCACGTACTGGACCATCCGGCCGGCGTCACCGGCCGCCGCGTGCTCGACTTCGCTGCCGGTGGCGGGATTGCCGCCATCGCCTGTGCGCTGGCTGGCGCCGCATCGGTGGAAGCCGCCGAGATCGACCGTCTGGCGCGCATCGCGATCGGGCTGAACGCCGCGGCCAACGGCGTGGCGGTTGGCGTGTTGCCGGTGGATGTGGTCGGCGCCGAGTGCCGCTGGGACATCATCCTATGCGGCGACGTCTGCTACGAGGCGCCCATGACCGCACTTATCCTGCCATGGCTCGGCCGGATGGCGCGGCACTGCGAGGTGTGGCTGGCCGATCCCGGCCGCGCCTACCTGCCGCGCGATGGCCTGGCGGCATTTGCCAGCTATCGCGTACCGACCAGCCTCGAACTGGAAGACTGCACTGAACGGCAGGTCGCGCTGTACCGGTTGGGCGATGCGCGAAGCGGCTGACGGCGGCAGGCCATGGCTCGGGCTCCATCCGCGTACCGACCAACCATCACGGCCAGGACAGGGCCGGTCGCGACAGTCGGCGCGGCGTCACGCGAACGACATCAGTATCCCGGCAGCTCGTTGACGCACACCACGCGCCAGCCGTCCTCGTGCCGTTCCAGGCGGGTCAGCGACAGGTTCTGCACCGACAGATGCAGCGCGTTGTCCGGACCGATACGCAGGCAATGCGCCACCGCGGCACGGATCGCGCCGCCGTGGCTGACGATCACCACGTCCTGGCCGCGATACTCGACCGAGAGGCGCTCCAGAGCTGCACCGACACGCGCGATGACGTCATTCATCGTCTCGCCGCCCGGCGGGCGTTCGTCGCCCGACAACGGCCAGAAGGCGTGCTTGGGCAGGGTTAGCCGCTCGGGCAGTTCGGCGTGCGGCAGGCCTTGCCATTCGCCGAGGCTTTGCTCGATCAGGTCCGGCTCGACCTGCGGCTCGCTGCGCGGATAGCCGGCGGCAAAGATCGCCTCCGCGGTGCGCCGGGTGCGCGACAGCGGCGTCACCTTCCACACCGCCGGCCGTGGCAGGCGCCTGGCCAACGCCTGGTACATCGGCGCCTGTTCGAGCAGCGTCGTCTCGCACAGCGGCACGTCCATGACGCCATACAGGATGGCGCGTGCGTTCTCATCCACCAGCGCGTGCCGGACCAGCCAGAAACGCGTTTCACCCATCGGCTCGGTTTCCCCCGTCATGGCCGGTCGCCGCTGGCCATGACGGGCCGGTGCGATCGCATCATTCGCCAATGCTCATCAGTGCACCACGCAGCCGGGCCTGGCGGAACTGGCTGGCGAACAGCAGCGCGGCTCCCGCCAGCCATACCGCGTTCAGCGCGAACGCATACACCAGGTGATCCCACCGCACCTCGCCATTCAGCAGCACCGCGCGCATGCCCTCGAACACATGCGCGGACGGCAGCGCCAGCGCCAAAGGCTGCATCAGTTTCGGCAGCACCGACACCGGATAGAACACCGCCGAGAACGGCGTCAGGCCGAACAGCACCGACCATGCCAACGCCTCGGCCCCGGCGCCGTGGCGCAGGATCAGCGATACCACGCCGAGTGCCACGGCCCAGCCCATGATCATCAGGTTGATGAAGAACAGCACGACCACCGGGCCCAGCGAGAACAGGTTGAAGGCATACAGCGCCCAGGCCACCGCGATCGCCGGCAGCACGCCTGCCAGCATGCGGATCGCCGACATCGCGATGAGCGCCGCGACCAGTTCCCACGGCCGCATCGGGCTGACGAAGACATGGCCCAGATTGCGCGACCACATCTCCTCGAGGAAGCTGATGGCCACGCCCATCTGGCTGCGCAGCGCCACTTCCCACAGCAGCACGCCGCCGAGCAGCGTGGCGCCGGCGAGCGCGGCGGTATTGCCCAGCCGCGTGGCGAGGAAGCTCGCGGTGAAACCCCAGATGCACATCTGCAGCACTGGCCAGTAGGCCAGCTCCAGCAGGCGCGGCCAGGACCGGCGGTACAGCGCCAGATGCCGGTACATCAGGCCCCAGATCCGGCGGGCGGCAGGATGCATCATGCCGGTGCCCCGGCGCGCGCCCGGCCGCGATCGCGGGCAATGTCCAGGAACACCTCCTCCATGTCCTCGCGGCCGTAGCGGTCCAGCAGTTCCTGTGGACTGCCGCGATCGACGATGCGGCCTTTCTTCAGCATCAGCACGTAGGAGCACAGCCGCTCCACCTCGGCCATGTTGTGCGACGCCAGCAGGATGGTGCAGCCGCTCTCGTCGCGATAGCGCTCCAGCCAGCTGCGCACCCAGTCGCCGGTGTCGGGATCGAGGCTCGCGGTGGGTTCATCGAGCAGCAGCAGCTCCGGCCGGTTGATCAGCGCCTTGGCCAGGGCGACGCGGGTCTTCTGGCCGGCCGACAGCTTGCCGGCCGGGCGATCGAGCAGCTCGCCGAGGTCCAGTTCGGCGGCGAGTTCCGCGATGCGGCCTTCCAGTCCTGCGACGTTGTACAGATGGCCGTAGACGCGCAGGTTCTCCGCCACCGACAGGCGCTGCGGCAGCGAGACATAGGGCGAGGAGAAGTTCATCCGCGCCAGCGCGCGAAACCGGTCGCGCGCCATGTCATGGCCGAGTACGTGGATCGTGCCAGCGGTGGGGATCAGCAGGCCGAGCAGCATGGCTATCGTCGTGGTCTTGCCGGCACCGTTGCCGCCAAGCAGCCCCACGGTCGCACCGACGCGCACGGTGAAGTCGATGTCGTCGACCGCCAGCGTCTCATTGTAGCGCTTGGTCAGGTGGTGCACCCGGATGGCGTCCATGGCGGGGGCATAGGCTGCCCGCGGCGCGCCGCCAAGTGCAGCGGTGGCGCCAGATGGAATTGGAGAATGGCGCATTGCTGCCCTAGGTTGTGCCGTCATGGTCGATTTCATCCCCGCCCCGGCAAGCCTGCCGCCGGGCCAGCGCGTCTACGCCATTGGCGACGTGCATGGCTGCCTGGACCGATTAGCCGCGATCCACGAACTGATCGCCGAGGACCTTTCGGTGCGGCCGGTTGCGGAGCCTGCGCTGATCCACCTGGGGGATTATGTCGATCGCGGCCCCGACAGCGCCGGCGTGGTGGCGCGGCTGGCCAACGGCTCGCCGGTGCCGGACGTGCCGACCATCAACCTGATGGGCAATCACGAGCACATGATGCTGGCCGCGATCGCGTCGGGGGAAGCCGACGCCACCGACCTGTGGCTGGCCAATGGCGGCGCCGATTCGCTGCAGAGCTGGGGCGTGCCGCGATCGGCGCAGCCGAAGGACTGGCCCGGCTACCTGCCGAGGCCGCATCTGCTGTTCCTGCGCGACCTGGCAGTGCGGCATCAGGTCGGCGGCTACCTGTTCGTGCACGCCGGCATCCGTCCCGGCATCGCGCTGGAGCGCCAGATCCGCCACGACCTGATGTGGATCCGCGAGCCGTTCCTTTCGTGCAAGGAGTCGTTCGGTATCGTCGTGGTGCACGGACATACGCCGCGGCACGACCCTGTGGTAAGGCCGAATCGCATCGGCATCGATACCGGAGCGGTAATGGGCGGAATGCTGACCTGCGCCGTGCTGGAAGAGGATCGGCTGGGCTTCATCACCGCGTAATCCGCGGGCCCGCACCGACCTTGAATGCAGACGCTTGCGTGGCAAGGAGCAGAAGGATACGGCGTTCCCCATGACCGACAGCGAAGCCGCGGCGCCCGCGCCATCCGAGCCGGAAGCCGACCTGGCAGCCGCCATACGCCGGCTGGGCCACACCAGTGCGCTGGTGGTGGGCGACGTGATGCTGGACCGCTACGTCTATGGCCAGGTCGAGCGCATCAGCCCGGAAGCGCCGGTGCCGATCCTGACGATAGACCGCGAACTGGCGATGCCGGGCGGCGCCGGGAACGTGGTGCGCAACATGACCGCGCTGGGTGCGGCGGTGGCTTTCATCTCGGTGGTGGGCGACGACGCGGCCGGTTCGGACCTCACCGGCCTGATCGGCGGCCAGCCCAATGTCGAACCGTGGCTGCTGGTGCAGGGCGGTCGCGTCACCACGCTGAAGACCCGCTATTTGTCGGGCGGCCAGCAATTGCTGCGCGCCGACCGCGAGGAGACCTCGCCGGTGCAGCCCAGGCTGGCCGAACGCCTGGTGCGGATTGCGCGCGATTCGATGGCGGCGACCTCGGTCACCGTGCTGTCCGACTACCGCAAGGGATTGATGACCGGCGAGGTGCCGTCCCTGCTGATCGCCGCGGCCCGCGAGGCCGGGCGTCCGGTGATCGTCGATCCGAAGGGGCCGGATTATGCCCGCTACGCCGGCGCCGACATCATCATGCCGAACCGCGTCGACCTGGCGGAGGCCACCGGCATGCGGGTGGATACCGAGGCCGCCATCGTCGCCGCCGCGACCGCGCTGCGCCAGCGGCATGGCTTCGGCGCCGTGGTGGTGACGCGCGGCAACGACGGCATGACGCTGCTGGACGATGACGGTGCGCGGCATTTCCCGGCCGAGGCAGCCGAGGTCTACGACGTGGCGGGTGCCGGCGATACCGCGGTGGCGACCCTGGCCGCCGGCGTCGCTGCACGGCTGGAACTCGGCGTGGCGGTGCGGCTGGCGAATATCGCCGCCGGCATCGTGGTTGGGAAGATCGGCACGGCGGTGGCGCGCGAGGCCGACCTGCTGGCCGCGCTGTCGCCGGAGACCGGCTCGCTGCGCAAAATCGTCGGGCGCGATGCGGCGGTTAGCACGTGCAGCGCTGGCACCACAAGGGCTGGCGCGTCGGCTTCACCAATGGCTGCTTCGACCTGCTGCACCCCGGCCATTTGCAATTGCTGGAGGAGGCGCGCGAGGCCTGCGACCGCCTGGTGGTCGGGCTGAACTCCGACGCCAGCGTGCGACGGTTGAAAGGACCGGGCCGTCCGGTGCAGCCGGAAGCCGCCCGCGCCGCGGTGTTGGCGAGCCTGGCCAGCGTCGACCTGGTCACCGTGTTCGAGGAGGACACGCCCGAGGCGCTGATCGACGCCGTGCATCCGGACCTGCTGGTGAAGGGCGCCAACTACACGCTGGACCAGGTGGTCGGCGCGGAAATGGTGCGAAGCTGGGGCGGCAAGGTCGCGCTGGTGGACATGGTGCCGGGGCATTCGACGACGGCGACGGTAGAGCGGATTCGGGGGTAGGAGCGGAGGCCCCCACCCCGACCCGCACTTTGCGCTCCCTCTCTCGTTTGGGCGGGGGAGGGTCGGGGAGGGGCCTATTCCACCCGCAGCGCCGCGCGGATGTCCGCGACGC
>Ga0210401_10007884_pt1 | contig 10617 bp, 10 predicted proteins | sample IncBWH32MmetaG_FD_150866 | JGI IMG/M metagenome (GOLD analysis project Ga0210401, IMG submission 150866) | Forest soil microbial communities from Barre Woods Harvard Forest LTER site, Petersham, Massachusetts, United States - Inc-BW-H-32-M | ecosystem: Environmental > Terrestrial > Soil >... | reverse complement strand
GCCAGCTCCGCGATGTAGACCGGCCCAAGTACGGACGATCCACCGATACCAAGTCCGCCGATGAACCGAGCGACAAGGAGTGCGTGCCAGCTCCACGCAAACGCGCAGCCCAATGCCGAGAGTACGTAAAAAACGGCCAGCACGCGTAACGTCTCGCGCCCGCCCCATTTTTGGCCGGGTATTCCTGCGGTCATCGCGCCGATGATGGTGCCGAAAAGCGCCATTGCCACCGTGACGCCCAGAGCTTGAGGCGACAAACCATACGCGATGGTGAGAGCGTGCGTCGTGCCCGAGATCACGGCGGTATCGAACCCAAACAACAATCCGCCTAGCGCGCCGACGGCGGTTGCTTTAGCGAGATTGGCGTTCATCTCTCCGGGCCTGCCAAGGAAAATGTCCTTTGCGTTTTCCTCAAGGTTCCTCCGCTATGGCTGCATGTAGAACACGCTCATCGTCCGATAAAAATTCCACACATCCACTTTGGAGGACATTTCGAAAGGAGAATGCATTGAGAGCAGCGGCACCCCGAAATCAATCACCTCCATGTCTTCGCGAGACATGAACCCGCCGATAGTGCCACCGCCGCCGACGTCCACTTTATAAGTGTGGGTCTGCCAGGGTATGCCATTGCGGTCCAGCAGGCCGCGAATCTTCGCCGTAAATTCGGAAGGCGGGTCGAACCCCTCTCCGTAGAGTTTTATCGTCACGCCGAAGCCGAGCCGCGCGGCATTTGTGGCCTCCGAAGTGGAAGGGAAAATCGGATTCAGACTGTCATTGGCGTCGGCGGAAATCACCAGCGAATTATGCAATGCGCGGCGCAAATCCAAATCGTTATACGACGCACCGCGTTGCGCGCCGATCAGCCGCGCAATCGTCGAGTTCAAAAATTGCGAGCCTGCTCCTGTGTTGTTTACAGAGCCGACTTCCTCGAAGTTGGAAAGATAAGCAAGCGCCGTAAATTTCGGCGTGCCTTGGAGATCGATGATGGCGCGCGCAGCGCAATAGGAGGAAACGCGGTCGTCTTGCCCATACGCGCCGATCAGTCCGCGGTCAAAACCAACATCCGCGGGATGCGAAGCGGGGACCAACGCAAGCTCCGCGCTCACCAGGTCTTCTTCCTTAATCTTGTAGGTCGACGTCAAAAGTTGCGTGACTTCCACGGCCACTGATTCTTTTTCTCCGGGAATGCTGCCGATAACGGGATCGAGCTCTTCGCCCTGCAGCACATTGGTATACGTACGCGTTCGCAAATCTGCATCCGAGTGCGGCGCAGCATCCGGAATGACAAAAACAGGTTCGCCGGGATTCAGGCCGATGGATACATCGATGGTGCGCCCGTCGCTCGTGTCGATGCGGCCGACCAGCGCGAGCGGAAGGTTCGACCACTGATATTTCTTAATTCCGCCGTAATATTTCGTTTTGAAAAGCGCGAAGCCCCCGGCGGGATAGATCGGGCGTCCCTTCAAATCGATATGGGGGCTGTCCTGATGCGTTCCGACAACGCGCGAACCATCCACGATGGGCTCGGAGCCAATCACGGCAAGGATGAGGCTGCGGTCGCGGTTCGGAATGATGAGCCGCGCGCCAGGTTTCACCTGTTCGGGTTTGCTGAATTCGGCGAAGCCTGCGGCGCGCGCCCGGCGAATTACTTCGCGCGTCGATCCCAGCGCCGATCTAGCTATGTTCAGATAGTTCTTGTAGTCCTCGGAGAAATCTTGAACTAGCTTGCGATCTGCGGGCGTGAGCAAAAGCCACGAAGATTTTTTCTTTCCCCAGGCATCGCCCTCATCCTGGGCTGAAAGCCTCGGGGAAAAGCTCGCTCCGAGACCGATCAAAATCATCAACAGAAAAAACCCTCGTTGCCAAATCTTCATCCTTCTTTCTCCTCATTCTCACCGTTGCTCGGCGAGGCTTTGAAACCGCCAGTATCCACGGAAGGAGGATGGTACCTCAAAACTGGCGGGGGAGTGCCACCGGGCAGATTTGGGAACTCGCCGGCGTTTCTGTATGATTTTATCCCGTGAACATTTTTCTGAGCGATGTTGAGGCGCGAGTCCTGGGCTGTTTGGTGGAGAAGGAAATCACCACGCCGGAATACTATCCGCTTTCGCTGAACGCCTTGGTTCATGCCTGTAACCAGAAATCGAATCGGGATCCACTCATGAATCTTGAGGAAGACGCAGTGCGGCAGGCCTTGCGCACGTTGAGCGAACAGGCGCTCACCAGGTCGGCAAGCGGGGACAGCCGCGTAGCGAAATACGAACACCGTCTCGCGGATACTTTCAATTTTACACGGCCGGAGACGGCAATTCTGTGCGAGTTGTTGTTGCGAGGCCCGCAGACGCCAGGAGAATTGCGGAGCCGCGCGGAACGTATGCATCCGTTTGAAGATTTGAGCGTGGTGCAGTCAACTTTGAAGCATCTGATGGAACGCAATCCGCCGCTCGTGAAGTTGCTGCCCCGCCAGCCAGGCAACAAAGAGGCACGCTATGCGCATCTATTGTCCGGTGACGTGGAAGTGGGCGAAGCGCCGCCCGTGAAGACAGTGGCCATATCCAACAGCTCCCCGGAGAACGCGCGGATGACGGAGCTGGAAGCTGAAATCGCGAGTTTGCAAAAAGAAATTGCGGATTTGAAGAGCCAGTTCGCGGAGTTTCGGAAGCAGTTTGAGTAGCACGAATGTCCAGTCAGGCGGCCAAGCGCCGGGATCCGATCCAGAGAGCGAGAACGATGGTTGAGTCCGCTTCGGGGATGGAGAGCGATTATTACGGGGCGATAGTTCGAGACGTCAAGGTGGGACCGAGACGCGAAATAGTGCTTCGAATCGAGACATGGCCAAAGGGGAAGTCGACGTTCGGGGGCGGGTTTATAGTCACACTCCGTTTTGCGGCCATCGTTAACTACGAGGAAGTTCAGAGGTATTTTGCAAAGGTTCCCGTTGAGAGTCTCCATTATCTGCGGGAACTTAACGAATCCACAGGGTGTCGGCACGTTGTCGAAATGGAGTTTGACCGGGGCGGCGACCGCATCATGATCATCGCGGGAAAGCTTTCGAAACTGACACACGCAAAGCCAATTTCGCGACGGTCGATGGTTTTTCGAAGGAAGGGTTGACACGAGCACGTCTGAGTTCATAACATGAGGCTTCGCGCTTGATAAATTGAATCTGGTTGGGGCGATTCGAAACGGTTGTGCATCTCGCTGCAAGAAATAAAAATACATGATCACAGTTAAAGAGCTTACGAAGAGGTACGCGCGCAACACGGCTGTCGACCACATCTCCTTTGAGATTCAGAAAGGCCAGATAGTTGGCTTTTTGGGGCCCAATGGAGCGGGCAAAACCACTACGATGCGGATGCTGACGTGTTTTATGCCGCCCACGGCGGGCACCGCCACCGTGGCTGGATTCGACGTCCTCGAAGAGCCCATGGAAGTGAAGAAGCGCATTGGCTATTTGCCGGAAACGCCGCCCCTGTATCCGGAAATGCGCACCGGCGAATATCTTGAATTTGTGGGCAGGTTAAAAGGGTTGTCGAAGTCCGAGCTGAGCAAGCGAGTGGATTATGTCTGCGAGCGCTGCTCGGTTGCCGACGTGCGCGAGAAATTGATAAGCAAGCTTTCGAAGGGCTACCGGCAACGTGTGGGATTGGCGCAGGCCATCATTCATAACCCGGACGTGCTTATTTTAGACGAGCCTACGGCCGGCCTTGATCCAAAGCAAATCAATGAGACGCGGGATTTGATCAAGAGCCTCGCCGGGGATCACACGATCATTTTGAGCACGCACATTCTGCCGGAAGTCGAACAGACCTGCGAGCAGGTGATCATCATCGCCAAAGGGAAAGTGATCGCGACAGACTCAGTCAGCAATTTGCAGAACCGGGCGCGAGGCGTCGAATCGGTGCTGCTGGAAGTTGCCGGGCGAAATGGAGAGGTCGATCCTGCAGTGGTGCAGACACGGCTCGAGAAAATTACAGGCGTTAGCAAGGTGCACTTCAAGGAGAAACGCCAGACGCGCAATATTTTCGAGATTGAGAGTGTGAAGGACAAGTTGGTGCGAGGCGATCTGGCGCGCGCGGTCGTGGAAGCGGGATGGGACCTGAACGAGTTGCGTTCCTCGGCCATGAGTCTTGAAGAAGTTTTCTTGCAGCTCACCGGCGATCATGCAGCCGCTCCGGCGGAGGATGTGGCGGCGAAGGGGGCGAGCAAGTGAGAAATATTTGGACGATTTGGCGAAAGGAAATGCGCAGTTATTTCGTGTCGCCCGTTGCCTATCTTCTGCTCCTCATGTTTGCACTCCTGTTTGGCTTCTTTTTCTGGAACGCGGTCGGTGAGTTTTCCTACTACAGCGTGCAGTCGATGATGCAAGGCGAGTCGTTCCCGATGAACATCAACGAGCAAATCATTCGGCCGCTGCTCGGGAATATCACGATCCTGGGGCTGTTTTTTGTGCCGCTGATCACCATGCGGCTGTTTGCGGAAGAGAAGCGCACCGGCACAATTGAGCTCCTCACGACGTCCCCCATCCGCGATGGAGAAGTGATTCTCGGAAAGTGGCTGGCTGCTCTGACGCTCTATATTTGCATCTTGTTGGTGACGGGGCTGAACTTTATCTTCCTCTTCAAGTACGGGAATCCGGATTGGAAGCCGCTGGCGATTAATTATCTTGGATTGCTGCTGCAGGCGGCTGCCTTGCTTGCGATAGGAACATTTATTTCCACGCTGACAAAGAATCAGATTATCGCTGGTGCCGCCACGTTTGGGGTATGTCTACTGATTTTCGTGCTTGGTTGGGTGACAGGGTTCAACAGCGCAACATGGGCGCAAGTCTGCTCGTACATTTCCGTGAACACCCATATGGAATCGTTTGGTCGCGGAGTGCTGGATCTGAAAGACGCCGTCTACTATGTGACGCTGACTATCTTGGGGCTTTTTCTTACGGCGCGCTCGATCGAATCTCTGCGTTGGAGGTCGTAAGTGAATACGGAATTGTTGAAGGCCAGACAGACGAAATATGTGGCCTATGCCACGCTGTACATTCTCGTGACGGTCGCTGTGCTGACGGTGGCGAACATGCTTGCCAACCGCTACAACAAGACCTACGACACGACATCCAACAAGAAATACACCCTTTCGGAACAGACCGCCAAAATCGTCAAAGGGCTGAAAGAACCCGCAACGATTTATTATTTCGACCGGCCATCAGGATTCAAGACAGCGAAAGATACGCTCGATCAGTACGCCACGCTCTCTCCCAAAATCCATGTCCAGTATGTAGACGCCGAAAAGGATAACTTGCTCGCGCGGCAAGCTGGGGCGAAAAACATTGGAACCGCGATCGTGCAGATCGGGGCGCGTAAGGAAGAGGCCAAGGGACTCACCGAGGAAGGCATCACTGGGGCGTTCATTCGCGATTTGAAGAATACCACTCGCACAGTTTGTTTTGTGACGGGAAGCGGCGAACACCAGATTGAGGATACGGCCGGCAATGGCTTTTCGCGATTGAAAGATCTACTGGGCAGAGATGAATATCAGGCCAAATCGATCAATCTCTTGGAGAAGGCTGAAGTTCCGGCGGACTGCACTGTGTTGGTCGTTGGCGGACCGAAGACCGACTATGTGCAGCCACAGATCGATGCTCTTAAGAAATATGTCGAGGATGGCGGACGCGCGCTGTTTCTATTGAACCCGGCGCTGAATTTGGGCAAGGAGCAAATTACGGACAACGAGCCTCTGACCAGCTTGCTTTCGAGTTGGGGAGTAACGCCGTCCAAAGATTTGGTCCTGGACATGAATCCTATCAGCCGCGTTTTGGGAACAGGGCCGGAAGTGGCGTTGGTCATGCACTACGACTCGCACGCGATCGTCAACGAGATGAAGGGAACGGCGACAGGTTTTCCCATCTCGAGGTCGCTAGAGACGAAGAACGGGGACAAGACAACGGTCGACAAATTGTTCGAATCTTCGGAGAGCAGTGTTGCCACGACGAAACTGAATTCGCCAAGCATAGATCCCAATGACCCGAAGAACAAGCGGGGGCCTCTGACGCTGGCTGCCGCAGGAGTCTACACCACCGGAAAAGATAACTCGCAGGGCCGTTTTGTCGTGATCGGCAGTTCTGAGTGGGCTGCCAATGCGTTTCTTGGGTTCCAAGGAAATCGCGACCTTGCGATGAACGCCGTGAATTGGCTGTCGTCGGACGAAGATCTGATCTCCATTCGCCCCAAAGAGCGCGAAGATCGCCGCATCACCATGACGAACGGGCAGATTCGATGGGTCGGCATTACGAGTGTGCTCTTGCTTCCGCTTGCCGTGATTGTGACGGGAGTTTCGGTTTGGTGGCGAAGAAGATAAGTTTCGCGTCGTGGGGCCGCGTATTTCATATTTAGATTTATCAGGACTATCCTATGAAAGGTCATGGACTTCTGTTTGCCGCGGTGTTGCTTGCCGCACTAAGTGGAGTTCTGTACTGGTCCAATCGCCACAAGGCCGCGGAAAGCGACATAAAGATTTCTGCCGACGCGCCTCCGAAGATTCTCGACCTCAAGCAAGCTAACATCTCCAAAATTGACATAAAGAAAAAGGGAAGCGATCCGGTGGAACTCGCGAAAGACGGTTCCGGTGCCTGGCAAATCGTTTCGCCAAAAGAGTACCGCGCCGATCAGAATACGGTTTCCAGCTTTGTATCCGCACTGGCTTCGCTAACCTCGGAGCGGCTCCTGGACGCGAATGCCAGTAACCCTGCGCAGTATGGGCTTGCGGATGCCGGCTACGAAGTCGATGTAATCGAGAAGGACGGCACGGCGCATAGACTACTCATCGGGGAGGAAGCTCCGGCAGGAAGTAGTTCCTATGTAGCCCTCGGTGGTGACCCGCGTTTGTTCATGCTCGGAAGCTACAACAAGACCAGCCTGGTAAAGTCGCTTAACGATCTACGCGATAAGCGGTTGCTTGTGTTCGAGCAAGACAAGCTCAGCCGTGTGGAACTGACCGCGAAGAAACAGGACATCGAGTTTGGCCGCAACAAAGAGCAATGGCAAATTGTGAAGCCGAAGCCATTTCGCGCCGATGATTCCAAGGTGGAAGAGCTAATTCGCAAATTGGCCGACGCGAAGATGGATTTGAGCGCTTCGGACGACGACCAGAAGAAGGCAGCGGCAGCGTTTAGTTCTGGAACTGCAGTGGCGACGGCCAAAGTGACCGATGCTTCCGGGACGGAAGAGTTGCAAGTCCGCAAGAATAAAGAAGACTACTACGCGAAATCGAGCGCGGTCGAAGGTGTGTACAAAATAGGAAGCGATCTGGGAACGGCGCTCGACAAAACGGTCGATGATTTCCGTAACAAAAAGCTCTTTGATTTAGGATTCACCGATCCCGAAAAGATCGAGCTGCACGATGGAGCCAAAGCGTATTTCCTGACGAAGGGCGGCTCGGATTGGTTTTGGTCGGACGGAAAGAAAGTGGATGCGATTGGCGCGGAAGCGTTTATCGAGAAAGTACGCGACCTGGCCGCTAGCAAATTTGTGGAGTCCGGATTTGGCGCGACGGAACTCGAAGTGACCGCGACATCGAACACTGGAAAGAGCATCGAAAAAGTGTTGATTGCGAAAGATGGCGATCATTATGTTGCCAAGCGCGATGGCGAACCGGCGTTGTATCAGTTGGACCCGGTTGTGGTGACGGGTCTGGAGAAAGCCGCCGAAGATATGAAGCCCGCGGTTGAGCCCAAGCCAGAACCTTCGCCGAAAAAGAAGTAGACGATTGAGCTGATGCTTCCGCTCGTAGCCAGGGATATCGATTTCGGGCGGCTACCTTCAGGTTTTCATTCCCCTCGGGAAGAGAAGCGAGACTACCGATACATGGCGCGGTCGAGCGCCAGCTTTTCCTCTGGAGTCATAGGACGAACAACGCCTTTGGCTAGATCCCCTAGCGCGAATGGACCGATGGCTACGCGAATCAGCCGCAACACTTCAATACTCAGAGTCTCCAGCATCCGGCGAATGTGCCGGTTTTTACCTTCATCGAGAACAATCTCCAGCCAGGAATTCCGCTTTCCCTTACGAAGTAGCGACGCGGCCTTCACACCGAGCGTGTCGCCCTCTTTTGTATGGACGCCATTTTTAAGAGTATCGATCAGCGCCGCGTCAGCGACCTTTCCAATTTGCACATGATATGTTTTGTCGAGATGCGTTTCGGGAGCGGTGACGCGAGCACCCCACTCCGAGTCGTTCGTTAGCAACAGCAATCCTTCACTTGCCTTATCCAGCCGGCCAACAGGCGCGACCCATGGCAGGTCTGCATCGAGAAGCGAGTAGACGGTGTCGCGACCCTTTTCATCTGAGGCGGTAGTGACAATCCCCCGCGGCTTATTCAGCGCAAGATAGATTTTCTCGCGAGCAGTAATCGCCTGACCGTCAACGTCAATGCGGTCCTTGCCAAGTCTAACCGGCGTCTCCGGGTCGCGCCGACGCGCGCCATTCACCCGAACTTTTCCCGCGCGAATAAGCTGGACCGCTTGCGCACGCGAACAAAAGCCAAGTTTTGAGAGGGCTCTTGCAAGACCTAATTTTTTTAGTGGAGCGTTGGGCAACTGTCAATTCCTCGCCTTGCGCAATTATTTCGACGAACTTGACGACGCGACAGACGCGGCCGATGGACCGCTCGCAGCCGTAGGAGCTGGGGGATCGTGCTTTACGGCGCCGTAGCGGGCGGCTAGCCAAGCGCGGACTTCGTCGGGATTGTAATGGAAGGGGCCCATTCCGCCGCGATAAGCGACGCGGCCGGATTCGTCGATGACGTAGAGCCGTTCGGGCCAGGCGGAGTAGGCGTCGTTAGCGGCGTTGTTGATGTCGTCTATGCCGAAGGCAATGGGATAGTGGAAGCGTTGGATGAAATCGTTGGCGATGGCTACGCGCTGAGCAAGAGTTTTCGGCTGGGCGTAGCAGACGTCGTCTTTTACGTTGGACTTCATTTGCCATTCGTCGGTGGGATGGGCTTCGCGGACGTAGACAGTCAGGAAGTCTGCGTGATCTTTGTAGTCGTTGTAAATCTGCACCACGTCACCGACGTGGCGGCGGAAAGGCGGTCAAGTGTAGCTGCCGAAGATGACGACAAGAGGGCGAGAGCCGGTGCGTTCGCGAATGTGGAAGTGATTTGCACCGTCGAGGGCGAGGAGGCGAGCGTCGGGGGCGTCGTCGCCAACTTTGAGAGTGCCGCGGTGCATGTGGGGCAGGGCATAGCGCAGCATGCCGTAGGCGTCTTTGGGGCTCCCGGCCATTTTGCAAAGAAGGAGAAAGCCGGCGATCAACAGGAGCAATAAAACGGCAATTGTCCATTTCCAGAAGAGAGTCATGGTAAGTTGTTCCAGCCGAGTGACGACGCGCGCACGCCAGATTTGAGGTCAGCGAGACACTTCCTTCTTACACCCCTGGGATGATTGGCGAACACGGTGGCGAAACGTAACACCCTGGCCTCGATGGATGAATAGTATTTTTGCATTAGCGAGAGTGCTCTGCGGCTACTTTTGGGCATCTTTTGCTAGAAGGTGCTCGCGCTCGGCTTTATACCGAGCCAAAGAGCGCTCGATAACCGTGAGCGCTGCGTACGCGGGACGAATTTCTTCGACCTCCACCTTTTTGCCTTCGAGCAGCTTGTAATCCTGAAAGAAACGGCGGAGAACCAGCAAGCGGTGCGGAGGTAGGTCGCGAGCCTCGATGTAGCTGCTGAATTCGGGGTCGCCGGTGGCAACGGCGATGATTTTGTCGTCGCTGGCTCCGGAGTCGATCATGGACATCAGGCCGATGGCGCGGGCTTTGATTAGGGCGAGGGGCTGAACCGGCTCCTGGCAGAGGACCAGCACGTCGAGAGGATCGTTGTCTTCGGCGTAGGTCTGAGGAATGAATCCATAGTTCGCCGGGTAAAAAACGGCGGAGTGGATAATGCGATCGACCTTTAGCAAGCCGCTGGGTTTGTCCAGCTCGTATTTCACATTGGAACCGAGCGGGATTTCGATCACCGCTTGAAAATCGCGGGGAAGTTCATCTCCTGGTGAAACATCATGCCAGGCGTGGAGCATCAGGGCACATCCTTGGTTATGAGCATTGTGGATTGCTACAAGCTATTATCGCTGGAAAATGTCTGCGTGCCAAAAAAGTAGTGGTGACCATTCGCGCGATGGCGACTGTTTGCGTCATCCCTTTGCCAGTTGCTTATCATGAGCCAAGACAGGCAGGAAAGCCTGTCCCACGTTGCCGCAGCCTAACCGTGGGGACGGCTGTAGGGGCACGACATGTCGTGCCCTCTTTTTTCTACGCGGTTGGCAGTTCGTGGCGCTTGGTCCAGAAGTAGAGAGCGAAGGCGATGGCAACTAGGGGAAGGACGCAGCCGAATTCATCGATGAACCACTTCGTCTTTCCAGTGTCACGCGTTATGGGAGTAAAGATGCCTTGGATGTAGAGGTTGTGGCTCGCATGGAGGATCGCGCCGGTCCAAAGGCTGCCGGATTTGAGGCGCATCCAGGCAAAAACGAAGCTAATGGAAACCACCATCACAGTGAAACACGTCAGACCGTACCAAGTGGGAGTGCCGGAATTGTAGTCGGCGAAAATCAGGATGGGA
>Ga0210401_10007881_pt1 | contig 10620 bp, 10 predicted proteins | sample IncBWH32MmetaG_FD_150866 | JGI IMG/M metagenome (GOLD analysis project Ga0210401, IMG submission 150866) | Forest soil microbial communities from Barre Woods Harvard Forest LTER site, Petersham, Massachusetts, United States - Inc-BW-H-32-M | ecosystem: Environmental > Terrestrial > Soil >... | reverse complement strand
CCAAAGACAAGCCGCGATATGTAATGGGGGTCGGGACGCCGGAGGAGATCCTGACCTATGCCGGACTGGGCGTCGACATGATGGACTGCGTGCTTCCGACGCGCGCCGCACGGCACGGGCTTTTATTTACCTCCAAGGGCAAGGTTTCGATCAAACAGGCGCGCTACGCGAAGGATTCCGGGCCGCTCGACCCGGCCTGCGGATGCCGGGTTTGCCAACGTTATTCACGCGCCTATTTGCGCCACCTGTATGCCGCTAACGAAGTGCTGGCACAGGTTTTAAATACCATCCACAACCTCAGTTTCTACCTTGACACTATGCAGAGGGTGCGGCATTCTATTCGACTTGGGGAAGGGACGCGTCCTCTTTCTGGTGTCTCGTCTCAACCAAAGCCGTAGGGTCCCCAGTCCCCTTTAACAAGCCTGAGGCTGAAGGATTACCCGGCCGGAATACACGAGTACTCCCGCGGTGACAATAAAGGGATCAGGGCGCCCACCGGCGTGGGTAGCGATGTTTGAATGATTTCGTCTTACGGGACTTCATGAGCACTTTATACGTTTTAGCGTTACAGGTAGGCGGCGGTTCCAGTATTGCGCTTCTCCTTCCCGTGGTTGGGATGTTCGCCGTTTTCTATTTCCTGCTGATTCTCCCGCAACAGCGGCGGCAGAAGAAGTGGCAGGCCATGCTTTCGGAACTAAAGACCGGCGACAAGGTGGTGACCAGCGGAGGGCTGCGCGGGACCATCTTCTCTATCAAAGACGACGCCCTGATCTTGCGCGTTCCCCCGGACAACTTGAAGTTGGAGGTCACGCGCGGATCGATCGTCACGGTGACGACGCAGGATGAGGCGGTGAGCAAGTAGTGGCGAGTACTGAGTCGCGAGTACCGGGTACTGAATTGGAAGTTGCGGAAGAAGGTAGAGGTCGAAGTTCTAAATCAGATTGGGGTTGTGAGCGTCATTTTCTGTCATGAATAAGAACCTACGCTGGAAAGTCGTCGTCATCATCGGAACGTTGCTGGTGTTTCTGTTTGGGATCTTCGGATTCCCCTGGGAGTGGTCGGGCAAGACGATTATGTCCGCCATGACCGATCGCATTCACCTCGGCTTGGATCTTAAGGGCGGCACCCACCTCATCCTGCAGGTGCAGGTGAACGACGCGGTGAACGCAGAGTCGGACCGTGCGGTCGAGCGGCTGAAGGACGACCTGCGCACCCGAAAAGTCGGCTACGCCGATATCAATAAGCCCGATCCGGCGAACGCGCCCGACAAGATCGTGATCAAGGGCGTTCCCTCGGAGTCCTCGGGAGACTTTCGCTCGATTGTGAGCGACCGCCTTCCCGAATACGACGCGACGTCGGGAGCGGAAAACTCCTGGGTGCTGACGATGAAGCCCCAGAACCTGTCGGACCTGAAGAATCGGGCGGTGGCGCAGGCGATCGAAACGATCCGCAACCGCATTGACAAGCTGGGCGTGAGCGAGCCCGTGATTCAGGAACACGGATTGGGGCAGTACCAGATTCTGGTACAGCTACCGGGTGTGGATGATCCCGCGCGCGTGAAAGAGATCATGCAGTCGACCGCCATGCTTGAGATTCGTCAGGCGCTTGGGAACGGTACCGCCTACAAGGACGAAGCTGGCGCGCTCGCTGCAAACAACGGAACTCTTCCGGATAATGCCGTGCTGATGCATGGGCGCAACATTGGAGCGTCCGGCGAAGACTCGGTTTATTTGATTTCGAGAGTGTCGGCGGTTGCCGGCCACGATCTGCGCGAGGCGCGCGTGGGCCGCGATCCCAACACCAGCCGGCCGGAAGTTGAGTTTGTGCTGACGGGAGAAGGTGGCCGGCGATTCAGCAACTTCACCGGCTCGCACATCAATGATTTCCTCGCGGTCGTGATGGACAACAAGGTGATGGAAGTCGCCCGCATCGAGTCCGAAATCAGCGACCAGGGACGGATCACCGGAAGCTTCACCGATCAGCAAGCCAAGGATCTGGCGCTGATCCTGAATTCGGGCGCGCTACCAGCCGGCATCAAGTATCTCGAGGAACGCACGGTGGGACCTTCGCTCGGAGCAGATTCGATTCGCTCGGGCGTGCAAGCGGCAGTAGTTGGAATGCTCGCCGTGCTGATCTTCATGCTGGTCTACTATCACGGGGCCGGAATCAACGCAGACGTCGCGCTCATTCTGAACCTGATCATCCTGCTGGGCTTCCTCGGATTCAGCGGGGCGACGCTCACCTTACCGGGAATTGCGGGTGTAATTTTGACGGTCGGTATGGGCGTGGATTCGAATGTTCTGATCTTCGAGCGCATTCGCGAGGAATTGAGGAACGGCAAGACGCCGCCCTCGGCGGTGGACCAGGGATTCGCGCATGCGTGGATCACGATCGTCGACACACACGTCACCACGATTGTGTCGGCGTTCATCCTGTTCATCTTCGGCACCGGACCGGTGAAAGGATTCGCGGTCACGCTGACTTTCGGTCTACTTGCGAACCTGTTCACGGCGGTGTTTGTGTCGCGAGTGATCTTCGATTTCGTGCTGGCGCGCAAGCAGCGCGGAGAAGCGTTGAGTATTGGGTAGTAGCGAGGGCGGGACGCCCTCATGACAGTCGGCGGGACGCCGGCGCTACGGTCATTCAATTCAGGAAACATGACAGAAAGGTTCTGAAGCCGCGTGGAATTTTTTCGGAATCCAAACATAGATTTTCTCGGCAAGAAGTGGTACTTTCTCGCCTTTTCGTTGGTGTTCAGCGTGGCGGGTATCCTCTCCATGCTCTTCTGGCACGGGATCCCGTTGGGAGTCGATTTCCGTGGCGGCACGCTGGTGTATGTGAAGTTTTCCCACACACCGAATAACGATGCTATCCGTGCGGCGTTGGACCGCGTGGGTCTGCACAACGCCAAGATTCAGAGTTATGGCCCGGCGCAGAACGACGAAGTTCTCATCGATCTGGCCGAGAGGGAAACGAACGAGGCGGCGCTCGACAAGGGGAAAGCTCAGATCATCGGCGCGCTGGAAGGCAATAACCCGGCCGGCAAGATTGATCTGAATAACGCCAGCTCTTTGACAATCAAAGACTACCTGATGCAGAAGGATCCGCAGCATTTGGGGACGGATGCCGATGCCAAGTACACCGCTACGGCGCAAGCCGTCGTCAATTACCGTGACAAAGTGAGGGGCGGGGTTCTGCACTCGCTGGATGAACTGAAATCCGCTACCGACCCTGCGACTGTTGCTTCGTTGCAAGAGGCTTTTTACTTGTCGGATTTTGGCGTACGGAACGTGGAGATTGTTGGCCCGCAGGTGGGAGCGCAGTTACAGCGGCAGGCCATTCTGGCGGTTGTGTATTCGCTGGCCGGGATGCTGATTTACCTGGGGTTCCGGTTCGAGTGGATTTACGGTGTGGCGGCAGTGGTGACGGTCTTTCACGACACGTTGATCACGGTGGGCGCGTTTTCGCTGACGAACAAGCCGATTTCACTCACCGTCGTGGCTGCCATTCTGACCCTGGTCGGCTACTCGAATAACGACACGATCGTCGTTTTCGACCGCATCCGCGAGAACATCAAGTTGATGAGGCGAGAGAAGCTGGCCGACATCGTCAATCGCAGCATTAATCAAACTTTGAGCAGAACGATCTTGACGGCGGGCCTGACGTTCCTTACTGTGCTTGCCTTGTATTTATTCGGTGGCGAGGTGCTGCACGGTTTCTCGTTCGCCCTAGTGATCGGGATCCTGATCGGGACCTACTCATCGATTGCGATCGCGGCCCCGATCCTGGTGGCCTACCAGGAATGGCGTAGTAGCCGCGGCAAACGCCCGGTCGCAATGCCCGTGGATACAGGAAAGCGAGATAAGGCAAAAGCCGGAGTGTAGGGCGGGTCGGCGAGGCGCACAATTCAAGGGAAGATTTCTTTCGCAGAGCGCCGACGAATTGCATCTTTAGGGTCTTGAAGCTGGGGCAGTTGCAGGCCGGGTCGGTGTCTAAATGATTGATTCCAGTAAGCACCGTGGCGATATTGGCCAAACGCCGGGTCACGGCCGAAATGTTGCAGTCGGTTGAGAGGTTTTGGGAGCAAAGAAGAAATGTCCGGTGTCTAAGAATACGTAGGGTCTGAAGTAGGGAGAAGCCTATGTTCGAAGATAGCCTTATTGAATCGGGCGGCAGGCTCAAAACGAAGCGCGGGGCGACAACCGCGATTTCATTCATTTTCCAGGCGCTCCTGGTTGGCGTCCTGGTCCTGATTCCGCTGATTTTCACTGAAGCTCTGCCCAAGCAGCAGTTGATGACCTTCCTGGTGGCCCCACCGCCACCGCCACCCCCTCCGCCACCTCCGGCAGCAACTCCCGTCAAGGTGGTAAAACAGATACAGAGCGACGTGGTCAACGGGCAGCTCCGCACCCCGACCAAGATTCCGCAAAAAGTTCAGATGATTAAGGAAGACGAGGCGCCTCCGCCGGAGATGTCGACGGGCGGCGTGGTCGGTGGCGTCCCCGGTGGTGTGCCGGGCGGCCAGATGGGTGGCGTGATCGGCGGCATTATCAGTTCGACGCCGGTGGCAGTTCCCAAGGTCGCAACGCCGCAGCGTGTCCGCGTTTCGCTGGGCGTTTCGCAGGGACTTCTTGTGAAACGCGTTCAACCCAACTATCCGCCGCTGGCACGGCAGGCCCGCATTCAGGGAACGGTGCTGCTGCAAGCGGAAATCAGCAAAGACGGCACCATCGAGAATCTGCGTCTGATCAGCGGTCACCCGATGCTCGCGCCCGCCGCGATTGAAGCGGTGAAGCAATGGCGGTATCGGCCGTACATGTTGAACGGCGAGCCGGTGGCGGTCGAGACGCAAGTTCAGGTCAACTTCACACTGTCCGGGGGCTAAACCCGGGCTTGTTGTTTAGCCGCGCTGGCGGTTGTAGAGCTTAAGCCCTCCCCATCCCACCTTCAAACGTGGCATGGGGCCCGGGCCAGGCGCCCGACGGCCACCGCGTTTTGATCCACCCAACGAAGATTGCCGAGAGGCTCCCACGATTGTGAGCTGGGAGTCGGGGCTGCGAGTCAGATTGCTGCTGTCTGTAGCACTTGGGAAGCAACACTGTTCGCGACAAAAGCAACTGAAGCTTTGACGAGTTCCTGAGGAGGAAAGCAACTCATGTTTGTAGCCAATTTAGCAAGTGCCGTGCACCATGTACCTGCCATGGCCGCCTGGGTCGTCCAGGAAGGTCAGGTGGGCTGGGACCTGGTTTCGCTGGTGAAGTCGATGGGAATCCTGGCGAAGATCGTGGTCATCATTCTGTTCATCATGTCGGGCTGGTCGATCGGCGTCATGATCGATCGCTGGATGGCATTCAGCGCAGCCCGCAAGCAGTCCCGTGCGTTCGCACCGGCCGTGGCCGGCGCGCTGCGCGATGGCAAGATCGACGAAGCCATCAAGGTTGCCGAGCGGAACAAGAAGAGCCACCTGGCGAAGGTCGTCACCGCAGGCTTGATGGAATTCAAGGCCCACCAGGACAGCCCGGGCGAGATCCCTGGCGAGACCATCGAAGCTTCCAAGCGCGCCCTGGAGCGCACCGAAGCGATCGTGCATGCCGAACTGAAGCGCGGACTGGGCGGACTGGCGACCATCGGGTCGACTGCACCGTTCGTCGGACTGTTCGGAACGGTGGTCGGTATTCTGAATGCGTTTAAGGGCATCTCGCAGGAAAAGGCCACCGGTCTGGCGGCCGTCGCCGGCGGTATTGCCGAAGCGCTCGTCACCACCGCGATGGGATTGCTGGTCGCGATCCCGGCCGTGATGATGTTCAACTACCTGACTGGCCGTGTAGAGGCCTTCGACGTGGAGATGGATAACTCCTCGAGCGAACTGGTCGACTACTTCCTGAAGCGGCGGAGCCTGCGCCGTTCCTAATTTGACCGGGCAGTAGCTGCGGTTGTGAGTTGCAAGGTCCGGCGCTGGAGATTTTCCGGCGCCGGGCACTCAGGCTCTCACGGCTGAAGCTTCTGGCGGAAGATTTTGGAACGCGCGGCGAGCGCAAAAGGAAAAGGTGAGTCTATGGCACTGGCAAAACGAAACGAAGGCGCCAAGGTAAACTCCGACATCAACGTCACCCCGATGGTGGACGTGATGTTGGTGCTGCTGATCATCTTCATGGTGGTCACGCCCATGTTGCAGAAGGGCGTCAGCGTGGACCTGGCGAAGGTAAACAATCCGGAGCAGATGCCGGATGCCGATAAGGAAGACGCGCTTCTGGTCGCGGTGATGCGGACCGGCGACGTGTTCTTCGGCAACGACAAGATCGCTCCTGATCAACTGACCGGCAAGATCAAAGATCGGCTGGCGAATAAGACTGACAAGCGGGTCTACATTCGTGCCGATGCACGCGCGAAGTTCGGCCGGGTGGTCGAAGTTGTGGACAACATCCGGGCCGCAGGCGTAGATCAGCTGGGACTGCTGACCGATCAACGCAAGGAGAAGGGCGCGGGTAGCGCGCCGGCGACCCCCACGGCAACGCCGACGGGCGGTCAATAGAACAGGAGATCGACCATGGGTATGGCAGTTGGCCCGAGCGGGGGCCAAAGCGCAAACATTAACGTAACGCCGCTCATTGACGTGCTGCTGGTGCTGCTGATCATCTTCATGGTGATCACGCCGCTGACTCCGAAGGGCCTGGATGCGCTGGTTCCGCAGCCGCCGCCGCCCAATCAGAAACAACAAAACACTCCTGATCGCACGATTGTTGTGCAGTTGATCGATCGCGGCGCCGGACAGGCGCCGGGCGTAAAGATCAACCAGGAAGATGCCAGCTGGGACGACCTGCAAGGCCGCCTGACGGACATCTTCAAGACGCGCGCGGAAAAGGTCATGTTCGTGAAGGGGGATGACAACATTCCATTCTTCGACGTGGCCAATGTCATCGACATCGCGCACGCTTCGGGCGTGGACAAGGTCGGCCTTATCACAGCCAAGATCGAGGCCGGACAGTAGACTAGCCAGTGGGCTGACGAGCTTCTCGCCGGCACGGACGCGAACGTCCGTGCCCCCGGGTTAGAATCAGAACGAAGCGAGCGCGATGCGCCCAGGCGATACCGCCTGGGCTGTGCTGCGTTCAGGATTTGCGCAATCCTTTGCACGGTGGTAAGGTCCCATGATTCCTGGTAAGGGAGATTCATAACGCAATGAAAACCAGCCTACGAGTGTTGGTACTGGTAGCGGCGGGAACGATGCTGTTGTCTGCCACGGGCTGCGCGAAGCTGCGCGCTCGCGACCAGCTCAACAAGGGCGTTCAGTCATACAAGAACGCCAAGTACGAGGAGGCCATCGATCATTTTCAGCAGGCCGTGACGCTTGATCCCTCGTTGATCAACGCGCGCCTCTACCTGGCTACGGCATTCGCGCAGCAATACATTCCTGGCGCGGACGCTCCCGACAACAACAAGTTCGCCGAGCAGGCGATCGATCAATACAAGGCCGTGCTGAACAGCGATCCCAAGAATGTGAACAGCGTGAAAGGAATCGCCTATCTATACCTACAGATGAAGCAGTTTGATAAGGCGAAGGAGTTTTATCGCAAAGCCACGGAGCTTGATCCGAACGATCCCGAGCCCTATTACTCGGTCGCCGTCATCGACTGGACCCAGACTTACCAGCCGCGCATGGAAGAGCGCGCCAAGCTCGGTTTGAAACCGGAAGAACCCCTGAAGGACAAGAAGGTCTGCGCCTCCCTGAAGGAAAAGAATATGACCAATATTCAGGAAGGTATCGATAATTTGAACAAGGCGCTGCAGCTGCGTCCTGATTACGATGATGCGATGGCATACATGAACCTGATGTACCGCGAGCGAGCCGACGTGCAGTGCGACGATCCGGCAGGACGCGCGGCCGACTTGAAGACCGCCGACGACTGGGTCGACAAGACGCTGGCCGTGAAGAAGGCCAAGGCCGAGAAGCAGCCTGGCGCGACCGGCATCACGATGGGCGATCAGAAGTAGAAGCTGTCTCCTCAGGAATCACGAAGCCCCTTCTCGGCTGGAAGGGGCTTTTTGTTTTGGCGAAGAAATTTCTTAAGTCCTCGTAGATATTGGTGTGACATGGCTCACACCCGATGGTGCCTGGCATCTGTAGGTTCGTAGCGTCGGTGCCGTGCGGAGCGGGATTGATGTTCAGTAGAATGAGCGTCGGCGTCGCGGCGCCGTGAGGCTTTCGCAGGATGTTCAAGAAGATCCTCATCGCCAACCGAGGGGAAATTGCGGTGCGCGTGATCCGCGCGTGCCGCGAGATGGGTATTCAATCGGTGGCGGTGTACTCGGATGTCGATCGTGCCTCCCTGCATGTGCGGAAGGCGGACGAAGCCTATCATCTCGGACCAGCAGCGGCCGCCGAGTCCTACCTGAATATCTCCAAAATCATTGCGGCCGCCAAGCGAAGCGGCGCCGAAGCCGTTCATCCCGGATACGGGTTTCTCTCCGAGAACTCCCGCTTTGCGCACGCGTGCGCGGAGGCGGGGATCAAGTTCATTGGGCCGACGGCAGCGGCGATGGAGATGATGGGATCAAAGACACGGGCGCGACAGAACATGGAGAAGGCAGGCATTCCATTTGTTCCCGGAACTGCGCGCGGCTTGGAGTCGGTTGACGAAGCGAAGAGAGTCGCGGAGAAGATCGGTTATCCGGTCATGCTCAAGGCGGCGGCCGGTGGCGGCGGGAAAGGAATGCGGCTCGTGCATACGCCGGAGGAACTTAAGTCGGCGCTCGAGAGTGCAAAGAGTGAGGCCCAACGAGCCTTCGGCGACAACGAGGTTTACCTGGAGAAGGCCATCATCAATCCGCGCCATATCGAGATGCAGGTGCTGGCGGATGAACATGGCAACACCGTCTATCTCGGAGAGCGCGAGTGCTCGATTCAGCGGCGTCACCAGAAGGTGCTGGAGGAGTCGCCATCTCCGATTGTTGACCAGAATATGCGGAAGCAAATGGGCGAAGTGGCGGTGCGGGTCGCGCAGGCCGCAGGATACACAAACGCGGGCACGATCGAGTTCCTGGTCGATGGACAAAAGAATTTTTATTTCCTGGAGATGAATACGCGGCTGCAGGTGGAGCATCCCGTGACGGAACTAACCACGGGCTTCGATCTGGTGCATCTCCAGATTCGCATCGCCGCGGGAGAGCGACTGCCATTCAAACAAGACGATGTCCGCCTGCGCGGACACGCCATCGAATGCCGCATCTACGCGGAAGATCCGGACAACAACTTCTTTCCGAGCCCGGGGAAGATTACGTTACTGTTGCTGCCGTCGGGCCCGGGCATCCGGCGGGACAGCGGGATGTACGAAGGGTGGACGGTACCGATTGACTACGACCCGCTGCTGGCAAAACTGATCGGCTACGGCACCGATCGCGAGCAAGCGACGTCGCGGCTGACACGCGCGTTGAATGAATATTTCGTGGGCGGAATCAAAACGAACATTTCACTCTTCCGTCGCATTCTGAATGATGAGGACTTTAAAGCGGGCCGACTCGACACTGGATTTCTCGATCGCCTGCTAGCGCGGCCTGCGGAGACGGTGGCTGCGGATGGCAGGGGTGCCGAGATCGCTGCGATCGCGGCTGGGCTGTTTGCGGTTCTCGAGCCCGGTACGCCGACGACGAGTAATGGAAGCGCGAGTGCGCCCAACGCAGAACAACCTACGAGCGCGTGGAAGAAAGCGGCCCGGTCGGAAGCGCTGCACTAACTGAGAGCGGCGTGAACAGCGGAGTCTGGGACTGACACCGTGCACTACGGACTCAGCAGTTTGTTGCTGATAGCCGATGGGTGATAGCTGACCTTGCTCTTGGGTTGGCTGATTGCCGAGAACTAACAGCTGTTTTTCATGACTTACGACGTCAACATTGACGGCAAGAACTACCGGCTCGAACTGAATCGTCTGGATGAGCGTTGGGAATGCCATCTGGATGGTCGAGCAATTGAAGTCGATGCGGTGCTGGCGAGACGCGACGTTCTCTCGGTGATCATCGGCGGCAAGGCCTACGAGATCAAGCGCGAACGCACAGCGATTGACATGCATTTATGGGTGGGCAGCGTCCGTTACGCGGCCCAACTGCGCGATCCCCGCTCATTGCGGAGCCGCGCGAGCGCCGACGACGGCAAGGGCCCAAGGAAACTGGTCGCTCCGATGCCGGGAAAAGTCGTCCGCGTGCTCGTCGAAGAAGGCAGCGAGGTCGAGGCCGGCCAGGGCATCGTGGTTGTGGAAGCAATGAAGATGCAGAACGAGATCAGGTCGCCGAAGAAGGGCGTGGTTCGCAAGCTCGTCGCCAGCGAGAATTCCGCAGTGAATGCAGGCGATGTGCTGGCGGTGGTGGAGTAAGGGATAGGACTGTCGGCTCATCGTACTTGGTCCGTAAAGGCGTGCGTCCATTCATGGCCTCGCACTTCGAAATCCTTGGCAGGAACCTGCCCCGCAGGCGAAACGTCCGCGATGCGAATCCTCATGCCGAGTGCTCCGTTTTTCAGGAGGTTGATCTGGCGCGCAATCTTCACTCCGTTGAAGTCCGCAAACTCGGAACGTAGAGTTTCGACTCCGCTGAAATACGTTTTTACCAGCACTCCTGCACCGTCAAACC
>Ga0210401_10007877_pt1 | contig 10624 bp, 10 predicted proteins | sample IncBWH32MmetaG_FD_150866 | JGI IMG/M metagenome (GOLD analysis project Ga0210401, IMG submission 150866) | Forest soil microbial communities from Barre Woods Harvard Forest LTER site, Petersham, Massachusetts, United States - Inc-BW-H-32-M | ecosystem: Environmental > Terrestrial > Soil >... | reverse complement strand
CGCGATCTGCTCGGCGTTCAGCCCGAACAGCTTTCCTGCTCCAGCGGCAGCGGATATTGCGAGCTGAATTGCATGATTAAACCCCTTCGCCATGACGGGGACAACGGCGGTAAATCGGCATTGGATTTCGTATGCTACCGCAAGGGCGAGCATGAAGTCTTCGCCGGATGCCTTGGCGTGCTCCGCAGCAGCCAGAATCGCGCCGAAATTGTCGCTGGGATGACAGAGTCCACCCGGCGACATGTAGCTGTCAAGCAGGTCGACATATCGCACCAACCCAGAGTTATATAAGGCGGCCTGGTCCGGAGCGGTCTTACCGCCGCCGATCAGCGTGCACGATCCGCCGGACCGGTACTCGGCAAACTGCTCGCGGAGCGCCGCGAACGGCGCTCCCGGCAGCGCGGAGATCGCGCATCCCAAGCTATCCAGAATATTTCGTTTGTAGAGCTTGCGCGCGTCAGGTTTTAGAGATGTCGCAGCAGCCCGGTCGGCAAAGCTGGCGATGGCGTTTACTGTGGATACGGAAGTCGCATTTTTCATCAGCATGTAAACGTCCTTGGCCGAGTCCCATACGATTGAACTGGTCTAGTTTTGGTGGAGCGTGCCTTCCTCATTTGAGATCAGCAAACGAATAGATTCGAGAAGGCAATCTGCACCGCAGATTACTCGACGAGGTGCAGAGCTCGTTGGTTAAAGGGGCCGGCATCAGGCAACGGAATTGAGCAGGGTGGCACCGCCCAAGAGACAACGCCATCAATTCCGGCGATCGAGCAATCTCTTATCGTTGCTGCTCAGGCACGAACACATCAGATCTGCGTACCGCGACAATCGGCGACGACCGGGCACGTCGCTTACACCTGCCACAATGAAATGCCATCTTGCCGATTAGATGCAGCTCGCGGAATCCGGGCCTTAAGCAAGCATCGAAGTTTTGAGAGAAGATCGACCCTACTTCGTTAGCGCGCGGCTGGCCGTCGTCTCGGTCCAAGGCAACAATGACCAGAATGCAAAACGCCTGGACGATCTCCTTTTGGAACTCGGCGCCTCGCAACGAACCGGGCTATTCGGCAGCCGCCACATGCAACTCGGTGCCCGGCCGCACAATCTGAAGAAAGGCAGAGAGCGCACTAGAGACGTAGGCATCTGTGCGCCGAATGAAGACGGTCTGCACTTCGGAAAATTCAGACTCCAGTTCATGCACGGCGACTTGGCCGTCCCGCCACGCCGCAACAACCACTCCCTTGGGCAGCAGTGTAACTCCAACGCCCGCCCCCACGCAGCCGAGGATGGCGTCTATCGAGCCGAATTCCAAAGGCTGCGCCACAAGTATCCCCGCCTTGGTCAATAGATTCTCAAGCCTTATTCGGTAGGAGCAACCTGCGCGGAAGACGATTGTTTTCAGTTCGTTGATCAAGGAAAGGTCTTCGATGCCTCGAATTGAGCGAGGCGTTACCAACACGAGTTCTTCCCGAAACAGGCACTCCTGTTGCAAATCCGGATGATCGACCGGCCCTGCGACAAACGCCCCCTCCAGTCTGCATTCGACAACGTCCTCGATGAGACTGCAGGTCGTCCCGGTCGTCACCACTGGACGAACCTTTGGGTAAGCTTTGGTGAAGCTCGCAAGCACGGATGGAAGCCGAATCGCCGCGGTCGTTTCGAGAGTGCCGATTTCAAGGACGCCACTTGGGGTGCCGTCATCCCTTGCGGCCGCCTTGGCGTCGCTGAGGAGCTTGGTTATGCGTGCCGAAAAGGGGAGCATGCGGCGCCCGGCCGGCGTGACCTTCACGCCGCGTGCATGCCGCTGGAATAGCTGAATACCAAGCTCAAGCTCCAACGCTCTTACGCGCGCAGTGACGTTAGATTGGACAGTGTTCAGCTCAGCCGCTGCTCGGTTCATACTGCCGTGCCGGGCAACTGCCTCAAAGACCCTTAGATCGGTTGCGTCCATAACAAGCCCTATCTTCTAAAGCGAACGGTTCGCCATCAACGCGCTTGGTCGAGTGATTATCTTGATCCAAGCCACCCGTTTTACAAGGCCGAATCCGAACGGCTTATGCCTGTTTTCGAACGCAAGGACCGATTGCGGCGAGCTATCATTAAAAACAATACCGATATCTCAAACACAGATATTGTCACGGTGACCACGGTGCCGTCGAAGCCCTCTTCTAAGGATTCGTCGTTCATCAAATTGGAGGCGGTTGGGCGCAGATCGCAACGTTGCTGGCCCCGCAACGAAACGAGTGCACCGCGAAAGGGTCCTAACGGCTTCGCTGTGTTAGAGTGGGAGCGTCAACCCCCCCATTCGGTCACTCCAACGAAGCGCGGGCGTACTTGGCGAGCCTCTCTTTGGCCTCGGCAACGACACGGCGCACGACGTCACCTGCCTCGGGCAGGTCATGAATCATTCCGATTGACTCCCCGACCGTCACATTCGCCACGTCGAAGTCGCCGATGCGCGACGCCGCCTCCACCTTTTCCAATTCGTCGGCCTGTAGAGCCTTTAGCTTCTCTTCGTGGCCATGCCACTTTTCGATGAACTCATTCTTCATCAGCCGCCCAGTGTATCCTTCCGGCCAGGCTCTCTGCCTTACGATATCGTATACGCTGGTTCGTATTGTCTCATCGCCCGAAGCTGCCACCACCTTGGCCTTGGCATTCGGATGGATAAGGGCCTCCTTTGTCGCCCAAAAACGGCTCCCCATCAGAGCGCCTTCGGCGCCAAGCATCAGAGCCGCAGCAAGACCTCGCCCGTCAGCGATCCCGCCCGCGGCAACGACGACCACGTCAGGTGCGTGTTTGCTCAGGGCGTCTACCACCGTCGGGACGAACGGCAATGTCGATCGGGCTGTTTGGCCGTGGCCGCCCGCTTCCGTGCCTTGCGCGACGACGACATCGGCTCCGACATCGGCGGCTCGCCGCGCTTGATCAACCGTGTGGACTTGGCAAATGAGTGGCACCCGGGCCTGTTTGATGCGCTTCGCGAATGGTGCCGGATCAGCAAAGGACAACATGATCGCGCGTGGATGGCGCTCTATTGCGAAGTCGAGCAATTCCGGCTGTTTTGCAACCGACCAAGTGATGAAGCCGCATCCCACATCGTGGCGCGTGATCTTCGCTGACTCCGTCTCGAACCAGGCGCGGTCGCCATATCCGCCGCCAAGCAGGCCGAGCCCGCCGGCGGCCGCAACCGCGGTTGACAGGTCTGCGCCCGCGGCAGGCGTCATCGGCGCAAGGATAATTGGGTGCTCAATACCAAACAACTTCGTCAACCGGGTACTGATCATTGTCCCATCCTTTCCACTGTTAGGCCAGCTAAGCTTTGGCGTTCTCTGCCATGTGACTTCTCGTCCACCTGGATTCCCCCGAAACAGTGACTAGCGTCTTCTCTTCAGACGTTCGTCGCTTGAGCAACCGCCCGGCACCGACGCTCGCTGGATTGTTTCGTAGATGCCTGACGTCGCCAATACTCACTGGTCGGAAAACACTCTTTCGCGGCACGCACGAGTGCCGCCCTGTTGAACCACGGCATCGGTCGAGAGGCGGGAGAACTGCGCTTTGAGACGAGGTACCGCAAAATCGACGAAAGCCCGCACTTTGGGGACGGCAAGCCGCCCCTGTGGCGAAATCAGATGCAGAGGGATCGCGGAAGCATCATCCTGCCTGAGCAGGACTTGTAGCCTATTTTGCGAAAGTTGCTCCGCAATGTGATACGAGAAGAGCCGGGTGATACCTCGCCCCTCGACGGCCGGGGCAATGGCGCCACGAACACTATTCACCACGAAGCGCGGCGTGAAATGAACCGAACGCGGTATCGACGATCCTTTCGCCGGTGGAAAGGTCCACGAATCGATTCCGAAGTGCGTCATTGCAATGATCTTGTGCTTTGCGAGATCACCGATCTCTTCGATTTTCGGATGCACTGACAAATAGCGGGGCGATGCCGCTACAACACGCTTAACTTCTCCTAACCGGATCGCGACGAGCGTGGAATCTGTCAAATTGCCAATGCGTAAGGCGATATCCATGCCTTCATCGATAAGCTTGACCGGTCTATCCAGCAAAAATAGCCTGACGGAGACGGTTGGATAGATGTCCATGAATTCGTCCAATACCGGACGCAGGATATCTTCCCCCGCCGCGACCGGAGCGGTTATCGTCAATATACCACGCGGGGTTGACCGTTCACCCGCCGCGACGAGATCGGCCTCCTCGAGATCTGCAATGACGCGGCGGCATACGATCGCATAGCGCTCGCCCGCTTCGCTTAGCTTGAACGAGCGCGTCGTACGGTGAAGGAGCGTAACGCCTACGTGAGCCTCAAGAGAGGCGAGCGCCCGGCTTATCGCAGCAGGCGATCGTCCCAGCTTGCGTCCCGCTTTCCTCAAGCCTCCTTCATCGAGGGCGGCAACGAAGATCTTCATAGCGTCGATACGGTCCACTTACCCACCACTTGAAACTTGATGTCAATCAGCGCCTCAGTGTGCGAACGAGGTATGCTCAGCTTGACAAATCCCGGGCAAATCGTGAACTCTTTCCCGCACTGTCCGCCGCAGCTTCTGCGACGACATTGATTGAGGCTAGGCAACCGCTGGCGCTACCATCAAACGCTTTTTCGAGATAGCCCTATCTTTTCAGGAGATTGGCGGGGGGCGTACATGGGATTCCGCCCGCTCTACTGGTAACCTCGCACGGCCCATCGAAGCTATTCATCACCGCTGATCAATCGGCCCTTGATCATCGCCGCCAGTCCTATCGGCGCGGCAGATACCGCCTTCAGTTCAAATCGCTTCGCTTGGACACACCAAGTTCATAGACTCGCTTTGCGAGCTACCCTTGATGTCGATCAGCCCAGACAGCGTTTCGACGCGAAAACATTCGGGCCTTAGTGCGCGGTTACGGAGTTTGCCGTAGCGGTCATGGAAGAGAACGAGGCCGGAACCATTCTCGCGCCGGAAGAACAAGGGAGCGCACGGTTCAATCCGATAGCCCGCATCGGGTCGTTACGTAAAAGAGAAATCGAACTAGTCGGCTACGCAAGCGGGCCGCTCTACAAAATCGCACTCAAAGGGACGAAATCTTGATGTCCAGCGAAATCGTTATAGTCAGTGCCGCCCGCACCCCCGTCGGCAGCTTCAACGGAGCCTTCGCTACTACCCCGGCACATGACCTTGGCGCAGTCGTCATAAAGGCAGCGCTTGAGCGCGCCGGGATCGAACCGGGCCAGGTCTCCGAAGTCATCATGGGCCAAGTCCTTGCGGCAGCGCAGGGCCAAAACCCGGCTCGGCAGGCCTCGATCGCGGCGGGCGTTCCGGTGGAAAGCCCAGCCTGGGGCGTCAACCAGCTCTGCGGCTCAGGCCTCCGCTCGGTGGCACTCGGCTATCAGGCGCTGCTCAACGGTGACTCTTCGATCGTCGTCGCGGGCGGCCAGGAATCCATGAGCATGGCGCCGCACGCGCAATATCTGCGCAGCAGTGTCAAGATGGGCGGCTTTGAGCTGATCGACACTATGATTGAGGACGGCCTGTGGGACGCCTTTAATGGCTACCACATGGGTAACACCGCCGAGAACGTCGCCAAACAGTACCAGATCACCCGCGCGCAGCAGGACGAGTTCGCCGTCGCTTCGCAGAACAAGGCCGAGGCCGCGCAGAAGGCCGGCAAGTTCAAGGACGAGATCGTCCCGGTCACCATCAAGTCGCGTAAGAGCGACGTCGTGGTCGATACCGACGAGTATCCCCGCCACGGCGCCACCCTCGATGCGATGGGCAAGCTCCGCGCGGCCTTCGAGAAGGACGGCACCGTGACCGCCGGGAACGCCTCAGGCATCAATGACGGCGCCGCCGCGCTCGTGCTGATGACCGCCAAGGAAGCCGCCCGCCAGGGCAAGAAGCCGCTGGCCCGCATCGTTTCGTGGGGCCAGGCCGGCGTCGATCCCAAGATCATGGGCACCGGTCCGATCCCCGCCGCCCGCGCCGCACTGAAGAAGGCCGGCTGGAATATCGCCGACCTCGACCTGATCGAGGCCAACGAGGCGTTCGCAGCGCAGGCCTGCGCGGTCAACAAGGATCTCGGCTGGGATCCGGCCAAGGTCAATGTCAATGGCGGAGCGATCGCGATTGGTCATCCGATCGGCGCGTCGGGCGCGCGCGTGCTGGTGACGCTGCTGCATGAGATGCAGAAGCGCGACGTCAAGAAGGGCCTCGCCACGCTGTGCATCGGCGGCGGCATGGGCATCGCCATGTGCGTTGCACGCAACTGAACCTGCTTAGCGGGAGGATTCGAGATGATGCGCTTTGCATTGGTGACAGGCGCAATGTGGGGCATTGGGGCAGCGATCGGCCGGGCGCTGAAAGCGGTAGGCTACATGGGGGCGGCGAGCTACGCGGGGAGTGGCGCGGCGGCAGAGAAGAAGGCCGAGACCAATATTTCCGTATACAAATGGGACGTCGCCTCGTTCGAGGCATGCGCAGACGGCGTGAGGAGGGCCGAGGCTGAGCTCGGTTCGACGCTGATTATCCATGGCGGCCAGTATCTGAGTTGAATGTGCTGTAGTTCGTATGCGATGCGCAGCTTCCGAATGCGAATGCTTGCGCCCAATTCACCATTTGAATTGACAGGTTGGATATGAAGATCGCCGTTGCCAAAGAAATCGATCCGTCGGAGCCGCGCGTTGCCGCTTCGCCTGATACGGTGAAGAAGTTCAAGGCGCTGGGCGCCGAGATCGCCATCGAGCCGGGTGCCGGCATCAAGTCGGGCCTGCCGGATTCCGAATTCACCGCCGCGGGCGCCACTGTCAGCGCCGATGCGCTGAAGGACGCCGACATCATCATCAAGGTGAGGCGTCCCGAGGCCTCCGAGCTTTCGCAATACAAGCGCGGCGCGCTCGTCATCGCGATCATGGATCCCTATGGCAACGAGACCGCGCTGAAGACGATGGCCGATGCCGGCGTCTCCGCCTTCGCGATGGAATTGATGCCGCGCATCACCCGCGCGCAGGTGATGGACGTGCTGTCGTCGCAGGCGAACCTAGCCGGCTACCGCGCCGTGATCGAGGGTGCCGAGGCCTTCGGCCGCGCCTTCCCGATGATGATGACCGCGGCCGGCACCGTGCCCGCTGCAAAGGTGTTCGTGATGGGCGTCGGCGTTGCCGGCCTCCAGGCGATCGCGACCGCGCGTCGTCTCGGCGCCGTCGTCACCGCCACCGACGTGCGGCCGGCGACGAAGGAGCAGGTCGAATCGCTCGGCGCAAAATTCCTCGCCGTCGAGGACGAGGAGTTCAAGAACGCGCAGACCGCCGGCGGCTACGCCAAGGAAATGTCGAAAGAGTATCAGGCCAAGCAGGCCGCGCTGACCGCCGAGCACATCAAGAAGCAGGATATCGTCATCACCACCGCGCTGATCCCGGGCCGGCCCGCGCCGAAGCTCGTCTCTGGCGAGATGGTCAAGTCGATGAAGCCCGGTTCGGTGCTGGTCGACCTTGCCGTCGAGCGCGGCGGCAATGTCGAGGGCGCGAGGCCCGGCGAGGTCGTCGATCTCGATGGCATCAAGATCGTCGGCTACACCAACGTCGCCGGCCGCGTCGCGGCTTCGGCCTCCAGCCTTTATGCCCGCAATCTGTTCTCCTTCATCGAGACCATGGTCGACAAGAAAGAGAAGAAGCTCGCCGTCAACTGGGACGACGAGCTCGTCAAGGCCACTGCGCTGACCAAGGACGGCGCCGTGATCCACCCGAATTTCCAGCCGAAGTCAGCTTAATCGGGCGTAAGGAGAGCCGTCATGGAGCATGCTGCACAAGTCGTCGACCCCTTCGTCTTCCGGCTGTCGATTTTCGTCCTCGCCGTGTTCGTCGGTTATTTCGTGGTGTGGTCGGTGACCCCGGCGCTGCACACGCCGCTGATGAGCGTGACCAACGCGATCTCCTCGGTGATCGTGGTCGGCGCGCTGCTCGCCGGCGGCGTCGCGAACGTCTCGAGCGGCTCGGGCTGGGCACGCGCCTTCGGCTTCGTGGCGCTGATCTTCGCCTGCGTGAACATTTTCGGCGGCTTCCTTGTCACCCAGCGCATGCTGGCGATGTACAAGAAGAAGTCGAAGTAAGCGGCCACCTCGGGCTGAAGGGATCAATGGGGACCTGAGATGAACGCCAATCTCTCTGCATTCTTGTATCTCGTGGCGGGGGTGCTGTTCATCCTGTCGCTGCGGGGATTGTCGAGCCCGGCGTCGTCGCGCCAGGGCAATCTGTTCGGCATGATCGGCATGGCGATCGCGGTCGCCACCACGCTCGCCAACCATCCGCCGGCTGACGGCCTGGCCTGGGTGCTCGTGATCGTCGGCATCGCCATCGGCGGCGCCATCGGTGCGGTCATCGCGCGCCGCGTGCCGATGACCTCGATGCCGGAACTGGTCGCCGCCTTCCACTCGCTGGTCGGTATGGCGGCGGTGCTGGTCGCCGCTGGCGCGTTCTACGCGCCTGAAACGTTCGACATTGGCACACCCGGCAACATCCATGGCCAGAGCCTCGTTGAAATGTCGCTCGGCGTCGCCATCGGCGCGCTGACCTTCACCGGCTCGGTGATCGCGTTCCTGAAACTGTCGGCCCGCATGAGCGGTGCCCCGATCATCCTGCCGTTCCGTCACATCATCAACATCGCGCTCGCGATCGCGCTCGTCGTCTTCATCGTCGGGCTGGTGATGTCGGGCAGCGCGTTCGACCTCTGGATGATCGTCATCCTGGCGCTGGCGCTCGGCGTGCTCATGATCATCCCGATCGGCGGCGCCGATATGCCGGTCGTGATCTCGATGCTGAACTCCTACTCCGGTTGGGCTGCGGCCGGCATCGGCTTCACACTGGGCAATTCGGCGCTGATCATCACCGGTGCGCTGGTCGGCTCCTCCGGCGCGATCCTGTCCTACATCATGTGCCACGCGATGAACCGGTCCTTCATCTCGGTCATCCTCGGCGGCTTCGGCGGTGAGACCGCGGCGGCCGGCGGCGGAGCAGGTGGCGAGCAGAAGCCCGCCAAGCTCGGCTCGGCTGATGATGCAGCCTTCATCATGAAGAACGCCTCCAAGGTCATCATCGTGCCCGGTTACGGCATGGCGGTGGCGCAGGCCCAGCACGCGCTGCGTGAAATGGGCGATATCCTGAAGAAGGAAGGCGTCGAGGTGAAGTACGCCATTCACCCCGTCGCGGGCCGCATGCCCGGCCACATGAACGTGCTGCTCGCCGAAGCCAACGTGCCCTATGACGAAGTGTTCGAGCTCGAGGACATCAACTCCGAGTTCGCGCAGGCCGACATCGCCTTCGTGATCGGCGCCAACGACGTCACCAACCCGGCGGCCGAAGAGGACAAGACCTCGCCGATCTACGGCATGCCGGTGCTCCAGGTCTGGAAGGCCGGCACGGTGATGTTCATCAAGCGCTCGCTGGCCTCGGGCTATGCCGGTATCGACAATCCGCTGTTCTACCGCGACAACACCATGATGCTGCTCGGCGACGCCAAGAAGGTCACCGAGAACATCGTCAAGGCGATGTAAGGGAGCCAGCTCTGGATACGAAGGTATCTACCACCTTGCTTACGTATTGTTCAAACCACCTCGGAGATAGCGATGGGTTTCGGCAACCCGGCTCAATCCGGCTCCTCGCCATCCGCAACAGCCTTTCCCAACCTAATTAGCGCCTGCCATGATCGGTAAGGCGGATAGCGTCGTCCTTTGATCGAAGGCGAACCGAAGATGCAGAGCTTCCTGCGTTCCGGCTTCGAGATCCATGGCTTTTCGGTCGTCGAAGCGGAGAATGCCGCTGACGACCTGAAGATCGCAGCGTTCAGACTGCCCGACCTCTGGCAACGCATGTCCGGCTCGTAGTCACCCACGATCAGTTGCTCAAGGAAATTTGGATTGGTAGCCAGTGGGATAACATCCAGTACCTTCGTGTATTGGTGCGTAAGGTCCGCCAGAAGATCGAGCCGGACCCAAATCAGCCACGCCTGCTCATCACCGAGTCGGGCGTCGGCTATCGGCTCGAAAAACGCCTGGAAACCAGCGCGACTGACTAGCGGGCGCACAGTCTCCAAAACGGCCTCGCCCGGAACAAATACTGAAAGGCCGCAAATGCCGCGAGCATTTTATCAGTCTTGCCCGTAGACGAGTAATATAGCCTCAAGCTGCGAGCACATGGTGTGATGACCGACGAAATTGCCAGTGTGCCAACACCACCAATGAAGGGTAAAAGCAAGATTTGGAAATCCATCTTCCCCTTGAAGGCCAGCGAAGTAGCCGGCCACATAGGTTTCATAGAGGGAGAGCCACGTGTGCATGTGAGCGGCATCATCCGAGTACACGAAATGGGTAGCCGATCACCCTTGCGTTCGGCGCCTTGCGAAGGAGCTGAGAACTGTTCGTAAGCCGGCTTGCCTCGGGAAAGGCTATAGTCCAGCTGCCCCCGGTCTTCTCGCCGCCGAATCTGTGTCCGAAACCGACGGGCTTACGAACCGTGCCCGCCGCCTTCTTCTGCAGCGGGCCGGGTATTACGATCAGGACATGGTGGGCATCACGAACTCGGCGCCGGCGCGAATGCCGGTTGGCCAGCGGCTCGTGATCGTCTTCATCCGGGTATAGAAGC
>Ga0210401_10007875_pt1 | contig 10625 bp, 8 predicted proteins | sample IncBWH32MmetaG_FD_150866 | JGI IMG/M metagenome (GOLD analysis project Ga0210401, IMG submission 150866) | Forest soil microbial communities from Barre Woods Harvard Forest LTER site, Petersham, Massachusetts, United States - Inc-BW-H-32-M | ecosystem: Environmental > Terrestrial > Soil >... | reverse complement strand
CTCGAAGGCATAGAAATTTGCGCGGCATAGGCGGCAAAGTCCCGGAGCCTTCTCAACCTGCGGCGCAAGCTCAAAGGGCCGTCCGCAACATGAGCACATAGGATCAACAATCGGCTCTATCGAGGCGAAGCATGAAGTGCAGATGGGAATTCGATTTTCATCGGTGAGCGTGGCTCCGCAGATCCGGCAGGGTGCCGGCAGGAGCACAGACACAACGGCATCGAGTGCGGCGCGAAAGGACACAAATCCGCTCTTCTAACGGTTAGTGCTAGCTGTAAGGGGTGAGGAGAAACTACTCCAATTCAGGAGGGGAAGGAAGACAAATCGAGATTGCGGCGCGGGGGTCTATTCAAATCAAATCTCCGTGTCGGCGTGAGTTCGCACACCTCTATCCTCGCTGTTTCGGCTCAAGCCCTTGTGGCTTTCGCGCAGACGTCTCGATGGCTAACGAGCGGACGAAACGGGGGCTTACAGAAGCCCCTGTTCCATTTTTTCCTGGCAGATAATGCAGTAGCGAGTCCACGGCACTGCTTCGAGACGCTTTTGCTGAAGTTCCTCATGGCAGGAGACGCATTCGCCAAAGCCATTGTCCTTGTTGATCCGCGCGAGCGCGTCATCCACTAATTGCAGCAGCGAGCGGTCATTGTGCGTCTGCCCGAAGAGAAACTCCTTGGTGTAGGAGTTCGCGGCCTTATCCGCTAGATCCACTGTGGGATCCTCGTCGGCTTCGCGGCCCTCTTGCTCTGTGCGGGCAATTCCGCGCACGAGTTCCTCGCGTCGCGTCACCAGCTTCTTCTTGTAGTAATCGAGTCTCTTCTTGTCCATTGTTTTGGTCCCATTGTGAGGCGCAAAGCCTCACCTAGAGCCGGAAAGTTTACCGGCATGCCCTTTCGTTGTCAATTAAGGCAACTACCCGAGGGCGGACAGGTTTGATGCTGTAGGCGTGAAGAAGATGCAGCCGAGGCTGTGGCAGAGCAATGCAATCTAAAATTCGGTGCGCGCCCTGCTAACCCGCACATCAGCGCCGGTTGTGGTCCGTTCGATCGAAGCGGGTTTTGCAGGAAACAGAAAATGAATAGCGATTGCCCAGAGAATCATAACGAGAAACACTAACCAGCTGCCTTCTGGTCCGACGCTCCCCCCTGTCAACCATTCCGGCCCGCGGAACGATGAGTTGAGGAAATGTCCCTGTGCCAGAATGCCGCTGTCGGGAGTACCGTAAAAATAGGTTTCTCCCCAATCCCAGGAAGCATGCATTCCAATGGGATACCAGATGTTTCCGGTTCGACGCAGTGCAAACGCGGCGACAAGTCCGAAGCAACCGGCCATGAATGCGCCGATCTTGGCTTCGCCGCTGTTTCCGAGGTGGATAGCGCCGAAAACAATCGAGAGAATGATCGCCGCCGGCCAGAATCCGATACCTGACTGGAGAGTTGACTGCATATATCCGCGAAACGAGAATTCCTCGAACATCCCGACAAAAATGAAACCAATGAAATATAAAACAGCGAGGCTGAGCGCAGCCGCTCCGCCCACCCCCACGCCATCCACGGAAAATCCGTGCAACGCCGCAATGAGCCCCAGGAGAAGCGATAGCATGATGAAGCCGATGGGAACTCCCTGCCAGAACCGCTTGCCAAGTGCCTCATTGAGCGGCATTCCGTAGTCGGCGAAAGACCGTTTCTCGATGAGGGTCATCACGCCGGCAGCCAAAAGTAAGGGCAGCAAACTGAGCAAGCCCTCGCTGAAAAGCAAGCCCTTCGCGGTGAAAATCTGTTGGGATGGCAAAAGCGACCGAACGCCTGGAATGTGCACGATCCCGTAAATAAATGCAAAATTCAGGGCGAGGAAAATTGCGAGTCGCCATCCGGCGCGAATCCCGTTGGGCCCGACGAAAATGTTGTGGGCAGCGGGCGGCTTCGTTGGGATCGGATTCGGAGGCGCCGGCTGCGATATGGGATCAGCAGCGCCGTAGTCTTCGGTCATATTGAAGTGCTCCTTATCGTCCTCGTCCCAATAATCGAAGTCAGCAACAATATCCTGAATTTCGCTTCCGGTGAAAGGTGAATATTAATTCGCGACCTTTTTTGCGGGATAAGCCCAGTTGAGAGCCAGAAATGCAATCGCCATTACCACGAAGGCCAGCGCGCTGCCCTCCGGCCCGATCGTTCCTCCGGTCAGCCAACGTGGTCCGTGAAACGATGAATTCAGCATGTGGCCTTGAGCAAGCATTCCGCTATCCGGGGTTGAGTAGATGAAAGTCTCCGCGTAGTCACTCGCCGCATGGAATCCAACCATGAACCACAGATTGCCAGTTCGTCGCAGCATCATGCATCCCAGCATTCCGAATGCGAAGACGGCGAGTGCTCCCACCCAGCCTTCCCCTGGGTTCGAAAGGTGAACTGCTCCGAACGCTGCCGAAAGTAGAAATGCTGCAGGCCAAAAACCGATTCCGCTTCCCAGCGTAAATTGCGCGTAGCCGCGAAACAAGAATTCTTCAAAAATTCCCACGAGTACGAATCCGATCGCCCAAAGCACCGCATATTTCAACAACGCCGCGCCGGCCAGAGCGAATGCTCCGAAGGAAAATCCGCCGAGCGCGAAGATCGCCAGCATCTCGATCGATTCGAAGCCCAGTCCCCAAAGAGCTCCCTGCCAGAATAATTTCCCAAACGCGCCCTCAACGGGCAGTCCGTACACACCGAGAGGACGCTTTTCGATGCGGCTCATGATCCCTGCGGCGAGAAAAACGATCAGGATCGCGACGCTCTCGAATATGAGCTCGAATCGCGGAGTCAGGACTCCGCTGCTCTGAGCCTGCTTCATGATTTCGGTGACTCCCGGAATCAGCCGCAGGCCGCGTTGGATAATCAGGTACTGAAGGCCGAACACGAAAGCTAGGTAGATGGCGAGCCGCCAGCCGGCCCGGAGCCCGTCCGGGCCGAAGAACACCTTATGAAGTCCGCTCGGTTCGGGCGGAGCCTGCGTCGATTCGGCCGCCGGGACTATCGCGGCTGCTGGAGTCGGGTCGTTATTCATGCGTCCCTCTGATTCCTATACGGGTTAGGGCCAGATTTAGTTGCGTCGCTTCCCACTATTCTCGTAAAGCCGGCTTAGAAACTGAGACGCGCCCGCCTGCGATTCGATAGCGGGCTGCGACTGCGGGACGTGCAACCGCGGTTGCGGCGGCTGGAAACGGCTGCTAAACTCTTTAGTCTGCGCACTTGGAAGAGTCGCAGTCGTAACCACCCTTCCATGCATCTATTGGTTCCGGCTGAAATACCAACCGAAGGGGAGAACCAGTTTGGCTAAATACGATCTCGCGATCATCGGGAGCGGACCGGGTGGCTACGTCGCCGCGATTCGCGCCGCACAGTGGGGGCTGAAGACTGTCGTCATCGAGAAAGATCCCTTTCTCGGCGGCACGTGCCTCCACGTGGGCTGCATCCCTACCAAAGTTTTTCTGCACCATGCTGACATTTACGACCACTTCAAGCGCGCGGAGGAATTCGGCTTTGAAGTAAAGGACGTGAAAATCAATTGGCCGGCGATCCTGGCGCGCAAAGATAAGATCGTGAAGAAGCATGCCGGCGGTATTGGAGCGTTGTTTAAGAAGAACAAAGTCGAGTCCGTCACGGGCTGGGGGCGAATTGCCGGGCCGGGTCGCGTAGCGGTGGAGAAAGACGGCAAGACCTCAGAAATCGAAACGACCTACACGATGCTCGCCACCGGTTCCGAAGCGCGTTCGCTGCCGGGCGTTGAAATCGACGGCAAGATCGTCCTGACGAATCGCGAAATTCTGGGCCTTCAGGAAATCCCCAAGTCGATGATTGTGGTCGGATGCGGCGCCGTCGGCGTTGAATTTGCTTCCATTTTCAAAACGTTCGGAACGGATGTGACGCTGCTCGAGGCGCTGCCGCGTGTGGTGCCGCTCGAGGACGAGGAAATTTCCGCCGAACTTGAGAAGATTCTCCGCAAGAAAGGTATGAAGATCGAGCTCGAAGCGAAAGTTGAATCGGTGAAGAAGGACGCCAAGGGCGGAACTGTCACCTACAAAGACAAAGCGGGGAAATCGCAAACCATCAGCGCAGAGAAAGTTCTGATTGCCGTCGGCCGCCGTCCGCTTACCGAAAATATCGGCATCGAAAAAACTAAAGCGAAACTCGACCGAGGCTTCATCGAGACCGATGCGTTTCTCGAAACGGCCGAACCTAAGCTCTACGCCATCGGCGACATCGTTGCGGGTCAACCGCAACTCGCACACGCTGCTTCGATGGAGGGCATCATCGCCGTGGGCCGCATGGCGGGCAAAGAGGTGCTGCCGTTCGACCGCAAGCGTTGCCCCAACGCCACGTACTGCGAGCCGCAGGTGGGGTCCATTGGCTATACGGAGAAGCAGGCGCGCGAAGCCGGTTTCGACGTGAAGGTCGGCAAATTCCCGTTCTTGGGCAACAGTAAGGCCACGATTCTCGGACAGCACGAAGGCTTCATCAAAGTGGTTGCCGACGCGAAATACGGCGAAATACTTGGTGTCCATGCGATCGGCCCGCTCGCGACGGAAATTATTGCTGAACCGGTGGCCGCGCTCGGCCTGGAAGCCACGCTCGACGATATGGCCGCAACCATTCACGCCCACCCGACCGTGTGGGAAGCGATGGGCGATGCATTCAATTCCGTGCGCGGGCTTTCGATTAACTACTAGGGCGCTCAATTACCATTGTCGCGCGTCGATTTTGACGAAGGTTCTCGAAGGATTTGTGAGTTCAGTCACGAAAAACTGTTGGGTAGTCGACCTGGGGCTCATGCCCTACGCGCCAGCCTGTGAATTACAGCACGAACTCGTCGAGGCGCGAAAAGCGAACGCAATTCCCGATGTTCTGCTCTTCTGCGAACATCCGCACGTGATCACGCTCGGGCGCAACGGCAAGCGCGAACACTTGCGCGCGAACGATCGTTTGCTTGCGCAGATGCAGGTGGAGTTTCACGCGACCGATCGCGGCGGCGACATCACCTATCATGGCCCCGGACAAATCGTCGGCTATCCGATTCTTGATTTAGCCGACCATCGCCGCGACATTCGCTGGTATGTGGAACAACTCGAAGAAATGATGATCCGTGCGACCCGTGATTTTGGCATTGAAGCGCATCGCGTGCCGGGCAAGCATGGAATCTGGGTCGGCTCAGCGGATGGCACAGCCGCGGCAGAAGAGAAACTTGCGGCGCTCGGCGTCCACCTGAGCCGTTGGGTCACGTCCCACGGCTTCGCGTACAATGTCTCGACCGACTTGCGCTATTTTGACTTGATCGTTCCGTGCGGAATCCCGGACGCGCGCGCCACGTCACTCGAACGCATTCTCGACGGCAAAGTCGAAAGCGCGGAAGCAAAAGCGCGGCTGAGCACACATTTTGCCGATGTCTTTGGATATAGCCTTACGTCAGTATCGCGCGGGGAGATTGAAGCAAAGCTCGGCAGCGGCCGTCGCGTGGTGACGGAACCAGTCGCCGCCGTGGTCTGAGATTCTTCGGCTGCTTTATAAGCCTTTATAAGCATAGTGGAGACCATCGTATGCACGTCGCAAACTCGGTGAAGGAAACGGGAACCAGGGCCGCAAAACTCACCCGCGAGCAGTATCTCGACCTCTACTACTACATGCAGCTCAATCGTCAGCTCGAAGACCGCATGGTCCGGCTCTTCCGGCAGAATAAAATCGTCGGCGGCCTTTATTCCAGCCTCGGCCAGGAGGCTGTTTCGGTCGGCACGGCCTACGCGCTCGAGCCGAAGGACTGGCTGGCTCCGATGATCCGCAATATCGGGGCTCTACTTGTGAAAGGTTTCAAGCCGCGCGACATCTTCACGCAGCACATGGCCAAATATACTTCACCCACATTCGGCAAAGACGGCACCAGCCACTTCGGCGATTTGAAAGTGCACCACACCATTTCGCCGATTTCGATGCTCGGAGATTTGATTCCGGTGATGACCGGAGTCGCGATGGCCGGCCGCTACCTCGGCCAGAATATTGTCGCACTCACGTGGATCGGCGACGGCGGCTCTTCCACGGGCGCATTTCATGAAGGCCTCAATCTCGCGGCCTCGCAGCGCGCGCCGTTTGTGCTCATCGTCGAAAATAACCAGTGGGCTTATTCGACGCCCGTTGCGCGCCAGGTGCCCGTCAAGAATCTCGCCGACCGCGCGGTGGCTTACGGCATCACCAGCAAAATCACGGATGGCAATGATGTGGTCGCCGTCTACACGACGACCAAAGAAGCGGTCGAAGAATGCCGCGCCGGTCATGGTCCGGTGCTGATCGAGGCCAAGACCCACCGAATGAAGGGCCACGCGCAGCACGATCCCGCCGAGTACGTGCCGAAAGAGATGGTCGAATACTGGAAGGCGCGCGATCCGATCGCGCGTTACGAAAAATTCCTCACCGAAAATAAGATTTGGGACGCCAAGACGAAATCGGAAATCGATGCAAAAATCGAAGCACTACTTGACGAAGACCAGAAGTTCGCCGAGGAATCGCCGCTGCCGCCGCCCGAACTGGCCGAGCAGGGCGTCTATTGCGACGGATGCCACACGATCGAAGCCGATTGGCATCGCTCGAAAGAGGAATTGAGGCCTCCGAATTGCAGCGTCGATGCGGTTTGGGAGGTGAAGTCTTTCGGCTCGCTCGATCCCGACGCCACTGCCGAAATGAAAGCGGCTGCGCAAGCGAAACAACCGCAACAACCGCAAGCAAGGCCGGGAAACGGCGCGCCGCCGGCGCGAGCGGAGAAAATTGCTCCCCAAACGCCGCCAAAGGCGCTCGCTAATCCGTCCGCTGTAAAAGCCGCCGCTGAAGAAAAAGACGCCCTCGAGACAGCAGCCGCCTTGCGCGTCCCATTCGGCCGGGGGCCCAAGGATCGAGCTTTCCGTGAGGAGCGCGCGCAGAAAGAAAAAAGCCGGCGCGGCAAGCGAGGGCGACGCTGATGGCCGCGATTACGATGCTCGAAGGAATCCGGCAGGCTATTTTCGAGGAGATGGATCGCGATCCCGCCGTCGTCGCGCTCGGCGAAGACATCGGCGTTTACGGCGGGGCGTTCAAGGTCACGGAAGGCTTGCTCGCGCGATTCGGTCCCGAGCGCGTGATCGATGCGCCGATCAGCGAGACGGCCATCGTCGGCGCAGCGTGCGGCATGGGCTATCTCGGGTTGCGCCCCATCGTCGAAATGCAATTCATCGATTTCATCGCCTGCTGCTTCAATCAGGTGACGAACTTCGCCGCCAAGTCCCACTATCGCTGGGGCGCGCCCGTGCCGATGGTATTGAGAGGGCCCTCGGGCGGCGGCGTGCACGGCGGCCCGTTCCATTCCGCGAATCCGGAAATGTATTTCATGCACACGCCGGGACTGAAGATTATTTATCCCTCCACCGCTTACGACGCGAAGGGCCTCCTGAAATCCGCGGTGCGCGACAATAACCCCGTGCTCTTCTTCGAGCACAAATATCTCTATCGCCGCATCAAGGAAGAAATTCCGGCGGAAGAATACACGGTTCCCATCGGCAAAGCGGCGGTGCGGCGCGAAGGCAAGGACCTGACGATCCTCAGCTATGCGGCCATGGTGCATACGTCCATGGAAGCTGCCGAAATACTGGCGAAAGAAGGCATCGACGCCGAGGTGATTGACCTTCGCACGCTTCTCCCGCTCGATCGCGATGCGATCCTCGCGTCGGTGAAAAAGACCAACAAGCTATTGATCGTTCACGAAGACACGCGCACGGGCGGCATCGCCGGAGAAATCGCGGCGCTTGTCTGCGAAGGCGCTTTCGAGGATTTGGATGGGCCCATCGCGCGCGTCACCTCGCTCGATACGCCGGTGCCTTATTCGCCGCCGCTCGAGGAGCGCTTTCTGCCCAACGCGGAAAAAGTTGCTGCTGCCGCGCGCGACTTGGCAAAATACTGATTGGCAGAAATTGATTGGCAGAATATTGACGGGAATTTTTAGCTAGAAAGTTCGACCACGGAGAGTGCCATGGCTGACGTCATCATGCCGCAAATGGGCGAAAGCATTTTCGAAGGAACGATTACCAAGTGGCTGAAAAAGCCCGGCGACAAGATCGAGCGCGACGAGCCGCTCTTTGAAATCTCGACCGACAAAGTGGACGCCGAGATCCCCTCGCCATCCGCCGGCGTGTTGAAAGAGATCAAGGTCAATGAAGGCCAGACGGTACCGATCCAGACCGTCGTCGCGGTGATCGACGCCGACGGCGCAGGAGCGTCCGCTGGCGCTCCGGCCGCTACCTCGGCTCCCGCGCCTGCCTCGGCAAAAACAGAAGCACCCGCACAAGCTTCCGCACCGCCAAGAACAGAGGCTCCTCCAAAACCGGCCCCGTCGCCCGCTCCGAGTGCGCCCCGCACCGCCACTCCATCCGCCACACCGGCGCCGCCGCAACGCCCCAACGGCCAGAAAATTCGCAGCTCCCCACTTGTCCGCCGCATCGCGCGCGAAAATAACGTCGATCTCGCGCAGATTCCCGGCACGGGCGCAGGCGGCCGCATCAGCAAGCACGATATTCGCGCCGCCATCGAAGGCGGTGCCGCTTCCGGAGGGGCTTCACGAAGCGCATCTGGTGTTTCTGCCGCTGGCGCCGCGCCGGCGCGCACGGCGTCTGCTCCGCCACCTGCCGCGGGAGGTGCCGCAGCATCCGCGGTTCTCGAGACCGCTGTGCCGCGCGAAAAAATGTACTTCGGCCACTACGAAGTCCAGCCCATGTCGGTAATGCGCCAGCGCATCGCCGAGCACATGGTTCTCTCGAAGCGCGTTTCGCCGCACGTATATTCAGTCGATGAAGTCAACGTTTCCGGAATCGCCGCGCTGCGCTCGAAACTCAAAGACAAGTTCGAGCAGTCGAGCGGCACGAAGCTCACCTTCATGCCCTTCTTCGTGCGCGCCGCGGTCGAAGGCTTGCGCGCGTTCCCGACCGTGAACTCTTCCGTCGACGGGACGAACATCGTCCTGCACAAGGAGTGCAATATCGGCATCGCCGTCGCGCTCGACTGGGGTCTGATCGTCCCGGTAATCAAAAACGCCGAAGAGAAAAATTTCCTGGGTATCGCTCGCGCGCTCAACGACCTTGCCGAGCGCGCTCGCGCGAAAAAGCTCAAGCCCGAGGAAGTGGCCGAAAGCACTTTCTCGATCACGAACCCCGGCGTCTTCGGCGGCCTCTTCGGCCTGCCGGTCATCAACCAGCCCAACGTCGCCATTCTCGGCCTCGGCACGATCGAGAAGCGCCCGGTGGTTGTCGACGACGCGATCGCGATCCGCTCGATGGTCTACCTCACGCTTTCCTACGACCATCGTGTGGTGGACGGCGCCGTCGCCCACCAGTTCATGGGCAAAGTGAAGCACACGCTCGAAAACTGGACCGAGTCGATTCTGTAGCCGGCGGCGCGCAGTTGCCGTTCAACCAGATGAAAAAATGCGCTGCGCCTCACCACTTGCAACGCGCCGAATCCCGTAGCTCAGGTCCCATTCCGTCCTGCCCGTGGACGGAATTGACCTGAGACCTTTCGGCCATCTTCCGCGTCTATGCCCACTCAAGAATCGCCCTCAGCGAAATCACATCCGGAGCAGCCGCCTAATTCTCATTCGCATCCGCACCCGAACTGGGGCGCTCCGCCCTGGCACATCGATTTCGCTGTTCGCAACAAACCAGTTCCTCCATCGGTCGACTTCGCGGTCGTAGGTGGCGGTTTCACTGGGCTGGCCGCGGCTGCCTGGCTGCGCCGCCTCGCGCCGGGAAAATCCGTCGCCGTGTTCGAGGCTGCTAGCATCGGCGCAGGGGCCAGCGGGCGTACCGGCGGGATGGCGCTAGCAGAATCTGCCGCGGGCGATCTGCCCGGCCTCGGAGACGTTCTGGGCGGTCTCGAGCGCATTCTCGCCGAACTCGACATCGATTGCGATCTCTCTCTGCCTGGCGCTTTTGAAATTGGCCGTGGCAAGGGCCTGAAAAATTCCCCGATTCAATGGAACGATTCTGGAACGCTGCGCGTGATGAAAAAAGTTCCGGGAGGAACGCTCGATCCCGGAAAACTCGTGGCGGGACTGGCTCGAGTTGCAGACGAACGAGGCGCCACAATTATGGAAAGCCACCCGGTCACACAGATCGAATGGCAGGAGCGCCCTCTCGGTCATGCTGTGGTTCAAGCAGGCGGCTCGCGATGCTCCGCCGGGAAAGTCCTCTTCGCCACGAACGCGCTGGCTCTCGAACTCACAGCTCTTGCCGGGCGCGCCGAGCCGAAGCTCACCCTCGCGGTTCTCACCGAGCCTATGGATGAAAAGCGGCTCGAAGCGATCGGCCTTGCCGGAGGGAATCCGTTTTACACAGTGGATCTGCCGTACCTGTGGGGCCGCTGCCTGCGCGACGGAAGCGTGATCTTCGGCGCAGGTCTCGTCGACGCAGACGATTCACTCGATCTCACGCGGATTGACATCACGACAGGCGGTGCGAAAAATCTGTTCGAATCGATCGAGCGGCGGATTCACAATCTGCACCCCGAGCTGCGCGAAATCAAAATCACGCACAGGTGGGGCGGCCCGATTCTTTTCCGCGAGAACTGGCGTCCGGTCTTCATGCCCCA
>Ga0210401_10007874_pt1 | contig 10626 bp, 10 predicted proteins | sample IncBWH32MmetaG_FD_150866 | JGI IMG/M metagenome (GOLD analysis project Ga0210401, IMG submission 150866) | Forest soil microbial communities from Barre Woods Harvard Forest LTER site, Petersham, Massachusetts, United States - Inc-BW-H-32-M | ecosystem: Environmental > Terrestrial > Soil >... | reverse complement strand
CCTTTGCGTGCGTGCGGCGCTCGCCGCACCAACTTATATCCGGCCGGGTACAACCCGTCCCAAGGTCCCTCATGCGCGTTGCGAGGGCGCGGGCTCCAAGGGGGATGGGACCATTCTCTACCGCGGCATCTTTCAGCCATGTCGAGATCCGGTCACACATCCACCTTGGATTCATAAGCTCCTTTTACCGGTATTTGATCTTGGTTCGTCACCCTTTGAGGACGGCACCTCGCGGCACCACGCCAGTTTCAAGATAACGCCAAAGCGCCACCAGCAGCTTGCGTGCCAACGCCACAATGGCGATGCGGCGGATGCGGCCTTTCGTGGTACCGACACGCGCCCGGAACCAGACGCTCAAATCGCTGTCGGGCTGATAGCGCAGCCACAGCCAGGCGAGTTCGATCCCGGTGGTTCGCCCCTTGCGGTTGCCGGCCTTGCTGATCCCTTGGTCATGGGCCACGTTTCCGCTCTGAAACGGGCTCGGCGCGTAGCCGACATAACTCGCCAGTTGGCGGCGATTGTTGAAGTCACGATGGAATATCTCGCCAACCAGCACCGCGGCAAACTCCGGGCCGATCGCCTTGAGCTGATGGAGATTTTGGATTTTCTTGGCGTTGACATGCGTTGATGCTTCATCCTCAACAATCGCGTCGCGCTCCGCCTCAAGAGTGGCGATCATCTCGACCACCATCTCCAGCCGTTGCAATTCCCGCTTGATCTCAGATTCTAGCCGGGGCGGAAGTGAGATGCCTTGTGCCGTGCGTAACTGCTCCAGGCGCGCCATCGCCTGCGGGCGCAACGGCTGGTAGTCGTAGATGCCGTGCAGCGCGCAAAGCCCTTTAATGCGGTTGACGTGTTGAACGCGTTCCGAGACCAAACGGTCACGCTCACGATGCAGCCGCCGCGCGTCTTCTTCGGCAACGCTGGGTACCCGCACCACGCTCCACACCTTCGGCTCGCCGCGTAGATAAGCCATTAGCGAGCGCAGCAACCGCTCAGTGTCGATCCGATCTGTCTTTACTCGTCGCGCCCGCCGATCCGTCTGCAGGCTTGCCGGATCAATAACGTAATTGCGTATGCCGTGCGCTTCGAGTAGCCGGTGTAGCCCAGAAACCGTCATAACCGGCCTCGTAGCATGTGATCACATCCACCGCCCGACCCGTTTCTCGGCTGACACGTGCTCGCACCTCCTCGATCAAATCGAGTAGACCTTTCCAATCGCCTCCACTCAAATCCGGCGGCTGATCTTCGCGGAAAGTGGCATAATGAATCCAATAACCCAGCTCTGCTTGCTCAATTCGATTGCAAACAGACACCGCGCTGTTTCAACATGCATTGCGGCGGGTAGGTTGCTTACTGTGCGGACCGTCATCAGGCTCTCCTATGCCTTGGTGGTGGGCTTACACCGAAACGGTATCACCCCGCCCGCCGCGCCTGCATAGGATCTCTACACGAAACGGACCACATTGACTGGGCGGACAACGTCCGTTGATGGAGGTGAAGCGGACCTGGCGGCTGCGAGGTCCCACTTCCGAGTTTGATCCAACTGCGACATAGGCTGGATTGAATCCTGCAGCGCAGCAGCCCTCCTGGTGCTAAGCGTGGGCCGACTTCTACAAGGCCGTTCACGCTGGCAGCGGCTGCGCCAGCATCAGCCTAAGGCGAGAGGCCGGTGATCGGTCCACCGATCCAGGGGATCGCCTTGGATGTGGACCTTGGCCTTGGCCACCAGTGCCTGACGTAAGGGCAGTCAACAAAAGAATTCCGCACTGTGACGTAGATCATAATCACAGAGATCGCTTCCCGAGTACGGTCTTCCTCGATGACAAACTTGGGGAGGTCCCGATGTCAACGAGCGTAAACGGGAATGAACCGCTGAGCCCACAAGATCGGACTAGAGGTCTCGCCGAGAGCGGGACTATACCAGCAGCAACCGCTCCCCATAGCGTCCTCATTGGACCGGGTGGCACGATACCACTTATCCGGCCCCCACCTCCTAACTTTGTTTACACGTTTGCCGGTAGCACTGCGGATTTCGATGTTGCCTACGACAACACCCTGAAGTCGGTGGGACAGGCGCTCGCGGACGCGATACTGGGGCGTTGCGAGCAGGATCTAAGCCAGCTTCGCAGTATTTTCGGAGGCGTCAGCGCAGGCCGATTTAGCGTCTTCATCGACCCAGTACCCCCGGCCCAGAAACCCTACGCATACCACTTCGGTTGCGCGGGCACAGAGATCCACTGCGTTGTTGACTACGCAACGGATGGTGACCTGGCGAATTTCCTGAACTGCGCTGAGGTCGCCGAGGTGTTGATGGCCGATCAAGCAAAGGGCTGGAATTGCGGAGCGAGCGCTGGCGAGGGCCTTTCTCGGGTGCTGGCGACTGAGTTACATCCAGCAAGCCTTGGCCGTTTTGCTTCAGCCTCTCACTGGCTAAACAGCGCAAGGCCGGACTGGGTAACTCAGACGGAAGGATCTGACCGGCACTACGTCTCGATAGGCTGCGCGACCCTGTTCATCAACTATCTGCGACACCAGCTTCGTTTCAGTCTTGCTCAGATCGTCCAGGCAGCCGGGACCACACTTCAGCAAACCTATGAGCGACTGACTGGCTCTACGGACGCCTTTGGGCCGTTCGCAAGTCTTCTGGAAGCTCGCTTTCCCCCTGGCGTTACCGTCGATCTCCCTAACGATAATCCATTTCCACTGTCCGAAGTTCCCGAGGTCATGTTTGAGCCCGCCAAGCTCGCAGGCAAAGACGTCCTCTTGAGCGGACTGGTACCGAAGTTCACGGGCGCGGGCCAACAGAATTCGTTCGTAAATAGTCAATCTCCAATCGCAGGCAAGGTAGTGCCCGGTGGCAGCATCGTGAGCATGCACCTGGTACAGGGTGAGACGCCGTAGACGCTGGCATACACGCCGGTGAGAGCGTGTGCAGCAACGCAGCGAGGCTCGGATGCCGGGATTTTTCACGCACATCTACACATGCAGGCGCGTCGCCGACCATTTGCTACAAGGGGAATTCCCCGACTGGCCGGACGTGGGCGGGGCTCTGGACGGCCTTGATCCCAAGACCTGTGGCAAGATCATGCAGAAGTGGGAAAAATTCACCCACCTCGGCGCCATCGGGCCCGACATGTTCTACTTAAGCCAGGATTGGAACAACGGCATCCTCGGGCCGGTCAGCGACGAGCTGATGCTCGCTTTCGCCGTCTTCTACTTCATCGATAAGGAGAAGGAGACCGATTTCGAGATATTGTTGACCATCCTGGCTGAGGCCAACTCACCGCTGGCCGCCCTGCTGAGGTTACTGATCAAGCTGCAGAAGATCTGGCAGAACTTCCTCGACGGCTGGAACGCCACGATCGGTCCGCTGGTCGCCGACATCGCGAACCTGCCCGACGACCTCACCGGCGGGATTCTGAGCGAGTTCGGCGTAGTAATGGACGAACTCAAAGTGGCGCTGAAGCTCGTCGCCGAGGAAGAACTGCTGACCTTCAAGGACATCTTCAGCCTTCAGAACACCTGCGTGCAGAAGGGGTTCGGCGAGAAGCTCTTCCTGTGGGGCGACATGAGCCACTACCGCAAGCCCTCGGCGCTGTGCCAGGGCTTCGTCAAGCAGGCCAACCTGATGCGCGCCCAGGCCCGCCAGCTGATGGCTCAGGGCGAGCGCGACGCGGCCGACCAGATGCAGGAACGGGCAGAGCAGTTCCTGGCCTTCGCCATGGGCTACATGACCCATGTGGCCACCGACACCGTGGCGCATTCGTTCGTCAACGCCCAATGCGGCGGCCCCTATCGCGACCATCCCCAGCGCCACCACCTGATCGAGAACCACATCGATTCCTGGAACTATGTGCAGACCGCGCCCGGCGGACGGCTGGTCCCCGACAACTTCGGAGTGACCGACGACTATCCCAACGTCTCGCAGTCGGCGCTTTGGTTCGCGATCCAGTTCACCCCGGACTGTCCGCACGGCGTGCAGCGGCCCGTGGGGCCCTTCGCCAGCGACGACGACCGGCAGAAGAAGCTCGACGTCGACGGGGAGATGCCGGACTGGATGTCCAACGCCATCGTGCTGGCGATGATGGACACCTACCAGGACCCGAACGAACACCCGCAGATCTTCCAGGGCGACGCCTTCCAGCAGGCGATCGACGCGGGCCTGCTCACCAGGATCTTCAAGGAGTTGACCGGCGGCGGCCTGACCGGGCCGTTCCACGACCTGCTCGAGGCGATCGCGCCGGCCGCGCCGTTCCCGGTGAGGACCGGCTTTCCAACGCCGTGGGAAATCAAGACCATCTACAAGATACTCTATTCGTTCTTCAGGCTACTATTCAACGGCACATGGGAGCTGCAGAAACCACAGAAACCCGACTTCATCATCTTCCCGCCGGCATCGGACATCGAGAACCTGTTCCAGCCTCCGGACCTCAGCGGCATCGACCTCTCGAACCCGGCCCTCGACGTCTGCGAAGCGATCGTGGCGCTGTTCGAAGCGATCATTAAGACGATCGACGCGATCATAAAATTGATCGGCGACATCATCAAGATGCTGGCCAGTGCCAATCCGTCGAACTATCTGATCCGCCTGGCGCTGTACCAGCTGGCGATGATGGTGTGGGACCTGGTGAACAAGACGCACGAGGTGCTGGCGCACACCGGTTTCTTCGTGCCTCACCCGGTCGCCTTCTATCCGAACGGCGAGCTACGCCTGCCCGAGGAGATCGACATGCCGCTGATCACCATGGGCGGCACGGTGGACTCCGCCTTCCAGGCGGCCTTAGCGTCGGCTTTCGATCCGTTCGGCAACCTCGACAAGAACCAGGACGTCATCGGGGTCGGCCATTCGGTCAAGGACCCCGACTATCCCTACTATCCGGTGCTGCGATGGCAGACCGACGGGCGGCAATCGAACTACGAGTACCGCCGGCCGTGGGCCTGGCCGGACAAGAGCCCGGTGCAGCAGGCCAGCGGATCCGACACCCTGCGCACCACGCCCACCGAGACCTACAATCCGTTCCGCTCGTTCGGCGAGGGGCCCGACACCGCCTTCAAGCCGCTCTCGGGCAGCCCCTATCCGGTGGGGACCCAGCCGGACGTGTTCTTCCGGCTGGACGGCGTCGTCGATCCGCAGGTCCGCGGCGCCTACGAACAGGCCCAGACCCCCTGGGACACCGATCTGCTCAACATCCAGCACCTGGCGCAGGCGGACCTCAGGTTCAGCCCGCTGGGCGATCCGGTCCCGTTCTCGGCCCACCTGATCTCGCAGCTGGCCAACGACACCGGCTATTCGACCCAGTTCAACCTCGATAGCGACCGTGCATTCGCTTACCTGACCTGGGACTGGATCCGCCAGGACCCCAAGACGCCGGGGTCCACCGCCACGGGCATCCTTAACCTGACCTACCAGAAGCCCGTCGAGCAGCCGGAAGGCGACGAGAAACCGGCCGCCAACCTCCTCGACATCCTCAACCCGCTGGCCAGCGCCAACTGGGGCCAGGGGAACCGGCCGCTGCTGCTGAAATACAAGGACCCACCGAACCCTCCGATCATCATACTTTAGCCGGGTCAACTCGCCCCAAGCTGTGAAGGAGAGCCGACGTGCCCCCCCGCAAGCCCCCCATCCCGCCCCCTCGCGGCCGCCACGAGGCCACCGACCACGATCGCGACGAAGAGCGCCACTGTCCGAAAGATCGGGGGCGGGAGGATCGGGACTGCGACGACGTCGACGAGCCGGGCCTGCGCAAGGTGGTGGAGCGTACATGGTATTTCGATGACGATGACGATGACGACGACTGTCGCGGCGGCGGCCATGGCGGCGGCGGCGGTCACGGCGGGGGCGGCGGCCGTGGCGGAGGCGGCCATGGTCGGCCGACCCGTCCGCCGGGCTGCAGCAGCGGCACGGTCTACCCCGGCGTGGAGCTGACGCCGGGGCTGATCAACCAGCCGGACACGCCGGGCGTGTGGGGTGGCCCGCGCGCGATCCTCGACCTGCCGTTCCTGTTCATGCGGGCCAACGCCGGCGACCTGGGTGCGCGGCCGGTAGTGAACGCGCCGTTCTGGGAGAGCCCGGATATCTTCGTCCTGGCCGGGGTCGATCCCACCTTCGCGCCGGACCTGCCGCCGGCGCTGGGCGACGTGGCGAAGGCCGGCGCCCCCAACACGCTCTACGCCCACATCTGGAACTTCGGCAACGCCGCGGCCAACGAGGTGGTGGTGGAGTTCTACTGGGTCAATCCGGCGCTGGGCATCACCGCGGATTCGCTCAACCTGATCGCCCAGACGGTCACCTCCGTTGGCGCCAAAGGCAGTGGCCGCTCGCATGTGATGGTCAAATGCCCCGAGGCCTGGGTCCCCACCTTCGTCAACGGCGGGCACGAGTGCCTGCTGGTGCGGGTGTGGGACAACCCCTCCGACCTGCCGGGCCAACCGGCCTTCGACGCCTCGTGGAACCGCCATGTGGGGCAGCGCAACATCCATGTGGATGCTCCCGGCCAGCCCATCGCCGGCGCCCTGGCGCCGAAGGCCCCTGGGCTGGCGCTGACCCAGCCGATCTTGATCAAGGTCGGCGCCCTCTACGGCGCGCCGGCCACGGTGGCGGTGGAGCGGGTGGCGCCCAACGCCGTCCCCTGGCTGCAGCAGCGCACCGGGCAGCGCGGGGTGTTCCCGGTGATGGCGCCGCCGACCGGGACGCCGACCCTCTCGCCCCCGACCACCGCCGGCAGCGGCTTTCCCACGGGCGGCGATGCGGCCGCCAGCCACAGGGTGCACGGCGACGACAAGCACGTCGCCTTCTCCACCACCGACCAGGCGCCCGGCCCGGGCGAGGCCCACGTCTACCGGGTCAGCGCCACCCAGCAGGGGGTGGTGTTCGGCGGCTACACCATCGTGCTGATGGGATGAGCATGCGCCAGCCCCTCATCCCCGCCACCATCCTCACGGGCTTCCTCGGATCGGGCAAATCCACGCTGCTCCGCCGCGTCCTCACCGAGGCCCACGGGCGGAAGATCGCCGTCATCGAGAACGAGTTTGGCGAGGAGAACATCGACAGCGAGATCATCGTCTCCGGCGGCGAGGAGCAGATCATCCAGCTCAGCAACGGCTGCCTGTGCTGCGGCATCCGGGACGACCTGCGGGCGACCCTGGCCGACCTCGCCGGGCGGCGGCGCGCCGGAGAGATCGCCTTCGACCAGGTGATGATCGAGACCACCGGCCTGGCCGATCCCGGTCCGATCGCCCAGACCTTCTTCCTCGATCCCCAGATCGCCGGCGACTACCGGCCGGACGCGATCCTGACCCTGGTCGACGCCAAGCACGCCATGGACCAGCTCGACTCTCGCGGAGAGGCGCGCCGCCAGGTGGGCTTCGCCGATCGCCTGTTCATCAGCAAGGCCGACTTGGTGAGCGACGAGGCGGTCGCCGACTTGCGCGAGCGGCTGCGGCGGATGAACCCCCGCGCCGCCCAGAGCGTGGTGGCCTTCGGCGACGTCGCGATGCACGAGGTGTTCGACGTGCGGGGGTTCAACCTCTCGCCCGACCTGGAGTTCGAACCGCCCTCATCGTGCGCCTCCCCGCACGATCACGATCACGAACCCCATCAGCATCACCATCACCACGACGACGACGTGAAGAGTTTTGTCTTCCGCTCGGAAAGGCCTTTCCACGGGGTGCGCTTCGGCCAGTTCATGAACGCCATCGTCGGCAGCCACGGCCAGGATCTCCTGCGCTACAAGGGCGTGCTTCACATGGCCGGAAACAACCGCAAGGTGATCTTGCAGGGTGTCCATCAGCTGATGAGCCATGACGCCGGCGAGCCTTGGGCCGAGGGCGACAAGCGGGAAAGCCGGCTGGTGTTCATCGGCCTCGGCCTGCCGCAGGCGCTGATGATGCGCAGCCTGCAGCAGTGCCTGGTCTGAATAAGCATGACCTCCTGTTCATACGCGGCTTCTTCGGGGGCCGCTGACGCCAACCCGCGCGCCCTTCGCACGTATCTCGGCGCCCATGATGCGGCCGCCGTAGATCGTCTGGCGAGACTTGATGCTCATGGCGCGCGATTACAGCGGCCTTTGCGAGCATCGGCAATGCCACTAGAATTTGAGGCCGGAATGGCATGACCACACCACGGGTTTGTTAATGTGCAATCTCTATTCAATTACGACGAATCAAGCCGCTATCGCCGCTCTGTTCCGCGTGATGAACCGATACGTGGCAACCTGCCGCCGATGCCCGGCGTGTTTCCAGATTACCCGGCTCCGGTCGTGCGCAATGCAGGTGACGAGCGCGAGTTGGTGATGATGCGCTGGGGCATGCCGCCACCGCCGCGCAACGGCGGCCCGCCGGTCACCAACATCCGCAACACGTCTTCGCCGCACTGGCGGGGCTGGCTGAAGCCGGAGAACCGCTGCCTGGTCCCGTTCAATAGCTTTGCCGAGTATGCCCCGGAGCCAAACCCCGAGACCAAGAAAAAGGACGTCGTCTGGTTCGCGCTCAACGATGACAGACCGCTGACCGCCTTCGCTGGCATCTGGACCGAGTTCGGAGGCGACCGCAGAACCAAGTCCAAACCGATCCCCGGACCGCATCTCGTCTATGGCTTCCTGACGACGGCGCCGAACGCGATCGTCGAACCGATCCATGACAAGGCGATGCCGGTAATCCTGACCACCGATGAACAGCGCGATGTCTGGATGCGCGCGCCCTGGGACGAGGCGAAGGCGCTGCAGCGGCCGTTGCCGGATGATGCGCTCAAAATTGTCGCCCGCGGCGAAGCAAAAGAGGATCAAGCCGCCGCCGCATAAGCTGGTCCAGCCCCTTCGACGAGCCGACCCCGCTTGCCCCGCGGGCCGCCAGCTCGTCACCCTCGAGGACGCCGGAACCTATATCACCCTGATGGCTGGCGGCGCGTATCGCGGCGTCCAACAGACACGGCATTTCAGGGCCGCTCCTAACGCTTCGTCACGGTCGGATAGACCAGCGATTGATCCTCAAACTCCTCGATCGGGAGCTTATTTACACCGGCGGCTGTGTGGAGCTCCTGCAACGCGGGCATAGCAGCGGTTCCGGCGGACAGCTTGGTCGAAGGAGACCATAGCATTGCGGTCGCGGTCGTGGCGGCGAATAGCGCGAAAACTGCGAAAGCAGAAATCATCAGACGCTTCATGAGAAATCTCCTGTTCAATTCCTTGGAAAAGTCTGTGCCATTTTAACTAGCTCGAACCGCGACGCACGAATGTGAGCTGCTTCACGTCTCGCGTTCACTTGATGCTGAGAGAGACCGCGTCGCTTCTTCCAATCGGGTGTCTCTGGCTCATGCAGCATCGAGTGCGACACTTTGCAGCGATCCCTTCAACTCGGCTTCCAAGTCCAGAACGATATCGTGGAGCAAACGGGCCGCAATTGGGTCTGTAGTTTCTTGTTCTAGAATGCGGTAGCGCTCCACCCGATCGCGCCGCTCCTTCCAGTCGTAGTCCTCAGGCATTGTCCGATCCTCCCTACTACCCGACTCGGGGAGACGACTTTTATTTCTTTGGGACCTGGAATTTGGGCCGACTTGAACGAAAGTGAGGCGCGCCCGCGTCGCTGATGGCACAATACGGCGACGTTTAGTTGTCCTGCTCCTCGATGGAGGCAGCGACTCCCAGTTGCGCCCGCTCCGGCTTGGGACTTGGGGTGGTAGCCGAAAGCCCGGGCCTAATGGCACCGGAGCGACCGAGAAATGGCTGCCCGCTTCGCCACACCGCTATGCCGCTTGACATATCGACGCCGGCGTTTGGCTGGGCGTGATCTTTTCCCAGATGGCCCCTGCACGACTCTAGGAAGGCCGCTGGTGAGTCCGTGAATTGCGGGCTAAAAGGGTGTGCCGGGCTATCCCTTCTGTCGCACAGCGTGCCAGCGGACGGCCCCGAACCAAATCTTTTTTCCTGTATTTGAATCCTCGTTCTGTTGCGTTGGGATTTGAGATGCCATGAGCAGCGCCCGCGCGATCCGATATCGCAGACTGGCCCTCGCCGAGCAGGACAAGGCCAATGCGGACCTGCTTCTTAAGCTCGCGGATGAATGCGATCGGGGGATTCTCTGTACGGCTGAATGGGTTTCGGCCCGGCCATCCCGCAAAGATGAGCAGCCGCCAAAAGCTGGCGTGCGGCTTGAGTGGGACCCATGAAAACCGGTCCCGAACCAGGGCCGCCCGGCACGAAGCGAGGCGGCTCGGCTCGTTTAGTCGGGGCGCCTCGGCGCGTTTCCGGTTGCTCTCGTCATGGGGTTGCTCAACACTCTGCCGCCTGGTCGAGCCAGGGCTTTCTAAAAAGGTGACGATCGTGCAAGGCGAAGACCTCAAGCTGATACGTCAGATTGTCGCCAGCGACGGCCGCAAATACACCGCCGGCAATATTGACCGCAGCAGATACGACCGGCTGGTCGACATGGGTTGGCTAATGCCATTCAAGACAAACATCAGCGACGTCGAATATCAGGTAACGGAGAAGGGCCGAACAGCGTCTGTTGCCAATGCTCATGATTGAGGCCATCCGCCGCCTGATCGAGCTCGGGCTCAAGGTGAAGGCAAAATGAACCTAGGCCCGCGCCCAGCAAGCCAACCATGGATGCCCGCGGAGGACGCGCAAC
>Ga0210401_10007873_pt1 | contig 10626 bp, 9 predicted proteins | sample IncBWH32MmetaG_FD_150866 | JGI IMG/M metagenome (GOLD analysis project Ga0210401, IMG submission 150866) | Forest soil microbial communities from Barre Woods Harvard Forest LTER site, Petersham, Massachusetts, United States - Inc-BW-H-32-M | ecosystem: Environmental > Terrestrial > Soil >... | reverse complement strand
AAGAGATGCGCCGCGACGCAAAAACGGGGCTGCAAAAATGCGGTCCGTAACGCTGCAAGAAGAACAAGGAGAAAACGAGCATGCATTTAGTCCTGGGCATTACTGGAAACGTTGGGGGCGCCACCGCGCGGCATCTGCTGAAGCAAGGCAAACAGGTGCGAGCACTTGAATTCCACATCTTTCAAGAAGGACGAATCTCCGTGACGCGTCATATGGGGGACTGGATGAGCCTGTTTCGGCAGATTGGTGCCCTCCCGCCAGCCTTATAAAAGCCCGTAAGCATTGTCGCAGTGCGTGTCGATTCGCGGGAGTAACACTTGCGATTGTGTGGTTGCGTACGAGGCCGATGTGCCGGGGCGATCTGGAAACGGGAATTCGGCATATCGGCATTGACAAGCGCACAAATTCCAATTGCTCCCGGATCACGAGCAAGCCAGAAGTAATCAGTTCGTCGGTCGGATTAGTATCGAGAAACGCGCTTGTGTCCTTTAATGGAGTAGTTCCCGGATAGTCGGCCACACGGAAACTATTGCGAGGCGGGCGCGGACAGGACGCCTTCCAGTCCATGCAAGAGCTTTTGGCGTTTGCCGGCGTCGAGCGCCATCGGCTCGCCATTGCGGTAAATCCCATTCTGCTGAAGCCATTCCAGGAATTCCGGTGCGGGGCGCAAGCCGAAGATTTTGCGAACTGCCAACGCGTCGTGAAAACTGGTGGACTGATAGTTGAGCATGACGTCGTCTGCTCCGGGCACGCCCATGAAGTAGTTGCAGCCGGCGGCGGCAAGGAGAATCATGAGGTTGTCGGCGGAGTTCTGATCGGCGACGGCGTGATTGGTGTAGCAGACATCGCAGCCCATCGGGAGTCCGAGCAATTTGCCCATGAAGTGATCTTCGAGGCCGGCGCGAATGATCTGACGTTCGTCGTAGAGATATTCCGGGCCAATGAAACCAACGACCGTATTCACCAGGAAAGGATCGAACGTGCGAGCAACGCCGTAGGCTCGCGCTTCGAGCGTCAGTTGGTCGACACCGTGATGCGCTTCGGCGGAGAGTGCGCTTCCCTGCCCGGTTTCAAAATACATCACGTTGTCGCCAACCCAGGGGACATTGCGCGTGCGGTGATGCTCCAAAACGCGTTCGCGGCCCTCCTTCAACATGGCGAGATTGATGCCGAAGCTCGTGTTCGCGGCCTGTGTGCCGGCGACGGACTGAAACAACAAATCGACGGGCGCACCGCGATCCAGGCACGCCAACTGGGTGGTGATATGCGCGAGACAACATGCTTGCGTGGGAATCGCAAACGCCGCGATCAGGCGATCGAGGGCTTTCAGGATCGCCGTAACGCCTTCAACGGAATCGGTGGCGGGATTCACTCCGATCACGGCATCTCCGCAGCCGTACATCAGACCGTCAAACGCGGCTAGCAAAATCCCACCCACATCGTCGGACGGGTGGTTGGGCTGTAAACGAATTCCGAGGACGCCGCGCTCGCCGATGGTGTTGCGGCAGCGCGTGATGTTGTGAATCTTTGCCACGGCAAGCACTAGATCCTTGTTGCTCATCAGCTTCGCTGCAGCTGCGACCATTTCGGGGGTGATGCCCCATTTGAGGGATTTTAATTCTGCCTCGGTGGTCTGGTGATCGAGAAGGAATTCACGAAAATCGCCGACGGTCATGCTGCGCAGCGGCTCAAATGCAGTGGAATCGTACGAATCGACGATGAGGCGCGAAACTTCATCGGTTTCAGGAGGAATCACCGGATTGCTGAGCAGCTCAATCAGCGGAAGATCGGCGAGGGCGCTTTTCGCGGCGACACGCTCGCGCTCGGAGGCAGCGGCAATTCCGGCAAGTTGATCGCCGGATTTTTCTTCGTTCGCTTTCGCGAGCAGTTCGCGCAAATCGGAGAAGCGATAGTGTTCGCTCATAACAGGTGCCGCTAGTATGTCTTTCGGCGAACCCGAAGGAAAGCAGAAGTAGCTTGGCTGAGCACTAAGATCAGTTTTTGTCGAGCGTTGCGGCAAGGGTGATGTCGCTGCCCGCGAGCACATTCACCTGGCGCGACCAGTCGGCACGCCCCGCCGCGTGCAGACGAAATGCGCGTTTGCCCGGAGTGACGGTGAGGATCGACGGCGTGGAGCCAACGAGTTGCTCATCGAGATAAATTTCGGCTCCGGTGGGATCGGATTGAATGGTGACTTTCGTCGCGCCAGCCCCCGAAGTTTCGAACGTTTCGAGTTTGTTGTCTTTCAGCGCCGCAACAAAGCCCGGATATATCATCCATTGCCGCTGATCGAAATGAATTTCGCGCTGGGGGGTTCCCATCGCTTGCAGGATTTGCTCCCGGGACATTCCCGGAGCCAACGTGGACTCGCTGGGTGCGGCAGGCCTGGGTGAGGCAACGGGTTGCGGCGCGGCCACTGCCACCGGAGCGGCCGCCGGATAGGTCGTCATCGCAGGCGCAGCAACTGGCGTCGCAGGAACTGCTGACGTGGCGCGGCCCTCGGGCATAAGCCACTGGTCGAATTCGCGGAAGACCGTTTCCTTGTCGGCGGTGGCGAGAACGTTGGCGGGAAACTTGAAGGAGAGGGTGGTCCACACGCGGCCCGTGCCGGCTTGTGTGGAAATGCCGCGGGCGGAAATCAGGGCGACGAGGATCGTGTCCGAACCGACGGCAATTGCGGTGACGTAGTAGCGTTCGCCGGCGGGCACTTCGTAGTCCTGGTGGCCGCGAAAAAGTTTGTACTGAAGCCCGTCAATGGCGCTGGAGGCAGGCTCCGTGTGGAGAAGCGAGCCGAAGAGGCCCGGGCGTTGGATCACCACGATCGTGCCAGCGCGGCGGATGTCGGTTTCTCCGCCAATGCCCATCAATTGCTTGCCGACCTGTGATGGCTGGTAGGTCTGCGTCAGGATCTGTTCCAGGACGATTCGATCGTTCTGCTCGGCAGGCTTTTTTTGCGCGGCGGGACCCGTGGAGAAAAGCGTGATGGCTAAGGTGAGAAGGGACAGACGTTTCAGCAAGGCATGTCTCCTGAGGCGCGGAGTAAGAGTGAGTATAGGGCGCAGGCCAAGCCCGCGACAAGTCGGCGCATGGACGCCATCACCCCGGGTGCTGCGCACTTGGCTCTAGTGCGCATCAAGCGGAGGCCGGAAGACGGAAACTTCGCCGGTGTCCGGCGTGGCCAGCCAGATGGTGCGGTCCGGATAGTAGCGAAGAAGCTGATCGTTGACTTCACCGGGGAGATCGCGCGCCCAGATAACCTTGGAAGCGTCGATATCGGCCGAGTTGAAGACCCATTCTTCGTGGACGCTGTGATCCGGGCCGTATCGGACGAGGACCACGTGCTCTCCCGGTGTGGATTCGAGCTCGTGCAAAAGGTCGGCGCGGTCGGAGAGTCCCCAACCACCCCAGCCCTGCGAATCGCCGAGCCTCTGCGCAACCAGCTGTGTGACGTCGAACAGCAGAGCGAGGACGATCACGCGAGAAAGAGCGGCGCCAATAGGGCGCCGGAAAATGCGAATGGTGCGCAAGTGGCGAATCGACTGGACGAGAGTCGCGAATACAATAGCGGTGGCCGGCGCGAGGTAGTGCGGCCCCGGCCAGACTACAAGGCAATAGCCAAACAGGACGGCCAGCAGAGTGAAAAGAAGCAGGCGGAAGCGCGCATCACGGTAAAGAAAGAAAATGCCGGGCACGAGCAGCCAGCACGCCGGCCAGAGGAAGGCAAGGGAGCAGTGCTCCCACTTGTCCTGAAAAACGGATTTGAACGTGGCCCACGAGCGATCGTAGGCAAGCCGTTCGTACTGATTGTAGAAATTTTCCATTTCGGCGTTGTCGTAGTGAATTGGGGGTTTCGGCGTTTGCCATACGAACATCGCGGCGCGGTCGTGGAGGCGAGCGTCATACGCGTAAGGCGGAAGTGTGGCATGACCGGTGACGCGCCAGTTGTAGCGGGCCATCATACCTCCTGCAAGAAGCAAAATGACACCCACAGGAATCACCACCAGTCGAAGCGCGGCGCGGCGAGTTTCCACTTCCCGGAACTGGCGACGAAGCCAGAAGAGTATTGCCATTGCGACAGGAATGCAGAAAAAAACACTTTCGTACGGGCGGCTGTTGAAAAGAATCGCGACTCCAAGGCCGAGAAGGATTCCCATTGCGAGTGAAGGACGACGGTTGATGCGGCCAAACGCGCCGAGGACCAGCGCTCCCCCGATGGCAGCGACCGCGCCGCCCCAATAACTGTTTATCCAGTAGGAAGCGACGCACAGTCTGAGCGCGGCAAGGACTCCGGCGAGAAAGGCCCATCTTGCGGGAATCCACGCCTGCAGCATCCAGACGAAGGCTGCGGCCATCGCGGCGGCGCTGAGCAACACGCCGATCCATGGACTGCCGAGCAGTTCGCCGAATGCCAGCACCAATCCCTGCGCGGGAGGATATTTTGAAGCGTACGTTGGAAACCAGAGGACATGAAATGTTTCGAAACTTCGCCAGAGGGGATGAGGCGGATTTGCCAAGCGGCCGTGGACGAACGTGTCGCCCATCAGGAGGTAACTGAACTCATCATGAATGCCGGGATTGGGAACGGGCAGCTGAGCGAGAAGCGCGATTCGCAACGCAATCACGAACAAAAACAATGCGGCGGCGGCCAGGAATTTATGAGCGGCGAAGCGGGAGAAGACGCCCTCTATGCGGCCGAGAATACTCTCCGAGACGCGAGGAAAAAGAACCGCGGGCAGCACAAATGCGAGCGCGAGCAAAACCATAATGGTTGGCTCGGTGAGCCAACTGGGAGCGGAAGAATCCATCAAGGGTTCGGAAAACCACCCGGATAAGAAAAGACAACGGGCGATTCAGGATTCTATTGTAGAGGATTCTCCGAGCGCGGCCACCAGCAAAGGTAATAGCGAAGATGGAGGGACAAAGTCTCATGGCCGAATAGGTCTGGCGATGTGCCTAAGCCGGAAAGGGTCCGCTAGACGATTGCTGGAGGCGCGGTTCCAGACTGGAACAGTTTGCAGCGTTCTTGAACAGTTCGTTCTGGCGGCTAGTTCATCCAAGTATTCCGCGGGCGTGCGCGACCGTTCACGCAAGCGAATTGCCGCGCGGAGAAACAATGAACCGCAGGCGCGCCTTGTGTTAACCCTGCTCATTTCTAGGGGATATCGAGCGTTTTAGGGTTGGAATCGGCAACCTGGAGCTGGGACTGATGCCTTCGAACTGTTGGCAGGGAAAGTGAATTCCTAAGTTTCTTTGCTCCGCTCTTCCCAATGGTTACCTTCATGCACCTTGAAAACCATAGAAGAGGGGAAGCAAACCTATGAGCGCACCCGAAATTCGGCCCACCCCGGTTGCCAACCAGCGGCGTAGCCAGAGGGTCATATTGGCTGTTCCATTGCGTGTTTCCGGCAACCGGCTGAGCGGAGCACCCTTCGTGGAACACGCGAAGACGTTGATCGTGAATGCCCACGGAGCACTGCTGCAATTGCAGGAGCCCCTGCGGGAAGGACAAACCCTGAGCATAATGAATGTCACCACAGGCGAAGAAATTACTTGCAAGGTGGTGGATCTGAGCCAAGGCGCGAATGGGGTTTCCGAAGTTGGAGTGGAATTTGCGGAACCAAGTCCACGTTTTTGGCGGGTCTCGTTTCCGCCGGCGGATTGGAGTGTACGGAGCCCGGAAGCCAAACGGTTTGCCCCAAGCCCGAGTCCACTGCCGCCACCCGCAAAGGATCCCATCGTCAAGAAGTAGCGCCGTCAAAGCGCGATTTCTCGAAATTCCTCCCTGCTGTACCTCCCCTTCGAATTCCGCGCATCTTTCCGCTGGGCGAACTGCGCTCATTTCTGCTAATTTCAGGCTGAGGCAAACATGAGGAAAAAACCAATGTGGACGGCTATTGGAGTAATTCTGGCGGCGGCAGCTCTGCTCGCCGTCATAAGCGCGAATCTGCGCGGCGGAGACAAATCGCCGGCCGTAGGGACGTCGGCGCCGGACTTTACATTGAATTCGCAGGAAGGAAAGCCCATCAGCCTGCATGATTTCAAGGGCAAGTGGGTGGTGCTCTATTTTTATCCGAAGGATATGACCACCGGGTGCACGATCGAAGCCCACAATTTCCAGCGCGACCTGGCCAAGTATGAGGCGAAGAACGCCGTGATTCTCGGCGTCAGCATGCAGGATGAGAAGTCGCACCAGGAGTTTTGCGCAAAAGAGAGCCTGACCTTCAAGCTGCTGGCGGACACGAATAAGGAAGTCTCGGGAAAGTATGACTCGGTGATGAATCTGGGAGTGGCGAAGCTTTCGGCGCGCCATACCTACCTGATCGATCCGAACGGCGTCGTCCGGAAAGTGTGGACCACCGTGGATGTGAAAACGCACAGCGACGACGTGCTGGCGTCACTGGACGAACTGCAGAAGCCGGCGAGTTGAGCCGGGCATTAAAACCTGGCGGTGGCTTCAGGCTCCGGGATGCGCTAGAGTTTCGGAGCCTTTTCTTTTGGAGGATGCAGCTATGAAACGCAAAGTATTTCTGCCCATGCTGGCGCTGGGAATCCTGGCATGCGGGCTGGCGCTGCGAGCGGGGGCGCCGAAGACAGAGACGGTGAGTTACAGGAGCGGCGACGAAACGGTCAGCGGCTATCTGGCGTTGCCCGATGGCGCGGGCAAGCATCCCGCGATCATCGTGATTCATGAGTGGTGGGGCCTGAACGACTGGGTGAAGGAGCAGGCGCAGAAATACGCCGCGCAGGGGTATGTGGCGCTGGCGGTGGATCTCTATCGCGGAAAAGTGGCGGCGAACCCTGACGAAGCGCACATCCTGATGCGTGGTTTGCCGGATGACCGCGGGATGCGCGATTTGGAGGCGGCGTTCGCATATCTGTCTTCGCGCACGGACGTGAATACGGGCAAGATTGGATCAATCGGATGGTGCATGGGGGGCGGTTGGTCCCTTAAGCTGGCCGAGGACCAGCCAAAGCTGGCCGCGTGCGTGGTGAATTATGGATCGTTGCCCTCGGACCCGGCACTGATTGCCAAAATCAAGGCGCCCGTGCAGGGAAATTTCGGCGCGGACGATCAGGGCATCCCGCCGAAGGACGTGAAGGCGTTCGAAGCCGCCATGAAGGCGGACGGAAAATTCACCGACATCAAGATTTATGACGGGGCGGGCCACGCTTTTGAGAATCCCAACAACAAGCAGGGTTATCGTCCGGAAGCCGCCGCGGATGCCGGCCAGCGCATCTCAGGCTTCTTTCAGAAATATCTGCACTGAGGGATTTCGAGTCTGGCGTGGCAGCTCAGACGTTGGCGAGAACCTTCAAGCCGGGAACGCCAATCAATTTCTGATCTGAAGTAACCAAGATCAGATCGTGGGCGATGGCGGTGGCCGCAAGAAAGCGGTCGGCGGGGTCTTTGTGGTTGGGCAAGATGTAACGCATCTCGTGGACCACCTGCCAGGTTAAGTTCGCCTCCTCTAACTCCAAATCCTGAGACGTGCGGGCGAACCACACTGCGAAGTCCTCATGGAATGAGATTCTTTTCTTTTCCAAAAGAATCATTACCTCCCAAATACTAATCGGAGAGAGGTAGCAATCGTTGGCGGGTTCAGTTACCGCCTGGTGGACAACTGAACTCAATTTGTGCGGTTCTCGGAACATCCACAACCAGATATGGGTGTCGAGCGAGAATCGCATTTATTTTTCTTCCTCCGGGTCGCCGGCGGCTTCCCAATCCGAAAGGTCCGAGATGGGGCCGACGATATCGCCGTGTATCGTCATGGAACCCACGCCTGTACCAAGCTTGCGACCATGTTTGGCGGGCGCCGGGGGCGTTATTTGCGCGATTGGATGGCCGAAGCGAGTGACGAGGACGGGCTGGCCGGTTTTCTTGACCTTTTCGAGTACCGCGAGGCAGGTGGCCTTGAATTTCGAGATGGCGATTTCTTCCATGGGACTGCTCCTAATTGAGAGGAGAATAGCACGGAATACGACTATAGTCAAACCATGGTCAGACTATAGCCAGACCATGGTCCAACTCCGAAATAAATGCCTTCATTTCACATATTTATGCTTGAAAAGAGCTGCTCATGGCTCGTCGTCGCCATCATTGACTCCACTTATGTCATGGTCGACCGGTTTACTCGCGTCAATGGCCGCAAAGCCTGCTTTCCGAAGTTCGCTGCTCAGTTTGGGAACCGAGTTCTGCTTCAGGTCATCCCAACGCTTGAGTAGCGAGCCCATCTCTTTGGTCAGCTCAGCATAAACATTGCTCGCCTGTGTTGTCGGGGCAGCGTCCGCGGAATCGGCGATGCCCAGCAGTTGGCCGAAGTGCTGGTTGAGGGTGGAAAAATTCTCGGGCTGCTTGCCGCTGGGAGGAGTTCCAAAGAAAGTGCTGGCCGTTGCGCCCGCCAGAGCGGCGCACTGCTTGTCGAGATCCTCCAGCGAATCGGCCAACTTCCCTTTCGCCTTTGCTGAAGACTCTTTCAGTTGCGCGCGGACGGACTGCACCTGGCTCAACGCGTCGTAACTCTGGTTCATTCCAGAGACAGCGCCGGCCTGGAGCGCAGCTTGCGCTTGCAGGTCCGGAAGTGGCGTCTTGATGCGCGGGTCCATTCTTACGGTGAGCGGCTGGGAAAATTGCTTGCCGTCCACAGTCAGCCGGACTGTGTAGCTTCCCGGCAACACCCAGGCCCCCAAAGGAAGCAGTGGCGTATCGTGCGGGATCGCGGAAATGGGAAATTCCTTGTTGAGCGATTTCGGAGGCTCTCCACGCAGGTCCCACACGAAGCGGTGCATGCCCGGCGCGGCCAAAAGTATCCGCGCGGGCCGCACCCAATACATCGGGATCGGGTGTTCGGCGGCGATCTTGTCCATAGGTAGCGGCGGGTCTGTGCTCGAGTAGCGGCGCACGGTTGCGCCTGTGGAATCGAGAATTTCGAGTGTCACCGGACCGCTCGCGGCGGCGGCAAGGTAGTAGTCGATGATCGCTCCATCGGGAGGATTTTGTCCCGCTGGAGTTTCGGGTGGCAGTGGCGTATCGGGATTGCGGTTCCAGCGCCAACGCAGGGCTTCTTGAGGCTGAAACAAAAATGCCGGGGATTTTGCGATCTGGCCGTTCAACTGCCGGAGTGGCGTGATGTCGTCCAGGATCCAGAACGAACGTCCGTGAGTCGCGACGATGAGGTCGTCGCCGTGAATGGCCAGGTCGCGCATCGAGGTGTGCGGCAGGTTGAGCTGCAGCGGCTGCCAGGAATCTCCATCGTTGAACGAAACATAGACCGAGGTTTCGGAACCGGCGAAGAGCAGGCCCTTGCGCGCGGGATCTTCGCGGACGGCATTTATAGGCGCATTATCGGGAAGCCCGGCGGTGATTTCCTGCCAACTGGCGCCGAAGTCGCGCGTGCGGTAGATATGTGGCTTCAAGTCGTCGAGGCGAAAACGATTGACGGCGGCATAGACCGTTCCCGCATCAAAGTGCGAAACCTCCAGAATGGAAACTTTGCTCCACGAAGTAAGCTGCGGCGGCGTAACATTTTTCCAGCTTTTTCCGCCATCGCGGGTGATGTGAATGAGGCCATCGTCCGTGCCGGCCCACAAAGTGCCAGCTTCCTTGAACGACGGAGCGAGGGCGTAGATCGTGCCGCGATGCTTCCCTTTTTCCGGGTCGCCCGCCGAAAAAGCTCCGAGGTTCGCGGGGATTTCCGGCGATTCGCGGGTGAGGTCCGGACTGCTGACCTGCCAGGAGCGGCCGGCATCCGTGGTCTTGAACAAGACATTCGCGGCGAAGTACAGAGTGCCTGGATCGAACGGCGAAAAGACGATCGGCAGCGAGCGATTGTACCGATACTGGCCGGTGCGGATCGGCTCGGGCGCGACGTTCGCGTATTCGTTGAGAACTTGATTCGTGCGCGTGATGCGGCCTCCGTAAAGAATGTTGGGATCGCGCGGGTCCACGGCGATGTAGCCGTACTCTTCGACGCCCGGCAAACTCCACTCGCGGAAAGTCAGCTCGCCAACGTCGCTGCGGCTCATCACCGCGGCACTGCCGCTTTCCTGCTGCGCGCCGTAGACCCAATACGGAAAGCGATTGTCGGTGGTGACGTGGTAGAACTGGGCCGTTGGCTGGTTGTACCAACTGCTCCAGGTCTCTCCGCCATTAACGCTGATGACCACGCCCTGATCGCTCGAAAGCGCAATCGTCCGCCCGTTATTCGGATTGATCCAGATGCGCTGGTAGTCGTCGCCGCCCGGCGCGCCCTTGAATCCCGTGAACGTTTTTCCGCCGTCGGTGGATTTCCATGTCGTCGTATTGGCGACGTAAACCACGTCAGCGTTATCCGGCGAAACGGCGATGCCCATCGCGCCGGGACCGCGTCCGCCGATGCGGTGATCTTCGTTGATGTGCTGCCAGCTTTCGCCGCTGTCGTCGGAGCGGTAAATGCCGGGTTCCTTTTTCGCCTCGGCGGTCAGATACATGCGCTTCGGATTGCCTGGCGCAATAGCAATGCCGATGCGGCCGAGCAGATCGTCCCCGCCGGGAAGGCCTTTGGTGATTTGCCGCCAGGTGGCGCCGCCATCCGTGGATTTGTAAAGGCCGCTGCCGGGAATCACAAACGATTCGCCGCTGCGAAT
>Ga0210401_10007868_pt1 | contig 10630 bp, 8 predicted proteins | sample IncBWH32MmetaG_FD_150866 | JGI IMG/M metagenome (GOLD analysis project Ga0210401, IMG submission 150866) | Forest soil microbial communities from Barre Woods Harvard Forest LTER site, Petersham, Massachusetts, United States - Inc-BW-H-32-M | ecosystem: Environmental > Terrestrial > Soil >... | reverse complement strand
TGCCATCCATCCGGCGCCCCACCATCGATTCGGCAAATGCTGTTCGCGCCTGCGGCTCAGCAGGGGCCTGCGCATTGGCGAAGCGCCAGAAACCGCGAACGTTCTGCTCCAGCTGGCGAAAGACCACATAGGCGCCATTGCGTCCCAGGTCGCGTTCATCGGGCGCATCTTCAGCATGTGGAAGCAGTTTAGCCAGGGGATCACTCGCCGGCAGCAAAGGCCGGTCAGTATATTTGCCGTACTCATTCGGATAACCGAGTAGGAACTCGCCAAGGCTTACTACATTGCCATACACGATCTCGTTCTGGTCCAGAACTCTCTCTCGCTCCCAGTCGAGCGTCGGTTGGCTCACTCCATCTGTGAATCCGAATGGCTCATGGTTGTCTAAGTCGACGGTTGTGAGGCAATCCATACTGTCGAAGCCATTGGTCCAATGAGTGTTCTGGACGGCTTGGATCCAGCTTTGAAGCTGTCCCTGTCGAGCGTAGAACATGACCACCATGTGCGGGAGCTTTTCGGCGTTTCCCCAATGCCAAAATTCAGGGGAATTTGCGCCCACGTCGCCCAGTCGCCGCGATCGGCTGGAGTTCTGGCCCATGCCGGATAGAAACTCCGGAGCAAAGCCTTCCACCACCTCTTCGCTCATCCCCAACGCTCTCAATCCGTCGGCCGTGAAAGCTACCTGCATGGCTGTATTGGGCGCCGTCTCGCATTCGACCGCCGTCGAAATCGGTGCCGTTGCAAGCCACGCGCGTGCGGCTTCAGCCTCGCGAATTCTCAACAGAAAGAAGGCCGCCTCGGTGAGGCTGCCATATCCAAAGCGCACTATGCCTTGAATATCGCTGAAATCAACCGGCGGATTCGTCACTTGTCATCACCTCCTTCTTAGGGTCTTTTGCGTTTTCTTTCTATCGAGCCAGCTATTAGAACAATGCCAGCCAAGCCTGCATCTCAGAATCGTTCATAGTCGAAGCTTCAAGTCCTTCACGGATCAACATGTTCCTTCGCTTATCGAGCGCGGTAAGCCCCGGATGCGCGTTATACCAAACCTGAGTGGGCAACTGATGACGGCGGAGGAAGTTCTTGAACTTCTGCTCGTCCTGCGCGCCGTCCAGAACGAGCCAGTTCGTCCTGGGATAACCGAGTCCGTTGCTGAAGACGACATTCAAGCCAAAACCCACCTTATTGATGAAGTCGTCCATATAGCTGTCCAGGCTTCCGTCATAGTTGCTCGTGAAGATGACTCGCTTGCCGCCATCGAGAAAGACCCAGCGCGCGAACTGAATCGTCGACACCCGGGCCAGGCGTCCGCGATTGAAGAGATGCCTGGCCGTGTAGTCAATGACCAAAAGCACAAAGGCGATCGTCGACAGCCGGAAGAGGCCAGGTTTAAGGCTCCCAAGTGCGCTGAACTGATTGGTAACGTCATGATCTTCCAGCGAGGCAAGCAAGTCGGCGTGTTCCGCGTTGACACGTGGCGCAATCACAGGATCGGTGGTTTCACGACGCCGCAGAAGGACGATAAATAACGGCAGATAGATCAGCAAAAGCGGTGAGGCAAGAACCACTAGAAGCGGGATGCCGATCAAGTTCAGAAGATTCCGAAACCGCCATCCCAGCGGAGTCGGCTCCGGGTTGGTCAATTTCAAACGCCCCGCGCACCCTTCATCTTCGACGAATCTGCAGAGCATTTTATGAATGTCCCTGGGCCGCATGGAGCGGAGTGTTTCAGATTCTTGCTGGATGTAGCTTTCCAGGGCCTGGTGAAGTGCTTCCTCTTCGTCCACTTGCTGCACCGTCCGGCCAACCCAGTTCACATACGCGGCGGCCGGGGGTGCGCTCTTTGTCTTTATCCAGCCAAGTAGATGCTTGTCCGCGGTAAAGCCTTCACAATGGGAGAAGATTTGTTTGAGGCCCGCTGAATAGTGAGCGACGAGATCAGCGAGAAAGACTTCGCGATCTCCGTCCACATCGCCAAGAAAGGTCAGATAGATGGGATAGTTGACGGGCTTCAGACCATAGGCAGCTACGTCGTTGAGAGTGTCGTCTTTGAGGATTACGATGCGCGCGAAATGCAACTTCTTCAATTTGCCAAAGGGAATGATGGAATTCTGCGGATTCACGACGCCAGGTTCCAGATTCATGGAGGCGAGCAGGGAACGCAGCTCAACCTCTTTGCGAGGATCGATCGGAGCAAGGATCATGAAACTTGACTGCGGCGTCATCGGCTAGTCGAACCTCTCATTGCCGGTCGGCTCGTAGTGGGTCACGCCATTCATGGACTGGCGTAGCTGCGCGAGTTCCGCATACATTCGGCGACGTGCGCGGCCCTGGTTCCCGAGCGGACGATGTTCCGCAATGGAATGCCAGGGGTTATAGGAGAGTATCCGGGCAAACTCAAGCTGCGCGGGATAATCAAAGGTCTGCCGCGGAAGGCGGAGAGTCGCTACCGAAACCCTCGGCGAGAGCTTCTCCGGCCAGAGCACTCCCGCGTTTTCTATTGGCATCAGAAACGCATCGGTCTGCATCTGCACCCGAACATCGAACTCCACATCGCCGCTCGCAAGCGAGGCAACCATCGCGTTCCTCAGATAGTTGTCCGGGGGCCGGAAAGGTAGGTTCGGAATTCGTGTTTTGCGATTCGACTTCGGCCAGAAAGAGTACTCCATTGCCTGTCCCTCACCCATCAAGTAGGGAACATCACTAAAGTAGGGAGCCTCGAAGGGACTGCTCTGTGTCTTGATCCACAAACCCTGCATAATTAGATCGAGCACATGAGAGTCGTGAAGATTGACGAAGTAGAGTATCTGCGCGTTCTTGCCGCTCTGGATTTGAAGCTGAGCGTTTGCCCGGGTATCCGGAGTGACAAAGGTGGGCGGCGAAACCCCGAACATGTCCTGGGTGAACTTCTCATCGTCCGCTAACTTTGGTCCCGGTACATCCATCAACTTGACGCTGATGCTCATGAAACCGACATCATCGATGTCGGGCGTAATGTAAGGTCCCGGTCCCGAAAATCGCACCCATGCCGGATAACTCCTCGGTGTCGCATAAATTCCGCGTCGGAAGTTTTCGGGAAGATTGTCGTGAACGATGAATTCGCCTCGAACAATCCCGTGGGTCTTTGTATTCCCGCCGCGTTCAAATTTCCCCGGCTTCCACAGACCGCGCATCTGACTCTGAAAACTTGAGACGATCGAGTCGAGGAAAGCCTCTTCGTCCGGTTCGATCTTCTCTTCCGCAATCCCCAATCCGTCATTGGAGCGCCGATTGTTGATCAATGCCGTAACCAGCCGCGCCATCGGATCGCGCAAAGTCACGTCGAAGACTGGACGGATCCATGGATCGAAACGGCGCTCGAGTTGCACCATCTTGGTGGATGCGTTGCAGAGGAAGTTAATCAGGGCGGAGCCGGTATTCGCCTTAGGAATAGGACGATCGGGATTATCGTCGGAAGGCATCATCCCTGATGGTCACTGGCCGCTGGATTCCCCACGTCACGACGACGGAAACTGCAGTGAAAAGTGAATCGTTCTGTCTTTGTCCCAATAAACGAGACCGAGATAGGTTCCTGGGCCGATCTCGCGAATTTCATCCCGCACGTGTTTGGCTACGAGGGAGGTCTTCGAATAGTCGAGAACGATGCATTCCTTGTCATCAAACCAACTGGCCGCCTTATAAACCTCAGCGACAATCGCATTCAGCCCGAACGCCAGAATTCGATTGGTGAGCGTCCCATGGGCCCCGTCGAAGGTCTTTCCCTTCCAGCCAAAGATGTTGATCAGCGCCGCGATCTCAGGGCTGAAGACCGTTCCGGATGCGATGATGGCCGTTCCCTCAGCCTCGCCGTTGGGGATGTCTCCGGCTGCGCTGGCTGAAAAGAGATCATCGAGTTGCTGCCGAGACATGGCTAAAAGCTGGCTCGCCGTATACCCCACAATTTTCCTCAGTCTGGTGATGACGTTTGAAACGATTGCTGGCTGCTCGGGCCCGTAAAGGCGTTGCCCACTATGAACGATGGTTAGTCACCGTGTCAACACCAGAGTTCGGTTTGCTCTGCCGAAACCCCACATTCGGTTGCGCGTTGCTGGAAGCTACATTGGTTTCCGACAGGCATCGGCAAGAATCAAGTCTGCGGCCTTCTCGCCCACCATATAAATCGCACTAACTATGAAGAATCCCGGTATTCGCGGAAAGACTGAGGCATCAACTACGCGCAAGCCCACGGTTCCATAGACCTTGAATCTTGAATCCAGAACGCCGCCCTGATCTCTGGGCCCGATTGCGCAACTGCAGGAAGCGTGATGACCCCAGGCGTGCGAGCGGACAAACTCGCGCAGCTTGTCAGGCGTGTCCACCTGTTCTCCAGGCAGTTCTTCTTTCGCGATCAACCCCTGTTTTATCAGCGGCTTCGCAAGCCTCCTCACAAATTGAATTCCTGCGACCACCGAGTCGAGGTCTTGGTCGTTGTCCGGCGTGCCCTCCTCGAAATATCGAAAGTTCACTTGGGGCACGTCGAGAGGGTCGGCGGAACGCAGCGTCACCTGACCAGCGCGGTTATTAGTATGGGCCTTAAGGACGGCCCAGGTGAGGTAATTCAGATTCTTGGCAAACAGTTCCGAATAGTTCGGAAAGTAACCCTGGAACCGCCCGAGAAATGCGACGCAGAAGAGATCAGGCAGAGGACGTTCCTGGGCCGACCGTTTGGAGATTGCCAAAACCGCTCCATTGGTCATGTATGGACCTTTGCGACATCTCTGCCACTCGCGATACTGCGGATCTGTGGTTTCGAACTTCGCACCTTTGAAAACGCGCCACTCGTCAATGTTCATCCGGTTGACGATGCCAACTTCATAGCGGTCCTGGAGATTCTTGCCGACGCCGGGGAGGTCGACCACGACCGTAATGCCATGCCGCTCGAGTTGCTGGCGCTCGCCCACTCCAGAAAGCATCAGCAACTGTGGCGTATTAAACGCGCCTCCCGATAGGATGACCTCCCGCGATGCATAAACGCGGCTCACCTTTCCGGGAGCATCGCGGGGCCGGGGGTGTGCACGATACAAGCGTTCGCCGGAAAGGTATTCAACGCCGATCGCGCGGTTTCCTTCACCCCATAGAACGCGAGTCGCTAAGGCGTTCAGCTCTATCTTCAAGCGTGACTGCTTCTTGGCTGCTATCTCGAGTACCCGCTCGCGGCTGCCCGCTCGCGCATGGTTGCGGGTAGTCAAGGGCATATAGCGGATGCCAAAGGAATTCTTTGTCACCGTGCGCCAGTCGTTCGGGTCCAACATTCCCTCAGCCACCCATCGAGCTTCCTCCGCAAGATCTCCGACGCTCAGAGCAGCCTCCGCCGAGGACTCGGAGATCGTGCGCAACAGGTCCACGTTGTCCAGAGAAATCATTGGAATGGCTTTTTCTGTGCTTAGCCAACCCCTGAAACCGTGCCGCGAGGGATTGATGCCCAGCTTGTCGAGCCAACGATAGATCCTGCGATGATGGCAGTTTTCCAGCCGTTCGAAGTAAACGCGCATCTGTTCCGCGTCCCAGCTCTCGTCGCCCATCAGCTCCTTAATCTGATTCCAGTCCTCATTATGGGGATAGACCAGGATCATCGCGTTGTGGGCGGTGCAGCCACCGAGAGTGCCAGCACGCGGATAGAGAACTCCATCCACATAACGGCCATTCCAGGTTTCCCGGTAGTTTGGGTCGCGGCGCTGCCGGCCATCGTCGCCGTAATGACGAACGAAGAAATCCCACTTCATGGCGTCGTTTTCAGAGGCGAAGGGATGAAAGCACGGTACATCGTAGTCTTGCGGAAGCCGGTTGGCGGCAGGATCGACAGGATCACCACCACTGAGCTCCTTAGGGTCTCCGCCGGCCTCGAGCAATACAACGGAGTGCCCCGCTTCTGCCAGTCGCGCGGCGACCGTGCCGCCGCCGGCCCCTGAGCCAACTACGATGTACTCGTACTCGTTCTGGGCCGAGCTCGCTTCGGTCATTAGCACCCCGTTTTTGAAAAGGTCACCGCAGAAATGTCTCCACTTTGCGGGTCGAAGTCACAGACCATCTCATTGGCTGCGGTCAACTATAGCGCAGAGGCAGTGTTGCTCGAGCACCCGCTGTGACGTACGAATCCCGTGAGTGCGAACAGCTAAATCCTCACCAGAAATTGAGTTACAGTCCTGCGTGGACTGTGGCACAATCACTGAACTCAAAAGGAGAACCCCCTGGACGGTCATACTTCTATGCCAGAGGTTTCCTTCCAGAGACGCTCGATCGTGCCCGTTCGAGCAACTCGTGCTTGGAAGGGATTTCACTAAACTGGAAATCCTCCAATGCGAAGAAACGTCGGGATGGCTGACAACACTATGTGTAAGGAGCAGGACCCCAATGCGCACCTCATCGCGTTCTTGCTTTCTGTTTCTTGGAGCGGGACTCTGGCTCACCGCCGTCAGCTGTCACAAAGCGCCGCAGCCTGGAGAAGTTCAGGACGAGGCTCGGCTGGCCGGCCGCGCGCCCGAATCTTTTCCCGCCGCGGATGAGGACTATTTCCACGATATGGATGGAACGATTCCTCTAACCGCCGAGCAGGTCAAAGGCCGGAATATGTGGATCGTCTGGACGGGTGGCGATGACAAAATGTGGGATACGCTCACCAACACCAGCGTGGGCACGCTTGATTTTCTAAAAACGATTTCGTCGTATCCCGATCCAAAGACGCCGGCGAAGCGATCGACACGCTGGAGCTACCTCGGGCTGGTCAACGAACCCTGCTTCAAGCAGGCGACGGGGCCGAATCCCGACCGTTACGGCCTCTGGCTCGACACCCGCGACCCGTCTTGTCCGCCCGACCCATTTGAAAACGAGGCGAAATATCCCGGGGTTAAGATCGGCGCTCGCGGCAAGAACATTCCCGTAGGCTCCTACTACGGATACGCCACCGGCATCGTTGGCCTTCGCCTTTTCCCCAATCCCGATTTCGATGAAGCTGCTGCCAAGAAATGGGACCCGAAGCGCTTCTACACAGATCCCTCCTACTACTACGATAAGAAGCTGGTGCCGCCATACCGCGTGGGCATGTCGTGCAGCTTTTGCCACGTTGGTCCGAACCCGGTCAAGCCGCCTGACGACCCCGAAAATCCAAAATGGGAGAACCTGAGCTCGAATGTAGGCGCGCAGTATTTCTGGGTAGACAAGATCCTCGCCTGGAACCCGGACATGAGCAGCTTTCCGCTTCAACTCTTTCATACCTCGCGGCCGGGCACTCTCGATACTTCGTTGATCTCTTCAGACAACATCAATAATCCCCGCTCGATGAACGCGGTGTACGGCCTGCCTGCCCGGATGACACAGGCCTTGCGGTGGGGCAAGGAATCTCTCACCGGCGGCAACCTGAACAACAAGCAATTGAACGACTACATTCACGAGGGTCCGCTCACTCAGTATTTTCAACCGCCGTCCACGGTGATGACTCCCCGCGTTTTGAAAGACGGCTCCGATTCAGTCGGTATCTTGGGAGCGCTGAATCGCGTATACCTGAATATCGGTTTGTTCAGCGAAGAGTGGCTGCTGCATTTCCGGCCCCTTGTGGGAGGCGAACCCGTCACTCCCATTCAGATCTCTGTTGCGGAGAAGAACTCGGCCTATTGGCAGGCGACAGAGATGCAAACCCCCGACATGGCGCTTTTCTTTCTCGCGAGCACCTCACCTCACCTGCTCAAAGACGCCCCCGGAGGCGATGCTTATATTACCAAGGACAACGCCAGGCTCGATCGAGGCAAGACTGTCTTCGCCGAGCGCTGTGCCCGCTGCCATTCAAGCAAGCTTCCGACGCCTGCGGCAGGTCTCGATCCGAGCGGGTGCGCCGGCAAAGACTATCTCTCCTGCTGGAATACCTACTGGGCCTGGACTAAGACCGAGGACTTTAAGTCCCAGATGAGAGTAATCGTCCATCAGAAGGACTTTCTCGAGAATAACTACCTATCCACCGATCAACGAGTGCCGGTGACCCTTTTGCAGACAAATGCTTGCAGCCCGTTAGCCACCAACGCACTCGGCGGTAACATCTGGGACAACTTCTCCTCGCAGAGCTATAAAGATCTGCCATCTGTCGGCGACGTCACCATCTATCATCCGTATACCGGGGCGTCGAGCAGATATCACATGCCGGCTGGAGGCCGAGGTTATACGCGTCCCCCATCGCTTATCAGTCTCTGGTCGACCGCTCCCTATCTCCTGAACAACAGCGTTGGATTGTTCAACGGTGACCCGTCGGTGGCCGGGCGTATGCATGCCTTTCAGAACTCGATAGAACAGATGTTATGGCCGGAAAAACGGGATAAGGATTCGTTGCTGGGCGACAAAGTTCCTGGGACCATAGACCGGACCACTGAATCCAGTTATATCCGAATCGCGCGCGGATATCTTCCTGACTACCTGAAACCATTGCTGAGTCCGGGACAAAGATTCTTCCCCGCCTTTGTCAGCGATGACGGACTCGTATTAGGACCGGTCCCGAAAGGCACCCCGGTGGGACTGCTTGCCAATCTCGATCTGTTGGGCGAGGGTCTTTCTCCAGCGGAAAAGCTTGACCATCAGACTAAGGTGCTCGATCTCCTCTTGAAGATGAAGCACGACCTGGCCGCGCTGCCTCCGAACGCGACCGACGAGGATGCGCGCAAGGTTTTTGAGAATCTTGTGCCCGACCTGCTCGCGCTGAGCAAATGCCCAGACTACGTCGTGAATCGCGGGCACTACTTTGGCACGAGCTACTTCAACGAGGAACCCCCGCTCAGTGACGACGACAAGCGCACATTGGTCGAGTTCCTCAAGACTTTCTGAAATGTCTCTTTCAAGAGCTTCGCGCTTAAACGCATCTCGGTAAACCGAAGGCGGATGTAAGTACTTCCTTCTCACGAAAAACAGCGGTTCGAATCTTTTTCGGCCGGCGACCAAGTCTACATCTTTGGTTTTTCTCGTGGATCTTTCGCCGCCCGCGCCCTCGCGAGCCTTCTCCACGGTTACGGCCTCCTCTGTCGCGGCAACGAGGGCCACCTCCTCTACGCCTGGCGGATGATGATCGACCAGTTAAAGGAAAATCGCGAACAACTCAAGAAGCCTCGCGAAAAGCGGCACCCTAAGGATGTCCACACCATTAAGCGAAATGACGCCTTCGCCCAGACCTTCTCCCGCGTCGTCACCATCCGCTTCATGGGCATGTGGGATACAGTTTCCTCTGTCGGATGGATCTACACTCCCATCCGCCTCGTCGACGGTGCACAAAACCTCATCATCCAGGTCGGCCGGCACGCCGTCAGCATTGACGAACGCCGGGCCGTCTACCGCGACAATCTATGGGGCAAACTTGTCAAGATAAACGATCCGGAATGGCCGAAACACTGCGCCAGCAAGGTATTCACCAGGACATAGCCCAGGTTTGGTTTCCTGGCGTCCACTCAGATGTTGGCGGCAGCTATCCACAAACGGAAGCCGCCCCCGCCGATGAGGCCCTTCGCTGGATGATCGGTGAACTTCAACGGCACGGTGCCCAACTCTGCCAAGACAGAATCGAAATGGTTCTCGGCACACCAACCGGATTTCTTTCTACAGATTCCGCCTACACGCTTCCGCATCCATCCGAAAATAAACTTCACCAGTCCCTAGGATATCGCCTCGCGAAACTTCTAAGCCCGGAGCGACGGCGCAGTGCAGTGAGCCATGCGTGTGAGCGTGGTGCGAGTGAGCGTCATGCGTGCCTTCTGTTGGGTCAGCCTAGGGGCACGCAACGCTACCGGCCGACACAGCGTGAGGATGAAGCTCCTCTGACTCAGGCCATCGTTACGTTGGCCAGCCAATATGGCCGCTACGGGTATCGCCGGATCACGGCGCTGCCGGTGCGATCTGGCTGGCAGGTCGGCAAGGACAGAGTCGAACGCATCTGGCGTCGCGAAGGACTAAAGGTACCGAAGAGGCACAAGCCAAGAGGCCGCTTGTGGCTCAACGATGGCTCGTGTGTACGGGTTGAGGCCGACGCACTCGAACCATGTGTGGAGTTACGAACTTCATGAGTGCGCGCACGCACGACGGGAGGAGTGTGCGCATCCTGAACGTGATCGACGAGCACACGCGGAGTGCCTGCTGATGCGCGCGGAGCGACGCTGGAGTTCGTCAAAGGTGATTGCCGGGTTGGCCGATGTCATGGTGATGAAGGGAGTGCCGGAGCATCTGCGCTCGGACAACGGGCCGGAGTTCGTCGCGAAGGATCTGCGGAAATGGCTGGAGCAGCTTCGACGCTTCTACTCCGAGGAACTCCGCATAGTTGCCGGTCTCGAGTCGCCTGATTTGGTGTCTGCATTCGCTCGCGTGCCAAGAGAACGGTACCTTGGAGCAATGCGGGAGTTACCCATCCGCATCCTGCCTGGCTCGATGGTTTGAGCGAAGGTGGAGTTTTGGTGCTGCCCCTTTCCGTAGGAAGAAAACTCAGTGCGAATGACGCCATGGTTCTCGCAATCACGCGGCGACACGATCAGTTTGCCGCTGAGTTCCTGTCGATCATGACGATCTACTCCAGTCCAAGCATGCGCGATCCCATTTTGCAGTCGATGCTGAACGATAGCTTTGAATCGCACGC
>Ga0210401_10007867_pt1 | contig 10632 bp, 10 predicted proteins | sample IncBWH32MmetaG_FD_150866 | JGI IMG/M metagenome (GOLD analysis project Ga0210401, IMG submission 150866) | Forest soil microbial communities from Barre Woods Harvard Forest LTER site, Petersham, Massachusetts, United States - Inc-BW-H-32-M | ecosystem: Environmental > Terrestrial > Soil >... | reverse complement strand
GAAGGAACGGAAGAGCTCGAAACGGGGCGCGGGCGAATTGCCTGTACCGCCTGCCCTTGTGGCATTTTATTGGTCGGGGCGGCGGGATTCGAACTCGCGACCCCTTGCACCCCATGCAAGTGCGCTACCAGGCTGCGCTACGCCCCGACTTGCGGTGATTGTACCGTGCGGGTCCGGGATCGTTACGATTCGCTTTTCAGCAGCGCGCGAATCTCCTGCAACTGAGCCCGGATCGATCCGTTGGTCGGCGACTTTTGCAGAGGATGGGCTCGCTCCGCGGCAATGCCGCCGGTCGTTTCGAGGCGGTTGCGAGCTCCGTTGATCGTGAACCCCTGCTCGTACAGCAAGGATCGGATCCGCCGGATCAGCAGGACTTCATGATGCTGGTAGTAGCGGCGATTGCCCCGACGTTTGATCGGCTTGAGCTGCGTGAATTCCTGCTCCCAGTAGCGCAGTACGTGCGGCTTGACCGCACACAGCTCGCTCACTTCGCCGATCGTGAAGTAACGCTTCGCCGGGATCGGCGGTAGCGCGCCGTCCGCGTCGTACGTTCCCTCGAGGGTGTGCATTTCCGGTGCCAGCCGCAACCCGTCTGCGAAATTCAGCGTTCGGTTGCGCGCGATACAGCAGCCTTGAGTTTCTGGCTTGCATGAAATGTCACGACTCGGCGCGCTGTGATCGCGATCTCCTCGCCTGTCTTCGGATTGCGCCCCGGCCGGGTCGGCTTGTTTCGGAGCTGGAAATTGCCGAAGCCGGACAGCTTGACCGACTCGCCCCTTTGCAGCGCCTGGCTGATCTCGTCGAAGAACCCGTCCACCATGTCCTTGGCTTCCCGCTTGTTCAAGCCGAGCCGCTCGAACAGCGCGTCGGCCAGCTCGGCCTTGGTCAGGGTCCGAGCGCCACGCTCGGCCTCCCCTCGCGGTCGCGCCGCCGGAGGAAGATCTGGAAACTTGAACGAAGTCATCGGATCGACAGCCATGGCGCCACTCACTGACGGACGCGGGCGCCTACTGCAATCGTCAGATGTTCAACGATCGCGCTGCAGACAGCATCAGCGTCGGAGTCTGAAAGCGAGCGACGAGTATCTTGCAGAACCAACCGGAAGGCAAGACTTTTCTCCTTATTTAACAACACGTTAGCGGGTGCTTTCGACGCCTCTGCGGCGTGGCCCGGGCCCGGACGAAACACATCGAACAGCCTAACCTCGCGTACGACCGCCAGACGGTCGTCGCGAGCCGACAGGCGCTCAATTTCCTCAAATATGCGCGCGGCTGGCACCTCTTCGCCTACCCACATCGCGATATCCCGCATCACCGTCGGAACGTCCGGTATCGGCATCACCCGTGGCATGGGCAACTGCTGCACCAAGTCGATCTGGACCTCGAACAGGATCGCATCACCGGGCAACTCATACTTTCGTCCAAGCCTCGGGTGCAGTTGTCCTATCCAACCGGCCGTGCGCTGCCCGACTTCAATGCGCGCGCAGCGTCCCGGATGCAGGGCTGGGTGGGATGCAGCGACAAAACGGGCGCGCACGGGGCTGATCAGGCGCTCCAGATCGCCCTTGACATCGAAAAAGTCGACCTTGCGCGCTTTCACACCCCATTGCTCGTCGTCCACGTCACCGTAGGCGAGCGCTCCGAGCAGCATCGGCTGCGCCACTCCAGCCACCTGCAGAGGCCCCTCGGGGTAGTCCGGCTGCACGCGGAATACCCGACCGACTTCGAAGATCCGAACCCGGCCTGCCTGCTGGTTCAGGTTGTACCTCAAGATCGATACGAGGCTGCCGAACAGCGTCGTGCGCATCGCAGCGTATTGCGCGGCGATCGGGTTGACTACGGAAATCGGCCGGACGCCCAACCCGAAATCGGTCTCCATGACCGGATCGACAAACGAATAGTTGATCAACTCTTGATAACCGGACTCGGCCATCCGGCGCCGCAGCTCGTGCGCGCCGCGCACGGTCTCCGGAGGCAGAATCATCCGGGCTGCCTCCAGCGGCGGGTGGGCCGGTATCTTGTCGTAGCCGACCACGCGCGCCACCTCCTCGATCAGATCTTCCTCGATCTGAAGGTCGAAGCGATACGAGGGCGGCTCGACCACGAAACCGTCCTCGGCGCGCGCAAAGGCGAAATTCAGCCTCGAGAAGACCTCCGCCATCTGCTCATCGCTGACCGGCATTCCGAGCACCTTTCGACAGCGCTCGCTTCTCAGGCGAACCGGCGCGCGCGGCGGCAACCCGGTGACCTGGTCGTCCACCGGCCCGATGCGGGTGCTCGAGGTGCCGCAGACATCCAGCACGAGGCGCGTGATCGCTTCGATGTGCTCGACATGGGTGGCGTAGTCGACGCCCCGCTCGAAGCGGTGCGCCGCATCGGTGGTCAGATTCAGCCGCCGCGTTCGCCCCTGAATCGCCTGTGGCCACCAGAAAGCCGCCTCCACGTAGATGTCCGTGGTGTCCAGCGTGACCGCGGTCGATTCGCCCCCCATGATTCCAGCCAGCGACTGCACGCCCTGCTGGTCGGCGATCACGCCGATTTCCGGGTCGATCCCGACCTCGCGCCCGGTCAGCAAGCGCAACCGTTCGCCGGCGCGCCCCCAGCGCACCACCAGGCCGCCCCGCAAGGCCGCCAGATCGAATACGTGGGTCGGGCGGCCCACCTCGAGCATCACGTAGTTGGAAATATCGACCAGCGCGGACACCGATCGAAGCCCGCTGCGCTCCAGCCGCGCACGCATCCACCACGGCGTCTGGGCGCGCGCGTTCAAGCCGCGCAATACGCGCCCCGAAAAGCGTCCGCACAGATCCGGCGCTTCGATGCGGACCGGCACCCGCTCATCGCTGGTCGGTGCCACCGCCGCATAGGCGGTCGGGCGCAGCGCGCTGCCGGTCAGCGCGGCCAATTCGCGCGCGACGCCCACCACGCTGAGGCAATCGCCCCGGTTCGGCGTGAGCTTGATCTGGAGGCACTGCTCGTCCAGGTTCAGCACCTGCCGCACCGGTTGCCCGACCGGTGCGTCCGACCCGAGAACCAGCAGCCCGGCATGGTCGTCCGACAATCCGAGCTCTCGCGCCGAGCACAACATCCCGGCCGAGGCGATGCCCCGCACGGTGGCGGTGCCGATTTTCTTGTCGCCCGGCAGAATCGCGCCCGGCAGCGCGCATGGCACGCGCTGCCCGGCGGCCACGTTGGGGGCGCCGCACACGATCTGCACCGCCTCGGGCCTGCCGATATCCACGCGACAGACGGTCAGGTGGTCCGAATTCGGATGCGGCGTGACCTGCAGCACCTGCGCGACCACCACGTCCGAGAACGGCGCAGCCACGGCCTCGACCGCTTCCACTTCCAAACCGCCCATCGTCAGGCGGTCGGCAAGCGCGCGCGTGTCGATCGGCGGATCGCAGAACTGGCGCAGCCACCCTTCGGGGATCTTCATTCGTCGAACTGCTTCAGGAAGCGCAGATCACCGGCAAAAAACTGCCTCAAGTCGTCGACTCCGTAACGCAGCATCGTCAGGCGCTCCAGTCCGGACCCGAACGCGAACCCGATCGTGTGCTCCGGATCGAAGCCGAAATTGCGTATCACGGCTGGATGGACCTGGCCGGCTCCGGAAATCTCGAGCCACTGGCCGGTGCGCGGTCCGCCGGTGAACATCATGTCGATCTCGGCGGACGGCTCGGTGAATGGAAAGTAGGACGGGCGAAATCGCACCTGCAGATCGTCGGTCTCGAAGAAGCGGCGTACGAAATCGGTGTACACCCCCTTCAGGTCGGCGAAGCTGATGTCTTCGTCGAGCCACAGCCCTTCGACCTGGTGAAACATCGGAGAATGCGTCGCGTCGCTGTCGACCCGGTAGGTGCGCCCCGGCGCAATCACGCGCACCGGCGCCTGGTGCTGGCGTGCATAGCGCACCTGCATCGGCGACGTATGGGTCCGCAGCAACAGCGGCAGTCCGTCCCGGTCGGTGGCGTCGACATAGAACGTGTCCTGCATCGAGCGGGCCGGATGGTTCTCGGGATTGTTCAGCGCCGTGAAGTTGTACCAGTCGGTCTCGATTTCAGGCCCATCGGCCACGTCGAAACCGATCGAACGGAAGATCTGCTCGACCCGGATCCAGGTACGGATCACCGGGTGAATCGCGCCGCGGCTGCGAGCCCGCCCGGGCAGGCTGACGTCGATTGCCTCTTGCGCGAGCTGCGCCGATACGGACGCCTCGCCCAGCTGGGCGCGCCGCTCGAGCAGCAGCTGTTCGATCGCCTGCTTGGCCGCGTTCAGGCGAGCCCCCTCCTCTCGGCGCCGCTCGGGATCGAGTCCGGCCAGCGACTTGAGGCGCTCGGTGAGGCTGCCCGCCTTGCCCAGGAAGCGGGCTTTTTCGTTTTCCAGGTCGGCCGGTCGCTCGGCCGCGCCGAACGCGTCGCGTGCCTCGGCGATCAGATCGTCGATCGATGGCATTTCACCCTTCGTAGCTCCGGGCACGCTGCGCGTGCCCGGGCGAAGTAGGGCCGCTAGGCTGTGGGGCTCGAGGTGCCCCGCACCGACTTGACGCGGTCGACGATCGCCGCAAACGCCGGCTTGTCGAGCACCGCCATGTCGGCCAGCACCTTGCGGTCCAGGTCGATCGCCGCGCGGCGCAGCCCGTCGATGAACGCGCTATACGACAGATCGTGCTCGCGGACCGCGGCGTTGATGCGTGCGATCCACAGCGAGCGGAACACGCGCTTGCGCTGGCGGCGATCGCGGTACGCGTACTGGCCCGCCTTCATCACCGCTTCCTTGGCGACGCGAAAGACGCTGCTGCGCCGTTGCGTGTACCCCTTGGCCTGCGCCAGCACCTTCTTGTGGCGCGCGCGGCTCGTGACACCTCTTTTTACGCGTGGCATCCCCGATCCTCCCTACGCGTACGGCAGCATGCGCCGCACCGACTTTTCGTCAGACGCGTGGATCGCCACCGGGCCGCGCAGATGGCGCTTGTTCTTGGTCTTCTTCTTGGTCAACAGGTGTCGCTTGAACGCCTGGCCGCGCTTGATCGATCCGCCCGAGCGGACCGTGAAGCGTTTGGCGGCGCTCCTTTTGGTCTTCATCTTCGGCATGACACGTACTCCATATTCGATGCCGCCGGGCGCTCGGCTCATCGGCCGAGACTTCAACTGCCTGCGACACTTCTTGTAATGACTTGATGCGCGCGCCGTGAAGGCCGCACAGCCCTGCTACTTCTTCTTCCGCGGTGACAGCACCATCACCATCTGGCGCCCTTCGAGGCGCGGCATCGCTTCCACCTGACTGATTGTTTCCAGGTCGGCCTTGACCCGTTCAAGCACCTTGAGCCCCAATTCCTGGTGGGCCATCTCCCGCCCGCGGAAACGCATCGTGACCTTCGCCTTGTCGCCTTCCTCCAGAAACTCGGTGAGCTTTCGTACCTTGGTCAGGTAGTCATTTTCATCGGTTGCCGGACGGAACTTGATTTCCTTGATCTGGATCTGCTTCTGCTTCAGCTTGGCCTCGTGGGCCTTTTTCTGCTCTTCGTAGCGAAACTTGCCGTAATCCATCAGCCGGCATACCGGCGGAACCGCGGTCGGTGCAATCTCGACCAGATCCACATCGGCCTCTTCAGCCATACGAAGCGCGTCGGCCGTACGGACCACCCCGAGCTGCTCGCCTTCGACTCCGATCAATCGAACTTCCGGAACCGTAATCTCGCCATTGAGTCGATGCGCACGTTCTTGAGCGATGGTCACAACCTCCTTGGAAAAAATATCAAGCCGCGTGCCACGGCACGCGGGATTCGGCTTCAGCCCTGCGCTAAGGCCTACGCGCGCGCCACCTTGGGCTGCGCCTTCGGCTCTTTAGCGGCTGGTGCCTCCTGCCGAACTCCGCCGCTGACTCCGTGATTGCTCCGCTGCTCGACCTCCAGCCGCAAGCGCTCCGAGAAGGCGGCCGGGGACATTACGCCCAGGTCGACCCCACCGCGAGCACGCACGGCCACCGTTCCCGCCTGCAGCTCCTTGTCTCCGACGACGCAAATATAGGGTAGCTTTTGCAGGGCAAGGCCGCGGATTTTATATCCAATCTTGTCGTCCCGCAAATCTGACTCGGCCCTAAACCCTTGTTTTTTCAGCTCTTCGGCTATTTTTACGGCGTATTCGCGCTGATGCTCGCTGATGCTGGCCACCGCCACCTGCACCGGCGCCAGCCAGGCCGGCAGCGCGCCGGCGTAATGCTCGATCAGGATTCCGATGAAACGCTCGAGCGACCCCACGATTGCCCGGTGCAACATCACCGGAATGCGCCGCGTGTTGTCCTCGGCGACGTATTCAGCGCCCAGCCGGCCCGGCATCAGAAAGTCGACCTGCATCGTGCCGCACTGCCAGGACCGCCCGATCGAGTCCTTCAGGTGGTATTCGATCTTTGGTCCATAGAAGACGCCCTCGCCCGCCGCGATCTCAAAGTCGCACCCGGATCGCCGCAAGGACTCCTTCAGCGCGTGCTCGGCCTTATCCCACAGCTCGTCGGAGCCGATCCGGCGCGCAGGACGGGTTGCAACCTTGTAGGCGATATTTTCGAATCCAAAATCGCGGTAAACGCGCTGTAAGAGTGCTGTGTAGACGGCGCACTCGGGCAGGATCTGGTCCTCGGTGCAGAAGATGTGTCCGTCGTCCTGCGTGAAACCGCGCACCCGCATGATTCCGTGCAACGCGCCCGAGGCTTCGTTGCGGTGGCATTGGCCGAATTCCCCATAGCGCAGCGGCAGATCGCGATAAGACCGCAGGTCCGACTTGTAGATCTGGATGTGACCCGGGCAGTTCATCGGCTTGAGCGCGTAATGCCGATTTTCCGACTCGGTCGTAAACATGTTTTCGCGGAAGTTATCCCAGTGCCCGGTCTTCTCCCAGAGGCTGCGATCCAGCAGCTGCGGCCCTTTCACCTCCTGATAGCCGTTGTCCCGGTACACCTTGCGCATGTACTGCTCGACCTGCTGCCAGATGGTCCAGCCCTTGGGATGCCAGAAGACCAGGCCGGGGGCTTCGTCCTGCATATGAAACAGGTCCAGCTCGCGTCCCAACCGGCGGTGGTCGCGTTTCTCGGCCTCTTCGAGCATGTGCAGGTAGTTGTCCTGCTCCTCCTTGCGCGCCCAGGCGGTGCCGTAGATCCGCTGCAGCATCTCGTTGCGACTGTCGCCGCGCCAGTAGGCGCCCGCCACCTTGGTCAACTTGAATACCTTGAGCCGCCCGGTAGACGGCACGTGCGGTCCACGGCATAGATCGATAAACCGCCCTTCCCGATAGAGCGTGATCGGCTCCCCGGACGGAATCGAGGCGATGATCTCTGCCTTGTAGCGCTCCCCGATCGATTCGAAAAACTGGACCGCGTCGTCGCGCTGCCACACCTCCCGCTGGACCGTCTCGTCGAGGGCGGCCAGCTCGGCCATCTTGTTCTCGATCGCCTGCAGATCCTCGGGCGTGAAGGGCCGCTTGTACGAGATGTCGTAGTAAAACCCGTTCTCGATCACCGGGCCTATCGTCACCTGCGCGTCCGGAAACAGCTCTTTGACCGCGTAGGCCAGCAGGTGAGCGGTTGAGTGCCGGATGATCTCGATTCCGTCGGCATCGCGGTCAGTGACGATCGCGACACTTGCGTCGCGGTCCACCAGGAACGACGTGTCGACCAGGCGGGCGTCGACCCGGCCGGCCAGCGCCGCTTTGCTCAGACCGGGGCCAATAGACGCGGCAATTTCCGCGACCGTGACCGGGCGGTCAAACGCGCGTTGCGAACCATCCGGTAGTGTTATCAGTGGCATGGGATTGAACGTGGTAGGCGCGATTGGACTCGAACCAACGACCCCCACCATGTCAAGGTGGTGCTCTAACCAGCTGAGCTACGCGCCTGCGGGGCGAGTGCCCATGATACACGAGGCATTACAATGGCTCGTCGCATGTCACGCGGGTGCCATCAGTTTTTAACAAACCCGAAAACGTGTTCGACTAATCTCCGTTGATTAATCAGGGGAAACGCCGATGTCTACACGCGATCGCGCCCCGCTGCTGGAACCGAGTCTTGAGAAGCTGCAACGCGAGCCGCGCCTGTCGGTCGGGCTGGCGCGCGGTCCGGCAGACATCGAGGACGCCCAGCGGCTCAGGTACGAGGTCTTCGCGCAGGAGATGGGCGCTCAGCTCGGGCCCACCGACGATGCGCTCGATCAAGATGAGTTCGACCCATTCTGCGACCACCTGATCGTGCGCGACGACGATACGACGCGCGTGGTGGGGACCTACCGCATCCTGCCCCCGCACAAAGCCCGCAAGCTCGGCAAGCTGTATTCCGAGAACGAATTCGACCTGTCGCGCCTGACGCACTTGAGGCCCTCGCTGATCGAGGTCGGGCGTTCCTGCGTTCACGCGGACTACCGCACCGGCAGCGCCATTTTGCTGCTGTGGGCTGGCATGGCCCAGTACATGAGATCGCACGGCTATCGGCACCTGATCGGCTGCGCGAGCGCGCATCTGGCCGACGGCGGCATGCAGGCGGCCCGTTTGCGCGACGAGTTGCAAAGCCATCTGGCAAGCCCCGACTACCGGGTGTTCCCGCGGTTGCCGTTCCCGCACGAGCGCATTCCGCGCGCCGCCAGTTTCGAGATTCCGCCGCTGATCAAGGGCTACCTGAGGCTGGGTGCCAAGGTGTGTGGCGAGCCGGCGTGGGACCCTGACTTCAACACGGCGGACTTCCTGATCTGGTTGTCCCTGGGCGGGCTCAATCAGCGTTACGCGCGCCATTTTGATCTGCTCGCGGCGCAGATGGTCGCCACCAGCCGCACCTGAGCCGATGCACCTGACCCGGACGCTTCAACGAGCCCTCTCTCTGCTTACCCGCCTGGGCCGGCCACGCCGCAAGCCACAGCGCCTCGACCCGCTGCGCCACATCTACCTCTCGCCGTTCTAATATCGACCGCGCGCGCCGCGCCGGCGGGCTGATGGGTAACGTTGTTCCCCCTCTCCCGCTCCGCGGGAGAGATGGAATGGACGCATCCCTGGGTTGGTGAGCATGCAGGGGCGCCGGGATCGGTGGGCCATGATGGCGAGCTGCGCGCGATGGAAGGGGAGGCTCCTTTCCCAAACGGCATCGAAGTGCCAGAGTGGAGTTTCTGACACACCACTCGATGGGGAGGAGCCTCAGATGAAGCGTACGACGATAGGGTTGGATATTGCAAAGCGTGTCTTCCAGGTGCATGCCGTTGACCCGGCCAGTGGGGAAGTAACGCGCAGGAAGCTGCAACGGGCCGAGGTGCTGCAGTACTTCGCGCAGCTGCAGCCGTTGCTGATCGCGATGGAAGCCTGCGGTAGCGCGCAGCACTGGGGGCGGCAGTTCTGCAAGCTGGGGCACGAGGTGAAGCTGATCGCGCCGCAGTTCGTGCGGCCGTTCGTGAAGACGAACAAGAACGATGTGGCCGATGCCCAGGCGATCTGGACGGCGGCGCAGCAGCCGGAAATGCGCGGGGTGGCGGTCAAGACCGAGGAGCAGCAGGCGGTGTTGGCGCTGCATGCGATCCGGGAGCGTTTGAAGAAGGCACGCACGGCGGCAGTGAACCAACTGCACGGCCTGATGGGCGAATTTGGCATCGAGTTGCTCAAGGGCTGGCGCACGATGCTGCCAAGGGCGGCAGCTGAGCTGGACCGGGCCGATTCGGCCGTGCCGGCCCTGCTGCAACCGCAGCTTCGGCGCCAGATTAGGGAAGTGCGCAGCCTGACCGAGCAGATGACTGAGGTCGAGCGGCAGATCGCCTCGTGGAAACACCGCCAGGAAGGATGCGAACGGATTGCCGCGATTCCGGGCATTGGGCTGCTGACGGCCACCGCGGCCGTGGCAACGATGGGCGAGGCCAGCACGTTCCGCTCGGGGCGCCAGTTTGCCGCCTATCTGGGCCTGGTGCCGCGCCAGAGCGGCACCGGCGGACGTGTTCAGCTGCTGGGTATCAGCAAGCGTGGCGACAAGTACCTGCGCATGTTGCTGATCCAGGGGGCACGCAGCGTGCTCGCCAGGAGCCGGGCGAGCAAAGATCCGAGCACGTGGCTGGGCCGCCTGACCCAGCGGCGGCCTCGTAACGTGGCGGCCGTGGCGCTGGCGAACAAGATGGCACGTCAGGTCTGGGCGATCCTGGCCCACAACCGTACGTACGAACCGAATTACCGGTTGCACGAACGAGCAGCAACGCCGGCGTGAAATCGCAAATTGCTGGCTGATTGGATGTAGTTGAAAAAGTGAAGGGAGTTTGCTGCAGCTAGGTTGCACGGTATTCCAGTGATGGCACAGCGGTCAGACCGCGGAAGACACAAGCCTGTCCGACCCTCCGGACACCTTAAGCAGATCAGTCCTTCGGAGAGATGAGGCGTCTTCTTGCGAACTCCACCAAGGCCAGCGGCCGACGAATGGCCGCATTCGAAGGCCGGATGTAAGACAGCAACCGACGCTCGCTGTCGCCGTGACTGGAACAAGACCGCGCAACCTACAGCGGGGCGGGCTCGAATGCATCACAAAACGATTGGGCGCAAAAAAAGCCTGCAGGGATCAGTTCATGCTGACCCCTTGCATTCCGGGATGCGTCTATGTAAGGGTCGGGTGAGCGTGCACGCCGGCACCG
>Ga0210401_10007865_pt1 | contig 10634 bp, 8 predicted proteins | sample IncBWH32MmetaG_FD_150866 | JGI IMG/M metagenome (GOLD analysis project Ga0210401, IMG submission 150866) | Forest soil microbial communities from Barre Woods Harvard Forest LTER site, Petersham, Massachusetts, United States - Inc-BW-H-32-M | ecosystem: Environmental > Terrestrial > Soil >... | reverse complement strand
CTTCCTGATCTTCGGGCTGCTGCTGCACATCAACCGCGGCATCCCGAATTACCTGGCCTTCCTGGTGACCGGCGTGTTCGTGTTCAACTTCACCCAGCGGGCCTTCATCACCACCTCCTCGGTAGTCACCGAGAGCCTGCCGCTGATCCGGGCACTGCAGTTCCCGCGCGCCGCCCTACCGCTCGCATACGTGGTCGTCGAGCTAGAGCAGATGGTCCTGGCCATGGCGGTCCTGGTGGTGATCGTGCTGGCGTCCGGGGAACCGATCACCTGGTACTGGCTGCTGGTCATCCCGGCGCTGCTGATGCAGACGATCTTCAACATCGGGATCGGGCTATTCGCGGCACGGCTCGGCTCTCAGGTCAACGACTTCAGCCAGCTACTGCCGTTCCTGATGCGCACCTGGCTGTACCTCTCCGGCGTGCTGTTTAGCATCCAGAATCTTGACCTGGCGAAGGACAGCTCTGTGCCGTCATGGGCAGTGCCGGTGCTGTCAGTCAATCCAGCCGCGGTGTACATCACCCTGGTCCGCAATTCGATCATGCGAAGCCAGCGGCTGAGCGCTCCTGGCAGCCTGCCTTACAACGCGGCGAGGTGTGGTCAGTGGCAGAACGCGGTGAAGAGCAACACCGCCGTGCCGCCCAAGCTGGAATATGACAGCGCGTACTGCCATGCACAGGTCGCAGTCGCTCATTTCTGGTATTTCGGAATCGGCTGGGCAGCGCTCGCCCTCGTGGTCGGCTTCTTCTTCTTCTGGCGCGCGGAGACGAGGTACGGCCGTGGCTGATCCCATGGTCGTCGTGGACGACCTGAACATCGTCTACAAGGTCTACGGCGCTGGCGGCGATCGCGGCTCTGCGGCTACCGTCCTGCTGCGCGCGCTCGGCCGGAAGACCCGCGGCAACATCCGCGAGGTCCATGCCATCCGCGGCATCTCGTTCATCGCCTATCGCGGTGACGCGATCGGCGTCATCGGCCGGAACGGCTCAGGCAAATCCACGCTGCTGCGCGCTATCGCCGGCCTGCTGCCACCCGAATCCGGGAACGTCTACACCACCGGTGGTGCGTCCCTGCTCGGCGTGAATGCCGCGTTGCTCGACGATCTCACCGGCGAGCGCAACGTCGTGCTGGGCTGCCTGGCCATGGGTATGAGCAAGCAGGAAGCGAGGGAAAAGTACCAGAGCGTGGTCGATTTCTCGGGTGTCGGCGACTTCATCAACCTGCCGATGAAGACGTACTCGTCTGGGATGGGCTCGCGCCTGCGGTTCGCGATCGCCGCCGCCAAGCACCACGAGGTACTGCTGATCGACGAGGCCCTGGCCACCGGGGATGCCGAGTTCCGGGTGCGCAGTCACAACCGGATCAACGAGCTCCGGGCCGCCGCAGGCACTGTCTTCCTGGTCGCGCACGACCTGGAAGAAGTCGAACTGACTTGCAACCGGGTGATCTGGATGGACCGTGGCGAGATCGTGATGCAGGGCGACGACGTTATCGGCATCATCGATAAGTACATTGACGCATCCGGCGGCATACCCATCGAACGAGACCCCCTCACCATGCGGCGGCTGCATCCGAGGATCGGTGCCGAGAGTTAGCCGGTTAGCTGGCTGCCGCCCCGGTTCTCGCGGCTCGCAGCCGCAGCCGCATGACCGTGCCGCCGCCGTCGTGCCCGTCGGCGGCGATGTCACCATCCTGTGCCTTGGCGAGCTGCCGGACGATGTAAAGGCCGAGCCCGATGCCGCCAAACCGGCGCCGGTCGCCTGCCTCGCCCTGGACGAACCGCTGGAACACGCGCTCCCGGTCCTCTGGCGGGATGCCGACGCCCTGGTCAGTAACCTCCACCACGATCGCCTCGCCATCCTGCCGGGCGTGCACGGTGACCGCGCCGCCCTCGGGTGAGTACTTGAACGCGTTCTCCAGCAACTGCCCGATGATGATGTCGGTGGCCATCGGATCGCCGTTGGCCTGCGGCAGGTCGTGGGCGATATCGATGCCGAGCGTGTGCTTGTCCGACAGCGGCCGGAATGCCACCACCGCACCGCGCAGGAGCCCGGCCAGGTCGAACGGACCGTTGCTGACCTGAAGTTGGTCAGCCCCGGCCCGCGAGCCGAGCAGTAGCTGCTCGACCAGCCTGGCTAGCGAGCCGGCCCGCTCCGCGATCGTCTGCACAGCCGCCCGGCGATCGGCATCGGCGAGTTTGTCCCAGCGGCTCGCCAGCGTGCTGGCAAAGCCCTGGACCACGGTGATCGGCGTGCGCAACTCATGACTGGTCGTTGCCAGGAACAGGTCTTTGGCCTCCTCCAGTTCCTTGGCTGCGGTGATATCACGGAAGTCGAGCACCTTCTCCCCGCGGCCGCTCAGCCCCGTGCAGAGCAGATCGATCCAGCGGCCGTTGGCAAGCTTGTGGGTGAGCTTCTCGCCTGGCGCCGGCAGCGGGAACGGCGGGCGCCGGCCAGCGGCAAGGTCCGGGGACAGACCAGTCAGCCGGTGCGCCGCCGGATTCCACTGCCGGACGAGGCCGTCAGAGTCCAGCACGGCGATGCCGTCCGCGCTGGCGTCGATTACTGCCCGCTCATGGGCGCGCTGCCTCACGACCTCCTCGAAAGCGGTCACGTTGGACAGTGCCACACTGGCGTGCCCCGCCAGCAGCTCGAGCAGTTCAAGCTCGACGTGGCCGACCTTGCGCCCGCTGTAAAGCGCGTACAGCGCGCCGAACGGGCGCCCTGCCACGTGCGACAGGCTGAGCGTGATCGTGTGCAGGCCCGGTAGCGCGGCCCAGATCAGGTCGTCGAAGCCGCCAGAGTCGCTGGTTGCCATCAGCACCGTCTTGCCTGACCGCATGAGCTGGCCAACCATGCTGCTCTGCAGGTCAGCCGTCCGGCCGCGCAGTTCGGCAGGCAGCCCGTCCAGGCTGACCAGACGCAGCCGGTCCTTTTCGATCAGGACGAAGCCGCCCGCGTCTGCCCGGGTGAGCTCGCGCAAGCTTGCCGCGATGCGGTCGAGCACCGCCTCAAGCTCGAGTTGCGCATTCATGTCAGCTACGACGTCGCCGAGACGGCGGACGACCCTGGCCCGTTCGGCCATATCGTGCCTGACCGGCTCGTCGTCGCGGCCGCGATGGCAGACGCAGACCCAGCCGGTCAGCTCACCCGCGCTGTCGACCATCCTGCTCGCGTCTATCCGCAGGTCGACCATGGAGCCGTCCTTGCAGGTCCGCCGGGTGGCGAAAGAGACCTGGCCACCACTAGCCACTCGCTCGAGTACCGCGTTGTGCTCGGCCCGCAGTTCCTCCGGAACGAAGGGCGGCTCAAGGCCAACCACCTCGGCAGCACGCCAGCCGAACAGCCTCTCGGCGGCCGGATTCCAGACCGCGATGCGACGGTCCGGGCCGAGCGCGATGATCGCGTCTGCCGCGTACTCGATCACAGCGCGGGCGGTGCCATCGATCCTGTCCCGGTCGCGCTGCGCCACGGAGAGCTTCCACCCCACCGCCTCATGGTGCCATTCGGGTCAACCCCACGGCCGGTGAACTGCGCAAACTCCCAGGTAGCGCGGCCGACCCCAGGTCGCGTACTGTGCCTGGAACCGATTAAGGGGGAATGCACGTCCAATGGCAATGACGCCACCGGCGCGCGACCGGCGCGCGCAGTCTCATTCCGGCCGGATTCTGTCGTGCTGGGCGGCTGCGGGCGCGTGCGCGTTGCTCGTGGCTGCCTGCGGCAGTGCAGCTGCACCTGGTAGTGGCACGTCAGCTGCCGGCGAGTCAGGTTCCAGCCCGCCTGCCGCGGGCAGCAGCGGGCCAGCCACAACTGCCACGGCAAAGATCTCGCTGGACGTGAAATTCAGCGGGTCGCCCACCACCGCCGCCGCGCATTACACGTTGCGCTGCGATCCGGCCGGCGGTACTGTCACCGATCCTGCCGCCGCCTGCGCGAGGCTAATGAGGGACACGAGCCTGTTCGGACCGCTCCCCGCGCACGTGGCGTGTCCGATGATCATGGCCAACGCCGGCCGCGCGACGGTGACCGGCAGCTACCTCGGCCATCGGGTGCATGAGACCGTCGTCGACGGTGGCTGCGACCTGGGCCGCTGGGAAAAGCTCAGGCAAGTGTTCAGCTAGCGGCCTGTTCAGTCAACGGGACGGCGTCGCCGCTACTTGAGCAACCGCGACAACCGGCGGTCGGCAAGCGGCTTGCCCCCGGTCTGGCAGGTCGGGCAGTACTGCAGTGCCGAGTCGGCGAACGAGACCTCCCGGACGGTATCGCCGCACACCGGGCATGGCTCGCCCGCCCTGCCGTGCACCCGAAGGCCGGCCTTCTTCTCCTTCTTCAAGTCACCTGCGGCCAGGCCGTCAGACCGGCCGATCGCGTCCCGCAGCGTGCTGATGATCACGGCATGCAGATCAGCGACCTCCTGCGGACTGAGGCTGGATGCGAGCCGGTACGGGGACATCCTGGCAGCGTGTAGGACCTCGTCAGAGTAGGCGTTGCCGATCCCGGCGATGAGCTTCTGGTCTCGCAGCACGCCTTTGATCTGGGTCCTGCGCCCGGCCAGGATCCCGGCCAGAACCTCGGTCGTAAAGCCCGGATCCAGCGGTTCAGGCCCAAGCGACGCCACACCAGGGATCTGCTCGAGATCGGTGACGAGATAGACGGCCAGGCGCTTCCTGGTGCCTGCCTCGGTCAGGTCGAAGCCCGAACCGTCGGTGAAACGCACGCGGAAGGCCAGCGGGCCCTTGCCCGGCTTGACTGGCCCAGCCGGCAGCGAGTCCCGCCACCGCAGCCAGCCGGCTCTGGCGAGGTGCGCGACAAGGTGCAGCTCGGGGCGGTCGCCGGCCGCAGCGCAACGCAGGTCGAGGAACTTGCCGCGCCGCGAGGTGCCACTAACCCGTGCCCCGTGCAGCGCGGACAGCGGCGGGTCATAGGTCTTCAGCACGGAGAACTCAGCCACGTCGGCGCGGTCGATCTCGCGCCCGACAGCGCGCTCGCGCAGGTCAGCGGCGAGCGCCTCAACTTCGGGCAGTTCCGGCACGCTATCGATTGTGCCTGATTCCGTCAGCAGGCAGCGCCAATCCGGAAGTGGCTGACTCTCGCCCATGAGCCCGGGCGGGCCTGCAGGGCGCCGCCTGGCAAAACTGCCGCATCATGATCTCGATCACATCGCAGGATGCGGCCAGGCGGGCGGCCAGAGGAGAGATATCGCACGACGACTCAAGTGACAAGCACTGCGCTGACCGCCTAAGCTTCGGCCAGCTAGCCGACCGCGAGGGGCGGGCTGCACGCGGCCGTCAGCAGGCACGCGTCACGGGTGGGCGAGGAGGGATTTGAACCCTCACGTCCTCTCGGACACACGGACCTGAACCGTGCGCGTCTGCCGTTCCGCCACCCGCCCCGGGAGCAGCAGTCAGGTTAGCACGTCCGCAAGCTGTCCCACATCGCCGATACGATCGGATACGCACGGAGAGGAGGGCGCCACGGTGGGAGTCCTGCAGCGCTTTGAGCACAGGCTCGAGGGAATGGTCGAAGGTGCCTTCGCGCGGGCGTTCAAGTCTGAGTTGCAGCCGGTCGAGGTGGCTAGCGCGATTCAGCGGGAGATGGACGACCGGGCCGCGATCGTGGCACAGGGCCGGACCCTGGTGCCGAACGATTTCGTGGTCGAGGTCGCCGAGGATGACTACGCGCGCCTCGACGTGTATGCCGACAGCCTCGGCATTGAGCTTGCCACGCTCGCTCGGGAGTATGCCAAGGAGCAGGGCTATTCGTTCGTCGGGCCGGTTCGGATGCGGTTTGAGGGCGTCCGGGATCTGACTACCGGGACCTTCAGGATCCTGTCCGGGGTGATCCGGGGCACGACCGTGGAGGACGGCGAGATCCGCCGCCCGGTGAGTGACCTGCCGCAGCGGGCCGGCGGCTTCCACGGCAATCCCCGGCTGCTGGTTTCCGGCCCGGAGCCCGGCGCGGACGGCAACACCCAGCGGACTTTCGAGATAGCCACGCCACTGATCATCCTGGGCCGCGGTACCGATTGCGACCTGCGGCTGGTAGATCCCGGGGTGTCCCGGCACCATGCCGAGATCCGGGTCGAGGACGGTGAGGTCGTGCTCGTCGACCTCGGCTCGACGAACGGGACCTTTGTTAACGGCCAGCCGGTGCGGCGGGTCCTGCTTACCGACGGCACGCAGGTCACCCTCGGCCGGACCACGCTCGTATTCCGCCGGGACAGCATTTACTGACGGGACGCGCCGTCACGCCAGCCAAGGACTCATGACCCGATGAACGCGCTTGAGCTCACCCTCGTCAGGATAGGTTTCCTCGCTGTCCTGTGGCTCTTCGTCATCGCTGCCGTCGGCGTGGTCAGGACTGACATGTTCGGGCCGGTAAGCCAGCGCCGGCGGCGATCGGCGAATCGCCAGACCGCGCCGTCACGCCAGCCGCAGCCCAAGGCCAAGCCGGTCCGGCCGAACAAATCGGTGCCACAGCAGCTGCTGGTGACGGCGGGCTCGCTTGCGGGCACCAGTCTCGGGCTCACCGACCAGCAAATCACCATCGGCCGGGCCGATGACGCCACGCTCGTGCTAAGCGACGACTACGCTTCGACCCGACATGCCCGACTCTTCCCGCAAGATGGTCAGTGGCTGGTTGAGGATCTCGGTTCGACTAACGGCACGTACCTGGACCGGCAGAGGGTGACTCAGCCGACTCCGGTACCCGTTGGCGTGCCGATCCGCATCGGCAAGACCGTTCTGGAGCTGCGCAGATGACCCTGGCACTGCATTACGCGCTCCGCTCAGACGTGGGTCTGCTCCGCGAGGGCAACGAGGACTCCGCGTACGCCGGCCCGCGATTGCTGGCGATCGCCGACGGTATGGGCGGCCACGCGGCGGGCGAGGTTGCCAGCGCCGTGGCGATCTCGGCCATCGCGCCGCTGGACCGGCAGAACCTCATCAGCGATGACGACATGCTGAATGCCCTGGCCGACGCCGTAGCCTCGGCGCGCGCCACGCTCCACGATATGAGCATCTCCGATCCGGCCGTCGAAGGCATGGGCACGACGCTGACCGCCATGCTGTGGGCCGGCGCCCGCGTCGCCGTATGCCACATCGGCGACTCGCGCGCCTACCTGCTGCGCGACGGTGACCTGTACCAGATCACCCGCGATCACACCCTGATCCAGTCGCTGGTCGACGAGGGCCGGCTCAGCCCGGCCGCAGCGGCCAATCACCCGCAGCGTTCGCTGATCATGCGGGCGCTGCAGGGCAGTACCGAAGTCGACCCCGACCTGGCCATGCACGATGCTCTCGCAGGCGACCGGTATTTGCTGTGCTCAGACGGCCTCACCGACGTCGTCGCGGATCAGGCCGTGCACCAGGTGCTGAGCACGGCACCGGACGCCGAAGACGCGGTGAACCAGCTGATCACCCTGGCGATACGGAACGGCGGTCCGGACAACATCACCTGCATCGTTGCGGATGTGGTGGACACCGCCGGCCCGGTGCCGGCTACCACGGACGCCAGGCTGGCTGGTGCAGCCGCCGGCGGCGACATCAGCACCTTGCTGCGCGCAGCCACCGGCAGTGCGGCGGGCGCTGGCGGCGCGGATCCGGGGGCCGCACCGAACGCGAGCCTTAACGGGCACCGCGGCCGGGGCACGGCGAAGACCCGCGACGAAGACGCGGCGGACGACTTTGACGAGCCCCGCCGACGGTGGCCTCTGGTTACCTCGGTCTTGGTCGTGCTGGTAGTGCTGATCGCCGCGGGCCTTTATTTCGGCTACCGGAGCGTCCAGGGGAACTACTACCTGGCGGCAGACGGATCACACGTCAGCATCTACCGCGGGATCAGCCAGAAGATCGCGTTCGTGAGCTTGTCTAGCGTCTATCAGAAGACCAACGTAGCGATCACCGATGTGCCCGGCGACCTGAGCCTGCCAACTACGCCGACCACGCTGGCCAAGACCCAGGAAACGCTCACGCAGATCACGCACGACCACACCTGCAACGTCGTCGGTCAGCAGCGCACCGCCTGGCTATCCCAGCTCACTGCGAAGCAACAGGCTGCTAAGGCCGCCAGGAAAAAGCGGTTCAGGCACATCCCGTCGACCAAGATGCCATCGCCGGAGCCCTCGCTGCCGTCCTATTGCGCGGGCGGATCGGGGGCCGGGTGAGCATCCCCGCAAACATTGACCAGCCTGTCCTGATGCCGCACGGGCGGCGGAGGACTGAGCTGGTGATGCTCGGCTTCGCGGTGGCAGTAGTGCTGTTCGCCTACGGCGCGGTCGGCCTCGGCCTGAAGGGCAAGCTGCCGCCAGGGCTGCCAGTCCAGGTCCTCGTCTTCGCCGCGCTCATGCTCGCAGCGCACCTTGCGATCCGCCGGTTCGCGCCCTATGCCGACCCGTTGCTGCTGCCGCTGGCCGGCCTGCTCAACGGCCTCGGTCTGGTGATGATCTACCGGCTCGTGCAGTCCGGCCGCAACGGGAATCCGGGCTTCCATGTGACTGACCTGTCGACCTCGGCTACGACGACCCAGCTGCTGTATACCACCGTCGGCATCCTCGCCATGGTGGCAGTTCTGGTGCTCATCTCGGAGCCGCGGGTGCTGCAGCGGTATACCTACACCCTGGGCGCGCTGGGCCTGGTGCTGCTGGCCATCCCGGCACTGCTGCCAGCCAGCCACAGCGTGGTGAACGGAGCCAAGGTCTGGATCATCCTGGGCGGAGGCTTCTCCATCGAGCCAGGCGAGTTTGCCCGGCTCGCGCTCGCGGTGGTCTTCGCAGGATACCAGGTGGCCAAGCGAGACGCGCTAGCGCTGGCCGGCCGCCGGGTGCTGGGCATTGACCTGCCCCGCGCCCGTGACCTCGGCCCGGTGCTGGCGGCCTGGGCTGCCAGCTTGCTCATCCTGATCTTCGAGACCGACATCGGCGCGTCAGCGCTGTTCTTCGGGATGTTCATCGCGATGCTGTACGTCGCGACTCAGCGGACCTCCTGGCTTCTGCTCGGGGTGCTGTTGTTCCTGGCAGGCTCGTGGCTGACGGCTCTGCTCTTCGGTCACGTGATGGAGCGGTTCACCATCTGGCTGCACCCGTTCCAGGGCAGCAACCCAACCAACTCCTCGTTCCAGCTGGTGCAAGGCCTGGAAGGGATGGCGTTCGGCGGGCTGTTCGGCACCGGTCTTGGCCAGGGTCAGCCGTACCACACCCCGCTGGTGCAGAGCGACTTCATTTTCTCCGCGTTCGGTGAGGAGCTCGGCCTTGTCGGCGTCATGGCCCTGCTGCTTGTTTTCGGCTTGCTCGTGCAGCGCGGCCTGCGGGCGGCCCTGGCGGTCACGGATCCGTTCTCGAAGCTGCTGGTGGGCGGCCTGTCGTTTGTGCTGGCGCTGCAAGTCTTCGTGATCGTAGGTGGAGTGACCGGTCTCATCCCGCTGACCGGGGTCACTACCCCGTTTCTATCTCAAGGAGGGTCTTCGCTCGTCGCGAGCTGGATCCTCGTGGGCCTGCTGATCAGGGTCAGCAATTCCGCCCGCAAGCCGGCCCCGCAGCCGATCCAGGACGAAGGCATGACCCAGGTGGTGCGGGCCGCATGAACCGCGCGCTGCTGAGGCTCTCGCTGGCCTGCCTGGCCATGTTCGTCCTGCTGCTGCTCAACATCAACTACGTGCAGGCTTTCAAGGCCACCAAGCTCGCTGCCGAGCCCGGCAACATCCGGGTCTTCGACCAGCAGTTCTCCTACCAGCGCGGCGCGATCATGGCAGCCGGCGACGGGACCGACCTGAAGATCGCCGAGTCCCGGCTGATCAAGGGCACTACCACCTACCAGCGCTACTACCCGCAGGGTAAGGTCTACGCGCCTGTCACCGGTTACGACACCATCTACAGCCAGTCGGGCATCGAGCAGGCCGAGAACTCCCTGCTAGCCGGGACAAGCCCGCAGCTTGCCGTGCACAATCTCACCGCGCTGCTCACCGGCAAGCAGAAGCAGGGCGCAACGGTCGAGCTGACCGTCAGCCCCGCCGCTCAGAAGGCGGCGTACGACGCCCTGACCGCCGACGGCGGCCACGCGGCGGCTGTGGTAGCCATTCAGCCAAGCACCGGGGCGATCCTGGCGCTCGCGTCTTATCCGACGTTCAACCCGAATGACCTGACGACCTTCAACGGCACCACCCTGAACAAGGTCGATCACCGGCTGCTGACTGACAGCACCCAGCCGCTGCTGAACCGGGCCATCCAGGAGACCTACCCGCCGGGCTCATCATTCAAGATCGTCACCAGCTCCGCGGCGTTCTCCCACGGCCTGGTCAAGAACCCGAATACGCTGGTGAACGCGCCAGAGCCGCTGCGTCTGCCCAACGGCAACGACCTCATCAACGACGGCGGCGAGATCTGCGGCGACGGCCACCCGCCGATCATCCAGGCCTTCTGGATGTCCTGCAATACCGCGTTTGGCGAACTCGGCATGAAGCTGACGGCCCCGACGCTGCGCCAGTACTCGAGTCAGTACGGCATGAACCGGCCGCTGTCCATCCCGCTGCCGGTTGTGCCCAGCGTGATGCCGAAAGGCCGGTACTGGCTTGACCCGTCGCTGACGGCCTTCTCGGCTATGGGACAGTTCAACGACGCGGTGACACCGCTGCAGGAGGCCA
>Ga0210401_10007864_pt1 | contig 10634 bp, 7 predicted proteins | sample IncBWH32MmetaG_FD_150866 | JGI IMG/M metagenome (GOLD analysis project Ga0210401, IMG submission 150866) | Forest soil microbial communities from Barre Woods Harvard Forest LTER site, Petersham, Massachusetts, United States - Inc-BW-H-32-M | ecosystem: Environmental > Terrestrial > Soil >... | reverse complement strand
TAATCGCCTCGCGCGCTCGAAATTTTCACGTGTTCTCCGCCGCGAATTCCCATTTCGTCCGCCATTTCCGCGGCCATCTCAATAAATGGCTCGGGCACGAGCTGCACGTTCATCGGATTATTCTTGGTCCAATAGTGATAGTGCTCAGTCAAGCGAAACGTGGTGCATACCACATTGAACCCTTCCTTGACTGTCCCAAATTTGTCATCAGCGTCCTTGAATTTCGTAACCACCGGATTATGCGTGCGCCCCGCATGAAACAGATTGTCGATGGGGCTTTCAATCGGTTCGTAAAATTCGGGGAAAGGCCCATCAGCAAAGGCCGCCAGTGGAGCGAAAATCCGGCCCACACCTTCCGGATTCATGATGAACGGACCCATATGGTCTTTCGGCTTTGAATCCGCCTTGAAGTCGGGAACATCGTTCCCCACCCATTTCTGTGCTCCTTCGTTCCACCACACTTGCTTCCGCGTCGGATCCCACGGCTTACCGTCCACGTCACATGACGCGCGGTTATAAAGCACGCGCCGATTTGCCGGCCAAGACCATCCCCAGCCGGGATGCACGCCCATATTGGAGGGATCGGACGGATCGCGCCGCGCCGTCTGATTGCCCGCTTCGGTAAACGACCCCGAATAGATCCAGTTTCCGCATGCCGTCGTGCCGTCGTCCTTCAGCCAGGCAAACCCAGGCAGCTGCTGGCCAGCCTTGATCTGCACCTTTGTAGCCGGATCTTCCAGATCGGCTAGCGCCTTGCCGTTCAGCTCCTTCAATACCTCGCTCAATGCCGGGCTCTGGGGAGTCGTGTAGCCCCAGGTCAGATTCAGGATCGGATCGGGGAATTTGCCGCCCTCTTTTTTGTAAAGATCACGAACCTTCAGGAAAATCTGCGCGACGATGGCCTGATCCAGCCGGCAATCTCCCGGCGTGGGTACCGCTGCGTTTTTCCAGAGCAGCCAACGCGCGGAATTCGTAAATGATCCATCTTTTTCCGCGAAACCGGCGCACGGCAACCGGTACACCGTAGTCTTAATATCTTTCATGTCGCCTTGCGCGATCACGCGAGGTGACTTCCAGAATTCACTGGTCTCGTCCTGATAAATCTCCCCGACCACGAGCCAGTCCGCTTTCTTCAGTGCGTCGATATTCTTATTCGAGTCTGGCCCGATCGCGACGCCGTTCATGCCAAAGGCCAGCATGCCTTTGACGATCCCGTTGTACATGTTGTTCCACAAGTTCGTCCACGAATAATCCCGGTCCACTTTCGGCAGATAATCGAACGCCCACCCGTTCTCCTTGGTGGCCGCGTCGCCGTACATGGCCTTCATAAAGCTGACGATGAATTTTGGCGTGTTGCTGTAATAGTTCCAGGAATCCCACGGCGCGGGTTTGGAAGCCGTTGGCGTCGCTCGCTTCATCCAGGCATCGAAAGAAACATCGCCGGGTGTCGGCACTTTCATATATCCGGGCAGTGTGTCGAACAATCCAGCCATGTCCGTGGCGCCCTGGATGTTCGAGTGTCCGCGAAGTGCGTTGACGCCTCCGCCCGCTCGCCCGACGTTTCCGAGCAACAACTGCAACATCGCCGCCGTTCGAATGATTTGCGTGCCGAAGCTGTGATGCGTCCAGCCCACGGCATAAATAATCGTGCCGGCCTTCTTCATATCGCCGTCTTTACGAATCGACGTATAAAGCTCAGCGGCCTTAAGGAATTGCTCCTTGGGAATTCCTGTGATGCGCTCAATGATTTCCGGCGTGTACCGCGAATAGTGCTTCTTCAAAAGTTGGAACACGCAATTCGGATTCTGCAGCGTCAGGTCGTAATCGACGCTTCCTGGCAACCCAGGCGGCGTGCCGGCCACCGTCGCGTTGTGCGCCGCTCCGCCCGCCGCGTCGTAATTCCATGTCGTTTTGTCATAGCTAAACTTGGTCGCGTCAAACCCGGAGAATACGCCATCCGTATCCGCTGGCAGCTTGAAGTCGCTCTTAATGACAAACGCCGCGTTCGTGTAATTGACGAGGTATTCTTTCGCGATCCGGTTGTTTTCGATCGCGTAGTTGATCATGCCGCCCAGGAAGGCGATGTCCGTTCCCGCGCGAATCTGGCAAAACATATCCGCCACTGAGGACGTGCGCGTGAAGCGCGGGTCGACCGAGATGATTTTCGCGCTGCGCGTGCGCTTCGCTTCAATTGCCCATTTAAATCCGCAGGGATGGTTCTCGGCTGGATTCCCGCCCATGATGAGCATCATGTCGGTGTTCTTGATATCCACCCACCCGTTCGTCATTGCGCCCCGGCCAAACGTTGGTCCCAAACTTGAGACCGTGGGGCCGTGTCAAACTCTGGCCTGGTTTTCTAAATGCACGACCCCCAGGGCGCGCATTGTCTTGACCACCAGAAAATTGAACTCATTCGTGTCCGTGCAGCCGCCGATCCACGAGATCGCTTCCGTCCGGTTAACCGTGACTCCTTTGGCGTCCTTCTCGATGAAGCTGTCGTCGCGCGTTTTCTTAATTTTTTGCGCGATTTCCGTGAGCGCCTGGTCCCACGATATATCCTCCCATTGCGTTCCCCCGGGTCGCCGCACCTGCGGCTTTAGCAGCCTGCGATCATTGAGGATATCTTGTTCGAGCGAAGCCCCCTTCGGACACAATGTGCCCCGATTGGTTGGATGGTCTGGGTCGCCTTCGACGTGCACTACTTGCGGCGTAACGTTCTTCGCCTTGTCTCCGATGGTATAGATGATCGTGCCGCAACCCACCGCACAATAAGGACACGTCGAGCGCGTTTCACTGGCGCGGGCGATTTTCAGGACTCGGAGTTGTGCATACGCGGGCTGGAGGTCGAAACCGAAAACTGCGGCGGCCGCCCCGCCAATGGTGGTGAACTTCAGAAAGTCTCTGCGGGTAGCCTGCATGGTACCCCCTGGGATAGAGACAAACAGACTGCGCACGGCGCCTCTTTAATACTGCCGGTCCACTGCGAAGTCAAGTATTCGACGACTGAGAGATGGGGATGGATACAAAAATAATTTCGAATACCGCACGATGCCTACATAGAAAAGGAGTTGAAAAGACGTTGGGGCCGCAGTGGCGACCCGTGTTTTTTTGCATGGACTGTCTAAGATATAGATTCCAATAAGTTTATCGAATCACCTGCGATGGACAGACAGAATACGATTGAGGAACGGAACACACGAAGAAAGGGAACTCTACGCCGAGACGGATTGTGTAGCGGGGGTGGCGTCCGTGTCCGTAGTAGCGCGGGCGCCTGCCGCACGGTAACGAACAATAAGCAGCGTCAGGTCGTCGGCTTGGCTTGCTCCACGCGCGAAGTTCTCGACGGCTTCGAGAACACATTTTTGCAGCTGATCCAACGGACACCCGGTCTGCCCGGTAAGGACTTCGCGTAAGCGAGGGACGCCGAAGAGCTGCTCGTCGGGATCCATGGCTTCGGTTACGCCGTCGCTGAAGAGAACAATCGTATCGCCCGGTTCGAGTTTCAGGCGCGCCATAGTGTATTCGGCTTCGGGGATGAGCCCAACGGGATAAGAGCCTTCGCTGAAAGGTTCCTCAGCCACGCCATGGCGAATCAGGAACGGCGAAGGATGACCGGCATTTATAAACTCGAGGTGGCCGTCGTCATCCAGAATGCCGAAGAACATGGTTGCGTAGCGGCCGACTTCCGCATGATCGCAGAGAAAGCGATTGACGTGGTTGAAGACGCGGGCGGGATCGGTGCCCAAAGTCATGGCGGAGAGCGCGCCCTGGAGCATGGTGGTCAGAAGAGCTGCGCCCAGTCCTTTGCCGGAAACATCGGCAATGAGGAATGCCGTTCGATTGTTGTCCAGCGGAAAAACGTCGAAATAATCGCCTCCGACAGAAAGACACGGATAATTGCAGCCAGCAACGGCGAGGTGCGGATGATCGGGGAAATTGCGTGGAAGCAGCGCTTGCTGGATGCCGCGGGCGATGTTGATTTGTTCTTCCATACGCTGTCGCTCGCGTTCACGAACGACGAGGCGGGCATTATCCAGAATGCTGGCGGCGTCGGCGGCTAGCGCGTCGAGAATCTGGCGGTCGAGTTTTGAAAAAGCAGCGGGGCGACGCGAATCGAGATAGATGACGCCAAGCGAATGCCCAAAGGCCGGCGTCGAGCTGGAGTCTGGCGAGCTCGCGCGGTGCACGGCAAACAGAGGAATGACGACGACGGCGCGAAGCCGCTGCGCAATGATGCTTTGCGCGGATTGCAAATCCATCTCGGCGCGTTCGATATCTTCGGTAACAACGGGAGAACGCTGGCGCAGCGCAAGCTGGATGGCGGTTTGGCTGGGTGTGATACTCTCCGGCGGCAGTCGCAGCCCGCCCGTACGCCGAGCGAGGCGCACTTTCAGCGCTCCTGTAGCGTCGGCCTCCAGAAGCATGCCGCGATCGGCATCGGTGACAGAAACAGCATGATCGAGCATTGTCCCGAGCACGGAATCGAGAGGAAGTTGCGAGTGAAGCAAAGTGGTGGCTTCAAGCAACAGATTGAGCTTGCGCAGGCCGCCGCCAACCGGTTCCGAGCTGGTGATGTGCTCGATGCGCGTAAGCAGATTGGGCAGAGACTCTTCGCCGGCAGCGGTGCCCGAGCGGAAGACCACTTCGTAGGAATCCTCGAGACCGAAGGTAATGGAATCGCCATCATTCAAGAGGCGGCTCTCGACTTTTTCGCCGTTGATAAAAAGACCGCGGCGCTGGCCGCGATCTTCGATGTACAGGCGGCCCGCTTCGATAACCAGCGCCGCGCAATTGCGAGAAATGCGGCGATCCGAAAGCTGAAGATGATTGCCGGTTTCCGCTCCGCGGCCGATCAGAAATGGGGTTTGCGTGACGCGCACGTAGCGGCGAGCGCCGTCCGGTGAGACGACTTCGAGAACTGCGCCACCCATCGAGATCGAGGCTGTGTCGGGCATGGGATGCTCGCGACGGGATTGTAGCACGCGCCCGACGAAAAGCCGCGCTCCCTAACATGCGGCCCGCCACGTGAAAAAAGGAAAAAGCGAAAGCGCTCAGCAAAACCGATTGTCATTCCGAGTGTAGCGAGGAATCTGCTTTTCTTCTCTGCGTTTCTCTGCGTACTCTGCGCCTCTGCGTTATTTTTCTTTTTCTTCTTTTCTCTTGTCGCGCGTGCAAATCTATTCGTGCCGCAGCGCCTCCAACGGATCAAGTCTAGAAGCGCGAAGCGCGGGAATGTAACTTGCCGCCAGCGCAATCACGGCGAGGATCACTGTGGCCATGATCAGCGTTGTGGCATCATGTGCTTTCAGTCCAAAGAGCAGGGAAGCCGCCGCGCTTGACGCCGCAAGAGCCAGAACGACACCGAGCGTCAATCCAATCGCCAGCAGCAACAAAGATTCTCGCAGCACCAGCGCAATAATCGACCTTCGATCCGCTCCTAGCGACATCCGAATCCCAATCTCATTGCGCCGCCGCGCCACCATGTACGAAATCACCCCATACAACCCAATCACCGCCAACACCACCGCCAGCCCCCCAAAGAATCCCGCCAACCGCGCCATCAACCGGTCCCGCAACAATCCCTCCTCAATCATTTCCTGCAAAACCACAAAACTCACATCCAAATCCGAACTCGTCCCCTTCGCCACGCTTTTCACGTTCAAAATCAAACTCGCCAGCGGCCCATGCGCGCGAATCAAAAATTCCACATCCGTATCCGGCCGTTCATTCTGTGCCATCGGCGTATACACAATCTGCTGCGCATCTTCTCGCAAGTCCGCGTACTTCGTGTCCTTCACCAGCCCAACGATTTCGTAAGGCCCCGAAATCTTGCTCATCCGCCGCACGCGAAACTGCATTCCCACAGGATTCCCGGTCTTGAGAATCGTCCGCGCAAAAGTTTCGTTGACGATCACCGCCAGCGGCGCCCCCACAACATCGTGTTCGTTGAAATCCCGTCCCGCCAATATCGGCGTTCGCATCGTCCTAAAAAAGTCCGGGCTCACCGCGTTAAAAGCCGAAAGGGAATGATGATCCTTGGGTGCGTCGGGATCTCCCGTAAGGATGTCGTGAATCTCCCCGTTCCCGCTGAGCGGCACAATCTTCGCGGTCGCGGCGCTATCCACGCCAGGTATCGTTCGCAGGCGATCCAGCAACTCCTTCGCAAAAGGGGTACGCCGCTCGGCCGGAAGATTCAGCGCCGTAAAATCGATATCCGTCACCAGAATCCCGTCCCGCTCGAAGCCCGCATCCACCGAAGCCAGCTTCCCCAGACTCCGCGCAAACAGCAGCGCCACGACCAGCAAGGTGAGCGACAGCGCGATCTGCGCCACCACCAGTACGCGCCTCAAGCCAAACCGCGAACCCCCGTCCGTCGTGCCTCGCCCGCCTTCCTTCAGCACAACGTTCGGCGACACGCTTGTCGCGCGCAGCGCCGGTGCCAAACCGAAAATCACACATGTCAATACGGCGAGCCCCGTAGTAAATCCCAGCACTCGCCAGTCCGTCCCCATCTCGACAAATAAAGGGTCGTTTTTCGTGCTCAGGGAAGCCACTAGTACCTGGCTCAAGCTGTGCGCTAGAAACCCTCCCAGAGCCGCACCGATGGCTGCCAGCAACAAGCTTTCCGCCAGTAACTGCCGAATGAGCCTGCCGCGGCTTGCGCCCACCGCCATCCTCATTCCCATTTCTTTTTCTCGAGCGCTCGCTCGCGCCAGCAACAAGTTCGCCAGATTCGCCGAAGCGATAAAAAGCACCAACCCCGCCAGCGCCAGCAGCAGCCACAGCGGACTCTCATAATTGCTTCGCAGTTCCGAAACGCCGGACCCCCCGGGGAAGGCCGCGAGCCTGTACGCCAGAAACCGTTTCGCCTGCTCCGGATTGAAGCTCTCCGGCAGTGTCGCCTCGAACAGTCCCGGCGAAGCCGCCCGCAGTTGCGCGGTAGCCCGTTCAATCGTCCAGCCCGGCTTCAGCCGCCCCATAGACGCCAGCCACCAATAATCGCGCCGTGTCAACACCGCGTCTTCGTTGCCATCCACAATCGGCTCAGCGCAAAGCGGAGCCGCCACGTCGAAATACCGCCCCATCTCCACGCCATAAAATCCGGCGGAAGCCACTCCTATAATTTCAAAGGGATGCCGGCTGATCGAAAGCGTGCGTCCCACAATGGACCGGTCGCCCGCATATTGGTGCTGCCAGAACGAATAACTAATCACCACCCCTGAAGACGCGCAGCCCGGACGATCGTCCGCCGGCGAGAGCAGCCGCCCCAAAGCCGGCTCAACTCGCAACGTCTCGAAAAACTCCCCGCTCACCCAGAGTGCCTGCACATTCTGCACTTCACCCGCCGGCGAAATGTTGAACTGCGTCGGGCTCCACGCAAACACCTCCGAAAAACCCTGCTGCTGCGCCCGAATCTGCTCCCACATCGCATACGTCAGTTCCGAATACCGTCCGTTCGCACTCCCGCTCCAGCTTTGCCGTTCATCGATCCGCACGCTGGCCAGCTCCTGCGGATTCTTGACTGGCAGCGTGCGCAGGCGGACAGCGTCCAACAGCTGAAAAATGGCGGTGTTCGCACCGATGCCGAGCGCGAGAGAAAGAATCGCAGCGCCTGCAAAGACGGGATTGAAGCGCAGCAGACGCACTCCAAAGTGGAGATCGCCCCACAGAGTCTCGAGGTGCGTTTCCCAACTCGCCGAGCGCACATTTTCCTTCACGGCTTCGACGCCACCCATTTCGATGCGCGCAGCGCGGTGAGCTTCTTCGCGGGTCATTCCTGCGCGCATTTTTTCCGCGGTTGATTTGTCGAGATAGTCGCGCAGCTCATCGTCCAGTTCCTGCTCCACCCTGCGTTTACCAAAGAGCCCGCGGATCCCAGCCGAAAGATTTGACCAGAGTCCCACTATGTCCTCCTATGAGCCTCGCGCTACGATGCGGTCTGAAGAATGCGGGCGATGGCCGCGACTTGCCGTTCCCACTCTTTGGTTTCGCTGCGCAGCTTTTGACGGCCGGTTTTTGTGAGCGAGTAGTATTTTGCGCGGCGGTTGTTGTCTGAGGTTTTCCACTCACACTCTAGAAGACCGGCACGTTCGAGCCGGCGGAAGGCAGGGAACAAAGAGCCGGGGTTGACTTCGAAAACGCCGTGGCTCAGTTGCTGAATTCTCTGGGAGATGCCCCACCCGTGCAGCGGTTCAAGCGCAAGCGTTTTCAGGATGAGCATGTCGAGCGTACCTTGCACGAGGGTCGCGGAAGTATCGGTCATCGTTCGTCCTGTGTGTCCGTCCTTGGCGTGAGTGCTTTCGGGGCACTCCTCTGGAGAGTCGAGAGAAGTATTATGGCGCTGCTCTAGATTGTCAAGAGAAGCCAGTGGGACAGACTTCAGTCCGTCTCCCTCTTAACAATCGCCAAGCCTGCAAATGGGATCAGTGGGAAGCGGCGGCGAGGCGGCGTGTGACGTAGTCGGCGACGTAAGCGTCGAAGAGATCGTTGAGCTGATGCGTAACAGGTCCCGGAGCAGTCGCGATCATGTGCCCGTTGATTTCGCCGACGCCGATGAGATTGCGATTCGTGGAGGTGATGAAAACTTCGTCGGCGGAATAAAGATCTTCCGGCCGAAGAGATTGTTCGATGACCGCGACTCCAGCTTCGGGAGCGATCTCGAAAAGAATTCCACGCGTCACGCCTTCGAGGCAGCCGGAATTCAGCGGCGGCGTCAGAACTTTTCCGTTTTTTACTGCAAAAATATTCGCTGCGGTGCATTCGGCGATTTCACCGCGCTCGTTGAGAAGAACGACTTCGTCGAATCCTTCTTTTTGCGCTTCGGCGACACCCCAAACATTTTGCAGCCAGGAAGTGGTCTTCACGCCGGCAAGCGGCGAAGCAGCGTGGCGCCCCTGTTCGCGAAGAGCGAGTCGCACCGGCTCGCGATATTGCGGAAGCGGCGCGGTGTAAATGATCAGATCGACTTCGGGATTTTTTTCATCGCTCTGCCAAAACCCAACTTGGTTGTAGACCAGATAAATGCGCGCGGCGCCTTCGGTGACTTGATTGGCGCGAATCACTTCGTGAAGATTGAGCCGGACTTTGGCTGACGTGTAAGGCATAGGAAGATGAATAATGGCGGCGTCTTTTTCCAAGCGGCGCCAGTGGCGCTCGTAAGCGAAAGCTTCGCCGTGGAAGATGCGCAGGGTGGTAAAAAGCCCCCAGCCGCAGATCAGGCCAGCTTGGCCGGGGGAAAGCCTAACCTTTTCAATGGGTAGCAGGCTTTCGTTGTGGAAGATCTTGCTGTGGATCACGCGCGCTCCTCGGCATCCGTCGACTGGGCTGTATCAGCCAATAAAGAGGTATTGTATCCGAATTGGAATGGGGGGCATACGGGCCAAGGGACAGGCGTGTAAGTATAAGAAAAAAATAAACTTACATTCGACTCCGAAAAGATAGAGTTCATGGCGGTGAGGATTGACTTATGGCCTGGCTGCTGAAGACGGAGACCACGGAAAGGCTAGGGAACCGCCAGGGCGGAGGAGCAGGCGGGCGGCAAGATCAGATTCTGGCCCTCGTAGATGCGATTGGGGTCGCTAATGGACGGGTTGGCAGCGGCAAGGCAAGGCCAAGCAGAAGAGCGGCCCAGATTGGACTTTGCGAGATTCCAGAGAGTGTCGCCCTTGCGGACTTTAATTGTTGGGGCCGTGGTGTCGCTGGCATTGCGTGTTGGATGGAGGGTTGCGACAACAACCGGCAGATTGAGCTGGGCGCCGGTGCGGATTTGGTTCGGGTTGACGACGCTCGGATTGACGGCAAGAAGTTCAGGGTAGCGATTGCCGCGGCCGAGATTTTGTTGCGCCAGCTTCCAGAGAGAATCGCCGGGCTGGACGGTCACAACATTTTGAGCGGAGATCGTGGTGGGATGAAGAGTGGGTTGCGGTTGCACCGGGCGAATCGTTGAGACGGAGGCAACGGGTTGTGCGGGATTGGGCGGAGCGGGCGGTTGCATCGGTTGGACGAGAATGTTTGGTGTCGCGGGGCGGGGAGAAATTTTTGGTTGCGCAGGAATAATGAGCCGACCATGAGCGCGAAGAGTTGGGCGGACAACTTTACTAACGTCGGGGTGAATATTCGGACGGACGATTCGCAGTACATCTTCGCGAACTCTGGGTTGAACGTCGTTGCTAATTTTGGGATGAACTGTCGGGCGATTATTTTCACGGACAGATGTATGGGCATCCGTGTGTACATCCGCATGCACTTCGGGACGGACATCTTCCCGGACGGCTGGACGAACTTCCGGGCGGCGAACTTCTGGCCGAGGAACTTCCGGGCGAACGGGAACGGCGGAGAAAGGATCGCGGCGAAAAACATTTGACGGCATTTTGGGCGAGGATGTTTTGGAGGGGAGAGTTGGTTGAGCCGCAGGACGAACTGCAGGACGCTCCGGCAAAATCGGGGAGGCGAGCGCGGGAGTCGTAAACGGAAGATGGAACGGTTCCGTTTGTTTCGGTTTCAGCGCTTGCAATTCTTTTTGCTTGCGAAGCTGGCGCGCGACTTCGCCGAGAGAAGTTCCGGGAGTTTGTGAATTTGCGTCGAGAGCTGCCGGCGGATTTTGCGGAGAGGCGGGCGTGCAATTATTTTTCTGC
>Ga0210401_10007863_pt1 | contig 10635 bp, 9 predicted proteins | sample IncBWH32MmetaG_FD_150866 | JGI IMG/M metagenome (GOLD analysis project Ga0210401, IMG submission 150866) | Forest soil microbial communities from Barre Woods Harvard Forest LTER site, Petersham, Massachusetts, United States - Inc-BW-H-32-M | ecosystem: Environmental > Terrestrial > Soil >... | reverse complement strand
CGGCGAACTACGGCTTCGTTGACCGCATCACGGCCCCTGACGGGACCGGCATCCCGGGCGGCGCCGGCGGAGGCGCCGCCTACCCCGGCCACGTCATCTTCTACGTCGGCGTGCCCGATGTCGAGGCCGCCTTGGCCGAAGCCGAGCGCCTGGGCGGCAAACGCCAGATGGGACCGACCGGGCACCGGCAGGCCTGGTGGTCGGCCACTTCACCGACCCCGAGGGCAACCTGATCGGCGTCGCCGGGCCTGCATAAGCGCCGACGCAACAGCGCGCCCTGCGCCCGGGGTTCGGGCGCCTGCCGGAGATCAAGACAGGCCTCCGGCAAGGCGGGGGCAACATCGCCAGCGCAGATGCCGAACGTCGGCGAATGCGGAGTGATCAGGCGAGGTCCGGGACGGCGCCCGGAACCGGGCGGAAACCCGCACAGCGCGGATGCGGTGTCCGCCTTGGCGCCTCCGCCGGCACCTGCTGGCTAGGCTGGCCGACATGGCCTACGACACCGAACTCGCTGACCGGATCCGGTTCCTGATCGGCACCGGGCCGGGGCTGACCGAGAAGAAGATGTTCGGCGGCCTGGCGTTCCTGATCGACGGCAACATGGCCATTAGCGCCAGCGGCAAGGGCGGGGCCCTGATCCGGGTCGACCCTGCGGACTGCGACACCCTGGCCGAGACGACAACCGTTACCGTAGCGATCATGGGCGGCCGGGAAATGCCGGGATGGCTGCGTGTCAGCTCCGATGACCTGGAAACCGACGACCAGCTCACCCAGTGGGTCAGCCGGGCCGTCCGCTACGCCCGGTCCCTGCCGCCCAAACGCTAGCGCCGGCTGGCCTGGCGGGCTTTCTGCTGCCGGCCATCAGTCGCTGCTGACGTGCTGGCCCGCGCCGACCTCGACCGGCAGGTGCCGGCCAACCGGGCGTGGAGCGGCCGTGTACCGGATCTTCGCGGCAGTGACGGACGAGCAGGTGCGTCACGGGCCGAGGTTGGTCTGCTGCGAGACCTCTACCGGTGCCGTGACTCGCTTCGGTCGTGCCGCGGGAGCCGGCACCGTGGCATCGGGGAGTACCGGGGCTGTGACGTCCCGCGAGACGCGGCACCATCGGTGTCAGCGCGTTCTGACCGGCAAGCTGCCTGGGTGCGGGTTGAGCGTTTGGGGTCACCTGCTAGGGATGATCGGCGGCTGCCGGCGTGCGGGTAGCGTCGGCGAGCAGGGTTGCCGGTTGACGATGGCGGAATAGGGCGGAAGCGAGATGCCGGCTGGTCATGTGCATGGGGTTGAGCTGTATTGGGAGCAAAGGGGCAGTGGTCCCCGGCTGCTGTTCTGCAATGGGTCGGGCACGACCTTGCAGACCGTCCGGCCGTTGCTTGATGTGGTTGCTGCCAAGTTTGATCTGCTGGCGTGGGACTACCGTGGCTTGGGCCGCAGCGGCCCTTTGACGGGTCCTTATACGATGGCCGATCTCGCAGCTGACGCCGCTGGCCTGCTGGAGATCGCCGGCTGGGACACCTGCCGGGTGCTTGGCGTGAGCTTCGGCGGAATGGTGGCGCAGGAGTTCGCCGTTACCCATCCGGAGCGGGTCGAGCGCCTCGCGCTGGCCTGCACCTCGGCAGGTGGCGGCGGCGGGTCCTCCTATCCGCTGCAGAAGCTGCGCGGGCTCCTGCCTGAGGAGCGGGCGGCGGCGCAACTCAGGCTGGCTGACAGCCGCTGGGACGAGCGCTGGCTTGAGACCCGCCCGGCGGATCGCGCGCTGGCCGAAGTCCTGACCGCCGCTGGCCAGGATCAGCGGGACCCGGCCGCCGCAGCCGCCCACCAGGCCCAGCTCGAGGCGCGCGCGGGCCATGACGTATGGGACCGCCTCGGCGCGATCACATGCCCGACCCTGGTCGGCTACGGCAACTACGACGGGATCGCGCCGGCCCAGAACAGCACCGCGATCGCATCGCGCATCCGCGGAGCCGAGCTGCGCGGCTACGAAGGAGGGCACTTGTTCCTGGTCCAAGACCCGGCCGCGCTACCGGAATTCGAGGCATTCCTTCAAGCGCCGCCGAGGTAGATCGTGACCCTGGCATTCCCGGTAAACAGGACCGATCGTCTCGCCGCGCCCGCGGACGACGTGACGCGCCAGATCTGCTCATTCTGTACTGCCGAGCTATTGGTGGCCGAGAGTCCCAGGACCGCGCAGGCGGTTACACGTGCGCGTGCCCGACGCAGCCCGATTACGTTTCGTGATCGGCCAGGCCGCCTGCTGCGGACCCGTGCGGGCAACTGCCAGAACACCGTCCTGATGCCCGGGACGTGTTCGGGCATCCTCAAGACATGGAAACCGGCGGGCATCCGGACCGCGGCGTATGCGCCGCCGTGGACGTGCACTACCTGAGCACCGGCGGCGCCCGGGCGGCAGCCGTGCTGGCCGCCGATGCGGCATTCGCGCACGGGATGGCCGAACGCACCGCGCTGGTCCCCCGGGTAGCGCCCTACCGACCGGGCGAGTTCTACCTGCGTGAGCTGCCGCCGCTGCGTGCGGTCCTGGCCGATCTGGACGAGCTGGGCCTGCTGGTGGTCGATGGCTACGCCGATCTGGACCCCGCCGGCCGGCCCGGCTTGGGCGCGCGTGCGCACGCCGAGTTCGGCATCCCGGTGATCGGGGTGGCCAAGTCACGGTTCCGCACCGCGACCCACGCGGTGGCGGTGGTGCGCGGATCCTCGGCGCGCCCGCTGTTCGTCACTGCGGCCGGAATGCCCGCCATCGACGCGGCGGACCTGATCCGGGACATGGCCGGCCGGTACCGGCTGCCCGACGCCCTGCGCCGCGCCGATACCCTCGCGCGGACAGGTCCACCGCAGCACCATGACCGGCCGCCAGCCCGACTGACCTACCCATACGCGCGATATGCGGCATGTGCCGACATTCGTCCGCAGGGCGCCGATGTATAAACATACGGTCGGTCATTCGGACATTGCACCGTTTGAGGCGGCCGACAACGCGAAACGCGATTGATAACCGTGCGCCGACCCGTCGCTATGCACGCCAGCGCGAATCTCGGCGTCCCTCCGGTGAGGCGGGCAGAACAAGGTTATCTGTAGCTCTCCAGCGTGGCAGTGGGGAATACGCGGTCATATTGCATTTGGGATGATAATCGCTGCGGCATTTGCGCAGGTGCCGCACTCTTGAACCTGGGAGTTTGCGGGACTCATGATCCGCATGTCTTGGGTTCGAGTTGCAGCCGTCCCTGACGGCCTGAGAGCCGAATGCTTGTCCAGACTATGCCGTGGCACCGTCAATCACGTATATGTCCGCAGGTCAAGGTCCGCGAGCATGGATCGCGCGGCCGTTTTACACAAAGCGGCTGCTCTGCCTGCTGAGCTACACGGGCGGGAGACTGTGTGCACGGTAGCCGATCCGCTGGCCAGACTGTGCTAGCCGGTCGCTCAGATGGCGTGGTCGTGGAGGGTTCCCTGGACGCGCTGCGCGGACGGGGCTCCGATGCGCTGGTAGATCGTGAGTGCTTGCCGCAGGTACGACGTGCCGTCGCCGGGGTTGCCGTCCCGGAGGTGGCACTGGCCGATTCCTTCTAGGGCGCGTGCTTCCTGCAGGGGATCGCCGGTGTCGCGGGCGATGGCGAGCGCCTGGGTGTGGTGGTCGCGAGCCCGGTGGCTGGTTGAGGTTCGGGACAGTAGTTCGCCCAGGCTGTTGAGCGCCTCGGCCTGGCCGCCCCGGTCTCCGATGTCGCGGTATAGCGCCAGTGCCTCGGTCAGGTTGGCGGCGGCGGCCGGGTAGTCCTCGGTCAGCCGTTGCACGACTCCCAGGTCGTGGCGGACGAAGGCCTGGCCGTACGGGCTTTCGAGGTGGCGGAACAGGGTCAGCGCCCGCTGGTGGCTGGCGGCGGCGGCCGGGTAGTCGCCAGCCAGCCGTTGGGCGATGCCGAGATTGCCGAGGGCGAAGGCCTGGCCGAGCGGGTCATCGATGTCGCGGTACAGCGCCAGCGCCTCCTGGTGGCTGGCGGCGGCGGCCGGGTAGTCGCCAGCCAGCCGTTGCACAGTGCCCAGATGGTTGACGGTGTAGGCCTGGCCGTGCCGGTCGCCGAGGTCGCGGTACCGCGCCAGCGCCTGCCGGTGGCTGTCGGCGGCGGCCGGGTAGTCGCCAGCCAGGTGTTGCACGACGCCGAGCTCGACGAGGGCGCTGGCCTCGGCGGGCCGATCACCGGCGTGGCGTGCCACTGTGAGGGCAATCTGGTGCAGGGCGGCGGCCTGATCCCAGTGGCCGTGGGCGCGGAGGAAGCTGCCCATCGCGGCGGGGATGGCGACGGCGTGCTGGGGCTGCGCGCGGGCGGCGGCATGGCTGGCGGCCGCGTGCAGGTTAGGTTGCTCGGCTTCCAGCCAGGCAATTGCCTGCCGGGGCGTGGACAGCTGCGGGGCGCAGGCCGGCGGCTGCTCCGGCGGGAGAGGGTCGTAGGCGGTGCTCCGCTCGGTGATGTGCCGGCTGGCGGCCAGGGCAGTGTGCAGGTAATAATCCAGCAGCCGGCCGACGGCAGCGTCGCGGTCCGCCGGGTCATCGCTGGCTGCCAGGGCGCGGGCGTGTTCGCGGAGCAGGTCGTGCAGGCGGTAGCGGCCGCTGGCGGGCTCGGTGAGCAGGTGCTGATCGTAGAGGCCGTCAAGGTGGCGACGGGCGGTCGCCAAGTCGGTGTCGTCGAGGGCGGCGGCGCCATAGGCGTCGATGTCGGGGCCTGGGTGCAGGCCGAGCCGGCGGAACAGCCGCTGCTGGCCAGTCGTGAGGTCCTGGTATGACATATCGAACGCCGCAGCCACTGAGAGGTTCTCAGCCTGCATCAGCTCCAGCCGGTCGCGCGCCACCGCCAGGTCGCCGGCCAGGCCCGCGGCGGTGCGGGCCGGGTGGTGGCGCAGCTGCCTGGCGAGCATCCCGATGGCAAGCGGCAGGCACCCGCATAGCCGGGTGATCTCCCCGGCCGGCCCCTCCCCCGAGCCCAGATCCGGGTGGCCGGACAGCCGGGCCAGCAAGGTGGCGGCCTCGCCGGGCGGCAGGGTATCCAGGCTGATCGCCGCCGCGTCCTCCAGCGCAGTCAGGTGCTTGCGGCTGGTGACCAGCACCAGGCTGCCCGCCGTGCCCGGTAGCAGAGGGGTGACCTGCTCATGGGAGGCCGCGTCATCCAGGAGCAGCAAGATCCTCTTCCCGGCCAGGTAGTCACGCCACAGTCCGGCCCGGGCCGCCAGACCGGGGGGGATCTGCTGCGCGCCGACCCCAGCCGTCAGCAGCAGGCTGGCCAGCGCATCCACGGGGTCAACCGGCCGCTGTCCTGGCGTGTACGCATGCAGCGGCAGGAAAAACTGCCCGTCCGGGAAATCGGCAGCAAGCCGGTGCGCCGCATGCACCGCGAAGGTCGTCTTCCCGATCCCCGCCATCCCGTCGATCGCGTGAATCCCCACCACCCCGCCGGACCCGGCCACCCCCGCCACCGCCCCCAGCAGCCGCACCAGCTCCGCATGCCGGCCGGTAAAGCTGGCGATATCACGCGGCAGCGTGCGGGTGGCCGCCGCCGCGGACGCCCCGGGCGCCGCGGCAGCCCTGGCCGCCAGCACCTCGCCCGCCGGGGCCCGCCCGCGGGCCGCCGCGACGAACAGCGCCCGCACCGGCTCGGTCAGGCTCAGCGCACCGGCCAGCAGCAGGGCCGTGTCCTTCCGCGCGGTGCGGCTCACGCCCCGCTCCAGGTCACTGACCGACCGCGGGGACAGGCTCGCCGCCTCCGCCAGCTCCTCCTGCGTCAGCCGCGCCTCGCTCCGCAGCTGCCGCAGCAGCCCGGCGAAACTCAGCTCAGGGTGCTCCGCCACCGGCCCACCGGCCCCTCCGCCAAGCCCCGTCCGCCACCCGCAGGCAACGCCTGGGCACGGCACGGACAGGACCCTGTCAGCAAGCCTACAAAAGCACGCCGGCGCCTGTCACGAATCGCAGACAGCACCGGCCAGCCGGGGCCGGCGCTGCCGGCGGCACGATCCTGTGGGCTCTCCCGTGGGCCGGCCCGTGTGGTGATCGTCCGAGCTGGCGGCCACGGTGGAACCACGACGGCCGGAGCCTCCCGGCCCGTTCCGAGCAGACAGGAGAAACCGATGTTCGCACACCTTCCCGGCCGGGGAACCCATCCGCCCGCGGCGGCGCGACAGTCCGGCGCTCGCCTGCGCCGGGTCGCTGCAGTCCTGACCGCGGCCACCTGCGCCCTGCTGGCCTCGGCCGCCGCCGCCACTGCCGCTTTCGCCAACCCGAAACCGGTAGGAGACGGAGGCACCATACCCACGGCGCCGGTCCCGGCCGCCACCGTCCGCGTGATCACCACCGGTGGCATGGCGGGCTGGCAGATCACCTTGATCGCCCTCGGCGCCGCCCTGCTCGCAGCTGCCGCAGCCGTGCTCCTGGACCGGGCACTGGTCGCCCGCCGGACCGCCTCCGCACCGACCATTTGAGGCGCGCCGCCCGGCCCATGCACGATACCGGCCACGTGCCCGGGACCCAGCCAGGGTCCCGGGACGGGCCTGTCCGGTCAGGCGGTCGGCGCTGGGGATCAGTACTACCCATTACCGGGCGCGGCCAGAAGCCAGCGGCCCGGCGCGGGCGTCAGCCGGTGAAATACCAGTACTCGGGATTGAGGTAGTACTGGGTCAGGCTCGCGAACGAGGCCTGCGGACCCGAGATGTTTTTCTTCCACACCACGACTATGTCGGGGTTGGGCTGGAATAGGCCCGGCTGATTCTCGGTCAGATACGATGCCTCAGCCTCCACAGCAGCCGGACTGCCGCTGGTCACCGACGCGTTGATCAGCGTGTTCGCCATCGAGTTGTTGTAGCTGCCGATGTTCACCGCGCCCGGGCCGTTGAAGAGCCCGAGCTGGGTCGGATAGGCGGAGTCGGTGAAGCCACCGAAATCGATCATCGCCCACTTGTCGATGGACGGCTTGTCCGCCGGCACCGGGTTGTCGTAATTGGTGGTGACGTAGGCGTAGGTGCTGCTCTGCAGGTCGATCGTGATCCCCGCGCTGGCCGCCTCGGAGGCAAGGGCCGTGACCTCATGCCCGATGACCGGAAGGGAGGCGTAGATCAGGTTGAAAGCCAGCTTCGTCCCGGCCGGGATGCCGGCCCCGCATTCACCAGGGCCGGTGCCCGCCTTCGCGCAGGCATCGGTGCCGGAGGTAGTGACCGTCCAGCCGTGGCTCTTCAGCAGCGAGATCGCGTCGGCCACGCTGAACGGGTACGGATCGGTTACCGCGTCGGCCGGGGTAAACCGGCTCTTGGGCACGGCTGGGATCGGCCCGTAGGCCGGGCCGCCCGCGCCGCCGAAGAATGCCTTGATATAGCCCTGTTCGTCTTCCAGATGCGCGAGTGCCTGCCGGATGTACAGCTGGGCGATGATGTTGTTGAAGTCGCCGGTCGTGTCGGCGAAGTTGTACGTGACGTAGTTGAAGCCGAAGTCGGGGTAGCCGAACACGTGATAGCCGCGCGACTGGATGGCCTTCACCTGATTGATGTTGCCCAGGGGCAGGTACCCGACATCGATGCTGCCGGTCCGCACAGCGTCGACCTCGGCTCCGCCAGAGGTGTAAGGGACAGCCTGCAGGATGGATATCTTCGCGGTGTGCGGGCCGCCATAGGAGGTATTCGGCGACATCGTGAACGCGCCGCTGCTGCTGTCGAAGGAGGTGAGCCGGTAGGGGCCGTCCACGACCTGCCACAACGGGTTCGTCGCGTAGCTGGCCAGCGACATCGACGCCTTATAGAGGTAGTTGTAGATCTTCGTCGCGTTCGCGGGGACGGTGAAGTCAAGCAGCGGCCCGGCTGCCGCGGCCCTAGCCCAGGCGTGCGCCGGCATCGGGCTGAGCGTCGAGAGCTCGTCGTCCAGGAACCACCCCGGGTTGACCGCCCGCTTCATGGTGAACACCACTGTGCTCGCGTCGGTGGTGGCGGCGTTCGCCACCTCGTCCGGGATTCCCACTCCCGGGCTGTACGAGCTCCAGTTGGCCGCGTGCTCACTGACGGCGGCCTTGACTTCATCGAAGAAGAAGAGCACGTCCCTGGAGGTAACCGGCCGGCCGTCGGACCACTTATAGCTGCTCTTGAGCGTGACGCTGACGGTCTTGTCGCCGTTAGACCACTTCGGGGCGTAAGCCAGGCTCATCGCCGGCGTCTGGGAGGCCTCGGCCCCGTTGCTGAACCAGTAGAGCGGCCGCCACATCTGGTACTGGAATTGGGTGACAGCCGCGCTGGAAATCGGCAAGATCCAGGTCGGCGCGGCGCCCGGCGCCTCCGCCCAGGTAATCGTGCCGGCGTGCTGCGGCCCGGTCGCGGCAGCTGGAATCGTGCCGAACGCACCGCCGGGCGCTGTCGACGGCGCGCCGCTGCCTTTGCCGGTGCTGCCGCTGGTACACGCGACCAGCATCGTAGCGCCGGCCAAGGTCAGTGCGGCGATCATGACTGTCGGACGCGCGACTCTGATCATCGCCCTGTACCTCTCCTGGTGCCCTGCCGACTGGCACTGCTGGCTGGCCAGGAAAGCCCCTCCTAGGACACAGCATAAGCACACGCGGATCGCGGCAACGGTGGCACGATCGTCACAACTTACTATCGGAAGTCATCGGCAGCGGAGCCGGACGTCTGGCGCGTCGCCGAGTGCGTCCCCGATGAAGTTGCAGGCCATCACGGTGGCGATGATGCAAAATCCGACCGGCTAGATCAGCCACCAGTAGCCGTCCAGCATGTTTTGGATGCCGGTGAACAGCAGGTCACCCCGGTGGTAGCTGGGGTAATGCAGACCCAAGCCGAGGAAGCCGAGGTAAGCGACGGCCAGGATGGCATCCGCGATGTTGAACGTGACGCTGACAATGATCACGCTGAGCGCGTTGGGGAGCAGGTGCCGGTTGACGATCCGCCACTGGGCGGATCTGACGATCCGCGCAGCCGAATACGTGCCGAAGCAGACCGGAACCGGTGCCAGGCAGCAGCATTCTCCCAGGTCAAATGGCCGACGCACCGCGATGGTCCCGTCATTTACAAGACGGCTGCTCTACCTGTGCGCTGACGAATTGAGCCACACTTCTCCACTCCGATTGCGGGCGCAGGGCGATGGTGTCAAGCTCGTGCCCGGTGTCGAATCTGTATTCCGCTAGCAGTTGCGGCAGCGCGTCCTGTCATAACGCAACGACGACAGCCTCACGCGGCTCAGAGCATGATCATGGCAAGTGAGCGGTCAGGTCGCGGTCGGAAGCGGTGATCGGTCTTGCGTTCGGGCAGGTAGAACCTGCTGCGGGCATTCGCCGGCATGCTGGACTCATTATCCGTTGATCGCTGTGTATATCCGGTGAGACCGAACGATATTGGATGATCTGCGCGCTTGAGTTTCACGGTCTCACGAGGCCGTTGCTCGTCCGTAATCTGGTCCGGGCGGCGCCGGCGGCGGCCTCCCCGAGGGTGCCGCCGAGCCAGGGGTTGCCCTGGCCGGTGGCGGCGGCCTTGCTGCGCCCGGCGGACTGGCGGGCCCGGGGCGCGAACTTGGCCTAGGACACTAGGTGCCCGGCGGTGGGGAAGCGGACATGTCGGCGCCGATCTCGGCGAGCAGGTCCTGGGCAGCGGTCACGCCGATGCCGGGGATCTCATCGAGCTGGGCGACCTGGGCGGCGAACGGGGCGATGGCCTCCTCGATCCGGGTGGTCAGGGTGCCGATCTGGACGGTGAGTGCGTCGATCCGGGCCAGTATCATGCCCAGCATGAACGCGTGGTGCTCGGTGAAGTGGCCGGTCAGCGCGTCCTTCAGGACACTGGCCTTGGCGCGCATGCTGCCGCGGGCCAGCGCGGCCAGCTCGTGCGGATTGGCCTGACCGCCGATCAGGGCATCGAGCATGGCCCGGCCGGAGGCGCCGAAGATGTCGCTGATCACGCTGGACAGCTTGATCTGGGCGTCTTCCAGCAGTTTCTCGGCGCGCTGCTTTTCCCGGGTCCGTTCCTGGGTCAAGGTGCGCCGGTACCGGGTCAGGTCCCGCAGCTGGCGTTGCGGGCGGGCCGGGATGAAGCTAGGCCGCAGCATGCCCCGCTCGGCGACCCGGGCCAGCCAGACCGCGTCCAGTTTGTCCGTTTTCGGGCGGCCGGGGACATTCAGGACATCGCGGGCGTTGACCACCCAGCACTCGATGTCGTCCTCCAGTAGGTAAACGGCGGTTTCCAGTACGCCGAGGTGGCCTCCATCAGCACCAGGGTTACCCCCTGGCAGACCAGCCAGTCCCGCAGCTCCAGCAGCGCCGGGGTCAGCGTGGCGTAGGTCCGGACTTCCTGGCGGCGCGCTCCGGGCTTATCTTCATGCGGCACCCGGATGCACGCGGTCAGCGACGCTTTGCCGATGTCCAGCGCCGCGACCCGCTCGGTCAGGGCCGCCGGTTCTTCTGTGATCTCGTCCATGACGAGGGTCCTTCCGCTTGAGCAGACTTAAAGGCGGGGTGCCCGCAGGAGCCAGAAGGGGGGTTCAGAGGCGGAATCGCGTGCTCGAGGCAACAATGCAGGACCCCTGTGGCAGGCTCCCAGCACCAGACTCTTATGCGGGCTCAGCGGCACCAAGCATCGCCGGCGTCGGCGGGCACCCCA
>Ga0210401_10007861_pt1 | contig 10637 bp, 8 predicted proteins | sample IncBWH32MmetaG_FD_150866 | JGI IMG/M metagenome (GOLD analysis project Ga0210401, IMG submission 150866) | Forest soil microbial communities from Barre Woods Harvard Forest LTER site, Petersham, Massachusetts, United States - Inc-BW-H-32-M | ecosystem: Environmental > Terrestrial > Soil >... | reverse complement strand
GTGCTCGGATGCAAGTACAGGATTCGTGGAAGCATGCCCAACCCTCCTCGGAGGAGTATGGCATGATTTGTGGGTTATGTACCTTTAATTATGCGCGGATGTATAGCTCAGAAGAGAGCTGCAATCAAAGTCCGTATTCATCGTCTTCATCCTGGTTCTGTGCGGGCTCACTCCGACCAGACTTGCCCTGTTGGCGAACGGCGCTCCAGAAACGATTTTCCCGTCCACCGCCATGGGGCTGAAGGGTGCCGCTCATTTTGTCGCCATCAATGACGCCGGTAAGAGCCAGCGTGATGGTGCGGCGGGCCCTGCATGTGCACGCTGAAGGATACGGTGTTTCCATCCACGCTGCCAGTCAGTACAGAGGAGCCCGCGGGTATGAAACGTGCCGTTCAGCTTGGAACCGTCTTGCTGGATCTGAATTGTGGCTTGCTGTGAGCCATCCCGGCCCTGCAATGAAAGTCGCCAGGCTCCACCGATGTTTTGGACGTTGAGAATTGTTCGATTCCGAATCCTGTGCTAGAGCAGAAGTGGTGCAGCGAGAAGACAGACAACAAGAAAAAGGTAAAGTCTCTTGATCACGTTAGCCTCCGAAAATTGGTTTTCTATGCAAACACGCAAACTATCGATACAAAAGATTACATACTTTTTCGCACTCTTTACTTTCTTTACGCCAACCTTGCTGTTAAATGGAACCTCGGGACATTCTTGCGGTCGAAGGTTGTTCAGCAATTGACGGAAGGTTTCTGTGTATGTCTTTCCACTTGGCAAGCAATGTGGCTTGGATCATTCCTCGCATCGTGGTCGCAACACTCTTCGGGTTCGGATTCCTTTTCATAATCGCTTCGACCCCGTTAATTCGCGCCTTCCTTCACGGCTGTGTTCTTGCTGCGGTGGTGGTGACTTTCTATCCACTTTTGATATTAGGCCAGGAACGCTCCGGCCGAGTGGCCAGCGATCTCGCGCTGCTGGTTCGAGAGAAGCGATACATCGAGTTCGCGCGTCAGTTGGAGGGCGCTCAAGGTCTTTCTGCATCCGACCGTACTTTGTTTGAAGGAATATTGGCCAATCGCAGAAACCAGGTTTCAACATCTATTCGCCTTCTTGAGCCATTAGCACACACGCTTGTCGAGGGGCCTGCAGACCGCGCAGAACTAGGCCTTTGCGCCCTCGGCGATGACTATGCAAAAAGTTTCCGCTACGGAGACGCGGCGGACACCTACTTGCTGCTCAGTCGCCTACCGGGCTACAGAGAAGACGATACCGGATGTGAAGCGGGGCTTGAGGGCGAACGCTGGGGATTGCTGCGGCAATCGCCGGCACAGAGTACCACCATCACTGGTCCTTTCACGCTGGAAGAAAATCGTACTCCCGTCGGGCTGCTTGAGGTGCCGGTTCAAGCCCCACATTTCGCGGACCATTGGATTCTCGATACCGGAGCCAATCTTTCTGCAGTCACTCGAACCGTGGCGGCGCAACTAGGTCTAACCCTGTCAGCAGCTACTTCGACTGCGCAAGGCAGCGGTGGAATACTTGTGCGGATCCACACGGCAGTGGTACCCGAAATTCACATAGGTCGCGCTACGATACGCAACTTGCCGGTCCTGGTTTTCGAAGACAACGACTTATCCTTTCGACAACTGCCATATCAAATTCATGGCAGTATAGGTTTTCCAGTCTTGCAATCGCTGGGAAGGATCACATTTCACTCCGATGGGCGATTCGCTGTCCACGAGACTCCCCTGCGTCAAAAGGCACATCCCGCAAATCTTTATCTCGAAGGGTTCACCGTTTTAATCGAAACCGAACTCCGAGGTAAACAACACCTTCTGACGTTAGATACGGGCGCCACCGGAACCTTCTTATCGGAGCAATATTACGAAGAGCACAAAACTGAGTTTGATGCAGGAGAGCCGCAGGAGTTGGAGATGATAGGAGCAGGTGGTTCCGCAATCATCCACTCTTACCTCCTACCCGACGTGACTCTCAACATCGGGGGCAGAGGTGTCGAACTGCATGATGTCTACGTGCTGACTGAATCGACCGGATTACCCGCGGAGTTTGCCGGCAATTTAGGCCAGAGTGCCGTTGGACTGTTGTCCAGTTATACGCTCGACTTCCGCAACATGACATTGAGTGTCGATGCTCGATCGACTACCAGCAAGAATAAGGCAAGCCACGGGCAGGCCAATTGACCACAAGGTGGAGTCGGGCTCCTGCCAACCATGACTGTTGCCCGAGCCGAGGCATTGAAAGTAGACGAATCTGTTGCACCTCCATTTCAATGCCTCGAACGAAATTATTGCTGCGCTTGCGGTTGCGCTTGGACCCGCAAGTCCGGATTCAAGTGCAGGGTCTTGCCAGCGGCGACGTACACTTTCTTATCAAACTGTGTGCGTCCCGGTGCGCGCACTTCTATGTCATAACTGCCCGGCCGCAGATACATAGTTTTCAGCTTTCCGACAGTGCCCGCGTAAGCGCCATCGATGTATACCTCTGCGTCTTTAACGCTGGTGTCGAACTTCACTCCGCCGGTCGTAGGAGCGTAACCGTAATAGCCGTACGGATACGGATAGGCTCCCCAGTAAGGCGAGTAGCCCCACCCAAATGCCGGCGCGACAATGACGCGACTTGCGTGTGCCGCAAGAGGCGCCATCATTGCGGCGGCCGTTATGCATATCATCAGTACCTTCTTCATAGCTTCCTCCTAGGCAATTAGATGCCCCGCGTGCACGTTTCAATCGTAAAGAAGAGTAAAAGGGAAAGAAATGAAGAGCTGTTGTTCGTGTCCGGCCGCCAGGTGGATGCGGACAAGAACGAAGTTCAAAACGTGTCCTTCAAAATGGCGAAGGATAGAATGTAAAATGCAAAGGTGAATCCCAGATAAACAAGGGCGAGAGATTTTTCTCCCGCCCACATTTTATTTGGTACCTGGCTTACTGTTGCCCGCTTGACGACTGGGTTGCGGTTGCGTCCCCAAACACCAGCGACTGCTTGCCGCCCGCGAAGTCCACCTCATCCAGAGTCTTCATGTTGCCCACTGTGCGGGTCGTGATTGCGTTGGCATACCCGCTCGTGCCCTGCGCCAGCTTCGCCGGAACCGTGGCCACAACGTTCTTACCCTTCAGGACCTTCACCTGCACGTCCGGGCCGTCGCCCTCCCACTGGAGCGTGTAGTCTCCTGGCTTCAGATCGGTCGCGCCTACCTGTACAGAATCCGAGAGCGAAATCCGCGTCTCATTCTTATCCTTCGCGATAGCGCTCAGCGACAGGCCAGAAGCCAAAACCGCTACGATAGCAATGTACTTGCCAGTCTTCATGAAAATTCGTCTCCTTTTAATAATAGGTTTGTAAGGTGATTTAGACGTACCTCCACTCGCGCATGCGAGTGGAGCCACTGTTAAATTGGGCTCTCTTGCTTGTTAGAGGCGTGAGTTGTCGCAAAGATTCTTTAAAATCTCGTTAATCCGGACGAGCCATTTTGGGAAGGTCCCCGACCAAATTGGACACCCCACTTTTGGGGAATCCGTGATCTTTTCACTGCTAGTCACAAAATAGAGTTTGGTCCGAGAAAACCTTCCATTGCCAATCGAGACCAATGTTTCGTGCAAAGTCTTGCTCGACGATGGTACCGCAATTATAGGTACCAATGCCTCCGGATTGGTCTCGATAAACGCGCTAATCAATTGCCGTTGCTGCTCGCCAGCTTGCCGCAGCATTCGGGTCGCGCCGGCAAACTTGATCGATCCCATCCGCCGCCGAGGGACTGAATCAGCAAGACTGTGTTCGCCATACGACGCCCGAGAATATTGACCGCCGTGACTTCATCCGCGAGCGCGGCATTTTGCGCGGTAATCACCTCGAGGTAACTTGTGACTCCGCCTTTATAGCGAGTGATCGAGAGATCTAGTGAGCGCTGGGCTGCGGCAACTGCTTCGTCTTGAACCTTGGCCTCGTTTTCTAGAATCCTCACCGCTGCGAGATTGTCTTCTACCTGTTGGAATCCATCCAGTACGCTCTGTCGATAGTTGGCGACTTGAGAGTCATAAGCGGCACGGGCTTGGTCAGTGAGGGCGCGGCGTCTTCCCACGTCAAACACGGTCACCACGGCAGACAGCCCAATAGACCAGAGGCCGCTGGGGCCATTAAGCAGGGTGGTGATGCTGGAGCTTTCAAATCCTCCGGAAGCACTCAAATTGACCAACGGGTAGTAGGCCGACTTCGCTACGCCGATCTGGGCGTTCGCGGACGCGACCAGCCTCTCCGCAGCCGCAATATCCGGACGCCTTTCGAGCAGGTCCGAAGGCACGCCGATAGGAACGTGCGGAGGCGGTGCGCTGAGGGGCAGCGGAGGAAGGCTAAACTCCGCAGGTGGTTTGCCAATAAGAATCGCGACCGCGTGTTCGAACTGCGCCCGCGCAACACCCACATCGACCGCTTCTGCTCGAGTAGTTTGAAGTATGGTCTTCGCCTGCTCAACTTCAACTTCCGAAGCAATCCCCCCGTCATAACGATTCTGCGTCAATTCCAGAGCCTGCTCGTACTGCGTGACCGTAGAGTTCAGGAGTTGTTCCTCGGCATCCAGGCTTCGGGCTTGAAAGTAATCAACGGCCAGGTCCGCGTGCATGCTGAGATTAACCGTCGCCAAGTCCGCCGCGCTGGCTTGTGCTTGCTCTCGATAGGATTCCACATTTTTTCGAACTCGTCCCCATACGTCAGCTTGATAGGAGACGTCGAACGGCAGCACAAAGTCGTTCTCGGTAATGCCATTAAAAATCGAATTCGGGGGCGGTCGGTTAGCAGACACCCGCGTCCGGGTAGCCGATGGCGAGACCGTCACGGTCGGATAATAGTCAGCCCGGTTATAGCGTAGGGCGGCTCGCGCTTGCTGATACTGGGCCGCGGCGGCCTTCAGATTCTGGTTTGACACGTTGACCTGGAGTTCCAGGGCATCAAGCTGAGGATCCTGGAATATCGTCCACCAAGTACCGCCGAGATTCTGGTCATTGGGTTGGGCGGGCTTCCAGTCTCCTACCTCTTTATAAGCCGGAGGAGCCGGTACCGCTGGTTGGTGGTATTTTGGGCCAACCACGCATCCAGTCAGTTGAAGCGCTGCTATCGCGAGCAGGGCCAACCAACATGTCGGCCGCGGAGTCTCGAACAAAATTATCTTTCGAGGGAGCTTCACTTGGTGTCCCCCGGCAAGGTGGCGTTGACGATTTGCACTTGCTGTCCCGAGACCAGCGAATCTGACGGATTAATGATCACCTGGTCGTCGGCATTCAGGCCGGCGACAATCTCGATCTCCGCCCCCAAGTCATGCCCCGGAGTTACATCGGTGAGCACGGTCTTGCCATTTTTCACCACACCAACCTGCAAATTGTCCGACCGAAAAATCAAAGCACTTACGGGAAGTAAGTAGGTAGGAATCTGCCCAGGAATCTTCAGATGCACTTCGGCATAGGAGCCGCTGAGCAGAGTTCCTTTGGGGTTCTCCACATCAACTTCTGTCAGTAGTGTGCGAGTAGTCCCATTAATCGCGTTGGCAGTACGTACTAACTTTCCCGGGAATTTCTCGCCGGGGAACTCAGCTAACACAATGTCTGCAGTAGTCTCACCCGGTTTGACGCCACGCGAGTATTCCTCTGGGACATTCACGTAGACACGCAAGCTGCCCGGCTGAATTATGTCAAAGAGGTCGGTTCTCGGGGCGGTATTGCTTCCGGAATTGATGAGATCGCCGATATCAGTATTGCGGGCTGCGATTACGCCATCGAACGGAGCGTATACCTTTTCAAAAGAAACCAGCGCGTCGTACCGTTGTACGCTCGCTTTGTCTGCTTCGACCATGGCGAGGTTCGCCCTGTAGTTGCCTACGGCATTGTCGACGTCCTGCTGAGAGACAGCGTGTTTTATCAGCAACCCTTCGTAACGGTCTTTCGTGATCTGCGCCAGTTCCAGGTTGGCCTGCGCAGTGGCAAGCGTACTGCGCGCCTGGGCTAATTGCTGATCGACTTCCGGGGTTTGGATCACCGCCAGCAACTGTCCCGACTTCACACGGGCCCCAATATCGAAATACCACTTCTTCAAATAGCCGTCGGTGCGGGCATAAATCGGCGATGAGATGAATGGCTGTATGTTGCCGGGCAGGATGATTTCCTCAGCGGGGGCAGTTCGCTTGGGTAGCACAACCGAAACCGATGGCATAGCCATCTGCGCCGTCACCGTGCGCAGAGTGGCCCCGGCCTTGATCCGGGAGCGGATTCCGGAAATCAAGACTGCGGTGACGACCAGCGCGATGATCAAGGGAATCAGCCAACGTCTGAGCTTCCCCACTCCGTGAGTCGCTGTACCTGGCGCATCCAGTTCGTGCTTGCGGATGTGTTCCTTGACTTCGTTTATCACCATATTAATCACCATTGTTGTTGCCCGGCGCCTACTGCTCCACAGGGGCAGCTTTTCGCTGCCAGCCATGCAACACGCTGAAGAAAGTCGGGACGAAGAACAGCGTCGAAACTGTTGCGAAAAGCAGACCACCAATGACGGCGCGTCCGAGAGGAGCGTTCTGCTCGCCGCCATCCCCCATTCCAAGGGCCATGGGGATCATTCCGATAATCATGGCCAACGCCGTCATCAGCACGGGACGAAAACGCGTGAATCCCGCCTGTAGCGCCGCTGCAATCGGATCTTTCCCTTCCGCCATTTGCTCCGTAGCGAAACTCACGACGAGGATGCTGTTCGCGGTAGCCACGCCCATGCACATGATCGTTCCCATGAGTGCGGGTACGCTCAGAGTCGTATGCGTGATAAACAGGAACCAGGCAATTCCAGCGAGCGCCGCAGGCAATGCGGAAATCATGATGAAGGGATCGAGCCAGGACTGAAAATTGACGACGATCAGCAGATAATCCAGCATGATCGCAAACACCAGGCCGACGAGAAGGCCAATATAGGAGGATCGCATGGTCTGCACCTGGCCGCGAACTACAACTCGCGAGCCACGAGGCAATTGGGCGCGGGCAGCGTCGATAAGCTTGTTGATGTCGCCAGCAACTCCTCCCAAGTCGCGGCCTGAGACCGAGCCGAAGATATCAATCACTGGCGCCACGTTGTAGTGAGATACGACTGCCATGCCGGTTCCTCGTTTCATCGAGACCAGGCTGGCCAAAAGGGAAGGGGAATTCGTCGCGCTTGTTCCTGTCACTGGCATATTGACAAGATCCTGTAACGTGTCTGCGCGGTATTGCGGCGTCTGGGTCGCGATCGAGTAGCTGACTCCATTTTGCGGGCTCAGCCAGAACGTCGGTGAGGTTTGGAAGCTGCCGCTAAGAGAAACGAGGAGATTTTGTGCGATGTCATGTGCCGAATAGCCAAGCTCCTGGGCCTTTGTGCGCTCGATTCGGAGGTGCAAGTAGGGCTCATCGAAAGGCTGTTGAACTCTCAGGTCAGCCGTACCGGGCACGTATCTGATTTTTTGCAATAGTGCGCTCGCCCAGGCACGGTTACCTTCCAAGTCGTTGCCAACAACTTGAATGTCTATCGGAGCAGGGAGTCCGAAATTCAAAATCTGCGTGACCATATCAGAAGGGAGAAACGCGAACATCACCCCCGGAAATTGTTTTGCCAGGCTCAGGCGTAGTTGGTCGACATAAACCGCAGTTGGATGGTGCTTCGGAGTCAACGTAACCAAGATGTCTGCGTCTGACGTGCCCACCGGCGCTGAATTGCTATATGAAAGATTAATGCCGCTGTATGGCAGGCCGATGTTGTCGATAATGCTCTTCATTTCGGCGGCTGGGACTTGTTGGCGAATCGAATTCTCAACCAGGTCGCACAGAAAGGCCGTATCTTCAATGCGCATTCCCGTCGGACCGCGTAGGTGAAGTTTAAAACTGCCCGCATCTACGCTAGGGAAAAAGTCCTGTCCAAGCCAGGGAACGATAAGTGCCAGTGATCCCAGACAGGCTGCGAAGAACACCGCAAGGAAAGCGCTCCGGTGATGAAGACAGAGTTCCAGCAGGTGGTGATATCGTTCACGGAACCGCTCGAAACCGGCCTCGAAGCCCTTTTGTAGCCGGACCAACGGGTTGCGGCTTTCGGGCTGCTCACCTACTTTTTGATTCCGTAGCAGATACTTTGCCATCGTCGGAACGATCGTGCGGGAGAGGAAGTATGAAGCCAGCATTGCAAAGACGACAGCCTCTGCGAGCGGCAAGAAAAGATACCGCGCCACCCCGGAGAGCAAGAACATGGGCGCGAAAACGATGCAGATCGATAGCGTAGACACAAAGGCGGGGGTTGCGATTTGCGCCGCACTGTCCAGGACGACCTCGTCCAGGTTCTTGTCCGGCTCTGCTTCCCGGTTCCGGTTGATGTTCTCCACCTCCACCGTGGCGTCGTCCACCAGGATGCCGACCGCCAGTGCCAGTCCGCCGAGGGTCATGATGTTGATGGTTTGCCCAATCAGGCTCAGCACGATGATCGACGAAAGAATAGCCAGAGGGATGGAAGTCGCGATAATGAGCGTGCTCCGCCAGCTCCCGAGAAACGTGAGGATCATCAAGGCGGTCAGGCATGCGGCAATCAGGGCTTCCCGTACGACGCCCTGAATCGCGCCGAGAACGAAAATGGATTGATCAGCCAGGGGTTCCATTTTCAGTTGGGGCGGAACTGTAGTAGCGATCTGCGGCAGCAGAGACTTGATGCCTGAAATTACGCTCAGAGTTGAAGCATCCCCTGCCTTCTGGATGGTCAGCAGTACCGAGCGCTGGCCGTTAACACGTACAATGTTTGTCTGTGGCGGGAAACCGTCGCGCACCCAGGCCACGTCTTTCATGTAGATGGTAGTGCTTCCAATCGTCTTGATCGGGATGCGGTTCAGGTCGGTCATCGTCTGTGGCGCCGCATTAGGAATGTCAACGTCGTATTCTTTGCCGCCGATTTTGGACGTACCGGTGGGAAGGATCAAATTCTGAAGCGTGATTGCGTTGACTACGTCCAGCGCAGAAAGACCTTTCGACTGTAACGCCGACGGATTTAAGTCGACCTGCACCTGGCGTTGTTTGCCGCCGTAGGGATACGGTACCGCCGTTCCCGGAACCGTGATGAGCTGGGTACGAATGAAATTGAGACCGTAGTCGTTCAGTTCCTGTTCGGATAGCCCCTGACCCGAGAGCGCCAGTTGCAAGACAGGTACGCTAGACGCGCTGTAAGCGATGATGAGTGGCGGCGTCGTCCCCGCAGGGAGTTGCCTGAGTTGCGTTTGAGAGCTCGCGGTAAGCTGCGCGACGCCGCGATCTATGCTTGCGTTTGGCTGCAGAAACACTTTGACGACAGCGATCCCATACAGCGACTGCGACTCGATATGCTCGATGTTGTCTACGATCGTGGTGAGGTTCCGCTCGGTAACGCTGACGATCCGGTCAGCCATGTCCTTCGGGATAAGGCCGTTGTAATTCCAAATGACACTGACGACCGGAATATTGATATTTGGGAAGATATCGGTAGGAGTGCGGTAGATTGAAATCGCGCCCATCGCCAGGATGAGGATGGCCATCACCACGAAGGTGTAGGGCCGCCGTAATGCGAGTCGCACAATCCACATAGAATTTTCCTTTTGATCAATTAGCCACAGCTGTCAGTTAGCCGTTCGTGATGTCGCTTAACCGCGTTGCATAAGATGCTTGAGCTTTGCACGCGCCCGAGCGAGCTGGGCCTTCACTGTTCCGTCAGGCACTCCCAGAATGTGCGCCGCTTCGCTCGTGGTCAGCCCGCCCAACGCACGCAAGTGGAAAGTATTCCGCAATGGGGGTGAAAGCTGAGATACGAATTGCATCAAGCGTCTATGCAATTCGGAGTTTTGACACTCATCTTCAGGACTTGGTCCACGGTGCGCCAATCGTTCGGCTAGGGGGTTTCCCTTCTCTTCCGCGAATTGCTCATCAAGCGACAGGTGGGCCTGGCGTGGCCGTCTGCGCAATTGCATCCGTGCGCTATTCGTGACGATGGTGGTTAACCATGTCGACATTCGCGCTTGCCCCTTGAATTGGTCCAAATGCTTGTAAGCGGACAAGAGCGCATCCTGAACCGCATCCTCGGCGTCGGCTGCATTGCCCAAATGCCGGTAGGCCCGTCTGTAAAACGAGGGTAGGCAGCGTGAGAGAACGTCCTGCATTTCCTGTGTGTCTCTTTCCTGGACACGGACTTCAAGGTACTGTTCGCTTCCGGCGTATGCTTCCGTCGCTTGCATTTGTTGTCGCCTCCCGGTTCCGCAACCAAAAAGCACGCCGCTTTCCAATCAACCTCCTAGGTCAGTGACCCGGGTATTTGCAGTCGTATGAGTCAACTGGGAGGTGGGGATGGCCGTGTGAAACTCAGATAAAGCGTCCTGTAAACCGTCCGGTGGTTGACACCAATGTCCGCATTTCGACAGGCGTCGGATCTCAACTAGTGGACTGTCGCACAGTAACCATTACCGGGTTCCGCATCTGTTATTACGATTACCGAAGCGAACTCTTGCTCACTCAACAGCAACTCCGGCCATCATTAGCATCGCCCTGCCGCGTCCGCAGTAACGAACTCACTGCGACAGGCCACTAGGTTTCGTAGATCCCCAGAATTGCAGAGGAGGAGCCCGT
>Ga0210401_10007860_pt1 | contig 10641 bp, 3 predicted proteins | sample IncBWH32MmetaG_FD_150866 | JGI IMG/M metagenome (GOLD analysis project Ga0210401, IMG submission 150866) | Forest soil microbial communities from Barre Woods Harvard Forest LTER site, Petersham, Massachusetts, United States - Inc-BW-H-32-M | ecosystem: Environmental > Terrestrial > Soil >... | reverse complement strand
CTGGGGAATCCACCTTGGATCAAGATCGAATGGAATGAAGGAGGCCTAATGGGAGAATTTGAACCGCTCTTCATCCTCCGCGCCTTTTCGGCTCCAAAACTCGATCTTCTGCGAGCCGAGGCAATCAACAAGCACCCGGCACTACGCCGTCAGTACTTTGATGAGTATGTCGAATTCGCTGGTGCTCAAGGGTTCCTCAACGCATCTCAGAATTATCCCTTGCTTGCGGGCGCTCCAGTAAATACTTATAAATGCTTCATCGAACGGGGATGGTTTGTCGGTGCCGCTGATAGCGTACAGGGCTTTGTGCATCCTGAGGGCGTCTACGACGATCCCAACGGCGGCAGGTTTAGAAGAGGTTTGTACCCGAGGCTACGCTATCGTTTCCAATTTGAGAATGAGCTAAGTCTTTTCGAAGGCACAAACGACCACGGAAGGATGCGATTCGGCGTTAGTATCTACGGTGGGCCACGTTCACCTGCACGGTTTTCCAGTATGACAAACCTATTCCTGCCGATAACGATCGATGCAAGTTTTCTCCACGATGGCTCTGGGCCGGTCGGAGGTATCAAAGACGACAACAACCAATGGAATATTGCGGGCCATCTGCATCGAATCGTTGATCTCGATGAAGGCTCGCTGTCTTTATTCGCCAGCCTATACGATGAACCTGGCACTCACCCTCTCGAAGCGCGTCTTCCGGCCCTCCATGCCCGCGAATTGTTGGACGTTGTCAGGAAGTTTGCGACCAATTCAAATCGTTTGGCCACCTTAGCTGAAGGTTACTCGACGACGCAGATGTGGTACGAAACTCCAGCTGTGATGGACGGAACTATTCGGCGTGAAACAGCTTTTGTTCCCGATCTCAAGAGCTGGATACTGTCGGGCCCCCATTTTTCTTTGGGCAATCCAGCATTCAAGACACCCCGCGCCATATGTACCGCGAACAGTCATTATGACCCCTTGGATCTTACGACGCTCCCAGATGGATACTTGCCCCGTGCTAACTATGTGCGAGCGTGCGACGAGGCGACTTACTTGACGAGAACTCCTCGGGCAACATGGGGAGCACACGAGCCGGTAACGAATCTCCATCGCTTGTTCATGCGAAGAGCGCTCAACCAATCAGGTGAGAGAACGCTGATAGCTGCGCTGATACCGCCTGGCCCAGGCCACATCGATGGCTGCTTCAGTTTGGTGTTTGCCTCGAAGCAAACCCTTCTCTCTCTCGCGGCTAGCAGTCTTTCAGTGCCGAGTGATTTTCTGATCAAAACAACTGGTAAGGGCGATATTCGAATCGGGTTGGCGATGCTCCTACCTATTCCACCCCCCTCGGCAGACCTCTTCGTTCGCACGCTCTTGCTGAACTGTGTAACCTCGTACTATGCAAGTTTGTGGAACGAGTGTTTCGATGCTGCATTCACGAAAATGTATTGGTCAAAGCGAGATCCCCGCCTCAGTAATACACGATTTTCCTCGCTAAGTTCTAGCTGGGCTTGGGAAGTACCACTGCGAACCGACTATGAACGCCGGCAAGCATTGGTTGAGATCGATGTGCTAACAGCGCGTGCCCTGAAACTTACCTTGCAGGAGTTGTGTTCGATTTATCGTCTCCAATTCCCGGTCCTCCAGCAGAACGAGCAGGACACGTGGTACGACCAACGCGGGCGGATAGTTTTCACTTGTTCCAAAGCAGTGCCGGGTGTTGGCTTCTCCCGTCCAGAATTCGAAAAGATTCGACATGTCCCTTCGGGTACGGTAACGCGCACCGTTAACGACGACACGCTGCCGGGCGGTCCATATGAGCGGATCATTGAGTATCTTGCACCCTTCGACTGTTGCGATCGGGAAGCCGATTACCGTACCGCTTGGGAAGTTTTTGACAAGGAGGGCGCGTGATCCCCTCCGTTATCGCGCGGCAGGTCCAGCGTGGCGTGGAGGACTTTCTCCTTACCACCTTCCCAATCACCAATCCATTTTTCGCCGGCGCGTTGGAGAAACTGCTTGCCACTCCGGCTATGTTGTTCCGCGGGCCGTATCTGTCCATCAAGCTGCCTTTTGTACCGGCTGACGATGGGCAGCGTCCTTTCCGGGAGATCCTCCCCGAAAGCTTCGCGCCGTATCGTCATCAACAACAGGCATGGGAGCGGCTAGACACGCGTGTGGGCCGGTCCTCGATCGTCGCTACTGGCACCGGGTCAGGCAAGACGGAGTGCTTCCTTTATCCCGTCCTTGACCACTGTTTCCGACAGCGGGGGCGGCGCGGCATCAAGGCCATCTTAGTCTATCCGATGAACGCGCTGGCTACCGATCAGGCGCAGCGGCTCGCGAAGATGATCTGGGGGAGCCCGGAGTTGCGCGGGGCTCTGGATTGGCGGCCTGGAACGCAAACCCTCTCCGGTGATGACAGAAGAAGACCTGATCACCGACCGCGAGATGCTGCGCGCAGCCCCGCCGGATATTCTACTCACCAACTACAAAATGCTCGACTACCTGCTGGTTCGTCCACGCGACGCCCGGCTTTGGCGGCTGAACGAGCCCGAATCGCTCCGCTACTTGGTGGTGGATGAGTTGCACACGTTCGACGGCGCGCAGGGCGCTGACCTGGCCTGCCTCGTCCGCCGTATCAAGGAGCGGGTAAAGACTCCGCCGGAACATCTTTGCTGCGTGGGTACGTCCGCCACTCTCGGCGAGGGAAGTCGAGAGGACTTGGCGGCCTATGCCCGGCAGCTCTTCGCCGAGCCTTTCGATGAGGAGAGCGTAATCGGCGAATCACTGCAAACGCCGGACGAGTTTTTGAAGGGCTGTCTAGTGACGCGATTCCAAACGCCCAGCACTGGCGACATTGGCACGATGGACCCGCTAGCCTACGAGTCGGCAGATGAATATTCGAAGGCCCAAAGGCGCCTATGGATGGGCGCAGCTACCCCGGACTTGACCCCGGAAGCGCTGTCCGACGCACTAAAGCAACATGCTTTTTTCCGCAACCTGTTAACGATCCTTGGCAACCGCGCTGTGGGACTGCCGGACTTGGCGGCGGAGTTGAAGAAACAGCTCCCTGGCTTCGGTGCGCAGGAAGATGTTTACATTGATCGTTTGCTCGGCAGCTTCCTGGCTCTGGTGTCGCGCGCGCGCGTGGTCGGCCCAACCGAGTTGCAGCCGCTCGTGCAGGTCCGTTTGCAGCTCTGGCTGCGCGAGTTGCGGCGCATGGTGGCGGCCGTACGAACTGATCCGACACTCGGCTTCGCCGACGATCTGAAGCCCGAGGAGTTGAAGCGCAGTCTACCGGTGATCCACTGCCGCGATTGTGGAAATACGGGTTGGGGTGGCACCGTGCGGGACGCCGACACGCGTCTTAACCCCGATCTGCAAACCTTCTACAACAGTTACTTCGGCAACTCGCCCCACGTTCACTTCCTCTACCCGCATTCGGAAGACGAACGGAAGAGACAGCGAGAGATCCCGCAGTATGTCTGCACGGACTGCCTCAACATACAGCGGATGACTGAGCAAGGCGCCTGCGCGAACTGCGGTGCGAACTTCGAGCGGATGCTGCCAGTGTGGATTCCGGACACGAACTATACGGTCAAGAAGAAGGACGGGACGGAAAAACGGCTGGGATCGCATGACTGCCCAAGCTGCGGCGGGCATAACTCGCTCACCATTTTGGGCTCGCGCGCGGCCAGCCTGACCAGTGTCATCATCGCGCAGCTATTTTCTTCCACGTTTAACGAAGATAAGAAACTGCTGGCGTTCTCCGACTCAGTACAGGATGCCTCGCACCGTTCCGGCTTCTTCGCGGCGCGGACGTATACGTTCAATCTCCGAAGCGCGATTCAGAAGACCGTGCGGGTGGCTGGCGGACCCGTCCCGTTTGGGACGTTAACGGCCCGCTTCCTCGATGACTGGCGGCAACGCCTCAAGCCTGAGCTATTCCTGGCCACCTTCCTGCCCCCCGATATGAACTGGCTTGAGGATTACGAGGCACTTCGTACGAATGGGAAATTGCCGGAAGGGTCAAATCTAGTGGGCCTGCTCGAGCGGCGCCTCGCGTGGGAGATCTGGAGCGAGTACACTTTCGACTGCCGCATTGGTCGCACGCTGGAAAAGACGGGCAGCTCCACTCTGGAGATCAAGCCCGATCTTTGGCGGACAACGATCGAGACGCTGCTGCCTCGTCTGCGGGAGGGGATTGGGCCGCTACGCAAGTTGGACGAAGAGACGCTCAGCCGATTCCTTGCCGGACTAGTGCAGAATCTGAAGAACCGAGGTGCCGTGGACGAGCACGATCTTGCGCCTTACATCGAGGGTCTGGGAAACACCTGGTTGCTTGGCAAACAGAACGGCCGGGTACCCTGGCGACCGAACTTCTCGCGCGCCTCCCGCTCGCCCGTGTTCCTCACCTCTCGCGGAGGTGAGCGTTTTCAGACGCTGGTCCGCCAGCCGAACAATCCGACCCGCACTTGGTATGAGGACTGGTTGGAGAAGTCTTTCTACGCGCTGGACCCAGCCGTCGCGAACGCGACACAGGCGATCTACGAGGCGGTCCTGGACGGACTAAAGGAAGTAAATCTCATCTTTGAACGAAACGCTCGGGGTGCGCTGGTCTGGGGTTTGGAGCCAGGTGCATTCCAAGTAACGACCGATGTTGTGCAATTCCGGTGCAAGCATTGCAGCTTCGCGGTGTCGGTAGGGGAGACCGATGTTACTAGCTTCGAGGGGAATCGGTGCATGCGTTACAGCTGCGACGGACATTTTGAGCGCTCGCCAGATGCGGACGACTACTACCGGCGGTTGTACGAGTCGGGAGATGTGAAGCGGATCTTCTCGGCTGAGCATACTGGATTGCTCGACCGCGAAACACGCGAACGCGTCGAAGAGGGCTTCCGTAAGAACGATCGACCCGGAGACCCGAACTTGCTCTCCTGTACACCCACGCTCGAGATGGGCATCAACATCGGCGATCTCTCGTCCATTGCGCTCTGTTCGGTTCCGCCGAAACCGAGCAATTATCTCCAGCGCGTGGGCCGTGCCGGCCGGGTGAACGGTAACTCATTTGTACTAACGGTGGCCAACGCGCGCCCGCACGATCTGTATTTCTACTTCGAGCCGGAAGAAATGATCCAGGGCCGCGTGGAAACACCCGGCTGCTTCTTGAACGCATCCGCTGTACTGGAGCGGCAATTCACGGCCTACGTCTTCGATCGTTGGGTGGAGACGGGTGTGCCGGAGGGGGCTCTGCCGGATGAGCTGCGCGCGGTGCTCGATGCCGTTGAAAGCGGGGACCGGACCAAGGGGTTCCCCGCCAACCTGCTCGCGTTTTTCGAGCAGAACCGCACTGCGTTGGAGGATGGATTTCTTGCCCTGTTTGAGGAGGAGGTTGCCGATTACACCCGCGAGAGGATTCGGGCTTTCTCGCGCGGTACGGACTTGGACATCGCCGGCCTAGAACGTTCGATTTGGGAGGGATTGGAAGAGGTAGCAGCGGAACGGAAAACGCTGCGCAGCCGCATCCAATCGCTCACCAAGAAGATCCGCGACGTGAAACAGGATCCGGCGCGCGATCAGACCTTCGAGGAGACGCTCCAGCATTTGCTGCGCGAAAAGTCAGCGATGAATGAGATTGTCCGGTCCATCAATGAACGCCAGGTCCTAAACTTCTTCACCGACGAGGGGCTTTTGCCTAATTACGCCTTCCCGGAGGCGGGAGTCATTCTGCGTTCTGTCATCTACCGTCGGAACTCGAAGGCGGAAGACGACGAACGAAAGTACAAGACGCAGACTTATGAGTATGAGCGTCCAGCATCGGCTGCGATTTTGGAACTGGCTCCTGCGAATCACTTTTACGCAGAGGGGCGGAAGCTGGAAGTCGACCAAGTTAACCTGCAAGTCTCCCAAATAGAACCCTGGCGGTTCTGTAGCGATTGCTCGTATCTCGAGTTGGAGGGGCGGTCGGAGCCGCGCGCCTCCTGCCCCCATTGCGATAGTCCGCTCTGGGCAGATGAAGGGCAACGGCGCAACATGTTGCGTATGCGTCAAGTCATCTCGACCGCGTCAGAACAGGAGAGCCGCTCCTACGACGAAAGCGACGACCGCGAGCCGCAGTTCTACCAGAAAAACATGTTCGTGGTGAAGGAAGACGCCGATATAAGCGAAGCGTACTTCATCGACCGCGAAGAGGTGCCGTTCGGCTTCGAGTTCTTTCGGAAGATTGCTATGCGCGAAGTGAACTTTGGCGAGAAGATGGCCGGAGGTCCGCAATTGACCATTGCCGGGCGCCCGGTCGTGGATAGACCCTTCGAGTTGTGCGGAGCGTGCGGAAAAGTGAAGAAGAACGGCAAGATCGAGCATGCCGTCTACTGCCGGTACTGGGGCAAGGAGGAGAAGGAAAAGGTCATCGAGGCATGCTTCCTCTATAGGGAGTTCACATCCGAGGCCATCCGCATGCTGCTGCCGGTGGCGAGTTTCGATGTGGACCGCAATATTCACTCTTTTGTTGCGGCGCTTGACCTGGGACTCCGCAAGAAGTTCCGAGGTGATCCCGGCCATCTGTTAACGACTGTGACGGATGAGCCGGTTCAAGGGTCCGATATCCGCAAGCGCTATCTGGTGCTCTACGACGGCGTGCCCGGGGGAACCGGCTACCTGAAAGAACTGATGCGCGACCAACAGAACCTGCTGGATGTATTCCAGAAGGCTTACGACGTACTCAAGAGTTGCACCTGCCAAAACGACGCTGAGAAGGATGGTTGTTATCGTTGCCTGCTCGCCTACCGCGGCCGCCACGACCAACAAAACACGTCTCGCAAGGCGGCGCTGGAATTACTGAAGCTGATCCTCGAGAATCGCCAGCACCTAAAGCGCACGCAGAGGCTTGATGCCATCCGGATCAACCGTCTCCTGGAGAGCGAACTGGAGGGCCGCTTCATCGAGGCCCTGCGCCGCACGCCGGAGGGTGAGCCGCCTCGTGGCGTCACTCACCATGTGGTGAATGGCAAGGAAGGCTTCTATCTCCGTTCGGAGTTTGGCAACTATTTGATTGAACCGCAGGTGGACTTTGGCCGTCCGCAGAGCGTGGCTGTTCCCAGTCGTGCTGATTTCGTTTTCTACCCAGAGCGTCCCGGCGAAGGCGAATTGCCGATCGTTGTCTTTACTGACGGGTACGAGTATCACGCCGATCCGAACGTGGGCCTCCGCACAGGTATGGACACGGCCCAGCGAATGGCGCTCATGCGGTCGGGACGATATCGAGTCTGGTCGCTCACCTGGGACGACGTGCAAGAACAGTTCCGGCACCCGGTTCCTCGGTTTGAACCCGAGCTTTTGTCTCCAGGAGCGAAATTCGGTCCGCTGCTGAGCAAACTCGACCCGGCGAATGCTGGCAATTGGAAGAGTCTGGGTGGTTTGTCGTCCTTCGGAGCGCTAATGCTTCTCTTGGGCCCCGCTAGAGGCAGGTCTTGGGCGAGCTATGCGCAGGCGTTTGTGATCAGTCTATTGGAGAATGATCCGGATACTCCTGGCCGGTTAAAGCTGAACTGGGAACGTACTTACTCTGATGGAAGCCCGTTGGTCCGCGCCGAAGGCGGTATGAATGCGGCAGACCTGCAAGCGCGCGAGTTTGCCAATCTCGTTGTGCGGCTTCATTTGTTTGACGATTACGCTCATCGTGGACCGGTCGAGTGGAAAAGAGCTTGGCGGGAATTTCTCCGGCTTGGGAATCTGTTTCAGTTCCTTCCTCAGTTTGACTTCGTGAGTTCGCTCGGCATCGGCGGCGAAATGTATGAACCGATCATCGAGGCGGCGGAGAGAGACCAAGGTGTGGTGACTGACCGTCTGGCGATTCTGCTGGAAGCGGTGGCCCCCGAGGTCCGTGACCTCTGCCGCAAAGTTGCGGAGATCGGCAAGGCTCTACCAGAGGCAGGATTTGAGTTGACGAGCCAGGAGGGTGAAATTGTTGCCACTGCCGAGCTCGGCTGGTCTGCTTGCCGCGTTGCCGTGCTCCTCGATCACGAAGCCGAAGGCGCACCTCACTTCGAGACCAGCGGTTGGCGGGTGTTCCATGTTGGTTCTGTCCTGGGCACGTTGCAGCCGCTTTTTGACCAACTGCCCGAAGAAGATTCCACGTCCACAGGAGCCAAGCGACCCCTATGACAATTGCTCTTTCCAGTGATTTTTTGCTCGCTTTCTCGAATGTCCAGAAGAGCCACCAGAAGCAAGTACGTGAATTCATTGAGCGTTTTCGTGAGCGGCCTGATTCACCAGGATTGAATTATGAGGTCATCCAAAGCGCCAAAGGCAAGGACCTGTACTCAGTGCGCATCAATCAGGCGTATCGAGCCGTGGTGTTTCACCCGTCGAATTCCTCAGTGTATGTACTCTCCTGGGTGGACCACCACGACGAAGCTTACCGCTGGGCCGAGCGCAAACAGTTTGTCGTTCATCCGGCTACGGGCGCCTTGCAGATGCTCAGCGCGGAATCGTCGGACACCGCGCCGGCTGCGAGCGCACCGGCTCCTACCAAGACCGGTCTTTTCGCACGGGTGAAGGATAAGCATCTATTGCGCGTAGGAGTGCCCGAGGAGCTTATCCCTGTCGTTCGAAGCATCAACACAGACACCGAGTTGGAGGCCGCCGAGGACCGGCTCCCGCAAGAGGCTTACGAGGCGCTCTACATGCTAGCCTCCGGTTACAGCCCGGACGAAGTTTTCCGCGAGATGGAAAAACCGGAGGAGGAGATTCCGGTTGACCGGAAGGACTTCGTGGCTGCATTGCAGAACGACGATTCCAAACGCCGTTTCTACGTGATTGACGAGGCGAAGGATCTCGCCGAAGTTCTGAATGCTCCTCTCGATCAGTGGCGGATCTTCCTGCATCCCAAGCAGCGTCGCCTTGTCTCGATGCAGGCCAACGGACCAATCCGCGTCCTCGGTGGAGCAGGCACCGGCAAAACAGTTGTCGCCATGCATCGTGCTCGGTTTCTAGCGGAGGACGTCTTCAACAAGAAAGAGGACCGCATCCTCTTTACCACCTTCACCCGCAACCTAGCTACGGATATACAGGAAAACCTGCGCAAGCTCTGCTCAGTTGATGCGCTATCCCGGATCGATGTCGTAAATCTGGATGCCTGGGTCGCAAACTTCCTTCGTGGGCAGGGATACCGACATCAAGTGGTCTTCGATGAAGACGAGAATGACGCCTGGGCCTTCGCCCTAAATCAGGCGCCGCCGGATCTGGGGGTTGCGCCGAATTTCTATCGCTCCGAGTGGGAGCAGGTAATTCAGGCACAGAACATCACCGATGCTGATCAGTACCTGAAGGCGTCCCGAATCGGTCGGGGGACCAAACTCACCCGTGACGCGAAAAAGCGGATCTGGCCCGTCTTTCAAGAATACAGGGCGCAGCTCAACGAACAGGGAAAAAAGGAGTACATCGACCTGGTTCGCGACGCTCGCGGCTTGATCCAGAGCAAAGGGATAACGTTGCCTTACCGGGCCGTGATCGTGGATGAGGCACAAGACATGAGCGCCGAAGCGTTCCGCCTGATGCGAGCGATCGTAGCAGAGAGCGCAAACGATCTCTTCATTGTCGGCGATGCGCATCAGCGGATTTATCGCCATCGCGTCTCGCTAGGTCAATGCGGAATCAACATTAAAGGCCGCGGGAAGAAGCTGAAGATCAATTACCGTACCACCGATGAGATTCGACGGTTCGCGGTTTGTCTCTTGGAAGGCCGCGACGTCGACGACCTGGATGGCGGACCGGATCAGCAGAAGGGCTACATGTCGCTCACTCACGGAAGGCCTCCTCTAGTCCGCTCATTCGGGAGCTTTGCTGAAGAGCTTGCGTTCGTAAAAAAGCATATCCAGGAGCTTAAAGAAGAGGGAGCCCCTTTAGAGTCGATCTGTGTCGTCGGACGAACGAAGCGCGTGCTCGAAGGCTACATCTCGCAGTTGCAGGCAGCTGACTTCACGACGTATGAGATCAAACGAAACACTGCTGAGCAAAGGGACAAGCCTGGTTTGCGAGTCGCCACCATGCACCGCGTAAAAGGTTTGGAGTTCGAGCACGTCATCGTAGTCGCAGCGAACAAGGGTATTGTTCCGCTCGAAGCGGCTGTCTACGATGCCGAAGATAATGTCGCGAAACGAAACGCTGAGACCGGGGAGCGTTCGCTTCTCTACGTCGCGCTAACCAGAGCGCGTCGATCAGCCGCAGTCACAGGGTATGGTACGCTCAGCCCCTTTCTCGAAAGGGCAGGATAACATGGCCGACTTGAAAGGTCGGCCACTGGCTGTCCAACACCATGGTGGCAAACACATAGCGAATCTGCCGTCGTTGGCAGAGTGCGCGCCCTGTCAAGTTGGTTTGGCACCTCCCCGCCGTGAGGGCATCCGCGCCTGGTCAGCAATCCAGAGTTCCATTCGTTTCGCAAGCTGACTCAGTGGCGTCTCGAGCGCGTCGGCAATCTGCCACAGCCGACCCACCGTCGGGTTGATGATCCCTCTCTCGACCCGGCTGATGTACGTTCGGTCGAAGCCGCACTCGCCGCTGAGGCGCTCTTGAGAGTGGCCTGCCTGCTTACGAAATTCTCGCACGACGGCCCCGATGGCTCTCATTTTCAGATCGGTCGGCTGGATCTGC
>Ga0210401_10007859_pt1 | contig 10643 bp, 5 predicted proteins | sample IncBWH32MmetaG_FD_150866 | JGI IMG/M metagenome (GOLD analysis project Ga0210401, IMG submission 150866) | Forest soil microbial communities from Barre Woods Harvard Forest LTER site, Petersham, Massachusetts, United States - Inc-BW-H-32-M | ecosystem: Environmental > Terrestrial > Soil >... | reverse complement strand
TCGCCACAGATCAGCAACTGACGGAGACGGCTAGAGCCTCTGGCGACGGAGTGACTGCTGGCGGCCATCGACGACCGCAGCTCCACACTGCGTATTTGCAAAGCCGGCAACGCTCCAAAGAGCAGGCTGGTGAGCAGGGAGGCTCCGAAGGTGAAGGCAAGAACGCGAACGTCGATCGATATGCCGCCGACCGGCATCATCTGATCTGGCAGGAATCCGCCTAACGATGCAAGAATGCCGCGCGCCAGAGCCAAGCCGATCGCGGCTCCGACCAATGCCAGAACAAAGTTTTCCACCCAGAGTTGACGCAGGACCATCCAGCGGCTGGCGCCGAGAGCAAGGCGAGTGGCGATCTCCGGGGCACGGCGCGCGATCCGGACCAGCGTCAGCCCGGCAAGATTGGCGCAGGCAATGAGGAGGATGAAACCCACCGCCGACATCAGCCCCAAAACCGGTTGCCCCATGCCGTTATCCAGATTGCGGTCGAGAGGCGAAGCGTAGAACCAGGCGCGGCCGTTGTTCTTTGCCGTCACGTCAAAGGAAGGCTTGTGCACATGCGCGAGTTGCGCGGAGACTTGCTGCCAAGTTGCTCCGGGCGCGAGGCGAAGAAGGATTTCGCAATTGTCGCCGCCACATTCGCCACCCTGATGGGGCTGCAAGGGCGTGAAGACGTCGGCAGTGCCGGTGGGTTGCGCGTGCTGCGACAAGATCCCAACCACTGTGTAGGGCTCGCCTTTCAGAATGACTGGCTTTCCCAAGACTTGCGGATCGCCGTGGAAAACGGACTGCCAGAGGGCATAACTCAGGACCAGGGCATTCGGTCCGTTGGGACGATCTTCCTCCCCGGTGAATCCGCGGCCAAGAAAAGGCGGGATCCCGAGCACGTCGAAGTAGTGCGCGGAAACGTGCATGTCCTGGATATAACGAACGCTTTTATCCGCATCTGAGCCGGCTTGCAGATTGACGCCGCTCGTCATGCCGAAAGAGGCGGCCTGGACGGACGGCACGTTGTCCCGAACCAACTCCCAGGTTTCGCCGTCCTGGCTGTTGTTGTCGTCCTGCACGAACTGGCCGGACTTGGGCGACACGCCTTCCTGATGGAGGATGAGGACAGCGAGCCGGTCGGGCTCCGGGTACGGCAATGGGCGCAACAGGAAGCCGTTGAGCAAGCTGAAGACAGCAGTATTGACCCCGACGCCGAGGGCGAGCGTAAGAGTGACCGCAAGACTGAATCCGGGGTTTTTGTACAGCTGTTTCCATGCTAAGCGGAGTTCCTGAAGGAGCATGTGCGCGCACCTCTGCCTGACAAGTCAAAGCACTTGCTTCGCCAAGATGGTACCGAGACAATCTGCTTGAGATGAAAGCAGTTAGGATCAGGCTTCGCTAGACTGTGCACGTTCCAGGTGTTCGATATCAAGAACGATTGTTCGAGATCGGACAGGAGGGCGTCCAACTCACCGACCGCCCGAATGAGAAAGGCCTGGACAAACTGCCCATGACGCCCCCGGCTGACGAAGCTGAAGGATGTTTCGGTTTAGGCCCAGGTTCGGTTCATCTGCCCGTGCACCTTGGCGCTTTTCGCGGCGTAGGAGTTCTTTTTGGAAACGTTCAAGCCTTGAAGCCCCAAAATCAGGAGACTTTTCGGTTTTCGCCTTCATTAGGCACATGATACGATTCGGGCGCTATCAACGCGGTCATGCGAAGAATTGCCATGTGTCTAAGATGGTGGTGGAGCGGCATATTTGCGGTTCCGAGGACGCGGGGATTCAGTGACAAAGTCGTGAGGAATCGCCATCACTGGAAACATTGGGATGACTTTGGGTACTCTAAACTGGGTGTAGCACGATACGAATATCTGGCGGATCGATTTCTGTCATCTCGGCAGTTGATTGATCACCGGAGACTTCGAGGTGATTTTGTGAAGTACGATGGTCCCAGCAATACGCTTGGTATTATCGCCAATGACGGAACGATCCAGACTTTTTTCAAGCCAGCATTTTGTGTCAACGTGCCCAAAATTATTCGGAACAGAAAACAGTGCCACAATAGGCCGACGCATCTGGATTATGTGAGGAATGTATGCCAACAATAGGCCAACAACGTTGTCCAATATGCGGCTTTCGGATAGCTCCAGTCGATTTCACAATTTGCCCTTCCTGTGGCACTGAATTTGGTATCGACACTCTCGATCATACATCGCAAGAACTACGAGATATTTGGATCAGTAATGGTCCGCGATGGGAGAGCACAGTCGATGACCCACCCGACAATTGGAATCCTTGGCAACAATTGGTCGCTGCTGGTCTGTCGTATGCGATTCCGTTTTACGTTGGAGTTCAACTCAAAGGGCCTGAGGGTGTCAGACAAATCCCCAACAGTGGACTGGTTTTCGCATGAAATTCCTTGTGCTATGTGCGTGCGAGAAAGTCATTATCGATAAGAACGGTGCTCATTCTCTCATCAACATAATGCAGAACGCTGAGCTACAGAATGTACCTCAGTCCGGTGCTAATGCCTCCGCCATGATGCAAGCATCCGAGTTGCCCAGCAACGCAGTGCTGCCACAGCTTTGGTTTGTTTTCAGCATTTGGCAGCCATCCTCCGACGAAGTAGGTAAGACATTTCAGCAGATGCATCAAATATTTTGGCCTGATGGCACAAAGTTCATGGACGGCCCTCTTGAATTCAAGCCTGATGAAAGCTATCAGCAGAACAGTTTCGGCGTGTTAGGTTTTCCCGTCGGTCAACCAGGACCAGTTCGGATAGTCACATGGGTTGAGGATCGCGGTCGCCCCATCACAGAGACACACGAATACTTCATTCGGGTCAAGCACGCCGCGCCCGTCAGTCCTGTCACGGCTCCCACGAAATAACACAATTGGGTTGGCTAGGTTATATCATTGCCCTCCCAAGCCGCAAGTGGCTGAAAACCACCACCCTTGGCTGAGGTCGGCCAACATTGTTGAATAGAGGAGTCCTCGTTGTTGCAATCGTCCTGTTCTTAGTTGAAAACAAAAGACTTGCAGACAGTCCCTCTTGCCCGCTTTGGCATGGCAGTTGCCCATCCTTTTGACAGAGAGATTCCTCAACATGCGGGTTTATAGAGTCAGGTCCGGTTGGAAGAGGTGGGTTATGAAAAGCAGATTCGTGGCAAGTTTGGCAGTCTTAACTTTGGCGCTGTCGGGCGCATTGTCGATCAACGCACTGGCGCAAACCACGGAGGAAACCCCAGCACCGTCGGATCAGCCCAGCGCCCCGATGGAGATGGGGCAACCGGGGCAGGGTCAAACCGATCAAGATCAAACCGGACAAGATCAGGCTGGCCCGCAGGCGCAGCCCACCGAAGCGCAGCCGGGTGGGCCGTCGGGTGAGGCTCCCGCGAAGACGGACCAGGGTGTGGCGCGCATCAGCCTGATTCACGGCGACGTCTCGACCCAGCGCGGTGATTCCGGCGACTGGTCGGCGGTGGTGTTGAACCAGCCCGTCATGACCGGCGACAAAGTCTCGACGGGCGACAGCGCGCGCGCGGAATTGCAGCTCGACTTTGCCAACATTGTTCGCCTGGGGCCGAACTCCAAGGTCAACATCGCGAACCTAACGCAGAAAGATATTCAGATTCAGTTGAGCGAGGGCATCTTGAACTTCACGGTTTCGAAAGACAGCGAAGCCGAGCCCGAGATCGATACTCCGAACGTGTCCGTGCACCCCGCGCATCATGATGGCGTTTTCCGCGTCGAAGTGCGGCCGGATGGCGACACCATCGTGATCGTGCGCCAGGGCGAAGCGCAGATTGCCACGCCGCAGGGCAGCGCCGAAGTCCGCAGCGGAGAAATGGCGACGGTGCGCGGCAACGCCGATTCCGCACAGTACAAGGTTTCGCAGGCTCCCGATCGTGACGACTGGGATCGCTGGAACAGCGACCGCGATCACATGATCCGCAACGCCAGCTCGTGGCACCACACCAACAAGTACTACACCGGATCGCAGGATCTGGACGCGTATGGCCGCTGGCAGAACGTTCCGGACTACGGCGATGTGTGGGTGCCCAACGAGTCGGATGACTGGGCTCCGTATCGCAACGGCAACTGGACCTATGAACCCACCTACGGCTGGACTTGGGTTGGCGCCGAGCCTTGGGGCTGGGCGCCGTATCACTACGGCCGCTGGTTCTGGTACGGCAATTCGTGGGCGTGGTGGCCTGGTCCGGTATATGCGGGCTACAACCCCTTCTGGGCGCCGGCTTACGTGTCGTTCTGGGGATGGGGCGGAGGTTTTGGTTTCGGCTTTGGATACGGTGGGTGGGGTGGATTCGGCTGGCTTCCGATCGGACCGTGCGACTACTTCCATCCGTGGTGGGGTGGATACCGCGGTCGGTTCGGTTGGGCGGGTCGTGGCGGCTTTAACCGCTACGGCGGCTTCCGGCCGCTGCACAGCGGGAACCGTTTTTCGAACATTGCGCACATGCATGACGCCCATATTGGCCGGGCGCTGTCGACGGTCAATGCAGGACATTTCGGCGCAGGCCGGGTGACGGCCGCTGCCGCAAGCCGTGAGCAGATTAATGGAGCGCGCATGATGGCGGGTAATCTGCCAGTGGTTCCATCGCGCGCGAGTTTATCGGCGAGCGGGCGCGCGGCGGCGCCGTCCACGGTGCGCAACGGCGGTCCGCAGCGTTTCTTCGGATCGGTACATAACACCGCTTCGCGGCCGCAGTCGTTCCAGCAGCAGACCGCGAATCTGCGGCAGGCCATGCAGCAGAACCATGTGGGCGCGATTCCGGCTGGCGGCCGCGTGGGTGGAGAATCGACGGCACGGGGCACGCCTGCGACAGGCACGCTGCAACGACCCAGCGCCGGCACACTCTCGAACCGGGAGTCGAGTAATCCCGGGAATCGAACTGCGGGCAATCAGCCATCGTCCATACAAAATGGAAACCGTGGCGCATACCGTCCGTTCAATCCGCCGAGCACCGGTACTCGTTCGCCGGGCTCTGTCGGATCGGAACGGGCCAACGCGGGTTCTGGAATGGAACCGCAGCACGGCACGATGCAGTCTGCTCCGGCTGGCAACCGTGACGGATTCCGTCCGTTCACGCCGCCCTCCGGCAATGTGTCGCGTGGCCAATCGAGTGCCCCGGCAGCCCGCGGCGGCAGCGGGACTTACTGGAATCGGACGGCCCCGAGTTCGATAGAGCGCGGCGGCAACGGTTCGTATCCGGGCGGCTACGGGCGCGGGCCTTCGTCTGGGTCAACGTCCGGATCATCGTCCGGGCCGGCATCCCGTCCGCGGTTGGATATGCGGCAGCCGATCGTGCGGTCGCCATCTTATGGCGGATATCCGCGCGGCGGCAACGGTGGCTATCATGCTCCGGTCTATCGCGCTCCAACCTATCGCGCTCCGAGTTACGGCGGATCGCATGGAGCACCCAGCTACGGAGGTTCGCACGGCGGCGGCCATGTGAGTGCGCCGAGCGGTGGTGGACACTCCTCTGGTGGTGGTGGCGGACACCCCAGCGGCGGTGGTGGGCATTCCGGTGGTGGCGGTGGACACTCCAGTGGTGGGCATCGCTAGCGGCCAGAGACGTTGCCAGCAACGTCTCTACGGAGAGGTTGGGTGGAACAAGTTGCTGTAAACGAAGTGAAGAACAGAGGCGAGAAGGGCGTGCTAAACGGCACGCCCTTTCTCATTTCTGCGAATTACGGTCTGGCGTACGCGGGGCTGTCGGGCTCGGGACGGTCGTACTCGTGCCCGTATTTGTTCTTGTGGGCCAGCGTCACATCGGTCTCCTTTAGGGTGAAGGTTCCGAGCGAAGTATCTTCTGGGGCGACCGTAATCTCGTGGTTCAGGGCGCGGAGCGCGTCGGGCGCGACCGAAGTGTGAAAAACCTGTAACTGGTAGCGTCCCGGTGGCACGTTGGGAATCGTAAGGTCCCCGTGCGCATCGGAGACGGCGTAGTAGGGGGTTGCCAGGGCGATGACCACTGCAGTCATCTGTTCGTGAATGTTGCAGAAGATAAACGAGACGCCGGGCTTGTCGAACTGGACGAAGCGGGTGGTTCCGCTCTCATAGAGTCCAAGATCGAAGCGCTTGCCCTCGAACAGCGAAAAAACATTGTGGAAGAACGGATCGTGGTTGGGAAACTCCACTTTGCCGCCCACAGGGACGACCAGAAGCGAAGGCTGGAAGCTCTTGTTCTTCTGCACCAGTTGCGGAATGTGGGAACCATCCTGTTGGAACGGTGCAAGGTTCGCGCCGATAGGCGTCAGCCAGACGACCGCCTGTGAGGCGTTTGCCAGGGGATGACCGTTCCTCGTTATTTGCACGTGTCCCTTTAGCGCCTGTTGGGCTGGTGCGCACACCGACAGCGTCAGCATTACGAGGAGCGAGAGTCCAACATTGATCAGGCGCGTATTCAAAACAAGATCCCCACCGCAAGGTTAACCTGGTTGGTCACGTTGCTGCTGCTATAGATCGGGAACGTGCGCAATCGTCTGAACTCCGCGGACAGCACCAGGTCGGATCGAGGACGAAAGACAACATTGCCCAGCGCGCCGCGATTGCGCCCCAGAATCTGGCCGAAATTGTTCTGGTCGGTGGCGAAGCCGCGGACGTCGCTGGCAAAGGCATCGTCTTCGGCGATCACGCCGTTCAACTCCAGCTTGGGCGTCAATTGGAACTTAAGCTGGCTCCATCCGCCTGCTGTGTCGAGACCGCGGATCGGAGTGCCGCGAAACATGGGGTCGCCGCCGAATAGAATAGAGGTTCCGATCGCACCGCCGAGCCCGCCAATGCCGCGGCCGCGATAAAACTCGCCCGACAGAGCCAAGCGGGCGAAAATAGGAACCTGCCAATCCGCCATGCCCGACCAGGCGTCGACGTAATGTTCCCAAGGCCAGGTTTGTCGGCCATAGTAGCCGGCGATTCCAAGGCTGAGCGGATGTTCCTGCACGGGACGCGACCAGGCGGTGCGAAACGCATAAGCCGGCTGGCCGGACATTTCTCCGGCTTGCGCGAGACGGTTGAACGAATTGTAGTTAGATTCCCAGTTGAGGTTGTCGAGAATTCCCGCCTGCAGGGTCAAGGTTTGCCGGTCGGAGAGTGAAAAACGGTGCTCGACTCGCAGTTGCGGCGTCCAGGCCCAGAGGTTGCCCCCGAAGGCGAACGTGGGAATAGCCAGTGACGCGAACGAAGTGGGGGAGAGCGGCGAGATAAACAGGGAATCCTGGCCAGCCACGACCGAGGTGTGTTCCCAATCGAATCGCAGGCTGGCAGTCTGCAGGCGGGCAATTCCAAAGTTCACGCCGTTGCCGGTGGAGGGGAATCCTCCGGCAAAATCGAACTGAACATCGGCCGACGTCTTGGCGCCGAAAACCTGCGGACCGAAGATTTCGAAGCCGATCTCCGATTGGCGCAGCGTGGCTCCGACACTGGACTGAGGCGTGCCTGCGGCGACCTGCTGGGCGGAGGTGGGGAAGTCCAGATTGTCGGACCCACCAAGGTTGCGGAAAGCGTTCATCAAGACAATGCCGTGAAACCGCACGTGATATTTGGAAGCGCTCTCGACTTTGGTCTGATATTGCTCGTCAACTTTCGAGCCAATCAGCGAAGTGGATTCCTCCAGCTTTTGAACGCGTTCTTCGAGTGGGGATGAGGTTGTGGCGGAGGCGGCTGGCGATCCGTTCTCCGGCGCAGCGGATGCGGCCACTGTCGTCTCGGCGCCGCCGCCGGTTTGCCCTGGAGGCCGCTCCAACAGCGCGCGCGTGGCCTGCAGGTCCTGGCGCAACTGGTGCATTTCGGCGCGGGACTCGGCATTCTCGGCGCGCATCTGGTCCACCAGACTTCGCAATTGATGGACCTGATCCTGCAGGTCACGAACGGCGTTTGTGGTCTCACCCGGCGGAGTCGAGGTAGTCGTGGGCACTTCCTGCGCCCGGCCGAGTGCGCTGCATAAGACGAAAGCGGCGGCCGCCAATGCGGCCCCGCGTATTGCAGGGGCTTTGAAGCTCTTCACACCGTCCTCCTCATCACCCGGGCCAGGCACTTGGCGAAGAGAGGGTTCGTGCTACGCGCCCGGATGTGAAATCGAATTCTGCATGGCATTATTCCGCTCCGCGGTCACCAGCGAAGGCGGGTCCACGCTGCTACCCCGGGCGGTATCGTGCAGGCGCGCGGGCAGTACGATCTGGAACACCGTCTTGCATTGCACCGTGCGTTCCACAAAAATCTCGCCGCCGTGATCTTGCACGATTTTCTGCACCACCGCCAGTCCTAATCCCGTGCCGTTCTCTTTGCCGTAGCTGACGAAGGGATGAAACAGCCGGTCCCGGATGGATTCCGCAATGCCGGGACCGTTGTCGGCGACCGAAATTGTGATGGAATCCGCGACTGCAGCGGCGGTGACTTCGACCGTGCCGCCCACCGGGGGAGCGGCCTCGCATGCGTTTAACAGCAGGTTGTACAACGCTCGCTCCAGCTTGCGCTGGTCAAACCATCCGGAAACCTGACTGCCGCACAGCACATCGATGGAACGGTTGTGATGCCGGGGATGCAGGCGGACTGCGAGAACGGCGCGCTGAATGGTCTCCGAGACGCTGGCGTAAGCCGGGGTCAGGGACTCGCGCGTGCGGGCAAATTCAAGCAGGGAGTCGATGAGGTCGGTCATTAGGTTTACGCCGGACCGGACTTCCTGATACAACTCCTCGCGCTGCGCCGGGGTTAGATGACTGTCGCACAAGAATTCGGAATTGGCGACGATGGCGGCGAGGGAATGGCGCAGATCGTGCGAAATCGAACTGGCCATGCGCCCGATGGTGGCCAGTTGCTCGGACTCCAGCAGGTCGCGCTGGCTTTTGAGGAGGCTGGTGCGCATGCGCTCGAAGGCACGGGTCAGTTCGCCCACTTCATCTCCGCCGCGGGAGTCGAGGGGATGATGAAAGTCTCCGCCCTCCAGGGCGCGCACGCCGCCGACCAGGTTCCCGAGCGGCCGGGTGAAGGTGTGCGAGATGAAAAACACCAATCCACTGCCCACCAGGATCGCGGCCAGGCCGAGAAGGAGGAGATAGCGATTCAGTTGGGTGACAAACTTCGTAGCCTGATCGTAGGAGCCCAGAACACTCAACCGAACCGGCGTGGGTCGAGACCCTGATAGAAGAAGGGAAGTGGCGAGGAAGCGTTCATTGCCGATCTCAATTTCGCGGGCATCGTCGTGGACCGACCCGGCGATCAGGTTCTGAATGCTGCCGCCCTGCACCTGGGCTGGGGTCAGGGTTGTGCCCACGATTTCGTTCCCGCAGGAGAAGGCCACCTGGCTCCCGGCCACCTTGCTGACTTCCGCAGCCACCCGGTCGTTGATCTCGTATCCAATCACGAGGAAGCCGAGTAGAGTTCCTTCCGTCCTGGTGCCACGATAGATGGGCTCGATAAACGTCTGGTAGAGGTGATGCTCTCCCAGCCACCAGTGGCTGGGCTCTCCGCGATCCTCATCGAGAGATTGCTGGAAATATTTTTCGGCCGCTTCCCCGGTGAAGCCGGGAGTCTTGGTGTGAAGCGCGACGACTCGACCGCTGCGATCAACCATGACAAAAAGATCGCTGGCCGCGATCTGCGAAATACCCTGGGATGCATCCTGGATCGTGGCTGGATCAGGAGCGGTCATGATCGCGCGCGTGATGGGAAGGTCGGCCAGCAGGGCCACATCGCTGGTCAGCATGGTTTCGCGTTCGTGGCGGAAGTCCTGAAACGCGGCAACCGAGTTGCGCAGATTAACCGCAATGCTCTGGCGCACGTTGATGCGAAAACTGCGTTGCACCAGCAGCAGGCTGGTGGTGGTGAGGCCCGTGGTGATCAGCAGCATGGAGAGCAGGAAGCGAGTCCGCAGCCGCAGGCGCGGCAGGAGCGCGCCCGCAGTTTCGGTCGTCGGATCGAGCGGAGAAGCCGGGCGCACGGGTTCGGGAGATGGGTTCACGGGAATCAGCGGACGAACTTGTATCCCATGCCATGTACCGTGCGGAAGTGTACCGGGCTCGACGGGTCTTTCTCCAGTTTCTGGCGGAGTTTGAGAATGTGGTTGTCAACGGTGCGCGTCGAAGGATAGTTCTGGTAGCCCCAGACTTCGTTCAGTAGTTCGTCGCGGCTAATGACCCGGTCGGCATTCTGCACCAAAAAGTGGAATGTCTTGAATTCCTGCGCGGTCAAGACCACGGGCTGCCCGTCGCGCTTCACTTCCATTTTCTTGAAGTCGGCGGAGATGCCATCGAAGCTGACAACCTGCAGATCGACGGTGGTGCGCGCGGTGTGGCGCAGAGCGGCGCGGACGCGAGCCAGGAGTTCGCGGGGACTGAAAGGCTTGGTTACGTAGTCGTCCGCCCCCAACTCAAGCAACAAGACCTTGTCGGAGACGTCGCTGGCTGCGCTGAGGACGACGATCGGCACGGTCGGGGCAACGGCCTTGATTTCCTTGCAGACGTCGCGCCCGGACACCTTGGGAAGGCGCAGGTCGAGCACCACAGCGGCCGGCGCGGCAGACTGGAAGCTGTCGAGCGCGGACCTGCCGTCAGACTGTGTTTCCACGGCATAGCCCTCGGTCTCAAACAGCCGGCGAAGAGCTTTTTGCACCGCCGGGTCGTCTTCAACGACGAGGATCC
>Ga0210401_10007858_pt1 | contig 10644 bp, 9 predicted proteins | sample IncBWH32MmetaG_FD_150866 | JGI IMG/M metagenome (GOLD analysis project Ga0210401, IMG submission 150866) | Forest soil microbial communities from Barre Woods Harvard Forest LTER site, Petersham, Massachusetts, United States - Inc-BW-H-32-M | ecosystem: Environmental > Terrestrial > Soil >... | reverse complement strand
CCTGCTATTGATAGCTTTACGAAGAATAAAAGAGGCATTGGCTACCCAATTATCTATTGCATATTTTGGGCCAGCAAAATAAAGCGCCTTATTATTATAAGACGTTTGATAGATCAGTTGTCTGCTTTGTGAAAGACCTCCTGAGAAAAAAAGTCCTTCTGTTAGTGAAGAATTAATATACGGCATTGAATAAGCTAAAGAAATAGTACGCGTATATCCATCTATTAAATATAACCGCAACTGATCCTTTCTTCCCGTGAGATTAAAATGAACAAACTTTACACCATAACTCGTTCTTGATAGATCACCTTTATACTTTACGAGCCACTCATTCAAATTTCTATCAGCAATTTGAAAAATAGGGATAGGAAAAATATACCATCGTTCCTTTACGGTTATATTTATATCAATAGACCGATCAGATACAACGGCTGTTTCTATTCTAACATCGCTAAATAAAGTTGTGTTATATATTTGTTCCCTGACTTCTTTTAATGCCTCATTCAATTGGGTTATAGTAATTGAATCACCATTTTTAAATTGAACCTCCCTATAAATAACATAAGCTTTCGTACTATTATTACCGCTTACATTGATCTGGTTGATCATTATTTTAGAAGAAGAGTCTGTTATGGAAACGGGTAAGTGAATAATGATATCAGCCGCCCTGTCAATATTTTGAGCAATTGCAGCAGTACCACTTAGTAAAAGAAAACAGCAAAGGGATATTTTTTTCAAAAAAGTCATTAGTACACAATTTCGCCTTTGGCAAAAGAATAAATGTAATTGTTATTAACGAAATAATTGTGCGAAAAGGAAGGAACGAATTATTAGATATCCAGATAATTCATCAAATGCTTGTAATTGGTATGTATTGTATTCTCGAAATTTTCAATTCCAAAATAATATATCACATCATAATCATAGCGCTCAAAAGTTGATATAATGCCGGCAATTTCTTTTTTATTAAGATGCAGTGTCACCGTTAGCAAACCTGTTTCTCCATGAACAATTGTGTTCAAATGAAGTATAGTTGCATCATTACTTTCAACGATCCTGCTAATTTCAGAAATAGCAAAATTAGTACGTTCCATTTCTAGAACAATTATGCCTCCTATTTCATTTGCACCGGAAAAATTACCTAACGCTTTTAAAAGATCTGCTGCAGTAATAACTCCCAATAATTCTCTCTCTTCGTTAACAACAGGAACTACAGTCGTTTCATATTGATTGCTGCAACTAACAGCATTTAAAAAATGTTGATTCTCACCAACAGCCGCAGGTATAAAATTTTCTTGTAAAACTTGTATAGATAATTTATCATTCTCTGCATCTAAGAGATCTTCTTCGCTGATCAATCCAAGGTATTTATCATCTGACGCAACAGGTAAATGAGATACTTTAAAATCTGTTATTAACTGCAATGCCTTGCTGACAGAATCCTGCAGATCCAAACGAGGTATATTATTATTAATAAGTTCTACTGTCAGCATCTTAAAAGTTTATATACTAAGGATTACTATTTGTTCTGCTCGGTATGCTTACAGAGCAATCGGGTAAGAATTAAAGTATTTACGCAGTTACAGCGGGGTTAGGATTTTTAACCTTTGCTAAAAAAGCTGTTAATATCGCATTGAATTCTTCCGGAACTTCCATCATAGGAGCATGACCGCATTTGTCAATTAAATGCAGCTCGCTATTAGGAATTAACTTATTAAACTCTTCGCCAACAAAAGGAGGTGTAATATTGTCGTTGTTACCCCAAATAAGACAAGTTGGTTGTTTTATCTGATTCAACTCTTCACCTAAATTATTGCGAATGGCACTTTTTGCCAATGCTATTATTTTTATAACTTTTAATCGGTTAGTGGTAATTTCCATAACCTCATCTATAAGCTCTTCCGTAACCAATTTTGGATCGTAAAAAGTTAGTTCTGTCTTTTTGCGAACATATTCTTTATCTCCACGTTTTGGATAAGTATCTCCCATACCATTCTCAAACAAACCCGAACTTCCAGTTAAAGTAATTGACTTTATACGCTCAGGACTCTTTAGAACGTGCACTAATGCAACATGGCCACCTAAAGAATTGCCTAATAAATGAATGTTATTATAATTACGGTGCTCAATAAATTTTTGAACAAATTTTTGTAAACCACCAACTGATGTATGAAGCAGATCCATATCCAATAAAGGAAGAATAGGTACAATAACCTTATGGGTCTTCTTAAAATGATCAATCAACGGCTCGAAATTACTTAATGCACCAAATAAGCCATGAAGAAGCAATAAAGGCTCACCCTCACCCGCTTCTATGAACTTAAATTTTCCGTCTAATTGTATTTCGTACGTCATCTTGTTTTAAAATCTCTCAATTATGTGCAAAATAATCGATTTTAAAGTAAAAAATATATAAAAAATTAAAGTCGCCTTAATTTTTATAAAATTACGACAAAAGACCATCACCTGCAAGACTGCATTAACCGAGAGCTGTTTGATACATTAATGCAAAATACCTTTTCTTAATCGGTTTGAAAAAATAAATAAGAATAACTGATAATAATAAAATGCTAGTGCCAGTAAGCATATTAGGAAAATACAGCCAGGTTGCTGTCAGTAAAATAACCATCCTTAGATATTCAAGATAAAATATCCAATTTCTTTGCTCCATTATTGCACCACTATTGATAAGACTCACGACAATAAAAGTTGACAATAATAATGATTGGACAAATGAAAGACTATCGATCCAATAAATAAGGCAGAAAAGTAATATAAGACTAATAGCTGTTTGAACGGAAATGTATACACGCATTCCGTTTGTTGTAGGTACAGATGGCCTTATATTCAATAACCGCTTTTCTAAATATAATCTATAGCGAGGATCAACGGTATCCGGCCTGCCAAATATGACCGCTGTTTTAGCTTTTATACCTTCTGCAGATCTGAATGCTAATATCAACTCAAGTATGTAATGAAAATGTTGCCATAAAAAACTATGACTATTTAAAGATTTAGTAAGCCCATATATTGGTTCGTCCTTTTCCTCTATAAAAGTGCCAAATATTTTATCCCAGATAATGAGCATATCACCATAATTCTTATCCAAATATTCTGGATTAGAAGAATGATGCACGCGATGATGGGATGGGGTAACAATTATATATTCTAACCAACCTAATTTGCCGATAGCCTGCGTATGCGTGAAGAATGGGTAGATGCCATGGATCAATAAAAAGGTGGCTATAATGTGTGGGGGAAACCCCATTAATGGCAATGCCGCCCAAAATAAGCAACGTACTACTGATTGAAACACTGTTATTCTTGCCGACACGGTATAATTAAAATCATCGCTTTGATGATGTACGACATGAACCGCCCAAAAAACATTTACTTCATGTGCCAGCCTGTGATACCAATACCATACAAAGTCTGTCAATAAGAATAAAAATAAATATGCTAATGGTCCTATCTTAAAATGAAAAAATGCATAATGTGTATAGACATAATCGAAAAAATAATAGAACGGAATAATTGTAAACACATCCAGCAAACGCTCTGCTATACCCACATTCAAGTTGGCAACAGTTTCTGCAAACTGAAAGTAATTTTTCCCCCTTCGTTTAGTGTACACATACTCTAACGCAATAAAAAATAAAAACAGCGGAACTGCGTATGCAAAAAATTTCTGGTGAGCCATAATATGTTTTGTATTAGTCTATAAAAAAGATGGACTAATACAAAACTAAGGATTGGTCAAAGCTTTTCCAAGTTTTAAAAAGTAAAAACTGTGTTAATGTGCTATTCCTAACTAGAGATTTTTTGTGGAACACCCGCGAAGAAATTCTCGAGATCAGTAAACATATTTTTAAAAACAGGAATGATATGTCCAAAGCCATCAATAACTTTTGGACCCCACGGTTCAATAAATGAATAGGTCAGGGAAGACTGGCTTGCAGATTGACTTATAAGATGTACTTTATCTGCATAAAATAAAAATACGCTGAATATAAAAGTGTAGAGTATTGCATATAGCAATATGCCGCCTAGTTTATTTACCCAGCCCAACGCTACAGACTCTAATAATTTCTCGATCAGTTTGGCACCAAAATGGATCAATAAAATTGTTGCTAAAAAAACTATAGCAAATGAAATAAAAGGTAGTATTTTATTAGATACATTGATGCTATCTTTCAAACGACTGGCAACAAACACAGACAGTTTTAATGCAGCCGCAATGCCAATAACAAAACCAACAAAGGAAAATAATGCAATAATTAATCCCTTACTATATCCTTTAAATATGGCAAGGATCATCAAAGTTGCATAGATGATATCAATCATTATATGCCTATTTTGCTAATAATTCCTTCACAATGGCAGAGATAGTCTTTCCGTCTGCCTGACCGGCTAATTGCTTGCTGGCAATACCCATTACTTTACCCATATCTGCGGCAGATGATACATTGTTTTCAGCAATAATCTTTGCGATTATTTCTTTTAAAGCACTTGCTTCTAGTTGCTTCGGTAGAAACTTTTCTATGATAGCGATTTCTTCTCTTTCCTTTATGGCTAGATCTTCGCGACCTTGTTTTTCAAAGATCTCTAAAGAATCTTTTCGTTGCTTCATCATTTTTTGCAAAAACTTCTGCTCCGTTGCTTCATCAATTTCTCCACCAGCACCAGGGTCCGTTTTTGCTTTAATAATTTCAGCCTTAATGGCTCTTAAACCACGTAAAGCTGCTTCATTTTTTGCTTTCATGGCATCTTTCATTTCTGCCATTATTTGTTGCTCTAAAGCCATAGTAATTATTTTTGTTTTTCTATTTGTATTGCTTTGAATTTATCGAAAAATTCTTTCGCAAATTTTTTCATGTCGTCTGTAAGGCCTTGTTCTTGCGTAGCTCTTTTTAAAGTATCGGCCATTGTCATTAGCATTTGATAATAAAAATCAGCCATCTCATCTACCATCATATCTTTGGTCCATAAGTCAATGCGCATAGCGGTTTTATCGGTTCCGTCCCAAAATGCCAAACACATTGCTTTTGCTTTTTGTGCCATATCTGCTGTACTATCGGTTGCATTCCAGCTAATGCTTTCCGGTATTTTATCGGCATCTAATAATACATCTATTTTTATTGATGATTTGTTCATGTTTCTTTTAATTGGTCAATTTTAAATAATAGGCCGCAAAGATAAGTTTTATGCATGAGTTGTTTTTACAATCGATTGCCATAATTGATTCGCAGTTTTTTCCACACCATATTCTAATACTTGCTTTTTACCTTTTAGAATCAAATCGTTTCGTTTATTTTCATCTTTAAAAAGCAACATCATTTTGTCGGCTATATCTTCAAAACTATTTGGATTTACATATAAAACAGCGTCACGAGCAATTTCTATAATGCTGTCAATATTACTTGCAATAACAGGTATTTCACATTGCATTGTTTCCATTAATTTTGAAGGATAAACTTCATAGAGTGAAGGATAAACAAAAGCATATGCTGAAGCTGAAATTTTCACCTTTTCTACTAATAACAAATCAGACAAAACCTTTACGTCTTCTCTGTATTTATATGTTTTAAAACTACTCAAAAAAAACCTATCAGCAATCGCATTAGCTATGATTAACAATTGCATATTGCTCTTTTGTCTTTTTTTAAAAAAAGAAAATGCTTTTAATAAATTTATCCAGTTTTTTTCTGTGCTTATCTCTCCTGCATACAAAAAATATTCTTTTCCCTCCGTGTATTTTTCTTTAGTTAATTCCTTTTCCTGAAAAGAGATCGGAACAAAATCTTTATCAATACTACTGTACACAACATCGATTTTTTGTTCCTCGATTTTGTACCGGTCAATAATTTCTTTTTTCAGAAAATTAGATGCTGTTGCTATTCTATTTGTTTTTTGTAAAAATCCGCCTGTGTTTCTTCTATAAAATTGAAATCTATTCTTTTCAAATGTTGATGCAGTATGTAAAGTAGGAAGGTCGTTTATCCATGAAAACTGAGCTATTTTACTTCGTAAAGAACAAATTCCGTCAAGATTAATTAACAGTTCTATTTTCTGCTTTTTTATTGCTTTTTCAAGCGTATGGTTATACCAAAATTTCCAAAAGAATGTGTTTTGGGGTATTGGGCCGATCGTAACAATTATAATATTTTTTACATTTGCGGCCGTATCTTCCGAAAAATTATCGGTGATAAAAACGAAAGTGTGTTCAGGATGTTGTATTGCTATTTTATTGAAATATTTAATGCTAAAATTATCAGGCCGTTCACCATTGTTTTTTAATCCGCCGCAAATGTTTATTCCTACTATCATTTTTACAAAAATAATGCTTAAATCGCTTAACAGAATAATAACATACATTAATACCAGCTTAACTTTTAGTAAAGATAACTTTGCATTCCATTTTAAACAACCAACTTCCTAATGTATAAATATTTATTAGCTGTATTCCTTTTCGCATCTTTAGCTACTAACGTGTCTGCTCAGTCAACATCGGACACGACCAATTTGACTTTGCATGATGCAGAAAAAATGTTTTTAGACAGCAACCTTTTATTATTGGCTCAAAAATATAATGTGAGTGCTCAAAAGGCGCTTATTTATCAGGCCAAATTAATACCCAATCCAAATTTTTCTATTTCGCACGGATTGTATTCAGGAACACTAAATCAGTTTTTTCCTACGGGCGCTAATGATGAAACAGCGGCACAATTATCACAACTTATTTTATTAGGCCGCAAGCGCAACAAACAAATAAAGATTGCGCAGGCAAATGCTGAATTAACAGAATATCAATTCTTTGATCTGTTAAGAACATTAAAATTTACACTTAGAAATGATTTTTTCAATATCTACTATTTGCAACAATCTGCAAAAGCTTATAATAAAGAAATCACCTCCTTGCAACAGGTTGTAACCGCGTTTAACGAATTAAATGGCAAAGGATATATCGCAGAAAAAGAAGTGATCCGTATTAAAGCACAACTATATAGTTTGCAAACTGAATACAGCTCGCTTAATAATCAGATCAATGATGTACAAAGCGAAATGAAATTGTTGTTGCAGTTTAAATCAAATCAATTTATTAATCCTGTTATTGATTCTGCTACTATCGCACAACTTGATCCAGGCAAATATCCCTTACCTACCTTAATTGATTCTGCTTATAAAAACCGTACGGATCTTTTAATTGCTAAAACAAATACTAACATCAGTCAGCTTAATTACAATTATCAAAAAGCATTGGCAATACCAGATCTTACACTTTCTGTTGGATATGATGAGCAGGGGAGTTTTTTAAGTAATTATGTGGGCATCGGCGCTTCGATCGATCTTCCTTTTTTTAACAGAAATCAGGGTAATATCAAATCAGCCAAAGCCATGGCCGCTTACAATCAGGCAACGCAAAAAAGTACAGAAGCTACTGTAGATGAAAATGTGGCAAGAGCCTTACAAAAATCTTTTGAGCAGAATAAATTGTATCAGGATATAGACCCAAAATTTTCTGACGATTTTGACAATTTAATGCAACAAGTATTGATCAATTACGAAAGAAGAAATATCAGCTTATTAGATTTCCTCGATTTTTACGATTCATACAAACAAAATATTCTTCAGATCAATTCTGTTAAGTTTAACAGGATCAGCTCTTTTGAAAACATAAATTATTACACAGGAACAAACTTTTTTAATTAACAATTTCATTCGATTATTATGCGACATCTTCTAAAAGTAAGTTGCTTTAGCAGTTTCATTATTTTATTTACTGGCAGCTTGTATTTGCAAAGCTGTAGCGCCGATGCAAAAAAAACTGCCGACGACAAAGAAAAATATGTTATTTCTGATTCACTGTTTAAGACACTTAAAATTGATACTGTTGATAAATGTCAACTGGTAAATGCTATTACGCTTACTGGTCAGGTTGATTACAACCAGGACAATGAAGTAAAAATATTTCCGATGATCAGCGGTAATGTACAAGATGTAAAAGTTGCATTAGGCGATTATGTAAAGCAGGGACAAGTGTTAGGAATTATCACCAGTAGCGAAATGGCGGGTTATAGCAGGGACCTATCAACTGCTGTAACAAATGTTGCTGTAACAAAAAAGAATTTGGAAGCCACACAAGAAATGGCCAAGAGCGGCTTGTCATCGCAATTAGATGTATTAGCTGCGCAAACTGCATACGAACAAGCTCAGGCTGAATTAAGTCGCTCTAACAGAGTATTGAGTGTTAATGGTGGTAGTAAAGATGGTCAATACATTATTAAAGCCCCCATCAGCGGTTTTATTGTTGATAAATCTATTACCAATAATATGACGATCAGATCAGATAATGCTACTGATCTATTTACAATCTCCGATCTTAAAAATGTTTGGGTTTGGGCAAATGTATATGAATCTGATATTGATAAAGTACACCTGGGTGATGCTGTTGATATTACTACTCTTTCTTATCCAGGCAAAGTTTTTAAAGGAAAAGTTGATAAAGTAATGAACGTATTAGATCCTACTAATAAAGTAATGAAAATACGTGTAGTATTAACGAATGATAATTACGCATTAAAGCCTCAAATGTTTGCCAGCGTTACTGTAACCAGCAAAGTAAATAGCGACGCTATTTGTATAGCATCCGGTTCGATCATTTTTGATAATAGTCAGAATTACGTGCTAGTTTATAACAACGATTCAGATGTTCAAATCAAACAGGTACAGATAATCAATGCCATTGGCGACAGAACATATATTTCATCGGGAGTTAACCCTGGTGATAAATTAATTGCATCGCAAGCATTACAGATCTATAGTGCGCTGAATAATTAGTTCATAATAATACGGCCTTTAATAATAACACAATGGCGAATCATTAATCCGATAACTATCGGATGTGAGACGCCAATGAAGTTTAATAGATATTCTTCAGCTCGATTTAAAAAATAACCAGCTAAGATAAAAACATAAAAGATGAAGAAGATCATAGGAAACGTAATTGCTTTTTCGTTGAAGAATAAATATTTTATATTCTTTGCTACGTTATTACTTTTTATTGCCGGCATTATTACATTTAAAAATATGCCAATAGAGGCTTTTCCGGATGTAACAAATACCGAGATAAGCATCATTACTCAATGGCCCGGCAGAAGCGCTGAAGAAGTTGAAAAATTCGTTACGATACCGATTGAGATATCAATGAATCCGGTTCAGAAAAAAACAAGTCTGCGTTCTACAAGTATTTTTGGTTTATCGTATGTAAAATTAATTTTTGATGATGGTGTTACAGATCAGGAAGCTCGCCAACAGGTAAACAATTTATTAGCAAATGCCGATTTGCCAGATGGCGCTTCATTAGCCGTACAACCACCAACAGGACCAACAGGTGAGATATACCGTTACTCTTTAAGAAGCAAGATCCGCGATGCAAGAGAATTAAAAACAATGCAGGATTGGATGATAGATCGCCAACTGCGTGCTGTACCAGGCGTTGCGGATGTAGAAAGTTTCGGTGGCATGACAAAAACGTACGAGATACGGGTTGATCCGGGTAAACTTACAAACATTGGTATTACGCCTTTGGATGTTTACTCCGCCGTAACAAAAAGCAATATCAATATCGGAGGAGATGTAATTAATAGAAACAACCAGGCTTATGTTGTTCGCGGTATTGGTTTATTAAATGACATCAACGAGATCAAAAATATTATTGTTACCAATATCAATGGTATCCCTGTTTTAGTAAAAGATGTGGCAGATGTGCAGATATCCAATTTACCAAGATTAGGTCTTGTTGGAAGATCTGATGCTATTGTTGATTCGGCAACAAAAACCAGAACGATCACAGATGAACCGGATGTTGTAGAAGCAATTGTTGTAATGCGCAAAGGAGAAAATCCTACAAAAGTAATTCAGGCTGTAAAAGATAGAGTAGAGAAATTGAATGCTCAGGTTTTACCTGCGGATACAAAAATTGTTCCTTATTATAACCGTGAAGATCTTATCAATTTTGCAACACACACAGTAATGCATAACCTTATTGAAGGTATATTATTGGTTACATTAATTGTATCGCTTTTCATGTTTAACTGGCGCACTACTTTAATTGTTTCTATTATTATTCCACTTTCTTTATTATTTGCATTTATTTGCTTGCACGTAATGGGTATGTCGGCTAATCTATTATCTCTTGGGGCCGTAGATTTTGGTATTATCATAGATGGTGCCGTAGTAATGGTAGAAGGATTATTTGTGGTATTAGACAGACAGGCTGTGGATCTGGGAATGGATGTGTTTAACAAGCGTGCTAAAATGGGATTGATAAGAAAGAATGGTGCGGAATTAGGAAAAGCAATCTTCTTTGCAAAACTTATCATTATCACAGGCTTGCTTCCAATCTTCGCTTTCCAAAAAGTGGAAGGAAAAATGTTTTCGCCTTTGGCATACACACTAGGATTCGCACTATTGGGTGCGTTAATTACAACCTTAACCCTAGTGCCGGTAATGGTAAATGTTTTACTGAGAAAAAATGTACGTGAAAAACATAATCCTATTGTTCATTTCCTCACTGCCGTTATTATAAAAGGATTCAAGTTTACTTATAATCATAAAAAAGCAACTTTAATCACTTCTGCTATC
>Ga0210401_10007857_pt1 | contig 10644 bp, 13 predicted proteins | sample IncBWH32MmetaG_FD_150866 | JGI IMG/M metagenome (GOLD analysis project Ga0210401, IMG submission 150866) | Forest soil microbial communities from Barre Woods Harvard Forest LTER site, Petersham, Massachusetts, United States - Inc-BW-H-32-M | ecosystem: Environmental > Terrestrial > Soil >... | reverse complement strand
CAGCGACGGGCTCACCATCCGGATGAAGGTGACAAGTGGCCGCGCCAAGCCGGAATTCGACGACGTCGCTCTGGTTGCCGCGAAGACGGGAGCGACGTTGCACGAGGTGTCCAGCCGGGCCGAGGAGGCATGGCGCGCGGCGCACCATCGGCTTCCGGGGCCCGACCCCTCCCCCGCCTGATGGCGAACCCGATGTTCCACTACGACGAGGCCATGACCGACCTGGTCGTCGCGGCGTGCCGGGATCGGTTGTCCCTGGACCCGGTCGCGCTGGACTTCGGCGGCCTGGTCGAATCGCTCGACGAGGAGCTGGCTGGGCTGATGCGCCCCGAAGGCAACGACGCTGCGGAGGTGCTCAAGCTCTTCATCGAAAAGCTCTCGACCGCGGTCGTCTCCTGCGACAGTCCCCGCTTCCTCTCCTTCATCCCGGCGGCGCCGACCAAGGCCTCGTTGCTCTTCGACATGTTCGTCTCGTGCTCGTCCCTGCACGGCACGTCATGGCTCGAGGCGGCCGGCGTCGTGGTCGCAGAGAACCAGGCCCTCGGAGTGCTCGCCCAGCTGGCCGGGCTCCCCGATGGTGCAGGCGGCTGTTTCGTGGCGGGAGGCTCCGCCGGCAACCTGTCGGCCCTCATGGTGGCCCGCGACACGGCGGCGTACCGCCGCGGTGCGGCGGCGCCGGAGCGCCCCCTCGTTGCGATCAGTGAGGATGCCCACTCGTCCGTCGGCAAGGCCCTGCACGTGCTCGGTGTGGGCATCCTGACCGTGCCGACTTTGGACCATCGGCTGACGGGTGACGCACTCGCCGCCGCCCTGCGCGACGACCCGCGGCGAGCCGACGTCATCGGTGTGGTGGCGACAGCGGGCACGACCAACGCCGGGATCGTGGACGACCTGAACGGAGTGGCGAGTGTCGCCGCGGAGCATTCGCTGTGGTTCCACATCGACGGTGCCTACGGAGGAGCGGCGGCCCTCTTCGCGCCGTCGACGCGGACATCCTTCGCTGGTTTCGACCGCGCCGACTCGTTCATCGTCGACCCGCACAAGTGGCTGTTCGCGCCGTTCGACTGCGCCGCTCTGATCTACCGGCAGCCCAACTTGGCCAAGGCGGTGCACACGCAGGACGCGCAGTACCTCGAGGTGTTACACAGCGAGAACCCGGAGGAGTGGAACCCCAGCGACTACGCGTTCCACCTCACGAGACGGGCCCGTGGGCTGCCCTTGTGGTTCTCCATGGCGGTGAACGGCCTCGATGCGTACTGCGACGCGGTCGAAGAGGGCCTTGCCATCGCGCAACGGGCGGCAAAGCGCATCGCCGCGGCGTCCCACGTCGAGTTGGTGCGCGAACCGGGGCTCTCCATCGTCCTCTTCCGCCGGCTCGGATGGGCAAAGCTGGACTACGACGCCTGGTCCGCGCGCCTGCTCCACGACCAGATCGGGTTCGTCACTCCGACCACTTGGGAGGGTGAGACCGTCGCCCGTTTCGCCTTCCTGCACCCGAACACAACGGTGGAGATGATCGACGAGATCCTGGCGTCAATGCGCTGACCGGGACCAGGCCCGGCGAAGCACGGTCAACAGGGTGTCGACGTCCTGTGCGCCCGGAATCGGCCAGGCCCCGTTGATGAGGAAGAACGGCACTCCGGTCACGTCGAGCTCCAGGGCGTCCGCCTCGTCGAGCCGGACTTCGCGCGTATAGAGGTCGCCGGAAAGCACCTTCTCGGTGACGCCTTCGTCAAGACCGGCCGCGGCGGCGACCTCACGCAGGACGTCATGGTCGGAGAGCGACAACCCGTCGGTGAAGTAGGCGCGGAACAGGCCCTGCAACAGCGCGTCCTCACCCGCGGTGCCACGGGCAGCGTGCGCGAGCCGATGGGCATCGAAGGTACTCCCGAGCTTCACGCGGTCGAAGTCGAACACCAGGCCGACCTCCCGCCCGAGCGCGGCCAAGTGCTCATAGCGAGCGCGCACCCGGTCCGGCGTCGTGCCGTATTTGGCGGCGGTCGCCTCGACCATGGTCTGCTCGCTGCTCGCCCGGGCACGGGGATGGAGCTCGTAGGAGCGGTGCAGGACATGGACCTCGTCACCGTGTTCGAACTCGCGCCGGGCGGCATCGAAGCGGGCGAGCCCGAGGGCACACCATGGGCACGCGAAGTCAGACCAGACCTGGACCTCCACCTCGGCCACCCTATGGCGGTCCGACATGGGGCCCGCTGGGACCCGTCCGTCGCGGGCCAGCCCTGGGCGGCCGCCATCAGTGTCAAGCGGGTGCCGCCGTCGATGGCCTTTGTTGCACCCGCAAACTGGCCAGCATTTGGCCGGTTTGCCCGCCAAAATGGCCCTATGCGCGCAGACCGAATCGTCGCTGCTCTCCTGGTGCTGCAGTCCAAGGGCCGCGTCACCGCGGCCGAGCTGGCCCAAGAGCTGGAGGTCAGCGAACGCACCGCTCGTCGGGACCTCGAGGGTCTCGCCATGGCCGGTGTCCCCGTGTACTCACAACCCGGCCGCGGCGGCGGGTGGGAGCTCGTGGGCGGGGCGCGCACCGACCTCAGCGGCCTGACCGCGGACGAGACGCGCGCGCTCTTCCTCGTGGCGGGACCGGCGGCGGCCACCACGGAAGTGCGGGCGGCCTTGCGCAAGCTCGTGCGCGCGCTGCCGGCAACCTTCCGTTCCCAGGCCGAGGCGGCGGCGGGCGCCGTCATGCGCGACGCGGCGAGTTGGGATCACGAAGAGCCCGCGACGCCCTTCCATCTCGAGGCGCTCCAGCGCGCCGTCATCGAGGGGGTCCAGATCGAGTTGGGTTACCGGCGGCGCGACGGAGAGGTGTCGTTGCGCACCGTCCATCCGCTCGGGCTCGTCGTCAAGAACGGCACGTGGTATCTCGTCGCCGGCACCGCCGCCGGTCAGAGGACCTTCCGAGTGAGCCGGGTCCGCTCGGTGGTCGCGACGGGTCAGCCGGTCGAGCGTCCCGACGACTTCGACTTGTCGGAAGCCTGGCGCTCGATCGTCACCGGCGTCGACGCCCAACGGACGCCAGTCACGGTGACATTGCGCACGGACGAAGCGACCCTCGACGTGCTGCGCTGGATGTTCGGGAATCGCGTCGGCGCGCAGTCGCCGGACGGGTCCGGGCGCGTCACGGTCGAGGTGCGGGCCCAGTCAGAGCTGATGATGGCGCGCGAGCTGGCGGGATTCGCCGATGCGGTCGAGGTGGTCTCGCCCGCGGCAGTCCGGAAGCACCTGGCCGAGATAGGACGGGGGCTGGTGCGGCGCCACGCGTCCCGGACGGATCGACGATCAGGAGCCTGACATGCCGATGACAGGCTGGTTCAGGTGGATGGCGCCGGTCGATCCCCAGAACTGGGCGTCCCCGTAGGAGAAGACGCCGCCATCGAGCGCGGTGAACCAATACCCGCCACCGTCGCCGGTCGGCGACATCGCGATGACCGGCTGGTTCAGCCGCAAGGCGCCGGTCGAGCCGTAGAACGGGGCGCCGTAGCTGAAGACGCCGCCGTCCTTGCCCAGGAGCCAGTAGCCCCCGGTGACGGGATCGGCCGCCATGCCGACGATCGGCGCGTTGAGCGGGATGCCCGAAGCGTCGCCCTGGAAGTGGCCGTCGCCCAGCAGCACGTAGACCTTGCCGTCCGCTCCCACCAGGTACATGCCCTTGTCGGAGGGGGTCAGGGCGGCACCGACGATGTTGTTGACATGGATGCCGAAGAAGGGCAGGTCGCCGACCTGCGGTGCGTTGAAGTTCCACACCGATCCGTCTGACTCGATGATGTAATACCCATCCGTCGAGGGATCGCTCACCATCGTCACGACGTTCGACACGTTGATGTGCCGGGCGGGCAGTGAGCCCACGTAGGGTGCGTCGCCGAAGGCGAAGATCCCGCCGTCGGCACCGACCATCCAGTACCCGTGCTCGTCGTTGGTCGTGGCCATCCCCACGATCGGCTTGTTGAGCACGATGCTTCCGGTGGAGCCGAAGAACGGCCGGTTGTAGGAGAAGATGCCGCCGTCCCGGGCCACGAGCCAATAGCCCTGGGCCGCCGTCGGGGGCGTCAACACGGACGCCGCGATGGGCGTGCCCACCAGCTGGGTGAGCGACGGGGAGGTGACGCCGGTCACCTGGGCGAACAGACACGAGATGGTCCTCGACTGGGCCGAGAACTCCACCCAGCTCGATGTCGCCGCGTCGTACCACTGCAGCGACCTCGCTGAGCCGTAGTCGCACACTGCGATGACCACGCTCGAGAAGCTCGAACCGGTGCCGATGGCGACGTCGTCGTAGATGCCGGTGGCGCCCACCGGCGCGCTCGAGGTCGGGTTCGACCCATAGTTCGCTGCGGTCACGGCGCCCGCACCGTTGGCCTGGACGACCAGTTCGCCCGACGTTGTCAGGAAGGACCCGGCGTGATCCGTGCCCGCGTTGCTGGCGGACTTGGTCGCCCCGGCCGGTGCGTTCGGTGGAGTGACGTTGACCGTCAGTGGACACGTCGGCTGTCCACCCGAGCCGCAGTTGTTCGGATCAGATCCCGTCGTGGCCGACGTGTTGTCGTAGGTGCCGCCGTCGACGTAGATACCGGTGATGGTGTCGACGCCGCCCGGCGCGCTCGTCGAGGTGCAGGTGAACGTCCCGGATGTAGGCGTGTTGCTCCCGCACAAGAACGCGTTCCCTGTCGTAAAGGTGACGGTCCCCGACGTGACCCCGGTCACCCCCGCCACCACGGTCATTGTGTAGGTCACGGACGTGCCGTACGTCACGACGGTCGGGTTGACGCTCACCGTCGCTGACGTCGCCAGCTGCGCCGCCGCGGGCGTCGCACTGAGCAACAGTGCCGCCGCGATCGGCAGCAGCGCGGCCCCCAGCAACCAACCCCGACGCACCCCACGCCGGCTACCGAACCGTTCCAATTTGCGACCTGCCTTCCCCGCCCGAGTGCGGCGATTCTTGTTCTCGCGGGCTGCCGTGGCAAGGCCCGCCGCTGGCGTCAGCCCGAAGCGATCGCTGCTTCGAGAACGGCGCCGGCGGCCAGGAGGCGCTCCTCACTCATGGCAGGCCCGATCAATTGCAGGCTCGCCGGAAAGGCCCCGCCGGTCGGAACAGGCAAAGACAGCGCCGGGACGCCGGCCAGGTTGACCGGCAACGTGCAGCGTGCGACGAGCAGGTCGTCTCCGTCCTCGAGAGGCGGGGGGAAGATGGTCAGGGTCGGGGTGATGAGAAGGTCGACTTCTGTGAAGACGCGTTCCAGCGTCGCTTGCCACTCTCGCTGCGTTTCCCACGCCGAGCGCACGACCGTGTCGTCGAACGACGCGCCGATCTGCAAGCGCGTGCGCACGTCTTCGCCGATCCCCTCGGGATCCTCCTCCATCAGCGCGCGGTTGGATTGCCAGGCCTCGACGACGAGGAGCAGACCGGCCTGCGTCAATGCGGCGTCCCAACCTGGCACCGCGAGCTCTCGGCACCGCCAGCCGACCGCCGCCACCGCCCGGTCCAGTGCTGCATTGATGGCCGGGTCCGCCTCGACAGGCAGACGAGCGACCTCGAGCTCGTTGCCGGCCCAAACGTCTGCGATCGCGAACCCCGGTTCGAGGAGCTGCATGCCGGTGACGAGTCCGCCGACGTCGCGCGCCATCGGCCCGACCGTGTCGAAGCTCGGCGAGAGCGGCCAGACGCCGTCGAGCGGGATGCGGCCCCATGTGGTCTTCAGACCGGCCGTGCCACAGCAGGCGGCGGGGATCCGCACGGAGCCGCCGGTATCGCTCCCGTAGGCGACGTCCGCCTCGCCGGTTGCGACCGCGACGGCGGACCCGCTCGAAGAGCCGCCCGGCACGCGGGTGGGATCAAGGGGGTTCACGGGCGTGCCGTACCACGGGTTGATCCCCGTCACCCCGAGGGCGAGCTCGTGCAGGTTCGTTCGTCCGACGATCCGGGCTCCCGCCGCCCGTGCGCCGGCCAGGCAGGCGGCGTCGCGCGGCGCGGGACCGGCGCGCTGAGCCACGGCCCGGCACCCGGCCGTCGTCGGCTCGCCTTCCATGTCGATCAGGTCCTTTACCGCGAGGCGGACACCGGGGCCGGACGTTTCGTAGCGCGTGATGAAGGTGGTCATGTCGATCGCATTCTGATCGACGGCGGAGGCGCGTGGCCGTTCAATGTGTTCCGAGCGGGACCCTATAGCTCCCACCCCTCTTGGAAGCGTGGGCCGGCAGGCCGTCACGTCCCCCATACGTCTCCCGGTGTGGCTCGTCTGCAAGGCTTGTACGGCCGAAGGGAGCACTCGTGGACGAGGAAAGCGCTGCCTTACTGCGACGAGCGTGGGCGGCCTATGACAGAGGCGACGAAGAGGGATTCGCGGCCTGCCTCACGGAGGACTGGCAGGACCACTTGCCCAGCGGCGAGGTGGCGACGTTCGCCGACGAGCGCAAGACCATGGCGGTGCACCGGGTCGCCTTCCCGGACAAGCACACCGAGATCCTCCGCATGGTCGCATCGGACGGCATGGTGGCCTGCCACTGCACGACGTCGGCGATCCACCGAGGGGTCTATTTCGATATCGCACCGACGGGGACCCGCGTCAGCGTCGACGAGATGATGTTCAACCGGGTCGTCGACGGCAAGATCGCCGAGACGTGGGTCATCACCGCCGGCCCGGGCTTCTACCGCCAGCTCACGGGGCGTGAGGCCCCCGAGGACGTCGACAACATGGGCTGAGCCGGCCCCGCAGCGGGTCGGGCACAACAGACAGTTAGGCGGTCGCCCCCGCCATCCCGGCCAGCATCTGGTCGAGCGCGGCCTGGTCCGGTCCGACGAACGCCGGCGCAGCGGGGACTGCGGCGAGCGCGCCCAACAGACGCTCCGTCGACGAACCGCGCGCCGGTGGCAGGTGGCTGCTGAGCACCATGGTCGGCTCCAAAGCGCGGATGCGGTCCAGGTCCGAAGCGAACACCGCCCGGTCCACCTTGTGCAGCCACGAGGAGTCCACCGTCGCCCAGAACACCTGGCCCTGGTGCAGCGCCTCGTCCGACAGGTCCTCCGCGCACTCGGGCACCTCGTCCAAGAGGGCGCCGAAGCAGTCCGAGCTGAACAAGATCCCCGACCGGTCGTCGCGCAGCCCGACCGTGATCGGGTTGTCGAACGCCGGCGGCTTCACCGCTGTCAGGGTCCGGTCGCCTACGTCCACCGCCTGGCCCGGGTTGGCCAGGTACACGCGGTCCATGGGAAGCGGCTCTCCCGTGAGTCCCATGATGCCGACGCCCAAGAAGGTCGTCACCACCCGCAGCTGTTCGTTCTCCTCGAGGAGTCGGCGCAGCGAACCGATGTGGTCGAAGTCGGTGTGGGTCAGCCAGATCCAACGGAGGTCCGAGGGATCGATCACAGTGCGGAGGGCGGCCATGAAGTGATCGCTCTCCCGCACGGCACCGGTGTCGACGAGCACCGGCTCCTGCGCGTGGATCACGAACGCGTTGATGGCGAGTTTGCCGAAGCCCGGGATCTCGGCGGTCGACGACACGACGTCGACATCGGGTGCGGCCTTGTAGGTGTGCATTGGGAACTCCTCGGTCTCGAAGAAGAAGGTGGATTCAGGAAGGTTGGGCACTCGCCTCGGCGGAGTGCTTCAGCTGCTCGAGTGTGTGCTGCATGCCATCGCGCAACTCCCGGACTCGGTTGGTCGGGACATCGACGATGCGCGCCCACGTCGGGATCCGAGTGATCTCATAGGACTCGGTCACCTTGGTGCCGCGCTCGACTGTCTCGAAGCGATACCGCCACACGACGCTCTCCTTGCCACCTTCCTCGGTCGCAAACGCGAACTCGCGGCCCGGAACTGCTGTGAGCACGCGGCCGCCCCGCGACCACTTGATCAAGCCACGGGGGCCCGTGCGGTTGTGGCCGACGAACCGGGCGCCTTCGGCCGGCCCGGTCGAGCCGTCGACCCACTCCACCTGCTGGCATTCCGGGCTCCACTCCCCCATGCGGGGCATGTCGGCCACCATGCCGTAGAGGCGCTCCGCCGGGGACTCGATCACGACCGAGCAGCTGTCCTGGCGGAGCCACCACCTGGTGCTTCCCTTCGAATCCGCGCTCTCGGTCATGGCATCTCCCGCCTTGTCGATCAGGGTCATTTGTCGTACCTCCTCGCTGCCGGTGTCGTAAAGCTAATGCCGTTAGCTATTGCTGTCAAGACCTCTTTAAGCTATACTTCATAACCATGACAGCGACGTCGGACCAGGCGCTGCGGCCCGACCGCCGGGCCCGCCGCCGGCAGGAGACCATCCGCGAGATCCTCGACATCGCCCGTGGCGTCATGACGGAGGAGGGGGTGAACGGTCTCAGCCTCGCCGAGGTCGCACGTCGCCTGGGCGTCAAGCCGCCGTCGCTCTACAAGTACTTCCCCTCGCTCATGGCGATCTACGACGCGCTGTTCCTCGAGGGCCAGCGCGAGAACCTCGAAGTGATGCGCAGCAGCATGCAAGGCGCCGAACCCGGCCTCGACGCTCTCATCGCCGGGCTCGACGCGAGCGGGCAATGGGGGCTGGACAACCGCGCGCTCGCCGAGTTGCTCTTCTGGCGGCCAGTCCCGAGTTTCGCACCCTCGCCCGAGGCGTTCGCCGTCAGCATGGAGATGGTGGAGCTCCAACGCGGCGCGCTTGCCGATGCGGTGGCCAGGGGAGAGCTCGGCCCGGACGCCAACGACGAGAGTGCCATCTACCTCGTCTCGACTCTCATCGCCGGCGCACTCGGTCAGGCCATCGCCAACGAGCCGGAGCTGCCCTGGGGCGAAGGCCGGTTCAGTTCGTGGTTCCCCACGCTGATGCGCCTGTTGGCCGCCGCCTTCCCCCCCGCCGCCTTCCCCCCCGAGGCCTAGTCCCCCTCGACGAGCGTCCGCCGGTACACATTGGTCGCGCGGGCCTCGAAGCCCATGCGGACGTACAGGCGGTTGGCCGCCTCACGATCGGGACGCGACGTCAGATCGACCGTCCGCGCGCCGCGCGCTCCGGCGCGCTCGAGTGCCGCCTCGACGAGCAACGCCGCGACACCCTGCTCGCGGGCGGTCTCGTCGACCACCACGTCCTCGATCCAGGCGCGCACCGCCGTCGGGATCTCGAACGTGACCAACGTCAACATCCCCACGACGCGCCCGTCGTCGTGCGCCACGAACAGCGTCGCGCCGGGATCGGCCACGATCCGTGCCAGCGCCTCCCGCGACGGTGGCGCCGACGACGTCGACAGTTGGGGGATGAGACGGCTGACGGCCACCACGAGGTCCTCGTCGACGGACGTCACCGCCTCGACGGAGATCACGACGTCGTCGAGCCGCCCCGCCACATCGGTTGGCGCACGTTGTCGTAGAGGACGTCGCGCCGTTCGCCGTTGAGCGCAGCGAAGACGTGATCGCCCCAACGCTCCGATCCGACGAGCGGTTGCGGCATCGTGTCACGGGTGAACCACCCCACGTCGCGGGTCTCGAGCGGGTGCGGCGCGAGCTCCCCCCCGACGGCGCGGCAGTAGAAGAGGAGCGAATAGAGCGGGACGCGGGTGAAGCCGAGGCGCAGCCCGTCGAGGACGGCGATGAGGCGGACGGGCTCGGCGATGATGCCGGTCTCCTCCTCGACCTCCTTGACCACGACCTCGGCCGCCGAATACCCGACGTCGCACCACCCCGTCGGGTAGAGCCAGATGCCCGAGTCGGCTCGCTGGATCAGCAGCAGCTCGCCCTTCTCGTTGCCGACGGCGGCACCCACCGCGACCTTGGGGGTGACGTAGCCGGGGACTCCCTTCCCCACCGTGTCCATCCACTCCTGGACGAGCCCGTCCGCATCCTCGACGCCCGGCTCCCCGTCCGCCTCGGCCCTGATGTCGCCCGCGACCTTGAGGATCTCCTCGAAGCGTTCCCGCTCGTAGAGGCTCTCGGTGAACCCCAGTCCCGTCCGCGCGATGCCCGCGAGGGACTCGCTCCAGCGCAGCAACGTCTTGAGGGGGACGGCACGATCGTCGGTGGGGTCCACGGGCGGTGACGCTACCGCGGGCCGCCCGCTGCGCCAGAATGGGGCATGCCGGTCAACGAGGATTGCCGCCACTACGTGATGCGGACGACGCCTCGTGGCGAGCGCCTCGAGCGCTGCAAGGTCGACGCGAACGAACCCCTGCCGTTCGCCTGCCCCGAGGGCTGCGTGTTCTACGAGCCCCGCCAGGTGTCTTCGGCCGGCTGGCACGTGCCACGGACTCCCGAAGACGGCTGATCCGACGCCGACAGGCCGGGCCGGCCACGTCGGCCTCAGCCCTCGAGGACGTCCCCCAGCAGGTCCACGGTGATCCCCTCGCCCCGCGCCCAGTCGAGCGCGGCCTCGACCTGGGCCGCCTCACCTTCCACCTCGAACACGATCCAGCCCCGGTGCTCTTCGACGTCGGCACGCCGTATGTTCGGCTCCACGTCGAAGCGGCGGACCATCGTGGCGAGCACCGGGCGGCGCACGTCCGACTCGGGAAAGGTGAGCTTGACCCTGACCGAGACCTTGCTCACGGCGCCGACCCCTCCGCGTAGAGCACCCGGTTGAGGCTGCCGGAGCGGAAGCCCTCGAGGTCGAGCGCCACGAAGGTGAAGCCGGCCCGGCGCACCGCGTCGACGACCTCGTTCCGTCGCG
>Ga0210401_10007853_pt1 | contig 10645 bp, 17 predicted proteins | sample IncBWH32MmetaG_FD_150866 | JGI IMG/M metagenome (GOLD analysis project Ga0210401, IMG submission 150866) | Forest soil microbial communities from Barre Woods Harvard Forest LTER site, Petersham, Massachusetts, United States - Inc-BW-H-32-M | ecosystem: Environmental > Terrestrial > Soil >... | reverse complement strand
CCCCCTGGCTCGACCGCATACCAGGCCGTCATATCCGCGCCGGTGAAATCATCCATCTCCGTTTCCTGGTGAGTAGACCAATTCGAGGGAACTAGGACCTGGAGGCGGGAGACCAGATCGCGGAATCTTTTCTCCGCGGCAGAGCCGGAAGTTTCTCGCCAATAGCACACGAATTGCGTTCCGATCTGGTTGGGACGGGGCTGAGCAGCTTCGTTGACAATGCAATCCTTGGCCCCTCCGAGCTTTACGGTTGCGCCTGCCGTCCCGCCATCCGATTTGACAGTGCGAATGTCTTCAAAAGCATTCACGCGGGCCTCAAGCGCCTTCTTGAGGCTCTGGCAGAAATCATCGCACCCCTCGACTCTTGGTGGAACAGTCTTCGAAGCAGGGGCCGGAGCGTGCTTCAACAGATAAGGCGATGATAGCGAGTTCATCCACAGATATACCTTCGCCGTTCCGTCGCCTTGCTTCTGCACCTGTAGGTGGAGCGGACATTGGCCGACATACGGTCCTTCAGTGGGCGTAATCTCACAATCTAGTGGGCCTGCATCCACATAGTGGTCTTCGCCTGGGGAGTTGGTCTGGAAGTGCCACGCGGGGTTCAAGCTCTGTAGGGCCTGCAGTGTTCTGGCAAACCATTTTTGGGAGTCTGGAAATTGAACTTGAGCGTAGCAGATATACATTGGCACATTGTTCGCCCAAGTCGACGGTTGACATGGGACCTTCGTTCCCTCGATCGAGACGTCAGGACCCACCTCCTTGTTCAACCGATATCCTCTAAAATCAGTGACAGCCGCATCAAGTATGGTCTGCAGATTTTTACAGAGTGGATCACTGCACTGCGCCAGGCAAGGGATCGGGAGAAGACCAAAGCATAAGACAGAAATAACTTGGACTATTTTTCTGTTCATGGCACGCCCTGTTGAAAAGTCAGAAAGAACCAAGCGATATTTTGGGACAGAGGAGGAATTGCCACAACGGTGGAAGTGTGCTCTCCTCCCGTCAATGCGGTCAATCCGCTTTCTTCCCTTTCCCCCCGCGAAGCGTTCAGGGCCCTTCTCCAATTGATATGTTAATTAGGACTTAGGGCATTTATCGCCAAGAACAGTAGAGGCGCTGGTCGACACGTCTTGGGGATTGGTTTCCAGGCGTTGTTTCAGATTCTGCCAACTCCTATAGCCGTATTCCCGTGCGACTATGTATTGGGCATCGGCAAGCCTCGCGTAGAACCTTCCGGCTTCGCAGTCCAGCAAAGCATGGCGTCTGAGTGCGTTCGCGTCCCATCGTCGCAACTCGTGTAGCAGCTTTCTGGCTTCCTTCTTAATATCTTCAAAATTTCGCTGGGAGGGTAAGCTGCGACACATCCTGGCACCCCCTTAGTCGCCCCCGCCCCACCGTGGAACTGAGGGAGGGATCAACTGATTGATTGGGAGGCCAATGATGAAATTCTGTGCGAGCGGATGCTACTGGTCACAAGGTCAGTTTCGGAGCAGGTGAATCAACATGCTCTCTTTCTCTCGCATCGTTCGTGTTCCCATGAAACACTTTTCATGGATAACGCGACTCCTATTCTGATTATTGGCTCTATGACACCAGCTGATTCATCGGCTTCACGCCGTCGGATAGGGATAGCCCTTTTTCAGTGCCTCATCGAGCTGTTTGTCATAGCCATACACATCATCGAAAAAGAACACGTTATTTTTCTCGTCAACCACTACCGTGGAGTACAGGATCAGTACCGGAATTGGCTTTTCTAAGATCACCGTCACGTTGTCATTGGTACCGTTCATTGCCGTCTCGACGCGCTCCAAATTCCATCCCGGATTGTGCCGGAGCGCCCAGGCTGCCAAATCAGCTGGTTTCTGCACGCGGATGCAACCGTGGCTCAGATCTCGTTCCTCCTCCGAAAAAAGTTGGGGAGCTTCGGTCCCGTGCAAATACACATTGTCCTCGTTCGGGAAAATCAGTTTGACAAGGCCTAGGGAGTTTGTGGGTCCCGGTTTCTGGCGCACGTGCAATCTTCCAGACTTCAACTTCGCCAGCACATCGTCACTGATCACGCCATCCGTAACCACTTTGCCGTCTGAACTCACCACCTCAAAATTTTTCTTTGCGATGTAATTCCGATCCTTTTCGACGTGCGGCACGATCTCTGCCCGCTGGATTGTCGGTGTCACTTCCCAGTATGGCCGGAACACCACATATTTGATTTCTTTCTCGAATACTGGCGACTTGTGCCCGTATGCTTTGCCAACGATCACTGTCTTGAACAGTGCCACGTTGTAGGTGTCGTCTAGAGCCCGCAGACGAAATTCCGGCAGGTTCACGAACACTGGGGGCTGAGAGAAGGAATGTTCCAGCCACCGCCAACGCTCTAACGCCAGTTCGACTTGACGGACCCGTTTTTCCAGTGGCACGTTCATTTCATTGATCAGTTCGGCCTTTAGGTGTCCATCGGCAATTTCGCCATGACGCACCTGGTAGCTCTTCACGGCCTCCACGATGGCTCCCTCGTAAGCAATTGAAGTCGGATCAATCTGCACGTCGGCGGGGAGGTCGCCCACTAATCGCAATAATTGAGTTAGCCTCGGCAGGTCCTGATAAGTCCCGCCCGCCAAGATCGGCTTTGCAGTCACCGCCAAGGTCTTGCCCGTATCTACTTTGGCAAATTCGCGGTAACGGTTTAGTGCGTCGAGTGTCCGCAGATAGCCCGGAAATGTTGGCTCGACCGTCTTCACTACCTCCGCTGGGTCGCTTGCGTTGATCACCTTGTCGTAAAGGAATTCTCCCAGCTCATACTTGCGCTTTTCCACATTCAATTGGCGACCTAAGGTCTTCGGATTGACCCTGCCAACGTGTAGTGCACGAATGAAGCGCATCGTCGAAACGGTCATAGCTACATCGAAATTCGCTAGATCGCTATCGCTCGGTGACGACTGTAGTTTTTGCACCCGTGCGGCCCACCGCGACGCATCGTAATCCTCTGGCACCAGGCCTTTGTGGTCCGACGCAGTGAACAAGCCGATCATGACTAGCGCCTCTGGTGTTGGCTTACGGTCCCTCACCCACCCTAGCGTTGAATTGGTGCGAGCGTAGAAATCCTTTACTTCCGCCTGATATGGCTTGAAGTCCGGCCACCGTAGTTCTGGATCTTGCGCTGAGTCAATGATCCGCTGTAGCACCCCGTGTCCAGTAGCATCGAGAGCCTGCCCAGCAGGTGTTTGGGAGTGCAATTCAACAGGCGCTCCGGCTAAGAAAATGATCGCTAACACCGTCCCGAGCAGGGCTGAAATCTGTTCACTTTTTCTCATCGAACCCCCCGATTGCTCCTTGGCTTCCGATTGCAGTTTGTTCGGTGGTTCTACTCCGCTTGAAAGCGGAGCAGATCCCATCACATTTGACGTTTCTCGGGCATCAGAACTCCACAATTCCGGTTATTCCCCGGGCCCACTAATTCAACTATTGCGGCAGCCTTGGGCGCTCGCCACGTCTCGTCATTTGGCCATTCATCTTCCTCGCCGCCCTCAGAACGTGATCGCCCAGTTAATCTATAACGATTAGCCCTGAACCGTGTACGAGTTTGAGAATTCATGGAGGAACTGGAAGCCCACGACAGCCTTTCTGACCGGCAAAATGATATTTGCCGCCACGCCAATGGCGTTGACCCTGCAGTGGCCGGGATGCTGGGGATCTATTCCGGGGCCGCCGTTGTTGCTCGTTTGCCTGTCAGCTCGTTTGAGACGCCATCCCAGGGTTGCGGGCTGATCGAAAGAATCTGCAAAGCCGCCACCACTGCCGATGGGCTCCAGACCAGCCAGTGTACGGCACATGCGCAAAATATGCATACCCTTTTGCGATGTCTACCGTTCGACCTTGTCTCGTTCGTAGAAGTCCTGGAACAAGTAACGGTGAATTCCCGGCAGGTGGGTTATATCGAATACCCCAGAGAGCGGCTGCTCTATCAGCTCTAAGGATCGTTGCGCTACACGGTCCGCTTCGAAGCGGTCCAATACTTCCTGCCTGCGAATCCCGGGAATGTCTCTGAGAACCGTCGTACCCGGATAAACGTACGGGTCGGGACTCATCGACGAAACTACACGCCTGGCGGAAGGGATCTAATCAGTGCCCCGGCTCGTTCGACGGAGATTTCACCCTCAATATATCTCTTCCAAATTTCAAGCGCTTTCGGACTTGGTTTCAGTCCTTCGAGGCGCACGTTAACCACCGCGGTTTGAACGAACCGCTCGCGCCGAGCTCGGGCCTCTTTCTCCTGTCCGGCAATCGGCTGGGAACGGAGCAAACTCATCGCCCTACCTCCCGGCCGGAAAAGTGAACACCTTATGGCTCTATTTATAACAGATGGTTTGTGCGGTCGTAGCTACCTAGTAGCGGGTGGGGCGCTAGCGTCGATGGCGGCACCCAAATCGTTCAGGACCTTGGAGAGACTTGTGCCATGGGCCATCATCTCTAGCGTTCGCTTCTCCGCAGCTAATGGGGATTCCCCCTGCAATGATGATGTGGCTTTCCATCCTTCTTTGCATTCAGATCCAGTCGACCGCACTACGCCCTCGGCGTCACTGCCGACCCGGATCAATACTTCACCATCTCCCGGCTCCGGCACCGGAACGTCACTCAAGCTCATGACATCTGGCTCACCGTGACGGTCAAAAACCATTGCGCGCATTTGTAATAGGCTTCTGTTCCAGATCCGTTCCCTGCAAACTTGTAACTTTCTGACGCTCGCCTTGTTCGGCGGCACGCCTTACAGCGTCGATCAGGCGGGCGTTGTGAAGTGCGTGGTCAAAGTCGGGTGTGCTATAGGTGCCCACATGCAAATCGCGGACAAGATGAGCGTAGACCTCTCCTACGTTGATGGCCGCTCCCATGAAGCCGCCGGAGATCGCGGGCTCCTCGGGAGTCGCGAATGGGATGTTCGACGTCAGCTTGAGATCCCCAGACTGGAAGCCATAGGGGTGATCACTGGTGAGGCTGAGCCATGCCTCCGATCCTCTGATTTCAAAGCTGGAGCGAGTATCCTGCGGCGCTACACCACCGTGAATGTCGGCCGTGAATGCGGCACCAGACAGTGTCTTTCCGAGAACGGCAACATGATCGGCAGTTTCACGCAAACTCTCCTCGCCTGTGTCCGTCAGTCTGACGACGGGCCAGAGAATCTCGGTCCGGGCGTCAACCTCGATGATCGGTCCCAGGACCGCTTCCAACATGTCGAGTGTATGACCCGCATTGATGGTTAGCAGGTTGGCGCCAGAAGATTTCTTATTGAAATAGTCATAGCTGGAAGGCAGCTCCGGCCCGAAACCGACGTTGGTGGAGACGATTCTCGCGTTTAATGGCCGTCCGATCTTTCCGGACGAAATCAACTGAGCCGCACGACGCACCGCTGGATTCAAACGCCCCTGCAATCCGATTGCGGTATGAAGAAGACCTACCGCGCCGGCCATCTCTTCAGCCTCTACAGTGCGTCCGAGAGGCGCCTCGCAGTAGACTGCTTTGCCGGCATGCAGCGCCGCCAGAACGAGTTCGCGGTGTTCGGGCACCTTGACGGAGACGGTTATGACATCAATCCGGTCATCGCTGATCATTGCGAACGGATCGGAAAACCAGCGCTCAGCACCGAAGGCTTCAGCCGCTTCACGTGCACTCTGCTCGTTGCGCGTTGCCACCGCCGCGAGTTTCAGGCTGGGAAGGCCGTTAATCGCGGGAATGTGGGACACCTTCGCCCAGCTTGATTTCGCGTTTGCACCAACGATTCCTACACTAATTTGTTTGTCGCTCATACTTTAACCTCCCATGTTCAAAGGGATTGAATTCATTGATGCTCTTCCTGGGCGGAAGTCTGGCAGCCGCCAGAATCAGCAACACATGAAGCCCGCAAAGCAGGGCAAAGCTGATCGTAAAGGCGGTGGATACGCGCGCATATAAAGGAGCAGCCGCCAGTCGCCATGCCAGAAAAGTCGCGCAAATCGTAGTCAGTGTGGGGCCGCCAAGACGCTGTACGATGTTCAGAGAAGTTGTCGCCATCGGCAGCTCACCTTTCCGCACTGACGCATAGGCGGCGGAAATCGACGGAATGCCGGCCGCACTCATTCCTACGCCCCGTATAAATTGTGAAATTGCGAGAATACAAGAGTCGAAGTGCTGGGAACTCAAATAGAGCAGAGGTAGTGTGCCGAGAAACGCGATGAGTGCGCCTCCGGCGGAAGTTCCTCTGATCCCAAAGTGCTGCGTCAGCTTCCCCAGCCATCGATAGGTGCACATCATTCCCAGACCTAGAGGCGCCATAAGCCAGCCGATAGTGCTCGGTGGCTGTCCAACCGCGCGAACGAGGTACACAGGTATCAGCATCTGTCCGGCGACTAACAAGCCATTCGTTGTGAACTGTGTCACGGCCGATGCGGAAAACACTCTGGTTTTGAAGAGCTGAAGATCGATGAGCGCTTGCTCCCGTTTTCTCGAGGCCTTACGAAGAAAAGCTGCGAGCAAAAGAACGGAGATCAGCAGCGCGACAATACCAGCATGCTCCCGCAGATGATCTGATCCATATAAAAACAGTACTAAGCTGGGTGAAAGGAGGAGAAAGCCCGTTAGGTCCAGTTCTCTTACGGCCGCTGGCACGTCTTCGTCGTTGGGAAGGAATAGGACCGTGAGTATAACTGCGAGCATTCCGATCGGCAGGTTAATGAGAAAGAGCCAGCGCCAGGACGCATGCTGTAAAATCGCTCCCGCGATCACCGGGCCGACAATCGGTCCCGGCAGAACAGGCACAGCCACGTAGCCTACAACACGCATGAAATGTTTGCCCGCGGTACGCGCAATCATGAATTGTGCCATGGGCGCCATGAGTCCCCCGCTCATGCCCTGCAGAATACGGAAGACGATCAGGGAGTTCGCGGACCAGCTGAGGGCGCACAACAGAGACGAGAACGTGAACCCGGAAAAGCAGATGAGGTAAAGCTGCTTGGTTCCGATGCGTTCGACCAGCCAACCATTCAGCGGCAACATAAGAGCTAGTGCAAGAAGATATCCGCTCGTGACCCATTGGATCACGGACAAACTACTGTGCAGGTCAATCGCAAGATTCGAAAGCGAAACATTGACAACGGTCGCGTCTAGCTGCGCAACGAACGAGCCCAGTACCGCGATCAATACGACCCTAGACAACTGCGGACGGAGCCGCACAGATTCTTGGGTTTGCTCAGGCACGCGCTTCAGCTCCTCTTGTCCCGAGGAGACGTAGCACGTCGTCAGTGCTCGCGCGCTCGCCCGTCTTTTCAATGCTGTTGGTAAACACGTTTTCGCCGGAGTGCGACGTCCCGCGGTGTCGGAACGCATCGGCAAGCTTGGCCGTTCGGTTGATAGCCCTCGGGTTGACGACCTTCGGCAGGGGAAGGACAAACTCGAACGGAAGTGCACGCTTGTCCTTCTGCTGGTCAAAGACGATTAGGACTGCCATCTTATCGACTTCGGAAATCGGCATAGAACATTTCAGCCTCCAATCGCAATCATGTGCAACTCCCTGCCCATTGTCCGTTCAAACATGCACACGCACTCTAGTGGACTTCGTTGGCGCCCTCTTTCCTCGCCGGCTCATAGATTTCCGAGCCACTGAGCCAGCAGATCGCTTTCTACGGAGTCGCATTCGCGAATGGCGGACCTCCTCAGATTGACAGCATGTTCGCGTGTCAGTCGGTTTGACATTTTTAACTGTTCTGACTTTTTCGACTTCCCAAGCAGTGTTCCACGCAAAATCAACGACTTACGCACTCGCGGATTTGGCCTGTGTCTTGCCCTTAGTTCGAGCGAGGGCAAAAAGGCAATGTTGAATGCCTTGGGCCGTTCGTGAGGTGAAGCACCATGGTAGGTCAATTTCGAAACAGGAGTGGCAAACCACGCGTCGCTTCCTTCCGTGATTCCGCTGCCGACGAAGAACTCGTCGCTGCCACAAAGCGTGGCGATGAACTGGCGTTTGAAACGCTCGTCAAGCGCCACGAGTACAAGATTTTTGTGCTTGCGCTCCGCTACACACGTGTTCGGGAAGACGCCGAAGACGTTGTCCAGCAAACTTTCCAGAAAGCATTCGTCCCCTTGCAACGGTTCGAAGGGAAATCGGCTCTCTCCACCTGGTTGACCCGTGTCGCCATCAACAATGCGCTGATTTTGCTGCGGAAACGCCGCACGAGGCGCGAGGTACCGATAGATGATTCGAGCAGCTCGGGAGAAAACACACCGGCTCTGGAACTGGCTGACGCACGTCCAGACCCTGAAGTCAGCTGTTTCCAGACAGAGGGAGCACGAATTCTGTCCTCGGCGATTGTTGCCTAAGACGCCGCGCGTCTCGCAGATTGCGTGACCTGCGCCTCGAACTAAGACCGGTGAGAAAAGGAGGCTCTGGTTGTGACGTATCTATGGCTCGGTGCAGTGACGATTCTGCTTTTCTCTGCTTCACCGGTCCAGATGGTGTTGTACGAGCGAAGCGTCGTCATTGAACGGTCTTCGGAGGGCGGGATTGAGGTCCGCTTCGTATATTAGCGATCGATCTGACTTTGGATTCGCAGCTCTCATTCCGGTGCGACAAGGCACTCAGCTTAGCCCTCCGCCAGTATCGTGCGGTCGGTTCTAAGCGGCGAGATCGCTTAGCGGGTTACGAGTCCCGAAGAGGGCAGTCGCGACTCGTCGGCCAGAAGGCCAGTTGAAAGCAAGGAAATCGTCTGAAAGGAGAAGAGACTATGAAATCCCAAAATGTGGCCACGAATGCGCAGAACCTGTCGAGAGGCGTTCATCAGTCGGACATTCCGGAAGAAAAAGGCCAGAACGTGCCAACTCTGGACGAAATCCGTCGGCGAGCTCTTGAGATTCACAACGAACGTGGCGGTCACGATTTCGACCTGGACAACTACCTGGACGCGTGGCTGCAGGCGGAACGCGAGCTCCGGGAAAAGGACAACGAGCAACGATGAGGGCGCGAAACAGCCATGAGATGGACGTCCGAAACGAATGCAGGTGCGAGGAGAAAATCACATGTTCTCGACTCTTAGTTTAATTGGTAAGCGGCAACAGTGGTATCGCGTGCTGCGCTATCGCAAGGAATTTGGACGTTGGTGTTCGGTGCGATATGGGCTGTGGTTGGCCCGTGGCTGAAGGCGAGGACTGATCATGGCTCGAATAGAAGCCCTGAACGGACGCTCGGATTTGCGAGCGCATTTAGCTACGACAAACGGTAGAGGAAGCTTGCTGGAAGTCGACGCTTGGATGCCGAGTGAAGTTAGGGCCATCTCCCCCTTGGTCGATCGCTTGATGCGGCTCATCGAAGGGTCCCACTGCATCACCGGCGAGGAACACGCCGTCGAGCTCGCGCTCCTGGAAGCTTTGAGCAATGCAGTCGTGTATGGCAACCGGCTGGACGCTCGCAAATTAGTTCACGTCCACTGCCGCTGCAAGGTCGGGAACGGAATTTCGCTGATCATCTCAGACCAGGGTCAGGGGTTTGACGTGCGCACCGTTCCCGATTCCCTCTCTGCCGAAAACCTCGCAGCGGAGCACGGACGTGGCATCCAGCTCATGAAGTGGGCGATGGACGAGGTCTCGTTCCAACAGCGAGGCACTGAGGTTCACATGTGCAAGAGGTTAGCTCGCAATCCAAGAGCGGGACTGCGAAGCGATTCATCTGGTTCTCAGCAGGCATTTATGGACGAGCAAGAACGAATCGGCACGTGGTGCAGCTGGGGTGTCATTCTGCTTTCCTGGATTGGGTTTTTTCTTGTGCTAGCGCTCATGTTCAGAGCTAACGGCTGCAATCGCGGCAGTGAAGCGGGAACTCAGAGCATGGACATCGTCGCTGAATCGTTAGGCTTCGAGGCAAGAGCTGAGAACGGCCCTTTGCAGCGGTTGCAACAAGGCAGTCCCAGCTCTCAGCCGGTATCGTGGTTCGGTTCTAAACAACGAGACCGCTCAGTGGCTACGGGTCTCGACTTCCCCCATCGGGTCCGTGGCCCAAAGCGCGGCCTCTCGTGGTCAATCGAAAACACTTAAAAGGAGACAGGACTGTGAAATCGCAAGATCCAAGCACGGATGCTCAGAACGCGGCAAGAAGCATCCTTCCGTCAAACGTCTCGGAGGAAAGTGGCAAGAACGAGCCATCCCCGGTAGAAATCCGTCAGCGAGCGTTCGAGATTCACATCGAACGTGGCGGAATTCACGGCTGTGACCTGGACGACTGGCTGCAGGCGCAACGCGAGCTCCAAGAAAAGTACAACCATAGCAACGGCGAGGGTCCGAAAAGCAAATGAGCTTGCGATCCTGTTCAGCCTCGTCATTGGTCATCAGACCGGCAAGGGCTAGAAACAAGCCATCGCCGCGGTGGCCCACTCCTCCTACGCACACGCTCCGAGGGAAATCTCATGTTGAAGATCAATTTCAGTGAAACACCAGCGAAAGAGAGATGGGTTCTTCATGGCCGGCTTACGGACCCCTGGGTACGTGTGTTCAGAGCGTGCTGGAGGAAGAGCCACCGCAGCGATGTGGAACGCGCTTGCGTCGTGGACCTGAACGAAGTCACGTTCATCGACAAGTGCGGTGAACGACTCTTGCGCATGCTGGCCAGACGCGGGGCACAATTCACGGCCAG
>Ga0210401_10007848_pt1 | contig 10650 bp, 14 predicted proteins | sample IncBWH32MmetaG_FD_150866 | JGI IMG/M metagenome (GOLD analysis project Ga0210401, IMG submission 150866) | Forest soil microbial communities from Barre Woods Harvard Forest LTER site, Petersham, Massachusetts, United States - Inc-BW-H-32-M | ecosystem: Environmental > Terrestrial > Soil >... | reverse complement strand
CGTGTCGTTGAGCTTCTTGAACAAGTCGATGTCGCACAGCACCAGCGACAGGCCGCGCCCGTAACGCGCGGCGCGCTCCATCTCGCGCGGAAAATGCTTACTGAAGAAGCGTCGGCTGGCGACACGCGTCAGATCGTCCGTGGCCGAGAGCTTGCGGTTCTCGGCGAGCGTGATGCGCAGCACCGTCTCAAGTTCGGCGATTCGTCGCGCCGTCGCCAGGCGCGCGTCGAGCTCGCGCGGCGCGGCGCGCTGGCCGACACACTCATCGGCACCGGCCACGAGTCCTGCCTCGCGCTCGCCGCTCTCATCGAGCTCGGAGATGTAGAGGATGAACGGCGCGCGCTCGAGGCTGGGTGCGCGCAGCCGTCGCACCATGTCGAGCGAGTCGGTCACGATCACGGGACGAAACTCGGCGATGAAAAGCCGCAACCCCTCGCTTTCCTCGCCAATCGATTGAAAGTCCAGAACGTCGGCCGTGATGCGCCGCTCGAGCTGCTGCCGCAGGACCGGCTCGACGATGACGAGCAGCGCTTTCGGCGGCGGCACCACGCGCAGCATGACCGCGATGCTTGCGGTCGTCTCTTCGGTATTGGAGGGCGGTCGCTCGGCGCGGCGCTCGAGGATGCGTTGAATGACCGTGGTTTGTCCGCCCGTTGGCACCGACTCCTCCCGAGATGCGCCTTCTGGATGCGCAGATTACCTAGGCCAGCCGCAAATTGCGCGCGCCGCAGACCGCGGGCACGCAGGATGGTCGACTTGTAACTGAATGCGGTGCCGCCGGCGGGCGCCTGACTAGTATCATTGCGACCCTATGGAAGCGCCTGCCATCACGCGCCGCCGGCGACCGTTTCTCGCGCCCTTATGGCTAACCCTGCTCGCGGGCCTGGTGATCGTGGCGCTGGGTTTGAGCTTCTACCGCGATGCCGGCACGACCGTGGTGCTGTTGGTACGCACGGCCGAAAAGGACCCTGGCACGATCGCCGACCCGCCGATATCCCCCGAGGGGGAGGAGCGCGCGCAGCACCTCGCGCGCATGTTTGGGGGTGCCGGTGACGGGGTGGGGCTGGATGCGATTTACGTCAGCGAGGATCGCCGGGCGCAGCAGACGGCAGCGCCGCTCGCAGAGCGGCTGCATCTTACGCCCGTGATCTTTGGCGGCGCGGCGGCGCCGGCGGTCGCCACCCGGCTGCTGCGCGAGCACGCCGGAGGCAGCATCCTCGTGATCGCCAGCGGTGTGGCTTTTCCGCAGATGCTGCATGCGCTCAGCGGCGCGGAGTTGCCGCTCGGGGCCGCCGACGAGGGGGAAGCCATGTATATCGTGAGCGTTCCGAGTGTCGGCCGCACGCGCGTGGTGCGCGTGCGGTTCTAGCCGTCAGCGTTCAGCCAGCACCTTCGCGACGCGAACCGCCGGCGCTCAAGGCGGCTGCCCGGCGAACGAACTCACTGTGCTGCCCGATGCGGAAATCGGCGAGCACCGCGGCGCGGATGTAGCGTGCCTGGTCGATGAGGTAGGTGGCGCGCCGCACGCCGAAGCCGAGTGGTCCGAGCACGTCGTACATGCGCACTACGAACTTATCCACATCCGCGAGGAGCCTGAAGGGCAGGTGGTATTTCTCGCGGAAGCGGCGGTGGCTCTCGGGCGTCTGCGGACTCACGCCGGCCACATCGAGACCCGACTGCAGCAACTCCGCGTGCAGGTCGCGGATGGAGCACGCCTCACGGGTGCACCCGGGGGTGAAATCCGCAGGATAGAAATATAGGATCAAGGGTCCATGACGCAGCAGCGTGCTGAGCGATACGCTCTGGTCGTCCTGGTCAGGCAGCGTAAATTCCGGCGCACGGCCCCCAATGGGCAGCATGAAGTGGTCTCCGATCGTTCGCGACGCTTGAGTATCCCCTCCGCTGGGGATGATAGCCGCATCTGTTAGGGGCGGCTAAAACTTCATTGGACCCCCCGGACTGCGATGCTAGAATCGCGCGCCTTGAAATGGGGCGGTAGCTCAGCTGGGAGAGCGTCGCGTTCGCAATGCGAAGGTCGAGGGTTCGATCCCCTTCCGCTCCAATCCATACGCGTCCATCGCCGTGCACGGGCTTCCAGGCCCGTCTAAGGCTGCCTAGTTTTTCCAACCAGTTCAAGGTCCATCCGTTTATGCCGGCGTCCATGGCGGTCTAGCGAGGCAACCTCGCAGGTGGGGTACCCATTGGGGTATCTCGAAGTTAGAAGAAGCGGTACCCCAATTGCTCTGAGTCTGGCGATCTATGAGGTCAGGCTAGACCAAAGGCAGAGCCATAGGAGCTGTACGGGCTTCATCCTCTGGCCAGCAGCAACCGCAATGTGTTTCCGGCGATTGGATCGCAGATCCGCTACGCGGTGGGTCTTGTCGCTAAGCGGCTGGGGTCTATGCAAGAGAGAAGCAGACACCCGCGACACATGGCCCTCACGAGCACACAAGAGCACGACTAGATACTCGATCTGTTCCGGCAATCTCTCGCCGGAGAAGTCGACCGCTTCAAACGACAGACCGGGCGCGAAATAAAGGAACTCGCCCATTTTTCATTCGGATCGCTGGGTCTCTCGCCTAGGCCCCCGTTGATCTTTGTCCAAGCAACTCTTCAAGTGCGTAAAGCGCCTTCTGCGGGAAGCGCTCCGGTGGATAGTACTTGGTGATGATTCCGAATGCCTGATCGTAGGATCGAATATCCAAAAGGCGCAGGAGGAAGCGCACATCCTCCTCATCGTGGAATTCAGCCCCTATCCTCATCGCTAGACACTTCATCGCGAGCATGTAGTGCGGTTCCGCCACCATCACTCCGAGATGGTCGAGCTCGAGGAACGGGGCGAAGTCGGCCTTCTCGCTCAGAAAGCCCTTTACAGCGTCATTGAGCCATTCGGCTGGGAGGTTTGCTATCGCAGCTGCACGCTCCGCCGCGTTCCGCACTTGCGCAGCCGGTTGAAAGAGGGCGTCCACATCGGCAGTCGACTGCCTGGCGTTGAATGCAAGGCACATCACCGCACCGCCGACCAGGTAGAGCTCGCCGCGGGTATCAGACTGGCGTAGCTGCTCGTTCAGGAGCTCAAAGAGCCGCCGAAGGTTTTCTTGCGTGAGCGCGGGCATGTCACACCCGGTCGCCGAGGCTCGAGTCGATGAAGATATTTCGACGTCGGAACGCAGCGGGGGAGTGCGTGAGGAGGTGCAGTCGAAGCGATCCCAAAGTGGTACCGAACGCAGGCTCATCGAGCGGCGGGACTCTACGGGTCCATGCGGGCACCGGCATCCCATGCTTCGCGCACGCAGTCTCGACCATCGCCGAGACATAGTTAGCGAGAAACGGTGAGAGCTCGACCTCTGGTGCAGCCGCTACAGCGTCGCGCAGCTCGGCCGCAGTGAACTTCGAAAGAAGCGAATTGATGTCCGCGAGCGCGAAAGAGACTGCGCCAGGCCCGCTTAGCGCTCGGACTGCCTCCTTGAACTCGCGTGCCGGGATCGAGAGCACGCGGCTCAGAACGTAAGTGGACATGTCTAGACCTGCGCGCGCGGCGGCACTGCGAATGGCGGACTTTTCCGCCTCCGATACCCGAATCTGAAGCTGCGATTGTTTTGAGTTTCTAGCCACTGACGAAGGATGCCAGCTCGCCTGCCTATTGTCAATACATTCGTATTGACGTATAGCTACGCCGCGTGCGGGACCGGTGCGCGATCTGCGCGAGTGGTCGTCGATGCCTTTCAAGCCGCGTTTCTGACCAGCAGCCGTTTCGGGCAGAAGGTCGCAAAGATACCCGTCCTGCCGACTCAATCAGGCTGGTTCGTTCCACGAGAACCGAGCCGAATCAGCTGATCCGCTGGTGGACAGTTCGATTCCGTCACTCCCCATCTACAACCTGGCGCTACGCGCACCCTTTGGGGGCCAGGAGTTTGAGACCCTAGTGTGAAACCCACTGTTGACTGGGTGAACCATTGCAGGTGTTGATGATGAGTGGGGCGCGCTCAGTGGGGCTACCCCCGCTGATGTCAAGACACTTCCCACCGATTCCGACGATCGTGCCGTTGCTCCCTGCCCAGTTCTGACTTGGGGAACCGCTGCACGGCGTATAAATGACGGCCGCGCCGTCCTCGGGGACGCTGCCCTGAACATCGAGGCAGAATCCGCCAACGCCGGTGATCTGTCCGTGCCCGTTGAAAGACCACTGCTGGTTCTGCCACGGATCGCAGCCGCGCACGATGACTGGAGCGCCTGGTTCCGGGGAACCGTGATTTACCACGTTCATGCACATGTTGGTATTGCCGCTGGTGATCTGGGCGCTCGTTGCACAACCAACAGAAGCGATAGATAGGATTGCCGCGAGCAGTCTCAGTAAGCAGAACGACTTGGTCATGGGGCTTCCGCTCTCACTGTAGTTGTCGGGGCAACTCTGTCCCGGGCTCGCATCGTTATTCCCACACCGCGGTGACGATCCGGCTGTCTTTATCGAGTATGACGGTCAGACGGTTGGGGTTCGACACCGTGCCCGGCATGCCTTCAGTGGGACGCACAATGCGCGTTTCGGGCGGCAATTGTTCCTCCCGGACCACGTCACTGCGGCCTGCCGGAGTCCCGCTGCCCTTGGGGACGAGCGTCTTCCCTACGCACTTGCCACAATCGTCCGAAACTGACTTTCCTTCCGCGTAGCCGGGCAGGCTCGCGACAGTGACCGCGTTACTCGCGCTGTGCACATTGACCCCCTTGAACGGGTGGTCGGTTTCCAAAGGGAAAATGGCTTCGACCGGCTCATAGCCCGTGGCGTCCGCTGCGACTTCGGGAGGGCGGGCGACCAGGATCAGTTGCAACATGCCGTCGGCGGGTACACCGCGAGTCAGCGGTATGAGCTCCGCCTCTTCCCAGCCACTGCTGCTCGCAAGGCCGCGCGCGCGGATGATGTCCAGGTATGGGGCATGAGCGCTGCGCATGATCTCGACGCTGGTGATGCGCAGCACCGCGTGCGCCTGGCTGTCATTGGCGCCTCCGTTCACAGGCTGGACCTCCATCGGAGGTATTCCGGTGCGTTCTGTCACGCCTGGTCCGGGGCCTCCCGTCTGAGCTCCTGCGACGGCGCATGAGCATACGAGCGCCATTCCCAGCGCGCAGGCGGCCGCGGCTTTGATTCTCTTCACTGGTACGCTCCCTTACTAAAGTGTGAGTCTTTGAGAAGTTAAACGGCCATTTCGGGACGCAGGGCGTCCTTGGGTGCGGACAAAGAATGCTGAAGCAGCTGTGGCACGTACTGCTCATCCGCCCCGCGCTGCAACTGCTCGAAGGCCTCGAGGATGAGATCGGTCGGAACCATCTGAGTGAGGGCGCAGAAGCCTGTGCGCCCGCTGTCGAATGAGCCGTTCTCGCTGAGTTTGTTGATCGGCGCGCCTCCGCCGCAGACTGAGAAGTACTCGCACGACTCCCGGCAGCGCGCAACGCCCGCGCGGATGTCACGGCTCATGGCCTGCATCGCCACGCTCGAGCGCATTTCCTCCAAAGTGTGCGTGTGAACATTGCCGATAATGAAGTCGTTGTAGGCGCGGTGCTTGAGTCCGAGGAGCTCAGGGGAGAAGCTCGACACGTTGCCGTAGCAGTCCACGTTCAGCATCGCAAAGGGCTCGACCTGCACGTTCTTCAGCTCATCGTTCTCGGGGCGGAACACCCGGGGAATCACGCCATCGATCTCGCGTATGAAACGGATGCGGTCATCGCGCCGCGCCTCGCGCCAGAAGTGACCGAGAAAGCGGTGGAACCGTTCCCGAGGCGCCGCGCTCGCAAACAATCCAGAGACGTGATCGCCCTCGGACTCTTCGACATTGAAGCAGATGTCCGCGATGCCTTGGGCTCGATAAAACTCGAGCATCTCGTCCGGCGCGTCCAGGCTTTGATCGGTTAGCACCGAAATCACGTGGAATGGAACCTGCTCGCTTCGTAGCAGGCGAATCCCCTGCATGACCTTGTCGAAGGTGCTGCGCCCCTTGCGGCTCACGCGGTGCGCATCGTTGAAGCGTCGCGGCCCATCGATGCTCACTCCAACTCCTACTTGCCATCTTCTGAACAGTTCGCACCACACCTTAGACAGCAGCATCCCGTTGGTCTGGAAGGAATGCCGCACCCGCACGTCCGGGGGGCGCAGTGACTCGATGAGGCCAAAGGCCTCCTCGTAGTAGGACACCGGCATCACCAGCGGCTCACCGGCGTGCCAGATGACCGTTAGCTGCGGATCAGCCCAACCCGAGGCGAACACCTTGTCGAAGAGCGCTCGCAGGGTGTCCTCGGACATCGTTGCCTTGTTGGTCCGTCCTGGCAGGTAGCAGTAGCTGCAGTTGATGTTGCAGAACGGCGTCGGCTGCACAACGACTACCGCGATCGCCGGCTGCCCGGGGGGTTTGGTCGCTTCTGACATGGCCTGGTTTCCCAGCTGACGATCTCAGCCGTTGTGCCAGTAGTTGTGCCAGCCGTTTCCCCAGTTGTTCCAGCCGTTTCCCCAGTTGTGCCAGCCGTTTGGCCAGCCATTGCCCCATCCGCCGTTGTGCCAGCCCCCGTTACCCCAGCCCGCGTGCCAGCGGCCCCAGCCGCCGTTGCCCCACCAGGTAGCAACGAGTCCATCGTCTTCGGTCTGTTGGGTTTCAGCGGAGCCCTCGGCTCCCGGCGTTGACATCTCGGAGACGCCGGCGCGAATGGCTTTCAGGCGCTCGGCCACGCCGGGCTGACCTGGATCGGCGTTCTCCGCGGCCGGTGACGCGGCGCCCTCGGCGAACGAGGTGGCCAGCAGAAGTGACGCGCCGAACGCTCCAGCGGGCAACAGAAGCGACAGCGCCTTCGAGAACTTCTTTGACATGTGCCGATCTCCCCTGGCTCTTCTCGGACCTTTGGACATCCACGAACCGCTGGATGCGCTCAGGATTTGACGTACCTGCTGGTCTTCCTGTCAATACCCAAAAGCGATGCGAAGGTGATCGGGAACATTCGTTTGAGCCGCTCCACGAAGTGCATCCAGACACTCGCGGGGCCGCCCGAGGAGCCCGCAGCACAAAAGTTCCGCCACGCCGCGAGTCGGTCGAAGTCGTCTACCGAGAATTCGGCGAGAGTTTGTGCGCGCGCCGCTCGAGTCTCCGGGATCGAAGCGGGCGGGGTGAACCACGGGTATTGGAAGGAAACCTGGACGTCAAAGCCCGGGTAGCGGGCCACTTGCAGCGACATTTGTCGTTCTCCCGATTGGGTAGTGTTAGGAATGAATTCGCCCGTATGAAAAAAAGCTGGGTGCCTTACGCCGCGGACTTGGCTGTTCGTGTTTCGTCGGGCAATAGGCCGCCCGTGTCCGCGGGGTAGCCCGCCGCGGCAAACTGTCGGGCCTTAGCGGCGAAGTACGCCTTCACCCACTTGAATCGCTCGCCGCCTTTGGAAAGACCGACGCTGTCGGCTATCGAGGCGAGGCTAATGGTGCGGCCCTGAGCACCCCAGTTGCCTTCGATCACTTCCTCGATGATCACGAGCACGCTCGCACTCGCCCGTGGGTCACTCGCACCGCCAGGCGCCTCGATGAAGGACGCGTTGACCATCGCGTGCACCGCGGACTTGTGGGTCTGACTCATGTATCCCTCGGGAATGCTGACGCGCACTAGGAATTCCCCGGGTGGCACCAGGTAGGTCGCGTCGCTACGTCCGCCGACCCACCAGTCGCCCCGCGCGACCTCCGTGAAGAGAACGGAGGCGAAAGCAAGACCGCCGGGCGTTTTGGCGCCGCCCTCCATCGTCAAGAGCACGTCCGTGAGACTTCGCGCGAGCGCGGCCTTGCGCTCAGCGCCCAGAGTGCCCTGGGGGTAATAAACTTGTAGAACTGGCATTTGGCTTTTCCTCGCCCGGTGGGCGCATCAAGGTGATGCGCCGCCCGGGGAACCTGAAAATGATTCGCGCGTTATGACCCTTCAGCGCGCCGTCTCGATAATCAAGACATCGGCATCCTCGACGTCGGTACGCAGCTTGATGCGTTCGCCGCCCCAGATCCCCGTGCTGTCACGGCGCGCCAAAGCAGTGTCATTGACCGTGACTTGGCCCTCGATCACGAATACATACACTCCGTGTTCCTTCGAGGTCGGCGCGTAATCGAGCGTCATCGCCTTGTCGCTCGACAGGCGCGAGATCTTTATGTCCTGAGATACCCGTAGGGCCCCGTCGGTATTTCCGACCAGTGAAATGAGCCTGTTGCGTTCCGTGACTGCATCGAAACGGCCGCGACCATAGGAGGGTGGCAAGAGCAGCTGGTCCGGCATAATCCATACATAAAGGATGTTGGTATCCTCGTTCTTGAGGTTTAGCTCGCAGTGCTTACCGCCCGAACCGGCAGAGAAGGCGTAGTAGTCGCCCGCTGTCAGCTGATCGATGTTGCCGACCGTGTTGATGTGGGTCAGTTGCCCTTTGAGCACAAACGCACAGATGATGAAGTTGTGGTGCCGGTGGATGTTGTATCCGCATCCAGGCCCGCTGAAGAGTTCATCACCGAATACCCGCAGACGACCGAATCCACGCTGTCCGGACTGGTAGGGACCGAAATCCAGGCTTGAATGGCGCGTGAGCGTCGCTTCCGGATGACCGCCGATGTAGGAGGCGCTGTCGCCCGTGGATAGAAACTTGTTGTAGCCACGCTCGTGGGCGCGCAGCACGAAGTAAGCGTTCATTGATTTCCCCCTAAACACAGAATTAGAGAGCCGGGCGCACGACGGGCTGACCCGGTGCGTACGGAATCTCGACCATCTCGAACGTGTGTTTCGGCGTGCCGCAGTCCGGGCAGATCCAGTTTTCTGGCACATCCGCCCAGCGCGTACCGGCCGCCAGCCCGTGCTCGGCATCCCCCAGGGCTTCGTCGTAGAGGTAGCCGCACCCCAGGCACATCCAGCGTTTCAGCGGTTCAACGTTCATTGGCTCTCTCCCGTCAAGTAATACGTGACGCATCACGCATGACGTATTTATATGATGCGTCACGCGCTACGTCAAGCAGATTTTGCTATGCTCCTCATACGTACAAGGCGAGAGTTCAACGAACTCAATAAAATTCAATAGGATAGAAGGAGCCGGGATGCTAAATATCAGCGGTGCGACAAATCTGAGAGAGGCGGTGCTCGAGCAAGTCCGAGCAGAGATCGTCTCCGGACGGGCCAGTGCAGGCACGATTTACTCGGTTCCGGGCCTGGCGAATGCGCTGGGGGTTTCCACGACACCGGTGCGGGAGGCGCTGCTGGAGCTGAGTCGGGCGGGACTGCTTAGCCCGCTGCGCAACCGCGGTTTCCAGGTTGAAGCAGCGACGCTAAAGGACCTTGAGGATCTGTTTACGGTGCGGGTCTTGTTGGAACGTTTTGCTCTGGAGACTGTGGCGAGAGAGCGGCTGACCGATGTCGCGCCGTTGAAAGCGTTAGCGGACGCCGTGGCGGAGGCCGTCAAACGAAATGATGTCAGTGGTTACATTGAAACTGATCGGCGATTTCATGAGGCTCTCGTCGCACGAGCCAACAATCCGCGTCTCACACGTCTGATCATGGCGCAGCGGGACGACATGCGCCTTTACGGCATCAACTCAAAGGAGGGCCGTGAGCGTCAGTTGGCCTCCGTGGGCGAGCATTACGAAATGATTGAGTGTGGGGTCGCCGGCAAAGTGCAAGAGATCGGTGAACTCATCACTAAACACATCGTGGCGTGGAAACCGTTATTTGCGGCAGCGCTTAGCGGATCCCAACAGTAACTACGCTAAACGGCGCCGTGAATCGCAGCGCCGAACCGAGCATGACTCACAGCTCGACGCTCAAATGCATCCTCGCCCGAAAGCGCTGGCCGTCGTTCGCCGCTGGACTCACATCGACTCGACCGGACAGCTCTGCCCCAAGTCTCGAAATCGAGCCTGCAGATCTGGGAGGGTCCGCTCGGGAGTGCACTCGAGCTCACGGCGCCTGCCGAGAAGGCGTGTCACGCTCATGTTGTCGATCCGAATGCCCCCACGTAGTGGGAGTCCGACGGCTCATTGAGTAAGCGGTCCGTGGGGCAGAGCTAGCGCGAAAGGCCGCCCACGGGTGCGAAACTGCACTGAGGTGGGCGTTCGAGCATGAGGCAAGATAGTGCGCTCAGCGGTCGCTTGTCGGCGTCCAATTTAGGCCCTGCGTGAACTGTGTAAGGGCCCACCCCGGGTGGGGTACCGCGTGGGGTATTGAGAACTTTGCGCCAAATTATGTTTTGTTAAACAATATCTTACGCTCGTCCATGATCCCCTTCCGCTCCACCATTTCCCGATCCCAGCCCCGCCCCCTTAGCCAATAAGGTCCCGGTAGGCATGCCAGGTTGCGTATCCCAATAGGGGCGCAATCACGACCATGCCGACCAGCAGCGTCACAAAGCCGATCACCGTAAGCCCGACGATCAGAGCGGCCCAGACCAGCATGGCCGGCAGGTTGGCGAGCGACGCGCGGATGCTGGCGCGAATCGCTTCCGAGGCATTCGCATGCCGGTCGATCAATAACGGCACTGCTACCACGGACATGGCGAACACGATGCCCGCGAGCACCGCACCGCAGCCCACGTAGCCAAGAAGCTCGCGCGGTGCCACCGCCCCGGAGCCGCCCCACAACGCGACGGCCAGACTCGGAGTGGATGTGT
>Ga0210401_10007846_pt1 | contig 10651 bp, 16 predicted proteins | sample IncBWH32MmetaG_FD_150866 | JGI IMG/M metagenome (GOLD analysis project Ga0210401, IMG submission 150866) | Forest soil microbial communities from Barre Woods Harvard Forest LTER site, Petersham, Massachusetts, United States - Inc-BW-H-32-M | ecosystem: Environmental > Terrestrial > Soil >... | reverse complement strand
TCCATTTTTGTATTTCGTCGGGGCGGGTGTGCAATGCCCGAGAGAGTGAGAACTTGGTGAACCAGTCTCGTCCTGTTTTGCCGCCGATACCGAGCCGGTGCAACGTCGAGCGCACGGACCCCGCGGGCCGCCGCAGGATTTTCGCGGCCTCTTCCACCGGCATCGCGGTGATCAGATCCAGGAGGCGCTGCTGCTCTGGCTTTGTCCATTCGCGATACGCTCGTTTTTGATTTACGCCAAGCTCGCGCAAGAAGCGTAAGCACGCGTCTCGTGGGTTTCCAGAAATCGCAGCAAGCTTTGTGACCAGCATTCGCCGGCCAGTCTCAGTGTGCTCCTGGCTTCTGTTGGTTCGTTCCTTGTATTCTCTGACCAGTTCTCTTGCTTCTTTAGGCCAGCGGAACATACGGCGCTTATGGACACCGTCGGCTTCGCCCATACTGCTGCCTTCCGGGGGCTGGGTCCTGATGGCAGTTAATATCCCAGGTCCGTCTACACACACTTGTCTCTACGCCTCCGGAATACCTCCTCTCCTGCTGCAAAAACGCATGCGCCGATTTGCTTCGGAGCATGCTGCGCGACGAAGGTGGCGGGTGGAGCTAGTCCACACCTAGCCAAGTGGTAGCGGGCAGCGTATATCCACAATCCTGCCGCTTTTCAAAAACTTTTTTGCTGCAGGAATTCGTGCAGGTGGCCACTTCCGGTGCAGAAAATCGGCCTGCGTGGTCGAGCCTTGGCGGAAGGACGAAACGTGCTGAGCACGAATCACTTGACGCATCTGTCGGCCCAATTCCTGGGCGATGTGGGCCGAATCCAGCTATGGACAAGGAGACTCAGGCTGCGTAGAAGAGAGGGTTTCTTTGCACAAAAAGTGACATTTTCCGCAACTAAGTTGCTCGCTGCCGGGTTTAACCCCGTAAGAGCAAGTACCAGTCCTGGCGCTGCAGGCCCGCGGACTGAGGACTGCTAGCCCCCGGGCGGTTGTTATGCCAGCCATCCCCGAACCGCGCACTCAACGAGAGAAAGCTATATCCCTGTGTGGCGACTATTACTATCGTCCGAGTAGTCCACCTTCGTCTGAACTGTTAGGTTGTCCCACACATTTGACGCTGTGCGATGAAATTTCGTCGTTCGTAGTTCAACAACCGGAGTTTGGAGAAACTTGGTCACAAGCTTTCTTATGAGAGTCGAACCATGTTTGGCGCGCATCGCAGAGGATTTGAATGGAAGGAAATTGCCAAGGTGCTTCACATGACCAGAGCTGTGGCCCGGGCGACCTTCTGGCGGGAAATCAAACGCTCGAGGTCGAAAAGTGTCAAAGCCCAGCCTCCTGCGATTGTCATCCAGGATGAGACTGATCCGGATGCCCGCAAGCTTGGCAAGCCAACTGGATCGCGCTAAACGCTGCCTTCAGGATCCTTATGGCAGGATTTGATGCCTCTAGTTCTGCCATGCGTCTGGGTACAGTCGCGACAAGGTTCGTCTGAGATAAGACTTCGCATCGCGGTTGTGTGATAGGGCACCCAGATGGGGCAGCGGCGCTCCCAATAGAAACAGAACGAGACTGTGGAAGGTCCCGTCTGCGGGGTTCAGCAGGCATCGATGTAGAACAACAATTCCCCGTGTTTTCCGATGGAACTCCGCCATTGTTTCGACAGGCTCCGCATATTGTCGATCAAAGTGATCAGGTCATTCCTGTTAACAGCTATCCCTTGTTCTTCCATCCTGTCGTGGAAACTGGCCGCACTGAAGCGCTCGTCTGCTTCCATATAGTCCAGAACCTTTCTGCCATTTTCAAGCCAGACAGCCTGCTTATCCCCATATTCGTGCTCGTCGCTCGCCGTCTCTACTCTGGCGGCAAGGTCGTGCAGCAGCACGATCAACTTCTCCGGTTCAATGAAGCAGGGCGAGTGTACATTCCATATTTCTTTCACTGCCCGAAAGCTTTGGCTCATTGCCTGACCACCTTCCTTCTCTTGCGTCTGGGTGATTCGGAATCTGCCGGCTGCGTCCTCATCCGCTGCCATAGGACTGGATCGACAGCGAGCGCGGTGGTGCGGCCCGTTCGCAGGTTCACGAACCCACCGTGGTACGAAAGCCGCCCATATCGGAACAACCGAGCGAGCATTGCCAGCGCCTGGTATGCGAGTGTCTGGTTCACAAACGGCTCCTGCCGCTCCAGTGCTTCCAAGGCGCTGCAGGACGGAAGGCGATCTTTCTTGTCGAGCTTCGGGTTGATGAGTTCAGGGAAAAGTTCGGGAGCCGTCGGCAAACGCAAGTCTCGCGCTTTGTTTCTCTGGTTTTCAGGTTGCCCCAGCACGAACTGGCCGCTATCGGCATTGTTGCCCAGATCCAGCCAATAGTGGCAGTTCCAGTGGGGTTGAGTGCGGGTCATCGCGTTCCGGGCGGCACGAGAATCCACGCAGCCGATCAGAATGTCGGTCTCGTGCCCCCAGGTTTCGTCGACGAAATGCGGCATTCCTTTCCACCCAAGGCCCCAAAACAGATTGATCCGGGTGGCGAGTACTGTCGCCTTATGCAGCCCAATCTCAGTCTCACTGAAAGGTTGGCGGACGCAGTTGGTGCGGGAAACTCGGTCGCCGTCGACCAAGGTCACGTCCAGCCCATGCGGATGCCCTAAAGCGACGATGGCTTGGTGCAGATACGGCAATCCGGCGGCAATGGTGCTTCCCGTCCCACCGCACCCGACTACGGTGATCCGAACCTTCTTTTGCAGCAGTGCGCTAGGAATCTGATGCTCAACCTCCGCGGCGATTGTCGTTTCGATAGCTGTGGTCATCGTTCCTCACGAATTCCGCAAGCGTCTGCGGCAGTTTCACCAGATACTTCGCCGGAAACACTTTTTGTCCCGCGAGCGATTGCCACATTGCCAGGAAGCCGCCGCGAAACCGAACGTGTTTGCGAACGCCCGAGGCGTGCGTGAATTCGCTCTGGAAGAACGACTCTTCCCACAAGTCAATGGCAGTCACTGACTTTTCCTGCGGAATCTTCATGCTCCCGGTGCAACACACGCCGTTGTCATAGCAGTTCCAGTAGGGCGCCATACACAGCTGGGTCTCCGCTGTCGGCCGCTCGTCTTTGCCGAGAGCGCGAACCCACAAGTGACTGCCGCACACTTTGAACATCAACGGTGGATGGGGATAGAGTTTGCCGTTCATGTCTTTCAAAGAACGATCGGTGCCACGGTCGCTGAAGAAGATGGTCCGCTCAGAGGCTGGATTCCACCACACGATCATTTCTGCCGTGCGCACCAGTACGCGCTCCGGCAATATCTCGGATGGAACCGATCTTCCAAGACCAGCCATGAGGTCGATCAGCATCTGCGGCGTCATCAACTGGCCTTCCGCCAGTCGTGCCACTTCGCCGTCGTGAATCACTTCATGGAGAGTTACAAAGGGATGGCGATACGGGTAGCCCTCATAGCTGTTCTTCCCGTACACCAGCAGCGCTCGGCTCAACCGGAAGTCCTGACTCGATCCGATGTTCACGGAGATATTCATCGTAGAGGTCCCTCACGAGTTCGACGATCTTGGCTGCTGCGGCCAATGACCGAAGCATCGCCCCCGCATGATCGAAAACACACCGCACTTCGTTATCTAGTTCGTTCGCAGGCCTGTTTAAGTGAATGGGGAGCGCCACGTTCGGCTGGCAGGGGCCGTTCTCGCCCATGTGCTGCGCCTCTTCATCGAAGCAGGCGTTGATCGCATCGTTCTCGTACCAAGTAATCAGACATCCAGGCCGGGAGTTCTCGGCATCCATAAGCCAATCGTCAATGCCTGGCACGTCCTTCTCATTAAGCTGGCCGGGCCATGCGTGCTCCTGCCCTTGGCCATGAGCATCCATCTCAAGTAGATGACGGATCATCTCGCGAGCCACGCCTGTGTGCGGTCGAATCTCTTGAAGAGTGTTCTTGGCTCTCCGGTACTTCATCGTCTTGGCATGAGCCTTGATACAGGCGGGCATCTCCGTATCGACTTTGCGATAGACGGATGCTTCCGACTCCTCGTCACTCAGATCCTCCATCCACGTCTCGGCATGCTCCTGGGCATCGAGGTAGTCATACACGCGCATCCATTTGTACAGGTTGGTGGTGAAGACCTGGTAAAACGCGGCTGGTAGCAGAGCGTGCTCGGCTTGAAGGCGTGCGAGCGTCGCGCCAACTGGAATGGAAGCGGCGGCCTCGTAGTCGCCGACCAGATACAAATGCTCGGTCACGCCTTCTCTTCCGGCTTCAATCTGATTTCGTTCTTGCTCGGTCAGTTCGAAAAGGCTGTCTGTAATTCGCAGTTCGCCAACCCACACGCGCTTCGCTTCGAGGGCGCGATTTTGGGAGCAAAACCTCCTGAATCCGCGTTCGACAAAATCCACGGCGCTACCGGACCAATCAGTGGGTTGACAGATTCCCAACCGCAGCAGGCTCATCCCCAAAACCGCAGCCGGCCCTTCGTCCCACCGCGTGCAGTACCGCCATCGAATTCCTTTCAGCTTCGGGAACGTGACGTCCAGCGGCAGCCCGATCACACGAGCGGCGGAACGACCGTGCCCGCGGGCGGAAGGTATCGCTCTCCAAGATCTCCTCCGTCCTGAACGCACTTGAGCGAGTCGAACACCTTGCCGAGAATTTCCCCGACTTTGAATCCTTCTGGACATTGTTTCAATTGCTCCATGATGGGATCGTTCGTGTTGGCGCGGCCATGGGTAACTTTTTCCAGCGCTCTGACGACTCGTTTCGCGTCTTCATCGATAGTTCGGCAGGTCGGCGTAGCGGCTAGGATCCTGCGCTTCATGGAAGTCTCCCGCTATCAACCTTTGGCTCCGATGGCGCGAACAAACTTGTAAACCAGTTTGCCAGCAACCGTTTCAGGTCCCTCGATGGCAGCTGTGGCGATTTCTGGATACAAATGCGTATACGTGTCTCTGACCTGTTCAGGGGTCATTGTTGGCGTAGTATCCGGCAGCTTGACCCCGTTGTAGTGAAATTCCCGTTCGAGAACCTGTACTTCCATGACGACTCCTTTGTTATGATGTCATTCCTTGCTCTAACTCCAGCAGAAGGGCCGGAAATTACTGCCCTGATCGGGGATAGCCCGCCAATGTCGCAACTACCACTCAAAGACTGGTAATTCTGGGATAATGTCGCCGTCCCGGTCAAAGCGCACCCACCATTCCTTCGGGTACGTGTTATTCATCCACCTGATTACGGGTTTCAGTTCTTCCGGCGTGTTGGCGCTGGCATACGCGTCAGAGCCTATCCAGACAAATGCACCTTCATTCAGAGTAAGAACCTGAAACTCAGAGCCTAAGTTATTGAGCGTTTCTTGCTTGATGTGCGACGTACTTAATACAGGAACGTGCATCATCCAGCGATCGCGCTTCCTTTTCACGCCGCTTCTCCTTTCAAACACGCTTCGATCTTCGCCGCCGCATCGCGGAACGTTGTTGTCCTTCCCCTGTTTCCAGGCACCAGCAGCACTGACAGGCTCGCCACAGGAGAAGATCACGTATTCTTCACTTGTTATTCTTCGGCTCAGGGTCGAACAAGCTCCCGGTGCCCGCGCCGGCGCCCACGGCATCGGTCGCCGTCGCCAGAGTTGGCTCCGCATTGGATTGCGGTTCATCTGCGCTTCTGCTGGACCCGGCATGGGATTTCGAAGTGGTAGATTTCTTGGCTGTTTCCCTTGCTGCTTTGGCAGCGGCGTCCATCTGTTCTTTCGCGATCTTCAACGTTGAGGACAGTCCTAGGTGGGCCTCGACAAACTCCGTCAGCTGTCGCGGTAATTGTTCGTCAAGCTCTTTGGGAACGCCGGTGACGCTCAGCGGTGTGGTGAGCGCGGCATCATTGTCGTGCTGATCGGATTTGAGTGGCTTTGGGATAACGTTTACACAAATGTGTTCGTCGCTGACTCGGGACAAGGTCAGGACCAACACGCGCTGCGTAAGTAGCGGCATTAGTTCTTCAAACACGGTTCGTACCTCTTCCTTCGATGAAAATGGGCTGTGCACGTATTTCTATTGTGAGTTACTGGGCGCGGAGAATCGCCGCCAGAGTAGTGGTGTTCTGCTGGATTCTGCGTAACATATAGGAAAATAAGCCTTATTCGCGGGTTCAAAAGTCTTTGTCGCAGTTAGAAGTTGGTCCGGGCTATCTCCCTGTAATCGCTGCAGACAGCAATTCATTTCGCTTCTCGCCGCGGCTAAAAGTGCAGGCTATAAGGATTGCAAACTTCAATGACGATTCTTATCGACAACGAGGAGATGACGGACAAACGTGCAACAACGTTCATCTCCGAGCCTGACGATCTTGTAAGGCAAATCGTGAGGGCCTGGTGCCAATCAAATGTAGACCATTGTTTCGAGAGCACAAAAAGCTTCAAAAAAGCGGTTCAGAGAAATCGGAAAACTTTGGCATCTCCTGAGAGGCTCTTCACATCGAGCAATTACCTTTTCAGCACGAAGGCAAAAGACCGCAAGGAGACCCTGTATTTCGAAGATCGGACCACCAAACAAACGGGCCGGCTTCGCCAACAGCATCCAACGGGACCACTTGCCAAAATTGATAGGAAAGCTAAGAGGCACAGGTTTGTTTCGAAAAAGAGGTACAAAGTTCTAAAGAAATGGTACAAGAAACACCGGAAGCAGCTCCCGAGATTCTATAGTTACGAACAACGAGCAAAGGTTGGCAAGTACCACATTGAATTTACCCTCGAGAGGGAGAAAGTATCAGGTTGGCATCCATCCGAGGGAACGGTGGAGACGAACAGGCAGAGCCTCGATCGCCGTATCGCATCTGCCCTGGAAAACATCGTCGGAATTCGCAGTAACAAAATCAAGAAATGAAGGCAGGTGTTTATGGGGCCGCTTTCTTGTTCAACAAAAATGCGCCGGCCTTTGCCTGCCCGATGGCGGAACCCCTTCCGGCCAGATTTTCGTCAGTACTCCTCTGGCAGGAGGAGAGTAGTCACCGAACGGTCTGCCTCGGTGATGATCCACAGCTTCTCCCCAGCGGCTGTGGTATAGCTGCTCAGCAACCGAAATCCACGTGCCACGCTATACTCGTTCTCTGCCACGTCGGCCGAATCGAGCTCGCCCCAGTCTCCTGCTGAATGGCGTGCCACGAAGAATGCCGGTGGCTGGCCTGCTCTCTCCAGCAGTGCGAGGGCACCGGGAGTTGCCACAATCTGACCAAGGGAAAACAATGCGGCCATGGGAGGAACTCCTTCTTCTTCTGGTTTGTTTGGCGGAACTCACCGCTGCGAGCATGGAAGTTCAGAGCGGCGGCCTCTACCAAAAAGGGGTGAGCGGCATGGACGGTTTGCACGCGCTATCGAATTTCTGGTGCAGTCTCACGAGCGCCGACAAAATCAATTTCATCATCGCACTAGGCACCGCTGCTGCGGCAATCGCAGCGGCGTACTCTGCCTTGCTCGCCAGACGCTCGATTCGTGGTGCTCTTGATGCATTCCGAGCACAGACGTTCCTGGATATTCTTGCCTACGAACGTGAAGTTCAATTTTCCCAGCACATGGATGTGGTACGGACATTGGGCACTAAATCGGTGGCCGCCTTCACCTCTGAAGAACAGAAAAGTGTCCTCGTCGTCGTCAATTTCCTCAACCACATAGCCCATCTCATGCGGAACCATTATGTGGTGCCGGTGCAGTTACTGCTGCTCTACTCTCCATCCATTGCTGCATGTCGTGCGAGTCTGCTTGGTAAGGGGAAATGGTTGGAGGAGCTACGCAAGAAGACAGGGGAGCCGCGCTACTATTTGCACTTTGCCAGACTTTGTCAAAAAGAAACCGAAGATTTGATCTGGGCCAACAAAGCAGACAAGATCATCTGGACAACGGATCCCTACGAACCTGCATTGCCACCTTGAGAGTGGGAAGTAAACTGCCGTCGGCGAATCTCACAGAGCAAACAGTGATCCCAACCTCTCCGTGTAAGACCGGCGATTGCAGTGTCATGTTATGCGGCGAGTGCCCGAATCTCGTCCGCAATCCTCTGCTCGAGAACAGCAGCCGGAGCAGATAGTTCACCTTGAAGATTTGTGTGTTTCAACAGGCGTGACATGTAGGACCGCCAATGGCTTTGGACGTGGCTGTGGAGCCCCATGATGGCAAGAAGCTTCGCAGGCGTTGCCGCAGGGAGAAATGCCGACCGCGGAACTTCAACTGATCCGGTTGATTCCGATTCGAGGTCCCTACGCAAACGACGCAACCGATCTTGTTGACGCTGAGGCCGGTTGATGATCCCAGTCCAAAGAACAGAAAGAACCATGATGTCTGTGTACCTGTACTCGACCTTGATACTTTCCCCAACCGCCTCCACCGTTGTTAGGATCACGCCCCCTCCTCGGCCTGTGCCGCTGGGTGAGTTCTCGAACCCGAAAAGGTCAGCCTCTTCCATTTTTGGCCGCAACAGAGACCGGCGAATTCTCCAGCTAGCGGCTTTCCCGTTTCTCCCCACCGATTTCAGCTGAGTTGGGACGAGGCGGTCACGGTCGTCGAAGATGACATCGAATCCATCAGCATCCACAGTAGGCAAGTACACAAGCAGGTTGTACCCGGAAGCGGCGGCTGCCAGGGTCAGATCATGAGCGAGTCGCGTCGTTAGGATGTACTCTCTGCTGCGGCTGTCTTTGAATCCACCGAAGAACTTGTCTAGCTGATCCGTCATTTGTCGAACTGTATCGCATTCAGACTCGCGCTACTAGCCTATGTCATAGCCATTGATGCCAGGTGTCGCTCGCCCGTTCCTGCAGGAAGTGTAAGCCGTATAACCAGGCTCATTTCGCTCCACTGAATTGAGGCAGCAATTGTGAAAATATCGCTCTTCGCATTGCACCCGCTGGCCAACAAGGAGCGGCGGCCGGCCGTATCGCTTCACAGCCTAGAACGATTGTGAAAAGCGGCCTTCCAAGAATTCACCCAGCTTCGCCGTCGCCTTGAATTGTGGGACGGGATCGAGTTCCTTGAAAGCAGAGGTGAACGCATTGGAAAGACTCCAGATCGTTCGCGGCCGGAATTCCTCGTACTTCGGCTCGAAGTACAGGTCATGCACGGCGCGGGCGAGGTGTTTGGGAGCTTCGAGTCTGCCCTCGACGAATGCCTCGTAGATGACCACCTTGGCGGTGACGTCCGTCAGTTCACTTTTCTGCCAGGCTTCCACTTGCTTTCGCATCGGCTCGAAGTTTCGCTGCATCCGGTCGACGCCAACTGAAAGGCAGTCTACGAGTGAGAACGACTTCGAGTGCTTCGCGAGCACGGGAGTGAAATCCCCGGCGAACGCCATGTTCGAGCACACGAACACGCGATAGCCACAGGTCATCGCCAAACGCATGCTCTTGTCGTGGGAGTTTCGCAAACCGATGGAGAAACGGCACCCTGCCATCTCGGTTGCGAGGTCGAGAACCCCAAAGGCCTTCATCCCGTCCGGCGAGACCGCGTACTCGTCGTGGACGACTCCGATGTGGCGAAACCCGAGCGTCTCGACCAGAGCTTGCACGATCTCGTGATGCGGGACCGGGCGGTGTGTGTCCGTTGCGGCTGGTGTCGGCACCAGTGCTAGTTCTTCGCGGCCAATCGTTCGGCCGCCGTAGCCAATGAGCGTACTAGTTTCTGACATACTTCTTTCCTCCTCGTTGATTTGAAACAAAGTTTGTGAACGTGAGAGAGATGCGGCAGTGCGGATAGCACCGAATTGCTGGCGAGGGCTGCGATTTCAGGAGAGGGGATTTCCGTCAGGAATGACGAGGACTGCGAGGGCACCCGACATCCGATTGTTTCCAGGTCAACTGAAGCCGAATAATGACGCCTGTTCCGGGACAACTGGCCTCCCGCGCCGCCTTCTACCGGACAACGATTGCGGTCGCTGTCCGAAGACGACGATCGACGCAGTGTCCATGGCGCCTTCAACAAGACTCGCGGGGTCAGACTGAGTATCCAGGAGAATGCCCGGAAGTTCGATGGAGGAGGCATCATCGTCGCTATGAGATCTCCCTAGAAACAGCTTTTGATGTTCTGCGGTGAGGGCTCTCCAAACGGAGTCGGCGGTATCGCCGATGCCGTTCCTCTCGACCAATTCCCGCGCCATCGCCGAGAGCATGTCATCGTCCTCGTCGATGCTCTGCAATCCTTCGCCGGCAAACTTGCCTTCCATGGTGAGTGCTACGAGGAGCTTCTTCCCCATAAGCCGCAAACACGATGTCTGCATGGTCCCTTCGCAGCAAAGGAACTTCACGCGCACCGGCCGTCGTTGCCCGATCCTCCAGGACCGGCGGCTGGCTTGCCGTAACGTGTGTAGCGAATATCCAGACTCGTAGAAGATGATGGTCGGGAAGTCCAGCAGATCCAGGCCTGTTTCCACCAGCTTGGGATGGCAGATCACTACCTGGACTCCGTCTTTGACTTGTCTGGCGTACCAGGCCTCGCGCTTCGAAGTGTCCACACTTGCTCTCAGAACTGCAGTGCGGAACCCTTCGTTGCTCAGAATTCGTTGCAGTCGGGCAGTAACGTCGTGCTTCTGCGTGTACACGGCAAAGATCTGACACCGCCGTCCTTCCGCCAGTTCGTTCTTAATCTCCTCGATCAATCTCCGTTCTTTCGAATAGATATGGTCCTCGGGAAGGTCG
>Ga0210401_10007845_pt1 | contig 10651 bp, 6 predicted proteins | sample IncBWH32MmetaG_FD_150866 | JGI IMG/M metagenome (GOLD analysis project Ga0210401, IMG submission 150866) | Forest soil microbial communities from Barre Woods Harvard Forest LTER site, Petersham, Massachusetts, United States - Inc-BW-H-32-M | ecosystem: Environmental > Terrestrial > Soil >... | reverse complement strand
TCAACCTTCCAGTCTTTTGCAGTCTGCAGGTGCCCGTCCGACGTGACTGCGCGAGGATAGGAATCGTTTATGAATGTCACGCTGTGCCCGACGAACACGTTATCTTCAATCGTCACGCCTTCACAGATGAAGCTATGGCTTGAGATCTTGCAGTTCTTTCCCACGCTCGCATTTTTCTGAATCTCGACGAAGGCCCCAATTTTCGTACCGTCGCCTATCTGGCAGCCATATAGATTGATGAATTTTGACAGGTAGACATCCTTGCCGAGTTTTACATCCGCAGTAATGCAGCAGAAGTCGCTCATAGCCCGAAAATTTTCCCTTTCTGTTGTAGGGATTTATCGGCGGTCTCCAGCATGCGTACTACCCGCAGACCGGCTTGCCCATCGTTGAACGGCTGCTTGTGTTCGGTTATGCACTCAATGAAGTACGCGGTCTCGGCTTTGAGCGCCTCCACTTGCTCAACCTTGGGCGACCACATGTCGCCGGTTCGATAGCTCACCAGTTGCTGATAAACGGCTTCACCGGTGGTAAACTGCACCCCTTTGTCGTAGACCTTGATCTTCTCGTCTGCCTCGATGTCATTCCAAACAAGCATCTTCTTCTCGCCGCCGATCAGCGTTGTGCGTACCTTCACCGGGGAAAGCCAATTGACGTTGAGGTGCCCGATCATGTTGTTTGGATAATAGATCGTTATAAAGGCCACGTCCGCGATGCCATTCAGGTGGCCTTCGCCTGTTGCCACCATAGCCTCCGGTTTCTCCGTAATCAGATAATCCATTATGGAGAGATCGTGTGGCGCAAGGTCCCAAATTACGTTTACATCATGTTGGAAGAGTCCCAGATTCACACGCGTCGAGTCGTAGTAGTACAGCTGGCCAAGAGTTCCGTCGTCGATCAGCCCGCGGATCTTCCTCACCGCACCTGTGAACAAGAACGTGTGGTCGACCATGACCTTCAAGTTCTTCCGTTCCGCCAACTCGATCAGTTCTTCAGCTTGTGCTGTCGACGACGTAAAAGGCTTTTCCACAAAGACGTGCTTCCCGTTCTCCAGCGCCTTCTTCGCCAATTCGAAGTGCGTCCAAACAGGCGTCACTACAGCTATAGCGTCGATATCCGTGGCGGTCAGCAAATCGTCGGCATTCGAAGTAACACGCAATTCTGGATATGCCTGTTGGGCTCTTCGCAACGATTTATCGCTCTTGTCGCACACGGCCACCACGCGCGAACCTTCGGTCTGCTGAAAATTTCGCACGATATTGGGGCCCCAATACCCGTAACCGATGACACCGACTCGGATCATTTTTCGCTCTTCCTTCTGCGGAGGGAGGCTATCTATTCAGGAGCGCTCTGTGAAAGGCAGGACCTCAGTAACGGCCTTGAGAAGGTCGGGTTAATTTCAGGTGACCACGCTCAAGTTCAGATAGGCTACCGCCATTAAACCTCACCTACGGGCATTCCAAGAAGAATGGTCGCAATCGACCTGCCACACTGGTACCATTTTGGAATCGGTTTGTCTTTGGTTCTCTTTCCACGGTAACTATAAGACAATAAGCTGCTTAGATGTCATGGACAGGATTGAGACCGACTATTAGCGGTCCCTCACCGGGTCAAGCACCACATCATGAGGAAAAGACTTGCCCCGACTTGAGAACGCCTTTTCAACGGCGGATATCTGCCGGCGGGCAAGAAACCGTATCAGTCGGGCGAGGCAGTAAGATTAATCTTTTGTTACAGTTCGACGGCGAGACCGAATGCTTACGGGTCCCCCCGCTTCAAGTCCACTCGCCTCGGGGCGCAAAATGGGGATTTAGTGCCCCCTTGTGTGGCCCTCAGCGACAGTTCCGTCGTCCGGGCAGGGTCGCACACTGCTCCAAGGTGCCAATTTGGGGCGTCCTTTCAAGGTGACACTGTGACGTTCTTTTCGAGCAAACGATTGCAGGTTAGGGGCAATGCGATGCACAGCTTTCTCCCTGGACTCATATGCAAGATTCATTCTAAAAGACTTATTTATGAAGCACTTTGGCAACTTGTTTGCACGCATTGTGTCAGCGTTTCCCCGACGCTTGGTTTGTCCCTAACGGAGAGAAATCGGAATGAACCTTTCAAAGGCGATTTGGTCCTTTGCGTTGCTGTTGCTAATGACACCGTTGGCGCACGCAGACGGAACCACGACCATGTTGTTCACGGGCGTCAATGGAGCGAATGACGGCGTCTACTATGTAAGTCCCTACACGGGCGTCATGAATGTTGGGTCTTCCAATGCTCAGCCGGTAGCTTTGTTCTGCGACGACATTAACAATGAGGTTTACGTCGGCGAGGTCTGGCAGGCTAATGTAACCAACATGGCGACCGGAAACCTTGCCAACACTCGCTATGGAAATGGCTTAGTCAACCCCAACCTTGGAGGCACGAACCCGCAAACCCTTTACGAAGAGGGGGCGTGGATCGTATCTCAGTTTGCGTCGCACTCAGGCGACTATGTGAGTCTGCAATACGCCCTGTGGGATCTAATGACGCCGAACGGCGAGCCTACAAGCTTCGCCAACGCCGATGGGATCAAGGTATCTCAATGGTTGTCCTGGGCTGCGGCGGATTATGCCCAGATCAACCCAGCGAATTTTTCCATCGTTACCAACGTCGGGCCACTTGCTTACACGGGTCAGGTTCAAGAGTTCATCGTCTCGACGCCCGAGCCGGCGGCCATCGTCTTGATGCTCGTGGCGCTTGGGTTTATGTTTGTTCTCCTTAGGCGTCGTCATCAGCAGTCGGCGTAACGTGCCCGTAAGACCCTAACCTCTGCCTCCGTGCGTCGGCATGGAGGCATTTTTTCCCTGCGGATCAGTGAACGAGCCCATAGTAGTGGGTCATGCTGCGCTGTAACACCCTGCGCTTGCGATTGGCGGCGCGCCGACGAGGTCCAAGCCTAAATCCAACTAAGTTGCTCCCTGGAACGAGGGAGCGTCGCTCTTACTTTCTTTCGCGGGTCGGCGATGTCATTGGAGGGCTAATCCGAAACCGTGACAACGCTTCTCCAAGATTCTGTATAAACGTTTCCGAACTGTAGACGTCTGCGCCGATATGCGTGGTCCCTGCTTGCGCGGCTGATTCGACTTGGTCCAATTCGAATTCGTGTGCGACATCTTCCACGACCTTCGGCAGGATTGGCCGTTGCTGTTCGACGTAGGCATTGATCAGTGCGTGTTCGCATAGCAAATTCACCACGCGCGGTATGCCCATCGAATACATGTGAATCGTTTCCACCGTCCTGGGATCGAATATCGGTTCGCCGCTGGCTCCCGCGATCCGTAGACGTTCGAGGATGTAGCTGTGCGTCTGCTCTTTCGTCAAAGGAGATGTCTTGCAGCGTAGCATAACGCGCTGGCGGAGCTGTCGCAGTTGGGGAAGCCTCAGCCTCTCTTCAAACTCTGGTTGCCCGGACAACACGATCTGGAGTAGCTTCTCCGTGGACGTCTCAAGATTGGTCAACAGCCGAATTTCCTCTAAGACTGGATGAGTCAGGTTCTGCGCCTCATCCACAATCAGCACCACCGTCTCGCCGGCGCGGTAACGTTCCAGCAGCCACTGGTTAAGTTTCATCAACTGCTGGCTCTTGTTCCGGGCGTCGCAGGAGATTCCAAACTCCGCCAGGATGAAATCGAACAATTGGTTCGTGTTCATCCGGGAATTAAACAGGAAGGCTGTCCGTGCCCGCCGCTGATGCAGCCAGTCCAGAAGGCGGTTTACCAGCGTGGTTTTCCCTGTGCCCACTTCGCCGGTAAGCGTGATGAAGCCTTTGCGATTGTGCACGCCATACATCAACCCACTCAGCGCTTCTTCGACCTCCTTGGTCAAGAAGAGATAGCGCGGATCCGGGTTGGCGTTGAAGGGATCTTCTTTTAACCCGAAAAAGCTCTTATACATGATGTCAGTACCTTAGCTGACAGTTCTACAAAACGTGCCTTCCGGCGGACCATAATATCTAGCTGAAACTCGACTTTAACTCGTTGGGACGCCTCTTCAGTCTACCGCAGTACGAACGGCGGCGTATGGCATTGAAACTCGACGGATACCTCATGCCGCAAAAGGCTGCTGGCGTACGGCGAGACTGCGCATACGGATGCATTCGAATTTTCAAAATACGCGGTATATCCGAGCGAAACGGTGAAAGGGTCGCCGATCGGCCGAGCGGCCGGTCCGGTCCTCTCCCTAAGAACCATGAATCGTATATGGTAGTTTGAGAACTGGCAGTGAAGAACTGAAGTGTCCATTGCCGCGCAGCTCACTTTCCTGAGCATGCCGCAACGGCCTGATAGCCTATGAATTGACCGCGCATATACTTCTTTGCCGGTACCGCGCTCCACTTTTAACAGCACGAGGTGTCCGTTCGCTCGATGTCCGTGACCATAGTATTCAGAGACTGTGCGTCCGCACCGTGACCATCCCCGAATCGGTTGTCCGCCGACTGTACGAGAAAGTGAGTCGCCATGTCAGCCTGCTTTTCCCGTGTTACGGGAGCAGGTTCGGTACCAAATGGGCATATGGATCTATCCGCGCTGCAGCATGTTAAATAGTGTAGAATCATGTTGTTAGACGGGGGACAGGAAGCTTCGACCCCGCGCCTGGCGAGAACGGAAGTCCGACTTTACTTCCACGTAGTGGCAATTTGTTGCCCCGGTTTCGGTTGTTCCGGGGAATCCCGGAACGCATTCGATGCCCTCGAAGAGTTTGTTTAGACATCGTTGAGGACCATTAGCCTTGGCTTACGATCGGTTGAAGCTGACTGGCTTTTCATTTTAGAAGCTTTGTAACCGCCTGTAAATATTGAAGATGTACGCAGTTCACCGGCTGCTTGAATCTCTGTGCAGCCACGGACACTTCATGGAAACGCCTGGGCCAATAGCGGCAAGAGTTGTTCACTCTGGCGGCCAACGGCCGCTCGACCCCCTGGTCGTTTTGCGCGAAGGGGTCATGTCCAACAGTTAAGCAATGTATTATCATAAATTTACGGAGAGTCGCGTTCCTAATTAAGAATGCCACCAGCCATCTGCCAGTCCGGCATACCGATTGCCTCATAGTACGACGTCTAAAGCCGTTTTATGGCGGTAGCCTAGCTAAATGACGGTATCGAGCAGGCAAATCGCGGGGAGCCCCCTGGGCTACGGATCAAACTGTTGCCGCTTGTAACGGGATAGTTGAATTGGAATAGTACCCCCAACGAACTGAAAAAGCGTTGTTTACGAAGGGCTGAGTCGTTTAGGAACTTCGTTGTCCCCTCATGCTGAGCCTAGCAAGTGTGGCTAACGAGGATTATGGCCGGCAATCTTCCTCTCATGCTGATAACTCAGGCAATACAGAAGCAGGCTGCTATGACACAACAACTCTCCCTCCTACCATACGTGGTGATCACGCCAGCCAGAAACGAAGAAGAGTTCATCGAGAAGACGCTCGAGTCTATGGTCCATCAAACGTATTTGCCGTTGAAATGGGTGATCGTAAACGATGGCTCAACCGACAGCACCGCGAGTCGCATCGAACCCTACGTTTCGAAGTACGACTGGATCGAACTGGTGAATTTGCCGGTGCGCCGCGAACGGAATTTCGCGGCAAAGGTACATGCCTTCAATGCCGGTCGGGAAAAAGTCAAAGACCTGAAATACGAGATCATCGGCAATTTGGATTCCGACGTTTCGTTGGACCCGGATCACTTTGAGTTTCTCATGAATAAGTTCAGAGAGAATCCTCGGCTGGGCGTCGCTGGAACGGTCTTCCGCGAAGAAAGTGGTTACAACTCGGAAACCGATAGTCTCGAAGGCCAGCTCCACGTTGCAGGCCAGTGCCAACTGTTTCGGCGTCAGTGTTTCGCGGATGTAGGCGGATACTTCGCCAACAAGGCCGGAGGCATTGACTGGATTGCGGTTACGACTGCCCGGATGATGGGTTGGAAAACACGATCGTTTCGGGAGAAGTCGTTCTTCCATCACCGGCGCTTGGGAACGGCCGAGCGTAGCGCGTTTGCGGCGGCGTTTTCGTATGGTGAGAAAGACTACTACCTCGGCGGTCATCCGGTATGGGAGTTCTTCCGCGTTGCCTATCGCATGATCAAGCCTCCCTACGTGGTGGAGGGACTTGCTCTTGGTTCCGGCTATGGGTGGGCAGCCTTACGAAGAGCAACGAGGCCCATTTCCAAGGAGCTTATTGCATTCCATCGCCGAGAACAGATGCGCAAGCTCAAAGTGATTCTGAAATCTGCTGTAATGTTCAAGCCGCTTGACAAGTTCAGTCTTCTTTCTGAATAAGTCGGCTTTGCTTCAGGGTATGGCAAAGTCCAAGATGCTGGGCTCCAAGGATTTATTGCTTCAGTCAAAGATTACAAACTAGCAGGTCTTATGTGCGGCATATGTGGACAATTTAACTTCGGAAATCAGGCGCCGGTTCGACGTGTGGACATCGAGGCGATGACCCGATCCATCGTCCATCGTGGTCCGGATGACGAGGGTTATTTCGTCGCGGGACCACTCGGATTCGGATTTCGGCGGCTCTCCATTATCGACCTGGCCGGCGGGCATCAACCGATGTCGGATCCCGAACAGTCGGTGTGGGTGATTTTCAACGGTGAGATTTACAATTTCCCCGAACTCAAGCGGGAGCTAGAGAGCCACGGCCATGTATTTCGCACGAACTCCGACACTGAGGTCATCATTCACGGGTACAAGCAGTGGGGCGATGAGGTACTCAATCGCCTGAACGGCATGTTTGGCCTGGCAATCTGGGACGTTCGGCAGAGACGGCTGGTTCTGGCCCGTGATCCATTTGGGATCAAGTTGATCTACTACCGCATCGATGAGGATACTCTTTATTTTGGATCTGAAATGCGGCCGATCCGCGCAGTCATGAAGGGCAAGGCGGAAATCGACGCCACGTCTCTGAGTCTATTCTTGCGATATCGGTTCACGCCCTCGCCGTACACGATACTCAAAGGGGTGAAGAAACTTGCGCCGGGGACAAAGCTGACTGTGCAGAATGGCGTCTGTGAGGTTAGTCGGTATTACCGATTCAAACCGGAACCGTTCACGCCAGCCAAGTCGCCAGCCGAAGCCAGAGAAGAATTGCTTTCCCTCTACAAGGGCGCCATCAAGCGGCAGCTCATTAGCGATGTGCCAGTAGGCTTGCTTTTGAGTGGTGGGATTGATTCGGGGCTGCTGCTCGCATTGATGAATCTGAACGGGACCTCGTGGCCGACTTACACGGTAGGCTACGGTTCGTCCTTCGCTGACGATGAGCTGGCCGATGCCGCCGAAACAGCCCGAGTGCTAGGCTCCAAGCACTCGAGTGTCACGATCACGAGGTCAACTTTTGAGAGCGCACTACCGAAAATTGTGGCCATATTGGAAGAGCCCATCGCGGCTTCGTCGATTGTTCCGATGTACTTTGTATGTGAGCGGGCTCGCCAAGATGTAAAGGTGGCCCTGGTAGGGCAGGGACCAGATGAGTTGTTCGGCGGTTATCGCAGACACCTAGGAGTGCGCTACGGCGCTTTGTGGGCCGGCTTGCCAGGCTGGATGCGTACACCAATCTCCTCAACTATAGCCGCCCTGCCAAGAAACGAGACTCTTAAGCGCGGAGTGTATTCTTTGGCGATTCCGGATCGTATGCGGAGATATCAACACGTCCTTTCTCTTCTGCCGGGCGACCAAGTAGGCGAGCTATTTCAAGACGGGCTGCTACCGCATGATGCCGGGGACACCCTTCTCGGCTGTTGGGAGAATATGGGTGAACTGATGAGCGAAACCGACGAATTGGGTGGGCTGCAGTTCTTGGAAGTGCGGTCCACCCTTCCAGACGAATTGCTAATGTATGCCGACAAGCTTTCCATGGCTCACGGCCTCGAACTTCGAGTGCCGTTTGTCGATAAAGAAATTGTGGAATATGTCGAGCGATTGCCCGCAAGTCTGAAAGTTAGGAATGGTTCGCGGAAATGGCTGCACCGGCAAGTTTGCCGGAATTTCCTCCCAGAATCGATCGTCAAGCGGCCGAAGCGGGGCTTTGCCAGTAATGTAGTGGACGACTGGTTCCGCGCGGCCATCGACAATAAAATGGCCGAGGCACTGCTCGATAGAGGGTCTAGGGTCTACCAGTATCTTCGCCCGCAAGTTGTGCAAGAACTGTTTGAGCACCATGCTGCTGGGCGGCACGACAATCATAAGGTGTTGTTTAGTTTGATTGTATTCGAAGAGTGGTTACGCACTCATGAAGAGCCGGTAGCAAGCCTGAGTTCGTAATCCCAGGTAATGGCCCTCAACTCTGGAAGTCGGTCTCCGCGAATGATCACCGTTTGATACACAGAATCCTGAGGGCAAAACGAGCTCCCATATCTGCTTATCTTAATTAAGGAATTTCAAAACTGATGACGATAAGAAAGACAGGTTTAGTTATAGGTGGTAGAGAGCTAGTGGTCGAAGGGCGTCTCTGCAATGTTGCACATCTTGATGCGGACGACTACAAGTTTCTAGATGATCCCGAAGCGGCAATCGACAAATTGCGCAGCTCCAAAGCGCGGATCGACCTTTTTACTTTTCTTCAGAAATTGCCTGACACCAATCCCAGGTACGCATATCCCATCGAGTGGGACAATATGGCTGTCCTGCCTGTCTCCACCTATGAGAACTGGTGGACACACCAGATTGGGTTCAAGGCACGAAACAAAGCTAAGCAAGCGGAGAAGAAGGGTGTTGTAGTCCGCGAAGTGCCATTTGATGATGCGCTCGTGCGTGGAATTTGGGAGATCTACAACGAATGCCCGGTCCGCCAAGAAAGGCTGTTCCCACACTATGGGAAGAGCCTTGAAGCAGTGCGCGAAATGAGTGCGACATATCTCGAATCGAGCGTCTTTATTGGTGCTTATGATTCCGGCAAGTTAATTGGTTTTATAAAACTAGTTGTCGACGATACGGGAACACAAGCAGGAATGATGCACATAATTTCAAGGCTCCAGTGCCGGGACAAGGCGCCAACTAACGCATTGGTTGCCCAGGCAGTTCGTTCTTGTGCCGATCGGCGCGTTCCTCATCTGGTGTACTCGAAATTTGCTTATGGGAAGAAGGCGCAAAGCAGTCTGAGCGACTTTAAGGAACGAAATGGATTCAAACGAGTCGATATGCCGCGTTATTACGTACCCTTGACCCGTTGGGGCGCACTCGCCTTTTCAATGAGCCTGCACCATCGACTGACAGATCGTCTTCCAGAATCGTTCGTTGCAAAGCTACGCGAATTGCGCAGCGCTTGGTACCAACGCAAATTCCAACTGAGGCCGGAATCACTCTAGGAGACGGAATTGCCCGGAATCGTCGGTTTCTTCACTGGTCGTCCGAGAGCAGTCGCGGAGCGTGAACTGCGCGAAATGGTCAAATCGCTCTGCCACGAACCGTTCTACAGTAGCGGCACGTGGATCGATGACGAACATGGAATCTACATCGGCTGGGTAGCACGGCAAGGATCGTTCGACGACGGAATGCCACAGCGCAACGAGACTGGTGAAGTGACTCTGATTTTTTCGGGTGAAGAATTTCCTGAACCGGGCACGGCTTCTGCGCTGAAGGCACGTGGACATGCGGTGGTGCAAGGCGGGCCATCCTACTTGGTCCATCGATATGAAGAGGAGGCGGACTTTCCGAAGCGATTGAACGGTCGATTTCACGGCTTGGTCGCGGACCGAGTGCGCGGGACGGCGATGCTTTTCAATGACCGGTACGGTCTGCAACGGCTTTATTACCACGAAGGGCCTGATACTTTTTACTTTGCGGCCGAAGCAAAGGCACTCCTAAAGGTTCGGCCGGAGCTGCGTAGTATGGATCCGCGCGGCTTGGGAGAATTTATCGTTTGTGGTTGCGTGCTCGAGAATCGGTCACTATTCCCGGGCATCCACGTTCTGCCTCCCGGCTCGGCTTGGGCGTTCCGGCGAGGGAAACTCGAAAAGAAGAGCGATTACTTCCAGCCAAGGGAATGGGAAGAAGAAGAGCCGCTCAAGCCAGAAACTTACTACGCTAATCTACGCGACGTTTTCGTGCAGAATCTGCCGCGCTATTTCAATGGGAAGGAGCGGGTGGGCGTTTCCCTTACCGGTGGACTCGACTCGCGCATCATCATGGCATGGCGCAAGGCTCCGCCTGGTTCCTTACCATGTTATACGTTCGGCAGCATGTACCGGGATAATCGCGACGTGCAATTGGCGCAGCGCGTGGCACAAATCTGTGGACAGCAACACCAGGTCATCACCACCGGCAAGGAGTTCCTGGCACGATTCCCGCATTACGCCGAGCAGACCGTTTATCTCACAGATGGATGCGTGGATCTCAACCGCTCGCCCGACCTCTACGTAAACGAAAAAGTACGGGAGATTGCTCCTGTACGGATGGTGGGAACGTATGGCAGCGAGATGCTTTTGCATGCAGTGATGTTCAAGGCAGAAGAACCCACTACTGGATTGTTCGGGCGGGAACTCGAATCGCAAATTCATGCTGCCAAGCAGACCTACGATGCAAGCCGCCAAGTCCATCCGATGACTTTTGTCGCATTCCGTCAATCTCCTTGGCACCATTTTGGTGTGCTTGGATTGGAGCAGACCCAGGTAGCCGTGCGCTCGCCCTATCTG
>Ga0210401_10007842_pt1 | contig 10653 bp, 7 predicted proteins | sample IncBWH32MmetaG_FD_150866 | JGI IMG/M metagenome (GOLD analysis project Ga0210401, IMG submission 150866) | Forest soil microbial communities from Barre Woods Harvard Forest LTER site, Petersham, Massachusetts, United States - Inc-BW-H-32-M | ecosystem: Environmental > Terrestrial > Soil >... | reverse complement strand
GGGCGGCAAGATAGCCGGCCTCGGTGAGCGCGTCCACGAAGGCTTTCGGATATTCGTCTTTTCGGTCGTTTTCCTGCCAATAAGCGGAGGGAAACCGGCTGCACAGGTCCCGCACAGCGGAACGCAGTTCTTTAAGATCGACTGATGTCACAGGCACTCCATCCTCCGAGCGTTACTCGTCGTATTCCCGCCGCGGAAGCCCATTGGTTCCGTTCTGATAACCGGGGCCAAACAAACCTGACCAAATTTCGCGTCAGCTGCCAGCATGACAATGCCTCGAAGGTCCAACTGTAAGAGAAACTGCGGACTCGAAAATTAATCCTTCGCATTTAGTATTAACTTCTGTAAGCGCCAATTTAGAAGTTCTGCGATAAAAAGCTCGTTTTCGCTAGGGCAGGCCATTTCATGAATCCAACCGAACTCTTTGAGTTGCTTGCCGGATTTTCCCAGGACTCCCAGCACCTTTCCTTCCAGGGTGAGCTTGTAAATCCGGCCCGGGAAAGCGTCGGCGCTGTACAAGACCTGGTTGGGCGGAGGGGTGATACAAATCGCCCACGGCGCTCCGGGCATCATGGTCCCGACCGTTGTGTCGGTCGGCATGTTGCCGATCGCCGGGCGAGCGTCTGCAGGAACCGGCACATCGATTTTGATCTGGCGAAGGAAATTGCCATCGGTGTCGAACACTTGGATCCGGCGGTTCCCACGGTCGGCAACGTAAACGTGCCCTTGTGCGTCGATTGCGATGCTATGCGGAGTATTGAACTGGCCCGGCCCGGCTCCGGGTTCACCCCAGGATCTAAGCCAATCACCGTCCTTACTGAACTTTGCAACGCGAGAATTGATATATCCGTCGCTGATGTAGATGTTGCCAGCGGCATCCCAAGCCACATCTGTTACTTGCCGGAACATGCCATCTATGGGAGGTAGCGGAGGATGAGGATGTTCCCACGGACCTGCTCCCTCAGCCGAGGCCTCTTTCTTACGCCCGAAGACCATCACGACCTGGCCTTCGGAGTTGAATTTGATGACCATGTCCGAACCTTTGTCCACGGCCCAGATATTGTCACTGTTGTCGATCTTTACTGCGTGAGCGAAGGACCAAGCGTAGAGGTGCGGCCCTAACTCGCGAAGGTATTGGCCATCGGGGCTAAACTCGAGAAGTTGTGCAGCGGCTGCTCCGTATGCCGGACCGCTCGTGCCTCCGCGCGAGAAAACAAAAATGCGTCCCTGGGAATTGACCGCGACGCCAGCAACCTCGCCGAGGTTCATAGTCGATGGGAGTTTCAGAAAACCGGGGACAGAGGTATAGGGAATCTCAGGCACGGTATCTTGCTGGGCATAAAGAGAAATACTTAAACAAGAGAACAAAACAAACAGCAAACATTGCTTCATTCTGAGCTCCCGTACGTGATTTCATTTCCCATGACCGGCGCTCGCGAGGCGCCTTGCTGACAATCACCTAATGCGCCAGTCGATTTCTTCGCCATCTCATTAGTGAACCTTTACGACCAGGTACAGGAACGGCGCCTGGACGTCCTTGAACCAGTGTGGCACGCCATGCGGAATGATAATCACATCTCCTTTATTCAACTGATGAGTAACGCCACCCTCAATGGACGTGCCTCTGATTTCGTTCGGCGCCGTCGCCTTCGGCTCAATAGCCGTGCCGCCGGTGACAAAGGTGGCTGTTCCAGTTATGACATATGTAATGTCAGTATCAAGCTCATGAATCTCGACTTCCCCTGGATGGTCACGGTGACCTGTTACGATCCTGTAGGCGGCATTTCCTGATTGGCCCGTGAATAAGTTACCGATCGTCTTAGCAAAGTTGGCGTCCACTTCTGCATGATCGAAGTAGGTGACCGCGGCGGGAGAGGCGGTCTGCTGAGGCGTGCCCGTGATAATCGGACTGAGCGTGGCGCCGGCGACCTTCCACGTTCCGTTGCTCTTGACGAACATCCTAAGCGTTCGGTAGTCGCCGCTGAAATCGTGACCGTTGTAGACTGCCCAGCCAGTCCCTTGGCCTCCATGAATCGTGGTACGGTCGGTGGCGAGGGCAAAATCTCCGTAGACGGCGCGTAATTTGAAATCACTAGGGAAGGCGCCAAACCCTGGCTTGACCGGAAGTTTGGAAAGGTTCGCAAGAGCGTAGTCTTTGTCCACGACAGTTCCGCCTCGATTGATCTCGAAGAACTGATCGGTCCATAGATCTCGCAAAACGTCTATGTTCTTATTCCGTAAGTCCGAGAGCCATTTTTGATCGAGTTGACCAAGCTCTTTCTCAAGATCGTCCCATGCCTTTCCTTTTTCGGTCGCATGCCAGGTTGTCTCTTCTCCCGCCCTTTGGGCGAAAGTCGGAGAGGACGCTGCGACCACCATCAGCAAAATGAAAACAAAATTGCGTCTCATTACAAGCCTCCTCGGGCGCACCCCAGAGTTGGTCAGGATTCTTGCTATCCTGCACCAGCTCATCAACAACCTTGCAGCGCTACTCCTGATTCACGAACAATTGGCCGCTGCGGACTACCGCCTTGCTCATCAACTGCTGATGTCCCGCAAGTTTTTTCTTGTCGGCGTCCATATATGCAAACTTTCCCTCACGAACTTCGAAAATACTAATGTCGGCTTCCGTTCCGGGTTTCAGAGTTCCGAGTTGCATTCCATAGTCAAAAACCTGTGCGGGCTTGATCGTCACCAGTTCAACCACTTTGTCGAGATTCATGCCTAGGGCTAGGAATTTGGAAGCCAAGGTGGGTAGGTCATAGGTAGGGCCGAATACGTTACCGTTGTATAGATCGGTACTGATCGTGTCGGGAAGAAAACCCTGCGCCAGGCATTTTTGAGCAACATCGAAGCTCATATGCGAGCTACCTTCGGCAATGTCAAAGAAAACACCGCGCTCGCGAGCTTCCCGTACCTCGGGCAATATCTTTTGATTCGTATCCAAGATCGAGTGCTCGTGATTGCCGAGGAAATGTGTGAAAACATCTCCTTTTCGCAGCAGCCTCACGATGTCCGGTAGCGGGGAATAGGGGTCATCGATATGGGCCATCAGGGGCAGACCGCAACTTTCGGCGGCTTGCAGCGCTCGTTTGAGACACTCGATATCATTTGGGCCCTCAATCGATTTTTGCAATCGGACCTTGATTCCGACGACGGTGGGCTTGTTCTCCTCTGCAGCCCTCGCGGTTAGCTCGGGATTCACCCATTCCAGATTCTCCATGGGATGTTCCCTAATTCCGACCACCGTCCCAAGCGCCCCAATGTCGACCAAGGCAAAAATTCTGGTAAGGGAAGTTTTGACAACGTACTTAATAAATCCGGCGATCATCGGATAACCGGCTGATCCAGCATCCACAACCGTTGGCACACCTCGACCCAAACAATAGTGATCTGCGTTCACGCCGGCTCCGATGGCATCAAAGCAATGAACGTGCAGGTCGATGAAGCCTGGAGTGACGATGGCATCCTTGGCCGAGAACACTTGCGCACTTTGCTGCTCGGGGATATCTGGTGCGACCGCCAGAATTTTCCGATCCTTTACCGCGACATCGAGGCTCTCATGCAAATGCTGCGAAGGGTCAATGACTGTGCCACCCTTTATAAGCAGATCGAATTTTTGGTCGAGAATCTTATCGGACGAGGTCGGCAGAGCGTTTGCTGGCCCTAGGTCACCACAGGCTAACCACGCCGTCCCTCCCGCCAGAAAGTTTTTAGAGAACTGTCTACGGGTCAACATGATTTTTTCCGCCTTTCCAATCGTCGGGCTGGTTGATCATGAGGTTCCTTCAGAAGATTTTCCCGATGCGAAAACGGACAGACGTGTTCATCTAGGCCTTATGCTGTTGATTCGCTACTTGGTTCCTTCAGGGTCGACCTTCGGCCGAACATCGACTACACTGTGCGCGACGGCTCGCCACTTTCCGCCTTGCTTGACCAAGACTTCCAATCCAACCTCCTGATAGTCGTGTGAACCTTTATCCTTAATGCTCTCTGTGCCGCTAGCGCGGTAAGTCACCACTGCCGTTTCGCCTTCGTTATAGACGTGCACGACGAAATCATAGTGTTTGGTATTGAGCAACGTCCGTACACCGGATCGCCATTCTGCAAGGATATCGGTTTTGCTCCGCACACCTTTTGCCCCACTTAGGTAGGCGAGGTTGTCGGCATCGAGCGCATCAAACCAGTTTGCGGCGACATCGCCGCCTTTCACGATGATTGAAACTTTCTCTTCCTCTAATTTGATGATCTGTTTCTTAATCTCCTCGGCGGTTTTACCTGTCATCTCCTGTGCTCGAACGACACTAGCCAAGGATACGGCAAACAATGTTGACAAAACTATTCTTCTGATCATGGTCAGTCCTATCCCGCAGGTTTCAATGCAAGAACTACAAATTCATCAATAAACAGCTGTCGTCCGCATGGGACTTTCATCGCTCTCAGCCCTCAATTCGCTTGGGCGTTTGGTAGCGGAGTGACTTGATGAAGAACCATTCGCCAGGCCCCGTTCAGCTTTACGAATACATCCGAACACGCGTCGGTATTGGCAGCGCGGTGGCCGTTGCGCTCGACGTCCGAGCTAGCAACATAGTTCACGACGACCGTCGTACTGTTATTACCATCTCCGTAGACGCGGATGTGCCAATTGTACTGATCGTCGCGGTAAGTCCGGTGGTTTCCCGTCCGGAATTCGGCCAGTAGCTGAGCCTTGTCCTTGACGGTTCCGGTTGCACTGGAGTGATCGATGTCATCTACATAGACGCGGTCAAACCACTCTGCCGCATAATTTTTGGTGCTCGTCGTGCTTAGGAGGGCTTTAATTTTTTCCTGTTCTAGTTGCATGATCTCTTTTTTGACTCTTTCGGCCGTCGGCCCAGAAGCCTCCTGCGCCCGAACGGAGCTAACGGAAAAAATCACCAGCAGGACAAAGAAAAGAATTCTTGGCACAGTTGCACTCCTTTTTGGTCGAGGCCGAACAAGCCTGAGTTTCGTTTACCAGCACGCATTTTCGAGCACGTCCTGGAGTCCCGATGCGCTTTCCCTCCGCAGACGTTGTCGTGAAAAGGCCGGTGAGTGTCAGTAATCGCGCAAGCAGCCGTGGTTACCATATCAACTTTAGCGCAAACTGGATTTCCCTGTTCGCATTGCTTGTCTGATTGATTTGACCGGCGCCGGCAACTGGTGCGCCGGTTTGGTCAAAGAGCGTCGAATTGGCGATCGGGGCGGCAAAGTTCGAATGATTAAATATATTGAAAGTGTCCACGCGGAACTGAAGATTGAGATTCTCTCGGATGCGATTGTTCTTGACCAAGGAAAAGTCGAAGTTCAACAAGCCAGGCCCGATCACCTCGTTGCGACCAGCATTGCCGATAAGGTTCTGGCACGTGCCTGCTGCGACTGGCTGGCCGGCACCGCCCGGTTGGAAAGGAACGCACTGCGCTGCGATGGGAGGACTGGCAAGCGGAAGACCGAAGCAGTTGAGCTTGATGTAATTGGTCACATTGCCCGGATTGACGAGCGAGCTGCATCCGGGGCCGCTCAGACGATTCGGATAATCGAACGGATCGGAGTTGTTTTCGCCAAGCGGGTCGCCGCCGATGAGGGGAGTAAAAGGCAATCCAGTATTGGCCTGGATGATGCCACTGACCTGCCACCCGCCAGCGACCCATTCTACTGGACCGTGAAGCGAGCGCGGGGTGGGAAGAACCCACAGGTAGCTGATCGTTAAGTTCTGGCTGATGTTGAAGTCGGCCGGACCGCGAAAGGCTGCGCGGTCAAAGAAAAGCAAGCTGGTGATGGAATTTACGAATGGGTCCGAAGCTGTTCCTGCCGACGACCCAACATCGATCGCTCTGCCCCAGGTATAGGAGCCTTGGACCTGAAAACCCCGGCTCATCCTCTTCCGAAGTTCCACTTCAAGAGCGTCGTAGGATGCACTCGACCCCCAATCTAAGTAGTCCATACGACCGGTAATGGGATTGAGCGTGGTCCCGCTGCCGATTGGGGTCGGCCAGAGAAAGCCCGCAGGGGTCGGGGTTGGCAGAACAATATTGGCGTCATCGATTCGGAGTGTGTTGTGCACGCTATGCGAGCCCACGTATGCGACCGTCCCCGCTAGACTTGAGCTGAATTCGTGCTGCAGGTTCAGGTTCCAGTTCATCACGTAATTGCGCTTGGGATTCGGTTGAATGAAAACAGTGCGTAACCGAGCGAGTGCCGTGAGATCGTCAACCGCCGCCGTTGGAAACGAGTCGGGGGGGAGGTTGGTGGCACTACCTTGAATGCTAAAGGGAGCGCCGTTTGCTTCTAGGAGGAGGAATTCGTAGATAAGGGGCAGCACATCGAACATTCCGAAGGCGCCGCGAATGGTGGACTTGCCATTTCCAAACGGGTCCCAAGCAAAACCCACTCGCGGCTCGAAATTCCGTAGCGTGGGATTAGAAAAAATGGGATTTCCCAGATGCGGAGCAGGGTCCGTCATATTGCGCAATGACGACAACCTATCGGCAGTCTCTGTCGGCACCGTCGCCATCTCGTAACGCAATCCCAAGTTAACTGTAAGGGTGGGGCGCACCTTTACGTCGTCCTGAACATAACCACTGAAGATGCTTTGTCGCAGATCCCGTGGAGTACTTCCTGGGGGAAGTTGCGCACCCAGAGAGTTCGGTTGGTTGGTCAGGAAATTGGTCAGCGAGCCAAATTTGAATAGGCCCGCCAGTTCCGAGCCTCCAATCGAATTTTCCTGATCGTGTTCCGCAGCAAACCCAAATTTAAGGTTGTGAATACCTCTTGTGAAAGTGACATCGTCATATACCTGATAGGCGTTCTGGTGGAAGCGGGAAATTGAGACGGCGCCCAGACCTCCGGTAAACTCTGTCAGCCCAGGTACCTCGATTTCCGGGGCGAACTGTCCTGGAAGCGCTCCGAGAGAAAGTTCTCCCGCCAGCGGGTTAATCGCGGAGAGGGTTCCGGCATTTAGCGCAGTGCTCCTATTGAAGCCAATGCGAACAACATTAAGAAGTTGCGGCGAGAAAATGTGGCTCTCCTGAATCGAGACAAACTGTCTTCCCGTGTTAGATCCATCGAGCACATTGCCAAGGGCGTCAGGGAAGGTGAGGTTGGAAGCGTCATATTGATAGCTGCCATCGAGACTATCGTTCGAGGAGAAATTGTGATCGATTCGCAAGGTTCCGAAGTTCTCGCTCGTGACTTGATTCGAGTTAACGCTAAAAAGCCCCGTATTCCCTGGACTCAACAGCCCATTGTTGGGGAGGGGCCAGAAAGGCAGATAGGGGGCCACGAGCGGACTGACGGTGATTGTCGACGTCGTACCATCGGAATTGTGAATGATTCCATTGCGCGCATCGGCTGAAGGGACGTCGTTCACGTTCGTAACGCCCAGACTCTGACGGAGCCCCTCGTAATTCGCGAATACGAAGGTGCGGTTCTTATGGATCGGCCCGCCCGCAGACGCTCCGAATTGGTTCCTTTCGAAAGGCGCGATCGTGGCGGGATCAAAGAAATTTCTTGCGTCCAACGCACTATTGCGGACGAACTCGTAGACATCGCCATGGAACTGATTCGTCCCCGAGCGCGTGACGGCACTGATAACGCCGCCAGAGGTTCGCCCGTATTCCGCGTCATAGTTGGCCGTCACAACGGAAAACTCCTGAATGGCATCTACACCCGGGCTCCCGCCGGCGACGCTGCCGGGACCGTTGTTGGTGTAGTCGTTGACGTTAATGCCGTCGATGCGGTAACTATTCTGCTGTGGACGGCCACCGGTGATGCTCATCTGCGCTCCGAACCCGCGGTTGCCCCTCTCGAAGCTGGATTGGACAGAGAACTGCAATGACGACGAAGAGATGACCCCAGGCTCAAGGACCGCAAGTTGGGTCCAGTCCCTGCCATTCAGAGGTAAGTTGAGAATGGTCTCCTCGTTGACAACATTGCCAACACTCGATCTCTCCGATTCGATGAGCGGCGCGCCGCCCTGCACGGTTACGCTTTCGGTCACCGGCCCCAGAGCCAACTCAAAATCGATTTCGAGAGCTTGCTGAACATACAGAACGATTCCGGGCTTGATTAAGGTCTTGAATCCGGGTTTCTCGACGTCCATGCGGTACGTTCCGGGGGGCAGGTTGCTAACGTAGTAGTTCCCCGTCTCATTCGTCCGACCTACATAAGAGACATTTGTTCCAATGTTTGTGAGCGTTACGATGGCATCCGCGATGACGGCCTTACCGGGGTCGGTGACGCGACCGGCCAAAGACGCGTTTGCAGATTGCGCGTGAACAGGCTCGCCAAACGCGAGAACGAGTATGACTGCGAGGAAAGCCACTTTAGATCGCATTCCCAGTTTCCTCCTCCACCAGAATCCTCGCCAAAATCTGTCCCTTACCGCGCGGACGGGTGATCTGTACGATAAACCTTCCCTAAATGTCCTTTAATCAAGCTGAAATATTTCTTAATTGGTTGCATCTGACAAGCAAATGCATGCTTAGGCGTCTTCCGAACGTGTGCGTGCACCTGCTTGTTCAGCATGGTGAACAAGTAGGGCGAGGGAACGATATATAGAATGGACAAATTTACCGTAAGGAGCGGTGAGGAAGAATGCCGCAACAAGCCCAAGATGTATGATTAAGAGCAATCCCATGGCGCTGGTGTTCCGTAGCACTAGTACTAAGATTCCACTCAAGGACGTAAGGCCCAGAATAATCAAGAACTTATAATCAGCACTCAGCATCGCTGATAACGAAGGGTCCGGATCACTCTTTAACTTCATAGCAACCAGCCCACAAACTCCCGCAATGATCGCTAATCCCCCGACAGTGCCGAAGATTACTGGTGCGCTGTTGATCGAGTACGGAGGTAGGCGGTGCAGTAAATCTTGATATACGGCAGCTAGGCTCGTAGAGACTACGGTCGCCAGGAATCCGTAGAAAACGAAAGAGTGGTAGACACGTCGCAGCCGTGAAGGCGTCGCTTTTGGATAATAGCAACCGGGGCCGCCTCCCCTAAGCCATCTTAAGCTGAAGACATCCTTTATCATGAGTGCCAAAGATGTGACGCCGGTGGTTTTCTTAACGGTATCACGCGTTTCCCGCCAGAATCGTGCGCCTCCTTGGAGCGAAACGATGGCGGAGTACAACACGAGCACTAAAGCCGGGACTAACATCGCAAAAAACGGTATCACCCGGTAAAAAGAACCTGGCCCCACATGACGAGAGAATATCGTCGCCGGTCCAATCCAGATAAACGATAGAATCACCACTAGACCGATAGTGCCGGCTACCATGGAAGCGGCTACTCTCCTGTCCGTGAATGATCTTCCAAATAGCACCGGCCAACTCCAACCCTTGTAACTTTCTAATCGCACTTCAGAAAGAATTTTCGGAACATTGAGTGCAAACTCGTGCGGCGAAGAATACATGCAGGCGTAATAGCAGGCCCGGCAGTCGTGACACAGATGCGCCATGTAAATTACGTCACCTTTAGTGAGCTCCCGTCTCATTTCCAGGGCAGGAAATACCGGGCAATAACCTTCGCAGTAGCGACAAGCATTGCAAATCGTGAGTTGTCGCCCCGCTTCTTCTATGAGTTCGTTAATGTGCATGGGTGGAGGCCTCTTCCCCCGCCAACTTTCCAAACACCGACCCGATCGTTAATCCAAATCCAGCGAGATATCCCTTAGAAAGGATATTTCCAGCCATGATTTCGCCAGCGGCATACACGTTAACGAAAGATCGCCCATTGCAGTCGATGACCTTTGCAGTCTCATCGACTGTCACCCCCATATAAGTAAAGGTTATTCCGGGACGGAGGGGTAGAGCGAAGAACGGCGGTCGATTGAGGGGTAGCGCCCAGTTACTTTTAGGAAGCGTGAGCGCGCGTGTTCCCACGCCATCGAGACATTCCGGACGGAACTTGGTGTTTCCAAGCGTAGCGAGATTGTAATCGTTGACAGTCTTCAGGAAAGACTCTTGGTCAAGGTCGAGCTTGGAGGCGAGGCTTGCAAGGCAGTTTGACTGATAGGGTTTGTAAATTGGCGGGATAAAAGAACCAATGGTCTTGGAGTCCACAATACAATAAGCCAGTTGGCCGGGCTGTTCGGCGATTAACCGCCCCCAGATGGCGTAACGCTTTGGCCAAATATTTTCTCCTTCGTCGTAAAATCGACATCCGAGACGGTTAACAACGATCCCGAAAGGAATAGCGTCAAGTCTCGTGACGATCCCGCCGTCGAACTTCGGGGAGCGGGCATCAATAGCGACCGCGTGAAGCGCCTTAGGATCACCGATGGCTTGCGCGTTATTCTTGAGAAGTACCGCAAGCAACTTACCATCATTGTAAGGTGTGCCTCGGACGCAGAAGTTATCGGCTGCATCACCCCAATACCGCTTTAGCCATTCGAGATTTGCCTCAAAACCACCGGCCGCAACCACCACTGCCTTACCCGCGATGAACTCTTCACCTTCTTTGCCCTTGAGCACAACCGCGCGAAATCTACCGTTTTCAAGTACGAGGTCTTCAACTGACGCCTCGTATCGGACTTCAATACCCATACGCGCGGCGGTATCATAATAGGTATTGATCAGTGCTTTCCCGCCGCCGAGGAACCATTTATTGGTTCGGCCCAAATGGAGAGTACCA
>Ga0210401_10007840_pt1 | contig 10654 bp, 8 predicted proteins | sample IncBWH32MmetaG_FD_150866 | JGI IMG/M metagenome (GOLD analysis project Ga0210401, IMG submission 150866) | Forest soil microbial communities from Barre Woods Harvard Forest LTER site, Petersham, Massachusetts, United States - Inc-BW-H-32-M | ecosystem: Environmental > Terrestrial > Soil >... | reverse complement strand
AAAGAGGGACATCACCGTTACGTCCCAAGAATTGCCGCCGATGACGCTGCGCAAAATTCCGTTATGGACGCAAGAGGCACGCGTCCTGGATGTGCTCGTACTCGAGGAGAGCGCAAGCCCGACCCGGCTGGCTGTACTCGACCCGGATTCGCTGAGATTTTATCGATACTCCGGGGGACACTGGCAGCAAGAACAAGCTCTGCCGGTCACGCATTCGAGGCCGTGGCCAAGAGACCTGCGGGGCAGGTTGTGGGCGCGTGCGGATCGAGGGCTGGATGCATACCTGCCCGGAGTGGTTTGTCGAACTCCGTCAGGATCAATGACGAGTCTAGGGTGCAGCGACAGCAGCGATCCGTGGCCACTGTCGGGTCAATTTGCGCTGGGGGCCTTCTTTGCGCCGACGAGGAACTTCTTTACTGGAGCCCTGACTCCGGGAATCGGTCACCAGACGTCCATCGCAAAGTTCTACTCGGCGGCACCCCTCCAGCGACAGAACACAACGTCGTGGGTTGTGGCGGCGACCGATGGGACGGTTCATTCGCTGGACGATAGCTTCGATCAGACATTGCACGTGGCGTGGGGCGGCGATGTCGCCAGCGTGCGATCGTCCTGCGGATCGGGTTGGCAGATTTTGGCCACGCAGCCGGGTGGGGGCTCGGGAGACTCGATCAGGGCTTACGAAACCAGCGATCACGATTCTGCGGCGGTGAGTTCGGCTGCCGATTTTGGCGGACCAATCACGGCGCTTTGGACGGAAAACCGCGGGACCAGCGCAATTGCGGTTTCCAAAGATGCAACGACTGAGCTATATGAGGCCTTTCGGCTGGCAGTGGCTTGCGGTCAGTAGTCTCCTGCTGGCGTGGTCAGCGCTTGCGGAGACTCGGCCACAATACGGAGGAACGCTGCACGTGGCGATGCAGATCGCTCCGCTGACGCTTGATCCGGCCGACAGTTCGCACGTGAACGCGGTGGCGTATCGCAATCTTCTGCGCCTGGTATTTGACAACCTGGTCACGATGGATGACCAAGGACGCATACAGCCGGCGCTGGCGGTTTCCTGGCGATCGGAGCCTGGCAATCAAAGATGGCAGTTTCAGCTGCGGCAGGGGGTGAAATTTCAGGATGGCTCTCCGCTGACAGCCGAGGCCGTGGCCGCTTCCCTGCGCGCTGCAAATCAGAGTTGGACTGTACTGGCCGGAGCGGATGCGGTTGTCATCCAGAGGGACAAGGCTGATCCGGATGTGGCCGAGCAGTTGGCCCTAGCGCGGAATTGCATCGCGAAACGAGGAACTGGCGGGATTTTCGTCGGCACGGGACCCTTCCGGATCACGAACTGGCAGGCCGGTAAGAGCGTGACGTTGGCTGCAGACGAAGACTATTGGGGCGGGCGAGCATTCCTGGATGGAGTTGAAATCGAATTTGGCAGAAGCGCGAGGGACCAACTGATTGATCTCGATCTCGGAAAGATCCAGATTGCCGAGGTCGCACCGGAACAGTCCCATAAACTCGCAGAGGAAAGGCACCGGATCGCAAGTTCCTTGCCTGTCGAACTCGTGGCTCTGGTCTTCGCAAAAGACGCTCAATCGAGTGACGATCAAAAGATTCGCGACGTTCTGGCGCTTTGTATCGACCGCGCGGCAATTCGCAGCGGCGTCTTGCAGAATACGGGTGATCCGACGGCGGCGATTCTGCCGGATTGGATCTCCGGATATGCATTCGTGTTTCCAGTGGAACGGAATCTGACGCGGGCGCAAGACGAGCGCGGCGAAGTGCAGCGAGCCCCGGCGATGACGTTAGGCTACGATTCGGATGACACGATGATGCGGGTGATTGCCGAAAGAATCGCATTGAATGCACGGGAGGCAGGATTGACGCTGCAGACCGCTGCGACGACGAAGGCGGACCTGCGCATCATGAGAGTTGTGGCAGCGTCCACGACTCCGCGTATCACGTTGACGGCGTCGGCGCTGAGTTTAGGTATGTCGGCACCGACCTTTGGTGGGACATCGATTAACGACGTCTACATCGCGGAGAGCGAGTTGCTACGGAGCAAGCGAACGATCCCGCTGTTTCAACTCTCAGTTTCGTATGCGGTCAGTCCGACCTTGCAGGGGTGGAATATGGGACCGGATGGAATGTGGCGCCTGGCAGACGTCTGGCTGGGAGGCACGCGGTGAGCTTTCGCCGAAAATTGCTGCTCATGTTTGCGCTGACCGTTTTTCTGTCGGTGACAGCAGTGGCATGGCTTGTTTCGGTGATCACTCGCCAGGCATTTGAGAAGGCGAATGAAGAACAGACTTCGGCGTTAGTTGCCCAATTTCAGCGTGAATTCAACCGCAGGAGCGATGACATTCTGCGGCGCGTCGAAGCGATCGCCGCCAGCGATGGCGTCACGCGCATCGCCCTGGGGCAAGGCAGCGCGAACCACGGCAGTTTTGCGAACGAAGCCGGACCGATTGCCCAAAGTCATCAGCTGGGGTTTCTTGAGTTCGTGGATAGCAATGGTGCGATTGTCTCGTCGGCGCAATCGCCGGCCAAGTTTGGATATCCGGACAGTTCCCTGGGTGACTTGGGAAAACTATCGACGAAACCTGCCTTTCCGAAGATCGAGGATTTGTCTGATGGGTCCAGGCTGGGATTGTTCGCGGTAAGGCCGGTAAATATTGGAGACAAACCGCTGTACGTTGTGGGTGGCGAGAGGGTAGACAAGAAATTTCTCGCGGCGCTGGAACTGCCGCCGGGCACCAGAGCCATGCTCTATTCCAGTGTCAACAACGCCTTTGCGCCGCAATCGATTATCGATCCGTCAGGCAGCCTCAAAGATGGAAGCAAGCTTGCGTCCGTGATCCAGCAGACCCTCGGTCGAGGAACGGAGGAGCGTGCGCTGGTGCATTGGTCGGATGATCCGGCCGACGACGAAACCATTCAGGCGATTCCTCTGAATGGCTCGGATGGCAAGCCACTGGGGGTGCTGCTGGTGGGTACGACGCGCAGACCTTATGTCGAGCTCAAGCGCCACATCCAGTCGGCGGCGATGTTAGTCGGGGGTGCGAGCATTCTGTTTGCAATTCTGTTAAGCAGCTGGGCGGCGGCCCGATTCACGAAGCCGGTGGAGCAACTGGCTGTGGCGGCGCGCGAGGTGGCGAGTGGGAATCTCGAAGCCAAGGTGCACGTGTTGTCGAATGATGAAGTCGGAGATCTCGCTGAAGCATTCAACCGGATGACTCGCGATCTCCTGGAACAGAAGGATCGCCTGGTGCAGACAGAACGAGTGGCGGCGTGGCGGGAACTCGCCCGCCGACTCGCGCACGAACTCAAGAATCCGCTGTTCCCGTTGCAACTGACGGTTGAGAATCTTGTAAAAGCGCGAGAGCAGAGTCCGGCTCTGTTCGAAGAGATCTTTCAGGAGAGCGCAGGAACCTTGTTGACGGAGATCAACAATCTGAAGCAAGTGATTTCGCGCTTCAGCGAATTTTCAAAGATGCCGCAGCCGCATTGGCAAAAGGTAGAGATCAACGACGTAGTGAAAGGCATCGCGAGGCTCTTCCAGGCACAGCTTGAATCGCGAGCGGGGCGGCCGATCGAATGCCGGCTCGACTTGGGCGCCAATCTCTCGCCGATTGCCGCCGACCCGGAACTGCTGCATCGCGTGATATCAAACCTAGTACTCAACGCGATGGATGCAATGCCGAACGGCGGCACGCTTACGCTGCGAACTCGACAAACTGGCGGTCGCGCTTTCCTCGATGTTACGGATACGGGTATAGGGTTGACGCCGGAAGAGTGTGAGCGACTTTTCACGCCCTACTACACGAGCAAGCAGCACGGCACCGGGCTCGGCTTGGCCATTGTGCAGTCGGTCATCAGCGATCACAGCGGCAGGGTCAGCGTGAAGAGTCAGCCATGCCGAGGCACTACCTTCCAGATCGAACTTCCGAGCAATCTAGATAAACTAGAGGCGATTGTAGAAGCAGACCCGCAGGTTTTAACTCCAGGTCAATAGAGGGGCAGCGTGCCGCAAAAAGCGCGACTTTTGATCGTGGATGATGAAGCCAACACGCTGGCGTCGCTGTCGCGCGCTTTCCGGCTCGCGGGGCACGACGCCGTGGTCTGCGACAATGCTGCGAAGGCGCTGGAGATGGCAAAGTCGCAGTCGTTTGACTTGATCATGTCGGACGTGGTGATGCCCGGGAAAGACGGCTTGTCACTACTCGAAGATCTGAAGACACAGGGAGTCGGCGCACCGGTTGTGATGATGTCGGGGCAGGCGCACATCGAGATGGCGGTGCGGGCAACGAAACTGGGAGCACTTGATTTCCTCGAGAAGCCGATCTCGACAGAAAAGCTGTTGTTGACCGTAGAGAATGCGCTGCGCTTACGATGGCTGGAGACCGAGAACCAGCAATTGCGACAACGTCTCGGAAAGCACGAGATTGTCTGGAAGGGCGACGCAATGCGTCGGGTGATGGCTCAGGTGGAACGCGTAGCAGCCACCGAAACGAGAGTGTGCATCCTCGGAGAGACCGGGACCGGAAAGGAACTTGTGGCGCGGACGCTGCATGATCGCAGCGCGCGAGCTTCGGGCCCGTTCATAACGCTGAATTGCGCCGCTGTGCCGGCTGAATTGATCGAGTCGGAACTTTTCGGGCACGAGAAAGGCTCGTTCACTGGTGCGGCTGGCCGGCATGTGGGCAAGTTTGAACAGGCCGAGCGCGGAACGATCTTTCTGGATGAGATCGGTGACATGCCTGTCCAGATGCAGGCGAAGTTACTACGCGTGCTGGAGGAAAACGAAATTGAGCGCGTAGGGGGAGAAAAGCCGATTCGCGTGGATGTGCGTGTGCTAGTGGCGACTCATCGAGATCTGCAAGCGCAAGTCAGGGACGGCAAATTTCGTCAGGACCTGTTTCATCGAATTTATGTCTTCCCGCTGACGCTGCCGTCTTTGCGCGACAGGCGCGAGGACATTGCGTCGCTGATAGAACATTTCTCCGCCCAAGTTTGCGCGCAGAACGGATGGAAGGCCGTTCCCTTCACCGCGGCCGCAATCGAAGAACTGCAGAGCCTTCCCTGGCCCGGGAATGTACGGGAGTTGCGCAACGTGGTGGAGCGACTGATGCTGTTGGCACCCAATGGGCAAGTCGATGCCGATACCGTGAAGATGGCTTTGCCGGGGAGTTCCCTGACGTCAGGAGAAACGACGAGCGGTTCCGGGACGCTGGCTCAGCGGGTGGAGAGTTTCGAGCGCGAGGTTATTCTGGCGGAGTTAAAGAAACATCACAACAATGTGACGAGCGCAGCCAAGGCGTTGCATCTCGAGCGCAGTCACCTCTATAAAAAAGCGGAGCAGTTGGGCATCGATCTGCGTGCCATCCGAAGAGAGCACGATCTGTCGAACAGCTGAACGAAGTTCCCGGACAATTGAAGAATTGCAGGGAGGCAGTATTGCTTCGAAGCGCGCATCTTGAGGTAAATGTGATTCAGGGGGAGGCGGAGACAACACTCGAGTCAAAAGACCGCGTGCTGGTGTGGAGCGGACATCTCACGTTTACGAGCGACGCTACGAACTTTTTCTATAAGTACACACGGGAGTTGCGGAAGGACGGCAGTTTGATTAAGACGAAGACAAGGGAGAAGACGATTCCGAGAGACCTTCAGTAACCGTAGCAGTTTCTGAGCACAAGACTCGAAGTGCTGATAGAGAGAACGTCCGGTTCAATCGGCGGCGGCCGCGGCGTGACCGAGTCCGCTCTTCAAATCAGCGGCGAGCAAGCGGTGGAACAACTGTTCTCCCGCCTCGCGGCGCACAGAGAGCCGACCGGCGCCATAGGCGCGCGATTTCAGGCCGCGCTGAACATCCTCGCAGATGCCGAGGTCTTCGTCCTGTACGCGGTCACCGACAGCGATGCTTTGCGTGTTGTACTCACGCCGGGACTCGCTGATGTCGTCGAAGTAGAAATCGAAAACTACGCGGCAATGATCGACGTCGAGCGGGATGACCAAATTGGTGTCCATGTACCCCGCATAGCAGTTGATCATGAAGTTCGGATATTGCCAGAAGTACCAGGCTCGATCGCCCTTACGCGTTGCCCCCGTCACCGCATCTTCGTTTGAGGAAACCATGGGACTGGATTGCAAGCAGTAACGATCCTCATTTTCGATGGTGTATTGCTTGTAATCGAGGACGCTGCTCAAACCTTTGTGAAGATGAGGAACGTGATATCCGCCGTCGAGATAATTGTCGACGTAGACTTTCCAATTGCACGCGATGTCGTAGGCTCTGCGCTCGAAAAAATGAAGATTACTCAAGCCGAGCGGAGCACATCGTTTCGCCAGCCCCCCAAGAAAATCGGACAAAGGCCTCGCTTGCGGATCGAGATTGATGAAGACGAAGGCTTCCCAGGTTTCTACCTTGACGGGAACGAGTCCGTTTTCGCGGCGCTCGAAGTTCTTGACGCCCTCAAACTCCGGCATGCCTTTTAAGGAGCCGTCCAGCCCGTAGTTCCAGCCGTGATACGGACAGTGAAGAATGGATGCGACTCCACATTGTTCCGTGACCACCTTGGCCGCGTGATGACGACAAACATTGTAGAAAGCGCGCAGCTCGCCGTCTGTTCCACGAACCGCCACCATCGGCTCGCCAGCGACCGTCGCAGTGACGAACTGGCCAGGTTTTTGCACCTGGTCAGCGCGGCCAACCACCTGCCAGCTCTTGCTAAACACGGTGAGATTTTCAAGTTCGGCGATGCGCGGATCGACGTACCACGGTGCCGGAATCGTAGACGCCTCGGACAAGGGAGCGCGGTCGTTGTAGCTCGCTAGAATCTCTTCGACTGAGGATTGCCTGAGCATGCGATTGGGCTCCGTAATCTTCCCTGGCACGATTTCAGCACACCGTTACGCTAGGTTAGCGTCCGAAGAACGGACGCGAACCTGGGGCACCGTCGCAGACGTTTCGCCGATCGCCCGCTTCAATACGTCGAGGAACTGGTTGATGCGAGTCTCCTTCTTCTCCCCGATCTCACCCTGCTTCCGAAACAGACCGGGGTCGAGTTCTTCTGTGAGCAGGGCGTCCTGAAAGCGCTCCATCGTCCAGTCGAGAATGGAGGCAATCATCTCGAGATCGAGATCTTTGCGCAGTTCGCCGCGCTGCAGGCCAAAACGAACGAAGGCGACGGTGCCGTAGGGATCTTCCGTCATAAGGAAACGGTTGATCTCGCGCTTCAGTGTGAGGTCCGTGCCGTAATTTCCCAGCAGCGACACGCGGTACGGAATCCAGTCCTCATGCAGCAGGTGTTCGGTGCTGGCAAGCCAGTAGCGCAAGACATCAAAGAAACCGTTCTCGCGAACATCGGCTGGCGCGTCCAAATATGCCGGAAACGTGCGGACGGCCTTCTTGTAAACCTCGAAGAAGAGACCATCTTTGCTGCCGAAATGCTGGAAGACGGAGCCCTTGGCGATGCCCAGCTGGGCGGCGATGTCGCCAACACGAGCGGCGTGATATCCCTGTTCGGCAAAATGCCGCATGGCTGTATCGATGATGAGAGCGCGCTTGGCTTCGGAACGCGGGCGCGGGGGCACGTGGTGGCGGTACTTCGGCGGGCTAGCTAAGCTGCTGGCAATTCCACTCATGGTTGACCTCGAGTCACGAAACGATACAAAAAAATAATTCCAATTTCAATTCAATTTTTCGCACCTGTACGCTAATGTTGAACTCCAAAGGGCCCAGTGCATTGACCGGGAGTCAGCAAAAGAGTGCCCACTTCCTCGAACAAGGTTTTCGACGCCGTCGTGGTGGGCGGTGGCCACAATGGGCTGACCGCCGCAGCATACATCGCCCGCGCAGGCTTGCGCACGCTGATTTTGGAGCGGCGCGACATAGTTGGTGGCTGCTGTGTCACGGAAGAAATCTCGCCGGGGTGCAAGGCCTCGACCACATCGTATGTCGCCAGCATGCTTCGACCTGAAGTGATCCGGGACTTGCGATTGGCAGAGCACGGATTGCGGATGGTGCCGTGCGATCCGGCGATCCAAGTGGCCTTTCCCGATGGGCGGGTCGTTCCATGGTGGGCGGAGCGCGAGCGAGCGGTCAGCGAATTCCGCAAACACTCTGTGAAAGACGCTAAGACGTTCGTGCGCGTCGATGATCGTCTGAAAAAGCTGGCGCGTTATCTGCAGCCTTTCTTTCTGGAACCGCCGCCAGAAGTGGATGCGAAGAGCATGGCGGGATGGAGCGACCTGCTGCGCGTGGGCACGCGCTTTCGCGGCATCTCAAGCCACGAGATTGCGGAGCTGATTTCGTTCCTGACGGGAAGCCTCGGTGAGTTTCTCGATCGGAATTACGAATCGGATGTCCTCAAGACCATGTTTCTTGCCAACAATGTTTATGGCAAACATGGCGGACCTTATCAGCCGGGAACTGCGATTGGGTTGCTCTTCCATCTACTCAGCGGAGGAGAGCATGAGCTGCAGGGCTTTTATGGGCATGTGATGGGCGGGATGGGTGCGATCACGCAGGCGATGGCTTCGGCGTGCCGGAAAGTGGGAGTCGAGATACGCACGGGGTCGGCGGTCGCGCAGATCGACACGCGAAACGGACGCGCGCGTGGCGTGATCCTGGAAGACGGAAGTGAGATCCGCGCACGAGTAGTGCTCTCCAATGCCGACCCGAAGCGAACGTTCCTGGGGATGGTTGCGGAGCAAGAACTTCCGGGCGAGTTTGTGCATGCCGTGCGCGGAATCAAGATGGCGGGACCGTGCGCGAAGGTGAATCTGGCTCTGTCGGAAGAGCCACGGTTCACAGGGACACCGTCGACGCATTCGCCGCTGGAACGGACGTTTTACACGCTCGTGCCATCGCTCGAGTTTGCGGAGCGCTGCTATGACATCGCGAAGTTCGGTGAGATTCCCGAAGAACTCTGGCTGGACTGCGTAATTGCCTCGAATGCCGATGACTCTCTCGCGCCGGGCGGCACGCACATCATGACGTGTTTTGTGCAGTACGTTCCCTACAAATTGCGGCAGGGAACGTGGGACGAACATCGCGAACGGCTAGGGGATCGCGTCATTCGCAAGATCGCCGAACATGCGCCGAACGTGTCGAATTCGATTATCGCGCGACAGGTTCTGACTCCTCTGGACCTGGAGCGGACCTATGGGCTCACCGAGGGCAACATTTTTCACGGTGATCTGACGCTGGAACAGTTGTTCTTCATGCGCCCGGTACCGGGTTGGTCGCAATACCGCACTCCGATTGACGGCTTGTATCTATGCGGCGCCGGCGCGCATCCGGGCGGCGGCGTCACGGGAGCGCCGGGGCACAACGCATCCCAGCAGGTGCTGCGCGACTGGAAGAAGGGGCGCTTCAAGGAGGCCGCGGCGTGAGTTCGAACGGAACACGAACGGCCGACGTCGTGATTGTAGGCGCGGGCGTCATGGGAGCGTCGATTGCGTTTCATCTTGCGCAGCGGAAAGCCGGCAGGGTGCTGGTGCTCGATAAAGATCATGTCGGAAGTGGCGGCAGCGGGCGATCCTCGGCACTGATTCGCATGCACTACAGCTTCCCGGCGGAGGTGCAACTCGCGCTGGTGAGCCTGCGCATGTTTGAGAGGTGGGAAGAACTGGTCGGAGAAAGAACGCTGTTTCAGAAGACGGGTTTCGTACGAATCGTGCATCCGAATGAAATGGAGCGCTTGCGATCGAATGTGGAGATGCAGCGCCGTCTCGGGGTCAACGTGCAACTGATCTCGCAGCAGGAACTTCGGGATCTGGAACCCGACTGGACGGTGGATGAAGTCGAATATGCTGCCTACGAGCCCGATTCGGGTTACGGCGACGGCGCAGGAGTGGCCAACGACTTTCTTGCGAGGGCGCGAGAGTCGGGCGTTTCGTATGTGCCACGAACCCGAGTGAAGGGGTTTGTCGTTAAAAGCGGACAGGTATGGGGAGTCGACACAGAGCAGGGGGAGATCCATGCAAAAACGGTCGTCGTGGCCGCTGGTCCGTGGAGTCGTCCGTTGTTTGAGAATGTTGAATACGAGATTCCGATCGAGACCGAGTATCACCAGGTTGCGATTCTGAAGAATGCACCCGACACGCGAAGTGGTGGCTGCGCCTGCATCGATTCGGGAACGGCGACCTACTTCAGGCCGGATGGACCCGACAAATTCCTGGTCGGTGATTTCTATGGCACGCGGCCGATCGATCCCGACAATTTTCCGCAACGCGCGTCGGACGAATCACTGGAAGAATTGATCGAGCGCGCCTGCCGCAGAGTGCCGAAGCTGCAAAATGCAGAAGTGATGCGCGGAGTGACGGGCGTCTATGACATGACGCCAGATTCGCGTCCGTTGCTCGGCGAAGTTCCCGGCATTGCCGGCCTCTATGTATGCGCAGGATTTTCGGGCATGGGGTTCAAGATCTCGCCTGCCATTGGGCTGGTGATGTCGGAATTGTTGCTGGACGGCGCGGGCAAGACGGTAGACATCAGCGCGTTCTGTCCAAGCCGGTTTGCGGAACAAAGGCCGAACAAAGCGGAATTCGAGTATGTCGATGATTAAGGAGCACGTATGAAGAAGAAAGGGATCCTCGAGCGCCTGAAAGAAGGACCCGTCCTGGGTGATGGCGGCTACCTGCTGGAACTGGAGAAGCGTGG
>Ga0210401_10007837_pt1 | contig 10656 bp, 10 predicted proteins | sample IncBWH32MmetaG_FD_150866 | JGI IMG/M metagenome (GOLD analysis project Ga0210401, IMG submission 150866) | Forest soil microbial communities from Barre Woods Harvard Forest LTER site, Petersham, Massachusetts, United States - Inc-BW-H-32-M | ecosystem: Environmental > Terrestrial > Soil >... | reverse complement strand
ATCCCTCCAGTCATTGTGGATTCGCCAAAATCTATTGATGAATACAGGAAAATAATCCTGCAGGAACATGTGGATGCCGAAGATCTTCCAATGCTGTATGAAGACGCAAAAAGCTTTATGATTTTAAGGCCGACAGCCCTTCCATACAAGTCATTTGTCAGGGAACGTCTGACACAGTTGGGTTTATTGATATATCAAGAATTTGCATTGGATAACTTTGTCCGATTTGCAGATATTTTATATGAAATGAATCCCTGCGCACCCTTCCACTGGCAATGGAGAGTCATCATGAGGTCATTGCACGATAGCGGAACACAGAATCAAGACAAGGCTTTTGTGTTTATGCTAGAAAATGGAAAGGATACCGAAAATCGTCATATTAAGATGATGGCTCTTAAAAAGAGCATGCGTGAAGACATGGGAGAGACACCTGTCATTGTTAAGTACGAAGGGAGAACCGAAATAGCTTTGGGGATACATCACTTGCATTCTCCAGACTTTAATCGGGTCTCCATTGAGTACAACACTCTGATGCATGCTAAGCACAGGACATCAGTTTTTTCCTAAGAAATCTTGCGAGCGCTCCAGAATCACACTTGGAGCGCTTTTTTTTGCTATACATTATCGCGACACCAATGTTCTATGAACAGGATGGGAGATTGGCATTGCGACTTATTCGAGGAACATATGTAAAGAAGAAACATTCATCTCAATAATCTGCTAAAATAGCTTTTCTATATTATGCCCGACAAAAAACCCTCTACATTCAGGCGAATGGCGTCGTTTTTTAAGGATCGCAAGAAGACGATCGCTTTTTTGCTTGCGCTTATTGTGATTTCTCAAGTCGCGAGCCTTGTCGTACCTTTCATCACGAAAGATCTCATCGATACGCTCACGGGATTCATTCAGACGCGCGGAGCTCTGCCGTGGCAGACACTTTTCTATTGTTCGATCGGGATTCTCGTCGCGACTCTCGCGAGCAGTATCCTCCAATCGATCTACAACTATTATCTTTTCCTCATGACGACGAAAGTCGAAGATAAGATAAGAAGTCTCGCATTCGAAAAATATCTTGAGCTCCATTCGCTTTTCCATCACAGTGCGTCCTCTGGACAGATCATCGGCAGGATCGAACGCGGAGGGGTGTCTTTTTATACGACGATAAACGATATCATCGGACAGAATCTCGTCCCGCCGATCATCATATTCGTCGGTGCTTTCAGCGCACTACTTTATGAGAACGTCTGGATAGCTCTCGCGGTACTCGTGCCGTTTCCGATCTATCTTCTCGCGACGAGAAATATCGCGAACAAGATCTATGCTATCGAACAGCAGTCGAATGATGCTTTCGAATCGGTATCGAAAGAGATGTACGACGTTGCGGGCAACGTACTTACGGTCAAGAAATTCTCGCAGGAAGAAATAGAAAATGAGAATCACGAGAGACTTATGACCGGCGCACGAGAGATTCAGTACAGCGCCGAGCGTCTCTGGGGTCGTATAGAAAACATCCAAACGAGTATCGCTACTATCGGCCGCGTCGCTGTACTCGGACTTTCTGCATGGTTCGTACTCAATGGTACTGCGACGATCGGCCAGTTCGTGCTCTACGTGACTCTTCAGAATATGGCGTATCAGCCGCTCAATTCGCTCTCGTCGCTCTTTACGCGCATTCGCCGCAACTTTACCCGCATCGACAGATTGTTCAATATTCTCGACGAATCAGTACACGTGACTGATATGCCGAATGCGAAAATGTTACCTCCGCTTGCTAAACAGATCGAATTCAAAGACGTCTGTTTTTCATACAGCGACAATCATGAGCCGGCTCTCAAGGATATCAACGTGACAATTCCTGCAGGAAAGACATATGCACTCGTGGGAAGGTCTGGAAGCGGCAAGACGACATTCATCAACCTGCTTCTTCGCTCGTACGATCCGCAGAAGGGTGCGGTTCTAGTCGACGGTATCGACATCCGTACGGTAACGCAAGAAAGCCTGCGCAGTCAGATCGCTGTCGTCCCGCAGGAAGTCGATCTTTTTTCTCGGAGCGTCGCCGAAAATATCGGTTACGGCCGAGAAAAAGTCTCTCAAGAGCAGATAGAAAATGCTGCACGCACCGCTCTTGCTCATGATTTTATTTTGAAGCTCGAAAATCAATACAAGACTATCGTCGGAGAGAGAGGTATCAAGCTTTCCGGCGGCGAGCGTCAACGCATCGGCATCGCTCGCGCCGTACTCCGTGATCCGAAGATTTTGATTCTCGACGAAGCGACGAGTCATCTCGATACCGAAAGCGAACGGCTCATCACAAAAGCGACCGATGCTCTCGTAAAGGACCGCACGTCTCTTATCATCGCTCACCGGCTTTCGACCGTCATTCACGCCGACAAAATAATCGTCTTTAACAAAGGAATAATTGAAGCTGTCGGCACTCATCACGAACTTCTCAAATCAAGTGCCACATACAAAAAATTGCACTCTCTCCAGTTCGAAGATGAAGAATGATTTGACAGGAGTAGGGTCTCTGTGTAGAGTTATTCCGTGAATAAAACATTCATAAAAGCAGTAAATACTGGTGCCAACGCATGGCACGGTCATGCAATCTCGAAAAGGGCTTGTATTGCTTTTATGTCGTCTCTCTAGATCCGAATCGAAAACATGAAATCAAAAACCAGCCCTTTTCGGGGCTGGTTTTGTTTTGCGTCTGCAGAACAAAATGTTCTTCAACAATCAGAATAGGGTGTCACTAATGAAAAATAGATATAAAAGTATGGTGTTCGTTAAGAATGACAGTAATCTTTCATCCAGAAGATTAAAAAAGATGAAACTGTTCGCGGTCTCGGTTATACGCAAGATCGAAAGCCGGCTTAATCTACCTAAAAGGGTACTTATCGATTGGACACTAAGTACAGATATGTGGGACGCCAAGCCCGTTCTCTTTGTTACTTCACATTGGTATAGGATTCAGCGTCCGCAAGATAAAAATGGCAGACGGTGTAGTGAGGTCTTTGCAATTCAAGAGAACGATCTATGTACTTGTCTTGCCGTGGATTGCTCTATTTTTTTATTTTCAGCATCTGAAAATGAAGTTATAGAACATACAATCAAGGAAATGGAGGGATAAAAGAAAAGCCTATCCGATAAAGATAGGCTTTTTATTCGAAACTCAAAGAAATGTCTTTATTGTGATAAAATAACTAAAAATAACATGTCAAAAGTAGAACCAAGAACTCTCAAGGGATTCAGGGATTTCCTGCCCGAAGAGCAGATTGCGCGGCAAAAGATGGTCGAGAGCATACGAAAATCGTATGAGCTTTTCGGCTTTTCTCCTCTCGAGACGCCGACACTCGAATATGCTGACATACTCACCGGCAAATACAGCGACGAGGGCGACAAGCTCATGTATCGATTCAAGGATAATGGTGACCGCGATGTTGCGCTCCGCTACGATCTCACGATACCTCTTGCTCGCGTCGTTGCTCAGTATGGCGATATCAAGAAGCCTTTCAAGCGATATCAGATAGCTAATGTCTTCCGTGCCGACAATCCGCAAAAGGGTCGCTATCGCGAATTCTGTCAGTGCGATGCTGATATCATCGGGAGCGAGAGCGTGAATGCTGATGCGGAGATTCTCGCACTTGCGGGATTTGTTTTGGAGAAATTGGGAGTGAAAGATTTTGAAATACGAGTCAATGACAGGCGGCTTCTTGATGCTTTTTTCGGCGAAGAAAAAATTTCTGCAGATAAGAAAATCTCTATACTCCGTATAATCGATAAGCTCGATAAAATCGGGGAAGGGAAAGTTGCAGAAGAGCTCGAAGAGATCGGTGTCGGTAAGGAAATCTTGAAAACGATTGTCGGAAAGAAATTGCCAGCAGGAAGCGAGCTCGAAAAGATCATCAATGGCGCGAAAAAGCTCGACCCGAAGATTAAAATCGTCTTCGATTTCTCCATCGCTCGCGGACTTGATTACTACACCGGTCTCGTCTTCGAGACGAAACTTTTAGGTGCTCCGGAATATGGTTCTGTACTTTCCGGCGGACGTTATGACAATCTCGTTGGTACGTTCGCGAATAAAAGCATCCCAGCAGTCGGCATGTCTGTCGGCATCGACCGGCTTTTCGCTGCCCTTCAGGAGCTCAAACTAGTATCAGAGCAGAAGTCGGTGACGAAAGTCCTCGTAGCGAATTTTGATGAGACGCTCGGCGCGAAATATTCTGAAATCGCCAACACTCTCCGCGCCGCGGGAATAAATACCGAAATGCTCTACGAAGTCTCCGATCTCAAGAAAAATCTTAAATACGCGGACGATCGTGGGATTCCGTTCGTTGTCATTGTCGGTCAGGACGAAGCGAAAGAAGGGAAGGTAACGCTGAAAAATCTCCAAAAAGGCACGCAAGAAAAGGTGAGTCCACAAGATCTCATTGACGCTCTGGATTGAACATCGTAAAATTATCCCGATGTCGTTCAACATATATCAGAAGATATGCACGGCTTTTTTCCTGATACTCATCGTCTTTTGGGTGATACTTTTCACGAGCGGCGCGAGAGACGGCTTCTATAACTATTTCTTCGTCTTTCTTTACGGACTCATACCTCTTTTCGGCGGCATCGCAGCGATGAAGGGTTTCTATTTTTGGGGTAAGTTCATGAATGCTATCGGCAAGGCAGTCTTTTATATCGGTCTCGGGCTTTTCCTCTGGGGCTGTGGCGAAACTGTTTGGGCGTATTACAATTTCTTCACGAACGTCGACATCCCGTATCCGTCTCTTGCAGATCTTTTCTTTGCGCCGAGCGTTTTCTTCTACGCTCTCGGAGCGATATATCTCGCACGGACGACCGCTGACGTCGCTCTCAAGACCGCGTTTGGAAAAGTGTTTGTCATCTTTGCTCCGGCTATCCTCTTCGGCATCTCGTATTACATCTTGATCGTCGTTGCGCGCGGTGGCGTGCTTCTCTCCGAAGGAGGTCTCACATTAAAAACCGCTCTCGATATCCTATATCCTCTGGGAGACTTCGTGGCACTCTCGGTCTCAGTCATCGTCTCGGGTCTTTCTTTTAAATATCTCGCCGGCGAATACAAGGCCGATATCATGCTCATACTTTCAGGTCTGGCGACGATGTTCGTGGCGGATTCCATTTTTTCATACACGACGACCATCAATACTGCCTACAACGGCGACCTTGGCGATCTTGTCTTCACTCTCGCCGTCTTTTTGCTCACGTGCGGCGTTCTTGGCTTCAATACTCTCAAAAACAAACCGAAAGTGATATCATAAGAGCATGGCTACAAAGATATTGCTTTCAGGCGTAAAACCGACGGGGCGGCCGCATATAGGCAACTATTTCGGCGCGATGAAGCAGTTCGTCGACCTTCAGGACGGGCATGATTGCTACTTTATGCTTGCCGACTATCACGCGCTTAATTTCATTCAAAACGGCGATGAGATGCGACAGCTGACTCTCGATCTTGCGATAGATTACCTCGCTATCGGCCTCGATCCGAAGAAATCCGTCATATTCAAGCAGTCGGATGTGTCCGCGCACACCGAGCTCTGCGTGGTTTTCGATACCATTACACCTATCCCGTATCTCGAGAGAGCCCATGCGTACAAAGATGCGGTGGCGAAAAACAAGGAAATAAATGTGGGTACGTTCAATTACCCGATACTCATGGCCGCGGATATTTTGCTTTACGATACCGATGTCGTACCAGTGGGGCAGGACAACAAACAGCACGTAGAATACGCTCGGGACACTGCGCAGAAATTCAATCATGTCTTCAAGAGCAGCATCTTCAAGTCGCCGAAAGAGCTTATCGTCGAGAGCGTCAAGACTGTCCCGGGAAACGACGGTCGTAAGATGTCGAAAAGCTACGGCAACGATCTCGGTCTTTTTGCGTCCGATGACGAGATACGGAAATTCGTCATGTCTATCGTCACTGACTCGTCCGGCGAGCGACCAGAAAATGTCTATGCGATTCATGCGCTCGTACGATCAAAATCAGAACTCGATAAGCTCTATACGGAGAAAAAAGGCAAATACAAGGATCTCAAAGAAGCTTTGATCGCTGATCTGATTGCATTCATTAAACCCATGCGCGAGCGCCGCGAGAAAATCGCGAGAGATGCAAAGAAGGTTCTGAAGACGCTTTCAAAAGGTGCTGATGCGGCCCGCAAGGCGGCAGAAAAGAAAATGGAGGTAGTGCGTAAGACAATTGGTGTAAGATAAAAACATGACACGAACATACATAAAAAATTTAGCGGGGAAAGCGGAGGAGAAAGTCGAAGTCGACGGATTCGTACACGCTTTGCGCATACAATCGAAGATCGCTTTCATGAATGTCCGCGATATCACAGGCATCGTCCAGGTCGTCGTCATGAAGGATTCGCCAACATTTGAGACGGTCAAAGGCCTCTCGCTCGAATCAGTGGTAAAGGTTTCCGGCCTCGCGAAAGCGGAAAAGAATGCGCCGGGCGGAGTGGAGATCCAGATTGAATCCATTGAGGTCTTGTCGGTAGCCGCACCGGAGCTTCCGATACCTGTCGTCTCCGCGAAAGGTGGGGAAGAGACGGAGGCGCCGACGCGATTTGATTATCGCTGGATCGATCTACGAAAGCCGGAAAAGGCGAAGATTTTCAAAGTATGGACCGAGCTCGAGAAAGGTTTCCGGAAATATTGGAATGAGAATGGTTTCATCCAAATCTATTCGCCGTCATTCATGAGCACAGCGTCGGAGACGGGCGCGGAAGTGTTCGAGGTCAAATATTTCGACAGGAAGGCGTATCTCGCCCAGTCGCCCCAATTCTACAAGCAGATGGGCATCGCATCGGGATTCGAAAAAGTCTTCATGGCTGGACCTATTTTCCGCGCCGAAGAATCTTTCACAACACGTCACCTCACGGAATTCACCGGTTGGGATTTCGAGATGGCTTATATCAAGTCGCATCATGATCTCATGGATGAAGAAGAAAAGATGATCGTCGCTGGATTCGAATCCGTAGCGAAAGCATTTCCGGAACTCAATCTAGAGATACCGAAGATTCCTTTTCCGCGCATATCGATAGTCGAAGCGAAAAAGATCTTGAAGGAAAGGGGCGTCGGCTCCGGCGAAGAGCATGATCTTTCTCCCGAAGAAGAGCGGGGCATATGGGAATACGTCAAGGAAAAATTCTCCCATGATTTCGTCTTCATCACCGACTATCACAAGTCAAAGAGCGCTTTCTATCATATGCGCCATGAGAATGATAATGATCGATCGAAGCGTGCCGATCTCATCTATCGCGGTATCGAGGTGACGACTTTGGCCCAGCGCGAACATCGCATCGAAATCCTTGAAAAGCAGGCAATAGAGAAGAAAATGAGTCTTGCTGATCTTAAAGACTATCTCAACTTCTTCCGTTACGGCTGTCCTCCGCACGGCGGCGCAGGTATCGGTCCAGGGCGTTTCATCATGAAGATTCTTGACCTGCCGAACGTTCGTGAAGCGACGTATATTCCGCGTGATGTTAAAAGATTAAATCCATAGTTTATGAAAATCTTTAAAAAAGTTTTTTGGATTGTTGTACTTGTAGTAGTGATAATTATCCTAGTAATTTATTTTTACAGACAAAATACGAAGACTTTTCAGTTTAAGTCTGTGTCCAATGAAGTTGCTACATCTAGTATGCAGAAATACACAGATTCAAATTTTGGCTTTTCTCTTTCTTATCCGAATATGTGGCAAGTCGAAAGTTCTAAATCTGGACAGGTTCTCGTTTCTCAAAAGGACTCAGTAGACACAGATTTAGTGTTTATTAATGAGGATTTTGACAACGGTTATGGTCTTATCAGTCCTATAGAAAATGCCACTACAACTGTTCATTATTCATTCGATATCACAAGTAATCAATGGATGGTACAAAATATGGCTGGTAATTTTCAGAATTCAAAGCCTTTGGGTCAAAAAGAAATTGTATCGCCAATTTTTTATACGGAAAGCGGATTACCAATCTTTCCTGAAGAAGGAAATGTCGGGGGTTATGTTGTACCGTTGTCCAAGTATAATTTCCTATTGGTTCAGCCGATTGCCCAGAATGGCGGCGGTTATATGAACTTACTACAAAATAATCCAATAGAGCCGACTCTTCTTCAAATTGTAAAATCTATTTCTCTCATTAAATAATAAATGTCTTTCGCTCTCAAACATGAAAAATTCGAAGGACCGCTTGAACTCTTACTCGACCTTATCGAGAAGCGGAAGCTTTTCATAAATGATATTTCGCTCGCCAAAGTTGCCGATGATTATGTCGCATACGTGAAGTCGGTGGGGGATTTTCCGCTTTCGGAATCAGCGCAGTTCGTGCTCATCGCATCGACGTTGCTTCTCATCAAGTCGAAATCGCTCCTGCCTTCGCTTGAACTTTCGGAAGACGAGGAGGGCAACATCGCGGATCTTGAAAGGCGGCTCGCACTTTACAAAATATATCGTGAGCGAGCCGCCGCTTTGCAGGGAATTTTCGGCAAACAAATCCTTTTCGCTCGGGTCGAAAGGAAGATCCAGCCGGTCTTTTCTCCAGACGCGTCGATGACTATCTCCAATATCTTCGAAAGCATGCGCGCAGTGCTCGCCAATCTGCCGAAAAAGGAATTCCTGCCGAAGGCAGTTGTCGACAAAGTTATCAGTCTCGAAGAAATGATCTCCAATCTCACGAGCCGCATCACGAGCGGCCTCAAGATGAGCTTCAAAGAATTCTCCAAAGATAAAGAGGGGAGAGTGAACGTCATCGTGGGCTTTCTCGCTATGCTCGAGCTCGTGAAGCAGGGCATCATCAATGTCGTACAAGAGCGGCATTTTGATGATATTGTAATGGAGACGGAAAGTCTCGGACTTCCGAAATATTAATATGAATCTATCAGCACAGATCGAAGCGGTACTTTTCTTCAAATCCGAACCGGTGGCGGTGAAAAAGCTCGCTGCCATGCTCAAAACTGGAGAAGACGATGTCTTGAGCGCTTTAACCGAACTCGAAACCACGCTCGCACATCGGGGTATTGCGCTCGTCCGGAATGGCGATGAAGTCGAACTCCGCACCGCTCCCGCCGTGAGCTCTCTCATCGAGTCGCTTACCAAAGAAGAGCTTTCTCGCGACTTAGGAAAAGCCGGCCTCGAGACCATCGCTATCATCCTTTACAAAGGCGCGGCGAAGAGGAACGACATCGACTACATCCGCGGCGTCAATTCTTCGTTCATCCTGCGCAATCTCCTCATCCGCGGACTCATCGAACGAGAAAGCGACAGTGGCAGGGGATTCCTGTACAAGCCGACGACCGATCTCCTCGCGCACATGGGCGTCGCCAAGCTTGAACAACTGCCCGAGTTTGATAAGGTGAAAGAAGCGCTCGCAAGTTTCGAAGAAGCGTCCGTCGAATGAATTTCCTGATAAGAAAAAAAGTCCATATCACGATCGGTCTTTCTGTTGCGGCGATCATCATCGCCGCTTTGGCTGTCTCTATCTCTCGCAAGGCATATGTCGTAGCACCCTTTCCTGCTCAGACGTCCACGTCGACCGATCCGTTCGCCGGTCTCGTTCTCGAAGCCAAAGCAGCCTACGTGCTTGACCTTTCGACTGGCAAAGCCCTTTTCGTCAAAGACGAGAGCGAAGTCCTGCCGCTTGCCTCGATCACGAAACTCGTCTCGGCGTATGTCGCTGGACGAAGCTTGCCATCGCAGACGAGCATCTCGATCACTCGCGGCGACAGCAATGGCCTCGATCCGGGAGAGACATGGAGTCTCCAGAATCTGCTCGATTTTACGCTCGTGACGTCCTCGAACGATGGTATTAACGCTATAGCGTCAGTGGCCGGCAGCGTGCTCGCTACCTCAACGGCGAAGGATCCGCAGAGCGTCTTCGTCGATGAAATGAATGAGTCGATGAAACGCCTCGGCCTCGCTGATATGCGTTTTTATAATCCCTCAGGTCTCGACCTAAGCGCGACGACATCCGGCGGCTACGGATCGGCCAAGGACGTCGCCACACTCATTTTGCATATACTGAAGGAGGATTCATCGCTCCTAGCCGCGACGCCAGCCCAGACGATCAAGATATCGTCCAACCTCGTTAATCACATAGCTACGAATACGGACGAAGCTTTACGTGATATTCCCGCTCCCATCGTCTCGAAAACGGGTAACACGAATCTCGCCGGTGGTAATCTGGCTGTCCTCTTCGATGCCGGTCTCATGCATCCGGTGGAGATCGTTGTCCTCGGCTCATCCTATGACGGCAGGTTCACCGATATGGAATCCCTCGTCTCGGCCGTGATGAAAAAGATTTCGCAGTGATTTATTCTGTTACAATGTCTGCATGAAGACAGCCCGCAAGGTCGATAAGCAGCTTCTCATCTCGACGCTCGTTTTGAGCGTGGTCGGCGTCGTGATATTCCTTTCGGCCGCGCTCGGATTCCTCGAGCGCGGCACATCATATTTCAGCTCGATAGCGCTGAAGCAGATATTTTTTGCATTCATTCCCGGACTTTTCCTCATGTGGCTTTTCTCGCGCATCGATTATCGACGGCTCCGTCCGATCGCTCTTTATTTTTTCCTCGGAGCGATCGTTCTGAACCTTCTTCTCTTCGTACCGCATCTCGGCTTTGGCTACAACGGCGCGATCA
>Ga0210401_10007836_pt1 | contig 10657 bp, 8 predicted proteins | sample IncBWH32MmetaG_FD_150866 | JGI IMG/M metagenome (GOLD analysis project Ga0210401, IMG submission 150866) | Forest soil microbial communities from Barre Woods Harvard Forest LTER site, Petersham, Massachusetts, United States - Inc-BW-H-32-M | ecosystem: Environmental > Terrestrial > Soil >... | reverse complement strand
ACCCGATTGCGCCAAGAGTCGGCTTGGGAGAAGTCATAGTGGCGAAGCCCGTCTCGGGATAACTTCCGGCGCGAGATTAACCGAGCTAATCAACACGCAACGTGCTCAGATTAGAGACTCAGCAAGGGCAGAGTGCGGTACCGCTTGTTGGTCAGGCGAAACAATGCATTCACTACGGCGGGTGATATGACCGGAACCGGTGGTTCGCCGCATCCCGAGGGTTTTTCCGCGCTCGGAACGATGTGAACGTCGACCGCAACCGGTGCATCGATCATGTACGGTGGAGTATAGCCGTCGAAGTTGTTCTGCTCCGCGCGGCCGTTCTTGAAAGTTATCGCGCCTTTCGCCATCAACTGGGATACGCCGAAACTCACACCAGCCTGAAACTGGCTCTCGATCGTCAGCGGATTCACTGCGATGCCGCAGTCCAGCGCCACAGTTACGCGATGGATCTTCGGCCGCTTGTTCTCAATCGAGACATCCACGGCACAGGCAACATTCGTCCCGAACGACTCATGACAGGCAATTCCCGCGGCGTGGCCCTCCGGCAAGTGATTCCGCCAGGCAGCACTTTTTTCATCCATCAGATCGAGCACTCCGCGAATTCTTTTTTCATCCGGCTTCAGCAGTTTACGGCGATAGGCGATCGGGTCCGCTCCCGCGCGGCTCGCCAACTCATCAACCAGCGTTTCCATCACGAAGGCAGTGTGGGTGTGGCCGACAGACCGCCACCACAGTACCGGCACGTTCGGCGTCGGGTGATGCGCGGTGAGTGTGAAGTTCGGGATTTCGTAAGGATTGTCGGCGGCGCCCTCGACCGCAGTTTCGTCGACTCCATTCTTGATGAGCATGGCAGCAAACGGCGTACCCGCCACGAGCGATTGTCCCACGATCACATGTTTCCACGCCAAAGGCATGCCGTTGGCTCCGATCCCAATCTCAATCCGGTGCGCAAACATGGGACGATAGTAGCCGCCTTGCACGTCATCTTCGCGGGTCCAGATGAGTTTTACAGGAATGCCTTTGCAACGCTTGGCGATGGCAGCCGCCTCGCGCTGCACATGGGAATCAGGCGTGGCTCTTCTCCCGAATCCACCGCCGGCCATTTCGGTGTGAAAGGTAACCTGCTCCGGCTTCAGGCCGAGGGTTTCTGCGATAGCCATTTGATCGACGGTTTGAAATTGAGAACCAGCCCAAACTTCAGCGCGATCGCCATCAAACCGGATGGTAGTGTTCAATGGCTCCATGGGAGTGTGAGCGAGGTAGGGGAATTCATACTCCGCCTCAAACCGGTTGGCGGCGCTGATGCCATCCAGCACGCTGAGGTCGCCGCGAGTCACGGAAACATTGCCCGCAGTAGCAGCGAGCTCTTTATATTTTGCCCGCAGTTGCTCAGTGTCAGCCAGTTCGACTCTAGAGAAATCCCAATCGATGGAAAGCCGATCGCGTCCCTGCTTGGCGGTCCAGAATTTATCTGCCACAACTGCCACTGCGGTTCCCTTGCTGCTGGTGGGGATTGCGAATACATCGATTACGCCGGGAATGCCCCGCGCCGCTTTGTCATCGATTGATTTGGGTGTTCCACCGAAGATGGGAGGGTGCGCCACCACTGCAACCTTCATTCCCGGCAGATCGAGGTCGAGGCCGAACTTCAGCGAGCCATCGCATTTCGGACGGCTGTCGAGCCGTCGCGTGTCCTTGCCAATCAACTTGAACTCGGATGCTTTTTTGAGCGGCACGTTTTCTGGCACAGGCACGTGGGCTGCGGCCTCGGCGAGTTCGCCATAGGTCGCAGATTGGCCGCCGGGACCATGCACAACACTGGCCTCAGTTCGACATTGAGTGCCCGGCACCTTCCATTGCTGCGCGGCGGAAGCGATCAGCATGGCACGGGTTTTTGCTCCCAATTCTCGGTATTGCTGAAACGAGTGCGCGATCGAGCCCGAGCCGCCAACCATCTGGATGCCAAATACCGGATCCTTATACACATCGGCAGCGGGCGCTAGTTCGGCCACGACATGCGACCAGTCCGCGTCCATCTCATCAGCCAGAATCATCGGTAACGAGGTCTGAACTCCCTGGCCGAACTCGAGGCGATTCACCTGAATCACAATCTTGCCGTCCCGCTGAATGTGAACGAAGGCATCCGGAGGATAGGTTTTCGCTTGCGGGGCCTGAGCCTGTGTCGGAAAATCAAGATAGAGAGCGACGATCAACCCGCCGGCAGCCGTTGCTGAGACGCGCAGAAAACTACGGCGGCTGAGACCTGCTTCCGAACTCAACTTAGTGGTCGCGGACATGGTGTTCTCCTTCTACGCCAGCTGCTGTGCAGCAGTCTTGATAGCTTTGCGGATGCGAACATACGTGCCGCAACGGCAAATGTTTCCGCCCATCGATTCCTCAATGTCCTCGTCCGTGGGTTTCTGGCGGCTTTTAAGCAACGCCACAGCGCTCATAATCTGACCGCTTTGGCAATATCCGCACTGCACGACGTCCTCGGACACCCAGGCGTCTTGAACCGCGCGGCCCACGCGATCTTCTCCGACTCCCTCGATGGTTATGATCGGACGATTGCCGACCAGCGAAACCGGAACCACGCACGAGCGAGTCGCGACTCCCGCCAGGTGCACCGTACACGCACCGCATGCCGAGATGCCGCAACCGTATTTCGTGCCGGTCATCTTCAGCTCTTCACGCAGCACCCAAAGCAGCGGAGTACCGGGGTCCGCGGTGACCTCTCTGGTTTGTCCGTTTACCGTTAGCTTGTAAGTTTGCATAAGAGGCTCCAAGTCAAGGGTTCTGTGGGCAAGGCATTCCAGCATCGACCCACGTCCGCGTGGCGGCAACGAGTTGTTCGTGGGTGAGCGGGGGCAGCGATCGCGCAGTACCGTCGCGGCGATGTCCCGGCTGGAACGCCCACAGCACCAAAGGCTCTTGCTCATGATGCCGCAAGATGCCGGGACCGTCCAAGCCGCCATTCTTAGAGCGATCGGTAAGAGATTGGCAAACCGCCGCGCTCGATAAAATGTTGTCGTTGATGTCCTGCCACTTCATGGAAAGAGGCGCGAGGTGCCAGTTTTGGGCTCCGGGAACACCGGTGCTATCTGCGTTCGCGGACTGATGGCAGGTAGCACAGTTCAGGCCCGGCACGCCCTTGCCCTCCGGCCCGCGCACGACGTTGAACAAATGACGATGCCGGTCGTCGCCTTGCTCGGGATGGTCCGTGGCGGTGTGGCAATTGATACAGCGAGCAGTGGTCAGCACGGAATAGATCTGCTGCCAGGCGGCGATACCCACTTCAGGAGTTGTTGAAGCAGCTTTTTGACTCGTTCCCTGGGCGGAGCAAACTGTGCTTGACCACGCGACGCATGCGATCAGAATGAGGACAGTGGAAGACCCACGGAATGCTGCGTCGGAGTACACCATGCGAACCTCCTTTTCTAGTCCAACCTTTTGCCTGCGCACAAATATATCCGATTGATGTTACTCCACAAAAGAGGCGAGAAAAGCTCCGCCAAGTAATGGGTGAGCTAACGTTTTACTTACTCTTTACATTCTCATGACAATCTGCCGTTGCTTAAGCGCTACGGTTTCCCCCGAAATAATGCGACGCGGAGTCTAGCTCCGGCGCGAAGCACTTTTGAAGGTGGAAATCCATGAAGCCTCGGACAATTGTTTTCACACTATTAACGTTGGCCGGAATGCTCGGTCTGCCCGCTTTCGCAAGCGCGAGTTCAGGCTGCAACCCCAACGGTCATCAGTTCGACTTGGAAGGGCTCGTCGACGCTCCCCTTTTTGGTCAAGCCGATGAATCGGTGGCGTTGTTGCTGGGGCGCGGTCGCGACGGCGCCGATCTGGTGGTGGGCGCCGGCCTTGATGGCCGCCCACTGGATTTCGTTGGCTATCCCAATCCCGTGTACTACGCTGAGCGCGACAACGCCAACTGCGTGGCCGACTTCGAAGGCGGAGTGCCTGGGATCACGGATGGGATTTTGGGGACATTCGTACCCCTCCAAGGTTACCCGCAAGTGGTTGCGGACCCCGTCCACGATGCCTTCTTCCTTGCCGCTGTCTTCGCCAGCGATACGAATTTAGCGGTCGGCATTATCAGGAGCACGGCGGCCAATTTGTTGAATACGACGAATTGTCCAAATGGCACCCAGAGGAGCCCAGCTTTCTGTTGGACCGTCGGTTCGGTTACCAACATCGTGCCGGAGAATACCTTCGTGAGCAATCCCACCATTGGGGTGGACCAGAGAAAAAAAGGAACCGGGGCGGGCGACGTTTATAACACGACGAGTTGGAGTTACGAAAACAATCAAGGCCAGCAAGCACAAATCATCCTGGCGGCTTGCACCAACGCCGAGCTCAATTGCAGCTCGTCCGTCATCATCAGCGGCTCGGACACTCAAGCCGTGATGCCTTCGGTGCAAGTGCGCGCGGATGGTGGGATTACGGTCTCCTACGCGAATCTCGTGATCAGGAACTTCGAATATTTTGAGTACGAAATGAAATTTGTGAACTGCAAGCCTCAAGGCGCTCCCAACCCTCCTTCCTGCAGTGCACCGGTTCTGGTGACGAACGAAAAGCATCCTGGGGTCGTTACTCCGGGCGATGAGTTGAATACCACAGACGTTGCTTTTCCCCGGCATGTGGATCGGCTCGAAGCCGACCATAAAACGGTAACTACGTTTTACATCTACGACCAATGCGCGGTGGCGACGTATACAGCCCGCGAAGTTCCGCAGACCTGTTCCAAGACGCAAGTTGCAATGACTTATTCAACGGATGGAGGAAGCACTTGGTCGCCCATCGTGCCGATATCTCCCAAAACGCCCGGTCAGCAGTTTCTCGGCAACATTGCACTGGACGAATCTACGGGGACGGTGAACATCGCGTACTACTCTTCGCAGAATGACCCTTTGAAATTGCGCACGCAGATCTTCCTAGCTCAGGTTCCACCGGGACAGACCACCGTCGGCGCGATCAACCAAGTCACCAGCCAGCTTTACGATGGCCCTACTGGATTTCTCCAGTTTGACCAGGGCGATCCCGCCGCGTGTTGTGACTACATCGGAGTGGCAGCGGCCGGAACCGGTAAAAGCGGACAGAGCCACGTTTATATCCATTACACAGGCAGTGTCGGCGGAACTTTCAACGGCCAGAAGTTCCCGATTTACACCAACATGCTGACGAAATTCGACTATTAATTTGGCAACTGAGATCGACTGATTCCTCCTATGGGAGAAATGACATTATGAAAAAAGTAAGCATCAGCGCTCTGATACTCTTGGCCGCATGCCTATGCACCCTGGCGTTATACGCGCAAGATCCGCAGGCCGCTTCGGGTCAGTCAGGTCCCGCTAGCGAGAAGCGATTGCAGCTACTCAACCGATCGCAGTCGCCCCTGCCAAATCACAAGCTGCGGCGCGTTCACAAACCCACAGACAGATTCCTGACATCCGAAGAAGGCCGTGCATTGATGCAAATTTCGGGAAGCCCAATCTCGAAATCTCTGAATGAGAGATTCGGCGAACCATCGCAGGCTGCGCTCGATCAGGCACGGGCACGCTGGGCAGAGATATCCGCTCAGCGCGCACAGATAGGAAGTGAGCCAACTACAGCAACCGTGCCGTGTAATAACAATGGCGGCGCGCGCTTCAACCTCGAGCCCAGAAAAAATGCCGTATTTCAGAGTGGACCGTCCGCAGATTTCATTCTGAACGGTGCAGGTTCGGGCGCGGACTTGATTGTGCAAACCGCGAACGATTGGCGCGGAGCGTATCCCGGCGGCGGCTGGGACAACAGCATGAGCGGTTACTACGTTCACACTTCAAAGACGGTCGACTGTAGCGTGCAGTTTGAGGGCGGCTTGCCGAACTTCGCCAACACACAAGGTATCGGACAGTCGGTCGTGGTGGCGGACTCTAGCCGTGGCGCATTCTTCGCGGCCGACGACCGTTTCCCGGCGGGAATCGGCTTGTTTCGAGCTTCGGCTGCCAATTTGTCGAATCCGAAGATCTGCCCGCCTGGCACTCACGGGCAAAAGCAGGCCGATTCGTGCTGGATGCAAACTTCGCCCGTCCTCCTGGACTCGAATTCCGAAGACTTCTATGACGAGATTGGAATCGCGGTAGACGAGCGTCCTACCGGCGCCGGCGCGGGTGATGTCTATGTGCTGGACAGCGATACTGGCCGACTATACATTACGGCCTGCACTAATTCCTCTCTGAACTGCTCGCCACTGCTAACGATTACAACTAATACTGAGAGCGCCAACAACTTCCCGTTCGTCCAGGTGCGTCCGGATGGTGTAATCACGGTTTCTTACCTGGGCGATTTCGATCCATATCCCAGTTTGCCCATCATGTTTGTCACCTGCACCCCGGCTGGCGCGCCCAAACAACCAGTATGCCAACAGCCAGTTATGGTAACTGACGTCGTGACCCCGAGCGGCCTGATGCCGAATGTGAACATCAGTGTTCTCGGCGCTCAACTCTTTCCCCAGTTCGCCAACCGCCGGGAAAGTGACGGCAGTTTTACAACCTTCATGGTCTACACAGACTGCGCAAACCTATATCTCGAGCCTCAACCCGCCGCTGAAAACGGCGGTTGCCTGAACACAGAAGTGATGATGACAATCTCGCAGAACGGCGGTCAGACCTGGTCCGCTCCGACTTCCATTACTCCCGCGGTTGCCCAGAACTTCTTTCCCTCCATCACCAACGATGCATCAACCGGGATGACCAGCATCGCTTACTACAGCACCAAGAAAGACGTTTTCTTCCGCGACACTCGGGTATTCATGAGCCAGATCCCGCCCGGCAGCACCACCGCAGGCCCGGCTCATCCCGTAAGCTCCCTCTCACCGGTCGATGTCGATCCGGGTGGAGTAAGCTATCTCGGCGCTTTGGATTTCAGGATGGGAGCGATTGCCCATGGAACGGGCACGGCCGGGCAGAGCCATCTGTATCTGTCCTTTGATTCAGGTGCCGTAAGCGGAACCTACAACCAGAAACCGTTGCCCGAGTTAAACAACTTCATCGAGCTGATCACTTACTAGGAACTCGGAGAAGAGTTCAATTTGGAAAATCCTTTACCCACTGGTTGCGGCATCAAGATTTTGTGGAGGACAGCCAATTTTCCAGGCGATCTGCGTAGGTTCGGCTGGAGCGGTGTTCCGAGCCGTCAGCCAGTTTCACAAGATACTCTCGATTGTCGATGGCTCGAAGCTCCCGGATGTATTTGACGCGCAGGATCCGGGAGCGATGAATGCGTAGAAACTGCGCAGGATCGAGTTTCTCTTCCAGAGAATTCATGGTCTCACGCAACAAATGACAGCGCCCGCCTACGCGTAGTTCCGCGTAGTCTCCCGCGGCCGCGATCCACTCGATGTCCTCGGTAAGCACAACCTGAATCCGGGAACCGATTCGCACGGGGAACCGCGATGGGTACCGCACGGAATCGCACTGGAGCATTTGCAGAATTCGTTCGGCCATCTGAATCCTGGAACCAGCGTCTCCTACCTGCCTCGCTCGTTGTACGGCGGCGGTAAAGCGTTCGTCGTCGACGGGCTTAAGAAGGTAGTCCAATGCGTGGACTTCGAACGCCCGCAAAGCATGCTGCTCGTAAGCCGTAAGAAAGATGACAGAGGGCAGATGCTCCCGCGGCAAAGCTCGGAGAACCTCAAAACCGTCCATGCCGGGCATTTGCACATCGAGAAAGACAATATCCGGGGAGAGCTGGAGAATCTTCCCGACCGCTGACGCGCCGTCTCCGCACTCGCCAACGATTTCGACGTCTTTGAACTTTTGCAGACGGAGCCGGACGCCGCGTCGCGCAAGCGGCTCATCATCTACAATTACTGCGCGCACGTTGCTTCCTCTACGCTTTGCGTAATTCTTCGGAAAGGCAACTCGATGATTACCTGACAACCACCTACGTCCGGCCATTGCAAGGCGAAGCGATGGTCATCGCCGTAAAGCGTCTCCAGTCGTTCAGCGGTATTCCTCAAACCAATTCCGTTTCCATTTTCGTTTTGTGTCTCAGCACCTCGCGTTCCAGAATTTCCAATGACAATCTGCAATCGGTCAACGCGAAGCGCACTCGCGATCGTAATCTTTCCCCCCTTAACCAGCGGCACTACGCCATGGCGGACGGCATTCTCCACCAGAGGCTGCAGCAACATGCTGGGTACCAGGGCATCCAGAGTGTCGGAAGGAATCGTCAGATCCAGTTGCAATCGGCTTCCCAATCGGGTCTGTTCGATCGCAAGGTATCGTTGCGTAAACGCCATCTCCTGAGAAAGCGTTACCTCCGGCATCACTTCATTGTCCAGGCTGGTGCGCAGAAGTTCTCCGATCTGAGCCAGCATGCGGGTTGCGGCGGAAGCGTTGCCATCCAGAACGAGCGTGGAAACCGCATTCAGCGAATTAAACAGGAAGTGCGGATTCAACTGATAGCGCAGCGCACTCAACCGTGCTTCGCGGGCTTCGGTCTCGGCGCGAAGCAGGCGTTCTCTTTCCTGTGCCGCTTGCTGCCATTGCTTAATGCTGAAATACAGAGTGCACCACAAGAAGAGAACGACAGAAAACTGCACGGAGTTCCCCGCCAAATCCTTCCAATCCATTTTTCGGAAACCTAACACCGCGAGTTCGGCGGCGAACGCGCCGACGGTCCCTAGTCCAAGAGACCACACCGACGCCCTCAACTCCAACGAAAGCCAGGAAAGCGAACGTGGCAACAGCGATCGACAAACGGGATGCAGGACGCAACTGCCAAGGAACATGAAAATCACCGCGATGGTTTCGTCGCGTAGCGTACCGGGGCGGATCATATCGGGGATACATGCGATCAGCACCAGTACGTATAGGCAGGCCCATCCCATCATCTGAAGACGCCAGAACGAGGGGAACTGCAGTGCGCGCTCAGTTGCCATGAACAGCATTCTAGCGCAGGAGCGCTCCTGCCGAGCTTCGGTCTGTCGCTCTAAACCCGCGGTTCATCGCATAACTCATACGGTCCACGGAGAAGGCCGAACAGCAGTGGCCAATCTGCGGTAGTTTGCTTTCTAAAAGAGACCCAGATCCGATGAAAACAGTTACCGCAAGAATGGTCGAGTCTGCGCAAAACGCACCTGGGATCCTGTGCGCACTGCGAGACGACAGCACTGCGCCACTGGCCACGAACCAATCGCCACTCACACTGCCGCCTTTTAAGCTCTGGCCGATCATCGGCGCGCTTGGCTTGCTCGTCCTTGCTCTCGTGGTCGATGGTGCCGTCATTGTCGTAACCCTCCACTTCATCGGTCTGCCGACGTTCAAGGCCATGCCGTGGACCGTCCTTTACTTCGGACACACGGGCATGCTCCTGGCTGCTCTGCTTTGCATCGCGTTTCTCGGCCGCGGTCGTTTCCGCGAGTTCGGCTTCAAAGCTCCGGCAGACAATCGATATGTCCGCACCGCCCTGCTCTTCGGCGTCCTCTTCGGGATCATAATGACGGCCGCCGATTACACACATAACATCATTGCTCATCTGCCGCCGGAGAACTTGGTCTTATCCTCCACCAACCTTGTCGGCTCCTTGACCTTTTCCGGTCTATACGCCGGCACGGTTGAGGAAATCCTCTTTCGCGGTCTGCTCATGACCTTCCTCATGCAGCGCATGTCGGGACGGCTCCGCCTCGGCCGCTTCGATGTCCACGTCGCCGGCGTCATCGTTGCTGTGCTCTTTTCCCTGGCACATCTGGGATCCTTCTGGACGGAATCCTTCCGTGTCGCAGCCAGCCAGCAGGCTTATGCCTTCGTTTTCGGCGTCATCTATGCCTACTGGTACGAGAAATCGGGCAGCCTGCTCCCCGCAATCATGGGCCACAACCTGGGCAACCTTGTGGAATACATTTTAGCCTTCCTGATGGTCTGGCGTTGGTCATGAAATTAGTAACTCTTCAGAAAAAGAAATCAGACACTGGCTTCTAATATTTTTCGGCAGGAGAACTTATGAGAACGGTTCTTATCGTTGGAGCGGTTTTCGGAACGCTGTTGGCCGTCCAGTTAGTAGCCCAGAATTTGCCTCCTCAGCCCGCCCAGCCATCTTTCCCGGACACAAACGCTTTGGTATCGCGCGTGGCGGAACATCAGAAGGAAGTCGAGGCTCTGCTCGACCAGTACACCTGCACCTTCAAGAACACGATTTATATGCTCGACAAGGCTGGGTCTGTCCGAAGTCAGCATACCGACACTTATTACATGACGCCTACACCGTATGAGGTTTTCATGTTGCACTTCGGCCACGACGGCAAAGCGATCTCGCAGGACAATCTTCAGAAGCAGGAAAAGGAAATCGAACGCAAGTTACGCAACTACGAACGCAAGGCTGAAAAGAATCCGAACGCTCGCCCCAAAGACGCGCTTCTCTTCGCTGACATTATTCTCAAGTCTCGATTCGCGCCTTTGCGGTGGGACACTGTGAGCGGTGTGCCCACAGTCGTCTATTCGTTTGAGCCGAAAGCACAGCCGACTCGACATGGGATCAACGACGATAAGATCGCCGGCGACATGAAAGGGACAATGTGGGTCGATCCGGAGGATGGTGAGATCGTTCGCATGGAATTCGTTAGCGTCTCGTCCCTGAGCCTTGGCTTTTTGGTCAACGTAAA
>Ga0210401_10007834_pt1 | contig 10659 bp, 7 predicted proteins | sample IncBWH32MmetaG_FD_150866 | JGI IMG/M metagenome (GOLD analysis project Ga0210401, IMG submission 150866) | Forest soil microbial communities from Barre Woods Harvard Forest LTER site, Petersham, Massachusetts, United States - Inc-BW-H-32-M | ecosystem: Environmental > Terrestrial > Soil >... | reverse complement strand
TTACGCCCTGAATTATCGTGATGGGGAAGGCTGCGTCCGCGAAGTGTTTCTAGTTCAACGCCCTCGGAACGCATCGATAATGGCCGGCATGTGGGAACTCCTGGAACTGACGCACGTGAACGGAACGTCCGTCGCACTCTTCACTCTGAAGCATTCAATCACCGTGACCGATTTCAAGGTGCGCGTTTGGCGTGGATCCCAGCCATCGCATGCCAAAGGAAAATGGATTCCACTACCACGGTTACCGAAAGTCGCGCTCACCGGCCTCGCCCGAAAAATCCTGCGCAAGGCGGAGATCCTCTGAGACGCTTCAGCGAATTTGGATTCTCGCGCACTCACGTTTCGTTCTCTGCTGCCGCGGAATTAAAATCCTGCCCATGACGATTTCTCGATTCCCAGGCGCAAGCCTCCTCATCACTTTAGCCTTCTGCCTACTGGCCGTCTCAAACGTCCCTGGTCAGGTTAGCGACGGTCCGCCAAAGGCAGCACCCAGTTTCGCCAACCTGTTTCCACCGGTCTATCCTCCGCTGGCCAGGCAAGCGCGCATTATGGGAGACGTAGTACTCCGAATCGGAATTCGCCACGATGGCAGTGTTGCCTCTGCCGACGTGATTAGTGGTCATCCGATGTTGACGCAAGCTGCTCTCGAGAGCGCCCGCAAGTCGACCTTCCTGCCTCAGGAGAGCAGGGAGGGAACAGCTTTGTATTCCCTCACTTATACCTTCGGTTTCAGAGTTGACCCGGAGGCAGGCTGCAGCAATGGCGGCAGGTTTGTTCGCGCCGCAAAATGCCTCTACCTATGGAAGTGCGCCTGGCACAACGCCCCGGCAATCGTTCCTGCGATTGGCGAATCGCAGGGCCGCGTCATAATTCTTGCCCCGCTAACTTGCATCCAGGCTATGGCGTCCGGTTACGCAGAGCTTCCACGTCATCTAGAATAGAAGGCAGCCAGAACTGGCGAAAAGCGCTGGCTGCGAAACATTCAGCGCATCAAACTGGAGGAGCAACCGATGGCGGCACTAACCGTGGGCTCTCAAGCCCCCGATTTCGAATTAAGAGCGATGGATGGCAGGCGCTTCGTCCTGCGCGACGAACTCGCGCACGGTCCGTTGGTACTGGCCTTCTTCAAAGTCTCCTGTCCCACATGTCAGTATGCCTTCCCGTTTCTCGAGCGGCTGGAGCAAGCTTACGGACACAAAGGAGTCCGCATTCTCGGAGTCTCGCAGAACGATCCCCGGGAGACCGCGAATTTCACCAAGGAATTCGGCATAACGTTTCCGGTGTTGCTCGACGACGCCCATAAATATCCGGTATCAAACGCGTATGGCCTCACCAATGTGCCGACCATCTTCTGGATCGCGCAGGGTGGCCAAATCGAACTCTCCAGCGTGGGCTGGGTGAAGGCCGACTTCGCGACGCTGAACAAAAAGATGTCTGAGTCAGGAAACATTCCGCCCGCCGTAATCTTCCACCCCGGCGAAGACGTTCGCGACTTCCGTGCCGGTTGAGGCTCGAAAAACTGATCCCGCGGTCGCGGGACACTAAATCGATAGAAGGCCCCGAAACGGCGAGGCAACCGTCGCTAGTACAGCTTCGAACTGGCCTGAAGGTCCCTGGCAGCGACTGACCTAGAGTGCAGGTTCTCCCTCGACTTCATTACAGCCATACGCCTTCTCTCCTTTACAATTCACTCAGTCTTAACAATAAGCATTCTTGGCAATAGTCATTCCTGCGCCGATACGCCACTTCGTCCGGGGAGAAGACTGATCTATGCGAGCCGTCGTCAGAAGAAGTGTTCTTGTCAGCATGATTGCCGCCCTGAGTCTGGTGGTATGGGCGGAAGCAGCAGCGGCGCCAGCCCCCTCGCCGGCCGCCGCAAAGCGCGATGCCGTCTCGGTTCGACTGCCCTCCTCGGCCTTTGCCGCCCTGGAGACCATCAATCCCGAACACATTCGCTGGCATGTTCGTTTCCTCTCGCATGATCTTCTCGAGGGCCGCGGCACCGGACAGCGAGGCGGCGATATCGCAGCCGAATATATGGCCACGCAGTTCGCCGAATACGGATTGAAACCCGCCGGAGACAACGGATCGTACCTGCAGAAGGTTCCCCTCGTCGGGGTCACAACCCTGCCGCAAACCCAATTTGTACTTCTCCCAAAGCAGGGCGAATCCATGGTTCTGAAGCCGCTTGATGAATACGTCGCCTACGATCAAACCCAGCAGTCGCAATCCGACGTGGACGCCGATATCGTCTATGTCGGCTACGGCATCGAAGCTCCCGAATATAACTGGGACGATTACAAAGGCGTCGATGTCCACGGCAAAGTTCTTCTGATGCTGGTCAACGAGCCGCCCTCGGACGATCCCAGGTTTTTCAAAGGCAAAGCCCTCACTTACTACGGCCGCTGGACTTACAAATTCGAAGAAGCTGCCCGCAAAGGCGCCGTCGGCGTGATTCTTGTCCACCGCGAAGACATGGCAAGCTATCCCTGGGAAGTGGTTCGCAACTCGAACTCAGGGGAGAAGTCATATCTAAAGGTCGAAGGCCCGGTCCTGAAAGTCGCATCCTGGGTGCAGCTTGATGTAGCCAAAAAGTTGGTGGCCGCTTCGGGCATGGACCTCGACAAGCTCATGACAGACGCCCGCTCGCGCGACTTCCATCCCGTAAATCTTGGCGCGAAGCTCCGGACCCACATGGTCAGCAAGGTTCGCAATTTCGAATCGACCAACGTGCTGGCGACGCTTCCGGGTTCGAGCCGCAATCTCAAAGACGAAGCGGTAATGTTCACCGCGCATTACGATCACCTCGGCGTCCGTCCCGATATGCCGGGCGACAATATTTACAACGGAGCCGCCGACAATGCCACCGGCTGCGCCATTCTGCTCGAACTCGCTCGCGCCTTCAGCGTCGCCAAAGATCGCCCTGCACGTTCAATCATTTTCGCCGCCGTCACCGCCGAGGAGCAGGGACTACTGGGCTCGGAGTATCTCGGCAAACATCCCCCAATGCCGGCCGGGAAAATTACGCTCGATCTGAATTACGATGACGTGCAGCCGCTTGGTGCGCCGGAGGAGGTCGAAGTCACAGGCGCTGAGCGCACGACTTTCTATCCATGGGTGCAGGCCACTGCAAAAGAGTTTCGGCTGAACATCCGTCCGGACGCTCGCCCCGAGGCGGGACACTTCTATCGCTCCGATCATTTCAGCCTGGCCCGCGTGGGCATTCCATCCTTCTCAATCAATGAAGGCATGAAATTCAAGGGTCACAACGAAGCCTGGGGACTGGCGCAGAATAAGGAGTACACCGAGAAGCATTACCATCAGCCAAGCGATGAGTACCATCCAGAAATGGATTTCGTCGGCGACGCCGCGATGGCACGCTTCGGTTTCGCCTTGGGCTGGGAAGCTGCAAGCTTCTCGAAGCTCATCGGGTGGCAGAAGGGCGATGAGTTTGAAGCAGCACGGGCCAAGAGCCAGTAGCGACTCGGAGTAGTACCGAGTACCGCGGACAAATGCTACATGCCAACGTCGGTTCCGCCGAAGTGGCAGTTGCAGGTTTTTCCGCCGGATTGTATGCCGGCCCGGTCGGAATTCGACACAAGTAGACGACCTTCCTGTAAGGGCAGCCGCCGCCGGGCGAAAATCGGCCTGTTCGCACGAAGAAACTCTAGCTCATCTCGCGGGGCACGGCGCTCCCGCCGCCTGCCACGCCTTCACCTTCACGGAAAATTCATCACGCGGAATCGGCACCGGGGTCCGTCCCTCGCCAGGATTCCATCCCCACATCACCAGCTTATCTTCGGTAAGGTGTTCGACCAGTTGATCGATGTTCCGTCCTCGATTTTGTTTCGGATCTTTGATCGATTCGCAAAGTTGCGCGTCTGTTAATCCTTCCCAAATCATCGGCATGCTCGGGGGAGGCAAATGCCAGGCCGGTGCTCCCGGCGGAAGATGCGCGGCTCCCAGATTGTGATCCTGATGGCAGGTGCTGCATTTTACCGAGGTCACACCGAACCCGGCGGGCCCACGCCGAATGTCCATGGTGTGCGGATGCGAATCATCGCCTTGCCGAGGATAGTCCCCTTTGGAATGACAATTCATGCAGCGCGGATGCCGCAACACCGGAACGAAAGCCGTGAACAGCGCTCCGTTGTCGCTCCCCGCTGCCGTGGGCGCAGCTGTTGGCGCTGCCGCTGCGACAGGACGCCAAAGCCATATCGCAGCAGCCAAGCCGCAGAACATCGCACTCCAAACGACCAAGTTAAAATGCTTCATACCGCCTCCGACATACGGATGGGCAATTTGCGGATACGTTTCCCCGTCGCCGCGAACACAGCATTCGCAATCGCCGGCGCAGCACAGGGAACCCCCGGCTCTCCGATGCCGCCCGACTTCTCGTGGTTGTCGACAATGTGGGTTTCGATTGACGGACATTCGTTCATTCGCATCACCGGAAAAGAATTGAAATTAGTCTGCTGCAAGCGACCCTTGTCGAAAGTCAATTCCTGGAACAAAGCCGCCGACGCGCCAAAGATCGCGCCACCTTCGGTCTGGGCCGCAATGATTCCGGGATTCACATATTGACCGCAATCGATGGCGCACACCATGCGATGCACCCGAACATTGCCGTCCTCTACCGAAACTTCGGCCACATGCGCGGAATAACTCTCAAAGGCAAAGTGCACTGCGATTCCGCGTCCCATGCCTTTCGGCAGCGGCTTTCCCCATCCCGCCTTCTGCGCTGCAAGATCAAGCACGCCAAGATGCCTGGGATGCTTCTGCAAGAGCGCGCGCCTGAACTGGTAAGGATCTTTCTGCGCCAGCCCCGCGAGCTCATCTACGAAACATTCCGTCGCAAATGCAGTGTGAGAGTGGCCCACCGACCGCAGCCATTGCACCGGTACGCCAATCTCTGCCTGATGCGATTCCACCGTCAGGTTGGGGATTTCGTAAGGAAGATCGTCCACGCCCTCGACTGACGCAGGATCGTAAGCCTTACCCTTCATCATTGCGGCTGCGAATGGTGTCCCGGCCATAATCGATTGCCCCACCAGTCTCGACCTCCAACTCACCGCGTTCCCGTTAGCATCGACGCCGCCTTCAATCGCATGCAAGAATGCTGGACGATACCAGCCGCCCTGCATATCGTCTTCCCGCGTCCAGATTACCTTTACTGGAACTCTCGCAGCTTTCGCCACATACACCGCCTCCACCACAAAATCCGACTGCGGATTCGCCCGGCGCCCAAAGCCTCCACCCAGAAAAGTTGTGTGAAGTTGGACTTTTTCCGGCGGTAATCCGGCGACCTTCGCTGCGTTCGCCCGATCAATCGTCTGGAACTGAGAGCCCGTCCATACTTCGCATGAATCCGCGCGCAAATCTACCGTGCAATTCAGCGGCTCCATCATCAGGTGGGAAAGATAGGGAACCTCGTACACGGCCTCGATTTTCTTGGCCACGCTTGCCGTCGCCACATCGCCGTCCTTGCGCACGCTGGTTCCCGGCGCCTTCGCCCGTTCCCGGAACTGATGCATCATCTCACTGGTGTTGAAATTCTGCATCGCGCCATCATCCCACTCGACGCGCAGAGCCTCCCGCGCCGTCTTCGCCTGCCAGAAGGTGTCTGCGATTACGGCAACGCCTGCTGGAATGGCCACAATTTTTTTCACGCCCGGCATCGAGCGCGCCCGCGCATCGTCGAAGCTTTTCATCTTCGCTCCGAAAATCGGCGGCCGCGCAATTACCGCCGTCACCATTCCCGGCAACTTCACATCAATCCCGAATACAGCTCCGCCGTTCAGCTTTTCGGGAGTGTCGAGCCGCTTGATCGGCTTGCCAATCAGTTTGAAATCTTTTGGGTCTTTCAGTTGCACGTGCTCGGGGGGCGTCAACTTTGCCGCCGTCCCTGCGAGTTGCCCGTAACTTAGCTTTCTCGATCCATGCAACACAGCGCCGGATTCGGTTCGGCAGTCCGACGCCGGCACGCTCCACTGCTGGGCCGCCGCAGCAATCAACATAGCGCGCGCGGCCGCGCCAGCCTCGCGGAATTGCTGCAGTCCGGAATAAACGCTCGAGCTTCCTCCCGTCATCTGCATTCCGAATGCCGGATGGTTGTACTTGGGATCGACCGGGGCAGGTTCGAATCCAACCTTCGTCCAATCCGCATCGAGCTCATCGGCCAGTAGCATCGGCAAAGATGTGTAAACGCCCTGTCCCATCTCCGAATGATTCACGATCACCGTGACTCGCTCGTCCGTTCCGATCCGTACGAATGCATTGGGCATAAAAGAATTCGTGGACGTTCCAAGCGCAGACGATGACGGTGCCGATGCCAGCGCGCTGATTCTAGGAAACTGAAATCCGATCAGCAGTCCGCCGCTCGCCGCCACCGAAATCTTCAGGAAGTCTCGACGTTCCAGTTTCCGGCGAATCATCGTGCACCTCCCTTCGCCACCATCTCGGCCGCACGGTGAATCGCTTTCCGAATCCGCGGATAGGTTCCGCAACGGCAAATGTTGCCCGTCATCGCCTCGTCAATATCCTCATCAGTTGGCTTCGGTTTCTCGCGCAGCAGCACCGCTGCACTCATCAGTTGCCCCGATTGGCAATACCCGCATTGCGGCACGTCTTCCTCCAGCCATGCCCGCTGCAGAGGACTACTCAGGTCGGGAGAGAGCCCCTCGATCGTCGTGACAGACTTCCCGCCCGCCCGCGATACCGGCGCAACGCAGGAGCGCACTGCTTCTCCGTTGATATGCACCGTGCAAGCTCCGCACTGCGCCATGCCGCAGCCGTATTTCGTTCCTGTGAGCCCGAGTTGTTCGCGGATCACCCATAGCAGCGGCGTGGAAGGATCAACTTCGAGATCGATGTGTTTGCCGTTCACCGAAAAAGCAATCATTGCAATTCTCCTGAATTTTCAGCTTTCCATGCGTGGACAGATTTTTTGCGATGTCGAATTTTACATCTTAGATGAATCATGCTTGGGACAGGTTCGCATCTTTATTCGCAAGCTCCACAAGACTTACTACAAGACCTACTGCTTCAGCCCCAAAACAAAACTCCTCTTGGGTTGCCCATAACCTAGGTAACTTTAGCTCTCGTCAAGGCCCATGCTAGCCTCGATATGTACATGTGTAATCAGTAAGTTCCTGAAATCCCGCACGATTTACGATGCCTCGATTTCCCATTTTCCGCCTCGGCAAGGAGCCAGAAAAACTGGCGCCGCCGGAAATGACCGCCGCAACTCCGTCAATCGCTCTCGACGGATTGTCGGTCGGCGTCGATAACCTGCGGCACGATGTCGCGCTGAGCCCTCGCTTCGTCGACGCCGCGCGAGCGCAGATCATGAAACTGATGGTGCGGCACGGCGAATTAGAAGGTTTGCTGGCCGCCGAGGCTCCCCAGAAAAGCCTGGCGCCGTCATGGATGCGAGACGCTGCCGCCGGCCCTAACCGCGGCGCAGTCCGCAATCCGGTAGATCCATCCGACTGGAAGCCGCTCCTCGCCGAACTGCACCTGGCAGCCCTCAATCGCGCCAAGAAGGAAGAAAAAATTTCTGTCGATCTGCTGGCCCGTCTGGCCGTCACCAAATTCCTGCGCACAGAAATGTCCCAGCAATTTGCCCAACTGCTGGAGCGTTGCCGCGTCCTGCTCAAGGGTTACGAGGGCATACGCCAGGGGAAAGCTGCCGAGTATCGCGAGCGCGTCGCCGCCTTCCAGGTACGAAAAAAAATCATCCTCCGCAAAACCGGGCAGGAATTATTCGAGACTCTGCGCGCCATCGAGAAAGAAACTCTGGCCCGCACCCGGCGCTCATTTTTTGGCGAGCCGAAAGCCGCCCAACCCGGTGCCGCCGCCCTCAGCAGCTATGGCCTCTTCGTGAACCGCCTGGCATTTTCCGAGGACGGACGCGACGACTACCTCTGCGCCGAACACTACGTCATGCTCGGCAACTGGGATCGCGATCCCGATCGCTACCCACGCCTCCAGGACGTTGTATGGGGCTTTCTGCGCTCCCTCTATGGCGAACAGATCCCGACCGAGACCGTCGATTCCTGGGTCTGCGTCCCGGAAAACGCTCGCTCCCTCGTCGGTACCGGCACACCTGACGATTCCTCACCAGAAGGCCTGGCCCAGCAGGACCGCCTAGCTAACTGGGTCCGCCTGCTCGAAGATGAACAGGTGATGGAGTGCGTTATCGCCTCATATCACACGGTGCCTCTGCTTGCCGAATACGCGCCTCGCATCAATCCGCAGCAATTGAAAAATGCCCTCATCTCCCGCCCCGAATGCGATCGCGTCGAACGCATGATTCAGGAGCATGGCAAACTCTCGCCGGCCAGTTTGTACGCGGCTGTGGGCAAGGTCGCCGGCTGTCGCGGAGCCGAGCGTGCCAAAGTCGCCGCCCGCTTCTTAAAGGATTTCTCCCACTACCATCGCGATCTCCGCCGCCTCGAAGTCCTCAACGCGGCCCTCGACTCCGTCAACCTCGTCGCCACAGAAAAGCTTCGCGAACTCTCCCGCATGAACGGTACGCTCTACGAATTCCTCCTGCCCGATGAACAACCGCAGCAGCCCGAGGAAGAGCGCGTCCTGCGCCACGTTGTCCTCAAAGCCGACGTCCGCGATTCCACCCGCCTCACCCGCACACTCATGGACAAGGGACTCAATCCCGCGTCCTACTTCAGCTTGAATTTTTACGATCCCGTCAACAAGCTTCTGGGAAAGTACGGAGCGCAAAAAGTTTTTCTCGAGGGGGATGCCATCATCCTCGCCATCCTCGAGCGCGAAGGCGAGCCCGGCCTCGCCGTCAGCCGCGCCTGCGTCCTCGCCCGCGAGATCATCGAAATCGTCCGCGGCTACAACGACTTAATGCAGCGCTCCGGCATGCCCGGACTTGAATTGGGCGTCGGCATTACTTTGCAGGAAACCGCTCCGCTCTATCTGATGGACGGCGAACGCCAGATCATGATCTCCGAAGCCCTTAACGAGAGCGATCGCCTCTCCTCCTGCAACAAGCAGGTTCGCAAAGTAATGGAATCGCAAGCTGGCCCCTTCCACGTCTACGTCTTTCAGACCTCGGACCCGGCCTCGCCCTCCGAGCCGGCCAATCCCGAAGACTTTATTCTCAGCTACAACCTCGGCGGCATTCGTATGAATCAAGCAGCCTTCCGCAAACTGGAGCAGGAAATTTCCCTTGTCCCGCTAGCCGTAAAACTGCCGCCTGCGCTGGCCTCCGACAAAGGCGAGTACCGCCTCTCCAGCGGTGTCGTCCCCGTCGATCGCGATATCTTCCGCAAAATCGTTGTCCGCGAAAGCCGCGTCCCCAAAGTGAATGCCGAAGATTTCTCCGTTCAAGGCTGGACCGACCGCACCTACTACGAAGTCTGCACCGATCCCGCCATCTACGCCGCACTGGAAAAGAAGAAGAGCGCGAAGGCTTAGCCGTCAACCATCCGAGGGTGCCCCGAACGAGAATCGAGAACTGGCCCCTAGAAATCGGAACGAACTTTGGTAGGACGAAAGGGAATCCAGAACGTTGCTTCCACATCAACCGGGGTACCGTTCTTCGTAGCAGGCTGGAAGTGCCATTTAGCAATCGCTTCGCCGGCAAATCGGTCGAGCCGTTCATCGACGCTGCGCAGCACGCGCAAGCCTCCAACTGTTCCATCGGAGTGAATGATGCCGTAAAGAATCACAGTCCCGGCAACATTCTGCTTCATCAGTTCCAGCGGATAGGCCGGATCGACTTTGCTGGTCGCCAGCGGCGATGACAGCTCGCCGGAAGCTGACTCCGATGCTGTTCCGTTAGTAGAAGCAGTCGAATCTGCATTCAGCGCGGCGAAGCGGATGATCCAACTTCCTCCCCCGGAATTCAGATTCGGCATGTTGAGAAAGAGCGAGTAGACTTTGCGGTCGCCGAAAACTGCGCGTTCGATTTCAGAGGTCTTGTTCCCATTTTCCGGCTGAACTCGCGAAACGCGCGGCGCTCGCGCTCCTGCCAGCAACCTCGGATTAACCGTATTTCCGCTCGTGACCTTCGCAGCAGGATCGCCCGCAACCGCCGAAGTGGGGTTCGCGCTCTTGCCCACGTAAAGTCCCGAAGGCAAGCTCCCGTCGCTGCTCTTGGCCGCTCCGCTTCCACTCTCAGCGGAAGCCCCAGCGGAACCTCCTGCCGCTCCCACCGCTCCACGATGCCCTTCGGGCGTGGCCGCAAAGCTGCCGCGCCGATTGCCGGCGACTGGCGCAGTTGGCGCGCCCACCGCGGGATGCAAGCTGAGCGCGACCATGCTGCCAGAGCGCGACCCTCCAGATGTGCTCACGGAAGGCGGCGGCGCGACTACTTGCGGAGACCCTCCGCTTGTCGCGGCGGAAAGAACCCGCATCGTACGTTGCTCATCCAAAGAAAGCTGCGGGGCGGGCGCAATCACAGCGCTACGTCCGACGTTCAGATCGCCCCGGCGATTGGAAACGGTGTCCAGCGAAGGCGGGGGCGCGATCACATCCGGTCGCGGAGCAGGCATGGCTTTCTGCGAGTTATCGCGCACATCAGGCGGCGGCGCGATCACCGAGCGTTCCATCGTCGGCGCGAGCCGCGAGATCTCGGACGCCGGAACGAGAGGTGCCGGCGCAATCGGCATCCGCGGCCTGTCCGAC
>Ga0210401_10007833_pt1 | contig 10660 bp, 15 predicted proteins | sample IncBWH32MmetaG_FD_150866 | JGI IMG/M metagenome (GOLD analysis project Ga0210401, IMG submission 150866) | Forest soil microbial communities from Barre Woods Harvard Forest LTER site, Petersham, Massachusetts, United States - Inc-BW-H-32-M | ecosystem: Environmental > Terrestrial > Soil >... | reverse complement strand
CACGTGCGATGACCTGTCGTTTTTTATGGCAGAGTTCGACAATTTGGTCGCCACTTTCAGGGACCTGGCCTCTCAAGGGGCCCATCTCACCGTGGAGCAGATCGTAGAAGATCTTATGCCGGATGAAGGTATGGATCACAAGACCCTGATGGATCACTGTTTCGCGCTCGCCTTCCCATTTGCGATCCTGCTGCAGCGGGCGGTGATGGGGTGAACGTCCGCAGCGCCGTCTTTGCCCCGCTGCGCCACGTTGCGGACCTCATCTACCGCTTCAATGACATCTACTGCGTCCAGTACGTCGGATGTACGTACGGCCTCTGGCCCGAAGAGTCGGCGCAGTGACCGTCCCCAACCCCGCGGCCATAGAGTGGATGGAGCTCGAGCTCAGGCTCGACGCCACCATCACTGTGGGCTCTTACCAACCCGGACCTGAGCCCACCGAGTGGATCAAACCGGGGTGTGCAGGCAAGATACATTTTCGTGGTATGCCGGATGAGAATCAACTCCGCGCGGCTTACCAGTATTTGCAGTCATATACGATCGCTCCTGCGCTCGAAGAGGTCATTTCGCAGGTACAGGGCCAATTGGTTGAGCGGCGAAGGGCGGGATGACCCTTTCTGCCTCTTCTGGTTCCTTTAGGTCAATTTGACTCCGATTTGACTCCCACTTGACTATTCTTGTTGTCATGAGATACGTTGCTTTCTAGAACCCCGAGTACCGGGGTCACAAGGAAAGGAACACTACTATGGCACAGCGCACCGTTCGCGTTGACGATCTGGATGGGACGACCGAGGATGCGCGTCCTGTCACCTTCTCACTGGAGGGGGTGACCTATGACATTGACCTTGCCGAGCCGCATGTCGAACAGCTGCGAAAGGCTCTCTCTACATTCATTGACGCCGCCCGCGCCAGGCAGAAGGCCAAGCCGGATTCACGGCCGAAGCTCGACCGTGAGCAACTGGCCGCAATCCGCAGGTGGGGACATGCCAATGACTACGAGTTCTCCGACCAGGGCCGCATCCCCAACCACGTGATGGAGGCCTACGAAAAGTTCGCACACCCGTCGAAGCGAGAGCGCAGCGGAAGCGGCATCTTCTCTTCGGCGTAGCCCGTATCACCAACAATTGAATAAAGAAAGACCCCCGAACTGTAGCCTTCGTTCGGGGGTCTTTCGCGTGTCTGTCTCCCCTATACCCTATACTAGGGATAACACCAGTACCCAGAAGGAGACAAACATGAGTAAGAGATCTACCGTATCCCCCAACAAGACTTCCCTACAGAAGTTGGCAGGTCTGGCCGGTAAAGAGGTCGCCAAACCCACTCGGTCAACGGTGGCCATGCGTAAGGCCCAGTTGTTGGCCGACCTGGACGGGTTCGATGGTCCCCGACTGTGGCAACTGAAGGAAGAGTTGTCCAGTTTCGTCGATCTGATCACCATGTCTATCGGTGATGGGGCTATCCTCGACGAGTCGAATGCTTTCACCCTGATGACCCAGGCCTTGTCCCGGCGTAACATCACCGAGTTCATGGAGGTCTGTCACAGCAGGATCAAAGAAGTCTTCTTCAGTCACCTCAACGCGACGTTCGAAGAGGAAGGTGAGGAGGATCCGGAAGCCGTCAGTGGTTCTGTCGAGGTACCCTCACTGGGGATGAAGTTCTGTCGCGAGGGTGCCGGACGTACCACACCTTCTGTCGATGAGGGTATCCTGCGTGAAGCTCTTGGTGACCGGTGGAAAGAGGTCTACCGCGAGGAGATCATTCCGGCCCAGAAGATACGGACACTCGACTACGACAGGCTGTGGGAACTGGTCGGCGAAGAGCCCGGCCTGATGGAGAAGCTGCGCGAAGCGCTGGAGCCCGGTGCACTCAAGAACGCGCGGCTGGTCCTGCGGCCGATGGACACCTGAGGAATTGAGGCCGGACGCGTGCGTGTCCGGCACACATAATGAATACGATAGAGGGAGTATCCGTGTCAGAGGCCGATGAGACCGCGGTGCCCGCGGATCAACGACAGCCCCACCGTGCGCAGCTGGAGAGTCAGAAGTGGGCGAAGGAGAAGCGTGCGCGCATCGAATCGCGCCTGAGCGAGCTGGTCGGCAACTATGAGCGACAGCAGCAGATCTTGGACATGCCGGACTCCAGCCTGGTGGCGGGGATAGAGCGCTGGTATTCGGCGGCTGAGACTGCGCGCTTCTTCGGCAGGACCAACCAGTGGATCTATGACCGGCTGCGTAAAGAGAAGTTCCGCTATCGCGACGGCACCTTCATCAAGCCGATCCAGTTCAGCGAAAAGGTAACCTTCATCAAGAAAGATCCGGAGACCGGGGAGAAGGAGGAGGTTACCGAGGAGCGCCTCGGCCCGTACCGTTTCACCCTGCCGCTCATCTTGGAAATTGCGCAGAGCTGCTACCGTGATGGAACCGTAAAAATGAACGAACTCAAAGTGATTCGTCGACGAGTCGCCGAGGCCGAGTTCGAGGAGATCCTGTGTGACCCAGATGAGTGATGAGAGTTTGCGCAAGACCATTGCCTACTATTTGGGCGGTGCTCTTGTGGCGCGCCAAAACAAGGATTCGGCCATCTCGCGTGAGTCAGCCCTACAGGTCGCCGATTTGGTATTGCAGGGTATCAGCCGGGCTGGCTATATGTTGACCCCGGGAACCATGCCGTGAGCTTGATTGATGGCCGGACCGTCAGGTTCCGGGGGAAAGACGAGCAGTGGTTGCCGACGCTTTCTGATCCCAATTATGAAGTGTCTGACTACGGTCGTGTTCGTTCGCTGGATCGGGCAATTGTGGACACCCGGGGGCACAGGTATGAGTTGCCGGGTCGGATATTGGTTCCGGTTCGCGTTGGGCGAGGCCGGGGGCATTTGCGCGTTAAGTTGTCCGGTGGTCGGGGATACTATGTTCATCGTTTGGTTTTGGAGGCATTCCGCGGGACGTGTCCACCGGGGCAAGAGTGTTGTCACGATAATGATGATCCGGCAGACAATAGGTTGGTTAATTTGCGATGGGACACTAGACCGGCGAACATAAGGGATCAAATCAAAAACGGGCTACATCATTCGGCCAATAGAACTCATTGCAGGCATGGTCATCTACTCGCTGATGAGAATCTTGGCATCACAACGGATGGGAAGAATCGGCGATACTGTAAGGCATGTAATCGACGGCGGACGAGGGAGTTCAGACAGAGGAGATGTGCTGCGTGAGTCTTATAGACGGAAGAAGGGTGCAGTTTAGGGGGAAGCCGGATTGGTTTGGAATCGTCCAGGGCGACTCGTATACGCCGGGCACAGTACGCGTGTCTTGGATCGCTCCGGCCACACGCACCGGGATACACCGCATAGCCGATCTGGAGGTTACTGACGAACCCCCTACTCAGGAGGAGTTGGCGAAGATGGTGGAGCCTCCTCGAGTCCACAGGAACGCCGACGGCACCACGTTTCACGAATGAGCCTAGAACGGCGGCTACTTTCGACACTTGCGGCGGACCCGGACGCCATTGCGCGCGTCTGGGATATGGGTTTACGTTCGGCCGCTTTCGAAGAGCCCTTCAGCCAGTACGTCTACAGCTTCATCATCGATTACTGGCGATCCAGCCAGATGACCTCGGCACCGACCGCGTATGCCATCGAGACCGAGCGTCCCGGATTCAAGGTCATCGCCGACGACGACGAAGAGCTTGAAGAGGCGTGGTGGCTGGCCGAACAGTTGATCAAGCGGTTCTCCACCAACCGGGTGCAGGAGATGATGCGCGCAGCCGTATCGACCTGTGTCTCCGATCCGGTCGGCACTCTCAAGCAGCTGCAAGCTGCCACATACGAGGCAGCCGACCAGATCACGCCGCGTCACTCCCGGTCAGACATGACCGACTTCCAGTCCCGCCGACGTCGGTATAGGCAGGAGGAAGAGCACGAGTCCGGCGTCACCTTGGGCTTGACGGAACTGGATGAACAGGTCGGCTACCTACGGCCTGGAGAGCTGGCGGTCGTCGGCGCATATGCCAAGGTTGGTAAAACTATGTGGCTGCTCAATGCCGCGGCGAAGGCTCGCATCGCTGGTCACACCCCTATTGTGTTTTCCCTGGAGATGTCGATTGACGAAATTGAGGACAGGCTGGATGCCATGCTTTCCGGTGTGAGTTACAACCGGCTGTCCAAGCGCAAACTGTCGGCTCCCGAATTGGAGCACTTGCATGGGTGTCAAGAGTTGGTAGCCAACATGGGCCCCGTTCATGTCGAGTCGCCAGACCAGGGTGAGCGCACCGTGGCTCATCTCACGGCGCGTACCCGAAATATTGGAGCTGATTATCTCATCATCGACCAGCTCTCCCATATGGAGGAGACGATTGATGCGCGTAGCGAAAAGCAGCGCGTCGGAAGTATCCTCAAACAACTCAACAGGGAGATCGGCCGGGAATCCCGTGGCAAGCTGCCCTGTCTGCTGGCCTGTCAGCTCAACCGGACGAGCCTGGAGCGTCCTGAAGGTCCCCAGATCAGTGATTTTGCAGATGCGGCCGAGGTGGAACGCGAGGCCGATCTCTTGCTGGCTCTGTCGCGAAATCAGGAGATGTATCACAACCGGATGATGCGTATGAGTGTCCTCGGGACCCGTAGAGGTCAGATGGCCAGTTGGCCTCTGCACTGGGACCTAGTTGACCAGACCCTGATAGATCATGTACGCGCTGCGGATGGGACGATAGAGAGGATTGCGCGGTGACGAAGCTGTGGGTGGATGATCTACGTGAGCCGCCAGATGGCTGGGAATGGGCCAAGACTTCCCAGGATGCTATCAACTTGTTGGATTACCACAGTAATGGCGTTCCAGTGGAGGAGATGAGCCTAGATCATGATCTTGGCGGCGACGACACCACCCGTCCGATCATCTTGTGGCTGTGCGAAGAGGACTGGCTATGGTGGCCAGAGATTCACGTGCACAGCGCCAATCCCGTAGGTCGCGAATGGTTGGAGGGAATGATCAAGAGGTACAAGCCATGAGTTTCCGCGCCGTCTGTGAGTGTGGCTACCTCTCACGAGAACTGAATTTCCGCATATCTGCTGAGGTGGTAGCCGAACACCACGCAATCAAAGAGGGGCATCTGCCCCGGATCACCGGAAGGGAGGTGCCCTATGGAAACACGACTGTACGACCTATACCGAGATTACGAAAGAAGGCTCGATGCGCGGCAGATACTTGACCACTATGGAGCTTCAAACGTAACAGAAATAGTGGCGGCGGATGGCAGTACAGAACTAATACATTCTTGCTTAATTGATCGTGTTCAGCCACATCATGCGAATGGAGATGCGCATCCGAGTGCTGCACTCAATATCGATAAGAATTTGTACGTTTGTTACAACTACTGGGGAGGGAGCCTCCTTCGTTTGATTATGATGCTAGAGGGGGTAGAAGACCTCAACGGCATCATGCCCGTGGTTGGTGGATTCCTCACCGGTGCCACCAAGGACGAAGTCAGTCTCCGCGAGGAGTTTGAGGCGGTGTTCGCCGAATCGGTCTATTCCGTCGACTTGCCCAGCTACAGCGAGCGCGTGCTAGGCCCATGGATGCTGGCCCACCCTTACATGTACGACGTTCGCGGCATCAGCATGGAGGCTCACACTCGCCTCAAGATCGGATTTGATGAGAAGGAGAATCGGATCGTCTTCCCGCATTTCTGGGACGGCCGCCTCGTGGGCTGGCAGAAACGTGCAGTGCCCGGCGCCCCCGGCTGGCCGGGCACCTGTCCGGATTGGCCCAAGTACCGCAGCAGCTCAGGCTTCCCCAAGAGCGAGACGCTTTATGGCTACGACGAGGCCAAGCGGATCAAGTCTCGTCAGGTGGTGGTGGTCGAGTCTCCGATGAGCGTGGCCAAGGCGATAAGTCTGTGGATTGGGATCCCGGTCCTCGCCACCTTTGGCGCCAAGGTCAGCCAGACTCAGATCGATCTCTTGAAGGATTTCGATTACGTTACGGTTTGGTTCGATGACGATCCGGCTGGGCATGCGGGCGAACGCAAGATTGTCGAGAATCTATACCGTCATACCAGCGTCGGGGTGGTCATCCCTGATCCAGGTATGGATATGGCTGATTATTCTGATGGAGAGTCGGTCTGTAACAAGTTAGACTCTGAGATGCCGGCAGCCTTCTGGCTGGCCGAGCGTGACCGAGAGGAGCTGTCTCTGTGACTGCGAAGAAGAGTACGGAGCGCGACGATGTCGAGTTGCGCGAAGACGGCACCCGTCATCTGATCCGTCCGGCCCTGAGCCCGATCAAGCAGAAGATCCTCTCCAACCACGCGGATTGGAAGCAGAAGGCGGCCGTCCACGAGGAAGTTAAGATCCGGCGCATAGCCTTCAAGAAAGAGCAGCAGCGTAAGAAGGGCTGGCCTGCCGATAAATCACCCGTGTAGTTGTCTACCGATGTATTCGGTGTATGCGGGCGGGATCGCCTGAGATAGCTCTTCTCTGGTCATCCAGTCGATGCCCATTGCTCTCTGTTGGACATCTACTGGGATGCGCCAGACGCCGATCTCTACTGTTTTACGCAGATTAGTGCGGTTTGTTGCAGGTGGAAACCGTGGCGTCCAGATTGAGTGATCACAGGGGATGGAGTCCAGTTCAAGATTAGATTCAAACAGCCTGTGACGCTGAACGTCTAACTCGAACATGCTGCCGCATAGCTTGATCGGTCCGAGGAGTTCCGGCCTAGCTTGTTCGACATTCTCAATGACGTAGGGCAGTTCTGTAGCCGTGAGTAGTTCGCGGATTGCGGGAATGAGGTTCGGGTAGTTATCACCAACCCCGTGGCCCTTGCGCCGGTAGGCGGTGAACGCCTGGCACGGCGGGGAAGCGTGGATGGCGTCGAACTCAGCTCCGTGGATTGGCAAGAACTCCAGTGCATTCTTTTCGTGGAACTCAAACGGATAGTTGGGCTGCGGATTGATGTCTACCCCAACTATCTCGAAGCCCGCCCGGTGGTAGCCCATCGCAGCGCCCCCGGCACCGCAGAACAGATCCAGCAGTAGAGGCACATCTTATACCCTACCTGATCTCATGACCTCTAGATTTAGGTCAGCCGCATCTGTCGGTCGATTCCTGTAGGATCTCTTATGCACCTATCGGTGCTATCTGATCTGGTACTGGATACAGGAGAACCATGGCTTTCGTGGGCGGTTTGGCAGCATTTGAAAACGTAATCCGGGAAGGTAAGGAGCGTAGCGGCGGATCCTTCGGTCCGCGCCTGAACTACTACTCCTGGAAGGACGGCGACGTTAAGATCGTCAGATTCCTGACGGACGAGCCGATCGTCGGCAACTTTGCCGAATGGGTGATCACCAACGACGGCAAGTCGGCAGACTTCCTTCTCGACCCCGACGGCACGAACTGGGTCGAACACTTCGGTGGCAAGTCCCGCGAGCGCGGGACTAGCGGTCAGCTCATCACTCCCAAGGTGAGCAAGCGCGGCGTTGGTGTCGCGGTATTGCGCGCCGAGCGCCCCAAGGCGGGCGGCGGCACAGAGATCATCGATCACACCAGCAGCTTCGAGGCCAAGGACGGGAAGACCTATCAGTCCCGTTACTTCGGCATCGTCAAGCTGTCGATAGGCAATTTCTGGGAGCAGTTGATCGGCATCAGCAAGCGCAATGGGACCATCTGCGACCGTGATTTCGAGATTCGCCGTGTCGGCGCGGATCTGCATACGAAGTATGAGATCTCCCCCATCGACCCGATCGAGGAGCTGCGCGACCCGGAGGTTGTCAGGCAGTTTTACGGTTATGGCCGTCCCCACAATGCCGAGGACGCTGACCGTTTCCTCTACTGCCCGATGACGCTGCCCGAGTGGTGTGACTACTACTCCGGTGAGGAGCGGGCCAGGCGGCTGCTGGTTCCTAAGAATGGCGGCCCGGTCGCGACCCAGCCTGCGGATTTCAGCAGGTATGCATCGCCGCCGATCACCGTTACCGCGGCAGCGAATGGGGTGGGGGGTAACGATACCGTCCGTCCGAACACTTCTAACCCCGGCGGCCCCTGGGCCGGTGCCGAGGATGAGGCTCAGGCCGTTCCTTCGTCGACGAGTTCGTTTGCGGACCTCCGGTCCAAACTTATGCCGCATTTGGACAAGTGACCACCCACCCCGTTTAAAACCCCTCGGAGGGTGGCCGAGTCCCAGGGCTAAGGGGTTGGTCCTGGGGCCACGGTGGAACCTGAGCCCTATCCATCAGCTCAGGTTCCTCCAGGGCAGTTCGGTTGGAAGGAAAGATGACAGGTCTTGAGTGGCGTCCTGTGGTGGGATTTGAGGGACTGTACGAGGTATCTGAGGACGGAAGAGTGAGGTCTTTGCCTCGGGTAGTGGTTGACACTCTCGGTCGTCATCAACATCGTAAAGGTAAAGAAATCAGTCCATGTTGGACCGGGGGCGACAGGGGACACCTTCAAGTCAGATTGAGTCGCGAGGGGTCGTCTACTTCTTATCTTCTGCACCACTTAGTCCTACAAGCTTTTGTGGGGTTCCCTGCACAAGAGGGCGCGAAGGGTCTGCATCGGGACGATGATCCTAGCAACAATTATCCTAACAATTTGTATTGGGGCACGATGCAGGACAATGCCCTTGACCGAGTGAGAAACGGCAAGGATGCCAATGCCCGCAAGATCACCTGCAAAAGGGGCCACCTACTAGAGGCACCCAATCTTAACATTGGCAGCGGAGGACAGAGGAATTGTCGGGTTTGTAAACTCGCTCTAGGCGCTGCGCGCTATCAGAAGAATAGCGACGAAGGATACATCCAGTCAGTTGCCGACCAAAAATATGATGAGATTATGGCTGGTGTATTTTGAGCCAGCAGGTGGGGCTCCACGTCCACAGTGAGGGAAGTTTTCTTGATGGTTATAGTCGGGTCACAGACATTGTTAAGAGAGCCAAAGAATTAGGACAGTCAGCTGTAGCCCTAACTGATCATGGCGAGGTAAACCAGCATCTAGCGTTTCAGCGGGCGTGTGATGCAGGTGGTATTAAGCCTCTGCTGGGGATGGAAGGATATTGGATCGATAATATTACCGCTGCCCGAGAGGCCAAGAAATATCCATCCAGTCTTTCTCACATCTGCTTGATCGCCCAAAGCAACAGGGGGTTGACAAATTTGTGGGCGTTGGCCTCGGTTGCCTATGACAAGAATCACTTTTATCACCGACCGCTAGCCGATATTGATCTATTGCGTGAGTACTCTGAGGGCGTTCTGGCCAGTGATGGATGCATGATTACTGAATTGTCTCGAAAGATCGAGGCGGGGGACGAGGACGCCGCCCGACAGATTCTTGGGCAGCTGCTCTCAGTATATGGAGATCGGTTCTATAGCGAGTTGCATACGTGGTGTTATGTCGACCCCAAGAATGACGAGCAACGGCGTCTGAATACCCTCATGACTCAGATCAATCAAGCCAAGGTCAGATTGGCTACTGAGATGGGCATCCCGCTAGTCGTGGTTAATGATGCTCATCACGCCCGTCCCGAGGATTGGTACAACAAGGAGCTGGTCTGGCAATTCAGTACGCATAAAAACCCTGATCAGCAAGAAGATATAGGCCAGAAGGCCGATCACATGATGGGCGATGAAGAACTTTACTTCTGGATGGCCAAGCACGGTATCTCTAGCACCGTGGTCGATGAGGCCATTAAGAACAGCGCCATCATCGCCAATGCTTGCAACGTCGAGATTAAACGCACGCTGGATATGCCCCGGTTGACTCAAAGTGACGACGACGACCTCAGGATGTTGCTGGATTCTGTCGAGAGGGGGTTTCGGGCCAAGGTTGTTGCCGAGGGCCTTCCCGAGGAGGTCTACGCCCAGCGTCTCGAAGAAGAGTTGACACTGATTTCGCAAAAGTCCTTTGCCGGGTATTTCAATGTGGTGAAGGACTATGTCGACGCCGCCGTGACGGGAGAATGGGCGCCGTATGTCAAGGGTACTGCGCACGCTCCGATGCTTTGTGGTCCAGGTCGTGGATCTGCTGGAGGTTGTCTGGTTGCTTATCTTCTGGGCATCACTTCCCTCGATCCGATTCATTATGACCTTCTGTTCGAGAGGTTTTTGGCGCCAGGCCGCAAGGACTGGCCGGACATCGACTGTGATTTTCCCCAGTCCATGCGGCCAGATGCCAAGTCCTACCTCGAAACCCGATATGGACATGACCACGTCTGCACCATTGCGACCCTGAGCCGGTCCAAGCCCAAGGGCATCCTCAAGGATCTCGGCCGGGCGCTGAAGATTCCGCTGGCAGACATCATCAAGATGAGCAAGATCATTGAGCAGGTGCAGGCGGTCGAGACTGAGGTCGAAGAGGGTGAAGACGAGCCCTCGTGGGAAGAGGTCATCGAGAAGAAGGGTGGTGAGCTGGCCGATTGGGCCCGCCAGTACCCCCTGTTGTTTCAGAAGGTCAATGAGATGGTCGGGACCGTAAGACAATCCGGCCTACACCCCTCCGGTGTGGTGGTGAGCAACAAGCCGCTGTTGGGCACCATTCCTCTGCGTACCAAGAACAGCCAGATGATCACCCAGTTCGACATGTACGAGGTTGAGGAGTTGGGTGCGGTCAAGCTGGATCTATTGGGTTTGCGTCACCTCGACACCCTGATGCACGCACGCGACTTGGTTTACGACC
>Ga0210401_10007832_pt1 | contig 10660 bp, 10 predicted proteins | sample IncBWH32MmetaG_FD_150866 | JGI IMG/M metagenome (GOLD analysis project Ga0210401, IMG submission 150866) | Forest soil microbial communities from Barre Woods Harvard Forest LTER site, Petersham, Massachusetts, United States - Inc-BW-H-32-M | ecosystem: Environmental > Terrestrial > Soil >... | reverse complement strand
TCGCTGAAGGCCGCCCGGTAGGCCGCCTCGAAACGTCCTAGCTCCGCGAAACCGAAGCCGCGGACAAGCTCCAAGAGGTTTGCCTCGTCGGGATCGGCGTCACGCAACCCGACACGTGCCCGGCTCAACCGGCGCACCAGCACATACCGCCGCGGGCTCATGCCGAGGAATTCGGCGCAACACGAGCGCAGAGTGCGCTCGGTCACCCCAATCAGCTCGCACAACTCGGTCGTGCACAGAGGCTCGCTGAGCTGTTTTGCCAACACTTCCTCGAAGATAATCATGACGCGGGCGTGACGGCGTTTGATCGCGCTGGTCCGTGTGCTGGCGCCGGTCAGGCAGGCGACGAGCGTCTGGATCAAACTTTGTTCGAGAGCGCGCGCGACCTCCGTATGCGCCAGTAGTCTCGGTTTTGTCTCAGCGAGGCGACAGACTTGCGCATGCAGGCGCCGCAGGCGCGCCATATCGCGCGGGGAGGGACGCAGGATTTTTCCCTCCGATGGCAGAGTGAAAGGCTTTCCGGAAAGAGCCCGGCCATATTGTTCGAACTGCACCGGGTCCAGTGCTATGATGTTCCATACAAAGGCGCCGGGCGTCGATTGGTGCAGCCGCTCGCCGCGCCCGTGGAGCACGATCTCGCCCGGCCGCAATTCCGTCCCGCCCCATAGCGGCAGTGGCCCGGAATGTGCCGGAAACGTCACAAAACAGAGCTGCGGCCTTAGACAAACATAGGCAACCCGCGGACAGTCTTCCTCGCACCGCAACACCTGCAAATCGTGGAGTTCCGCCCAGGTCAGGCGGGCCTTGAACTTGGGGCTTAATGCAATGACGATCTCGATCTGTGCCTGGCGCAGGCTCGCCTCGTAGTGATCGGGTTCGAGGAACGTGCGCGTGCCGCTTCCCGGCATTCATCTCTCTGTAAAACAGAAGAACCAGGCCGAGCATTCTGCCAGACGCTGAGGATAGATCGCCGGGTCGCAGTGCCTATGCAGATTTAACTAATTTCCACGCTGGCTCGATGATTTCCGTCGGTTTCGAGGCTACAGGGGGTCGACGCAGTGCCGCCGAGGGCGCTTCTCCGAACAATGACCGATACGCGACCGCAAAACGGCCCAATTCCCAGAAGCCATAATCGGTGGCGATCTCGGTCACGGTCGCCTTCTCCGCATCCGCGATCCGCAATGCCCGATGCACCAGGTGCATCCGCCGCAGCCACAGATAGCGCTTCGGGCTGATGCCGAGAAACTCCTGGCAACAGTCGCGCAGCGTCGTATAGGAAGCGCCTACGGTCGCGCAGAGCTGAGGCATATAAAGAGGCCTATCGGGGGTGGACGTCAGGACCTCCTCTAGACGCCGCATGACCCTGGCACGCTGCCGATGGACATTGCGCACATGGTCTGATTGGCCCTCGGTCACGCACAAGATCATTGCTTCGAGCAAAGCCTCCTCAATCGCTCGCGCTACTTCTGCCTTCGCGAGAATGTCGGGAGCGCTCTTCGCAAGATGGCCCGCCGCTTCGTGCAGCCGCAACAGCCGGGATGCAACCGGTGGAGGCGGGCTGATCGATCGAGGAAATGAGGGTGGCATCACCGGGCGCCCAATGATAGCCTCGCTGGCGGTGGCGAGAGCCTCGCGCGTCAGCGACATGGTACCCCATCCGCAGGTCGCAGAGGATCGAAGGTAGTACGGCCGATCCAGCCCGAGCATTGCGAGTTGATGTCGTGATGTCTCGAACCCGTTGACCTGCATCGTCGGCTGATAGGGATCGGTCGCGAAGAGGATCAGCGACCGCTTCCCGCTCGGCGTTACCCTCATGATCCGAGGCAGTCTCTCGTCAAAGCGATGCATCCACAGGCGGTGCAGGTCGATGCGCGTGGTCTCCGCGCGGAATTCGCCACACTTCGTAAGCACCCCGTCAATCTGCAGGTTGCGTATTCCTGCAAAATACATCTCGGGGTCGGCAAATGTGTGGACGGCGCTCGACGGCATCTCGGCCTTCCGCTGAAGCAAGGGTTCGAACGCGCAAAAATCCAACTGGTCCCTATCTATGTTTAATCAGGGCGATATGTAAACCAAACTTCAGGTTGTTGTAAGCGGTGAACGAGGCTGACCGCCGCCTGGTCAGCCTCATTCAAAAAGATGCCCGGCTGGAGCCCGTTGAGCCGAACCCGACGTCCTCATAGCTTTGAGCCGCTGCAGCTGATTTAACGAATTTCCAAACCGGCTCGATGATTTCGCCCGGTTTTGCGTCTTCGGGGGGTCGACGCAGTGCCGCCGAGGGCGGTTCTCCGAATAGTGACCGGTAGGCGACCGCAAAGCGGCCTAATTCCCAGAATCCATAATCGGTAGCGATCTCGGTCACGGTCGTCTTCTCCGCATCCGCGATCCGCAAAGCCCGGCGCACCAGGTGCATCCGCCGCACCCATAGATAGCGCTTCGGGCTCATGCCGAGATACTCCTGGCAACAGTCACGCAGCGTTGTATAGGAAGCGCCTACGGCCGCGCAAAGCTGGGGCATATAAAGAGGCCTATCGGGGGTGGGCGTCAGGACCTCCTCAAGGCGCCGCATCACTTTCGCACGATGGCGTTGGACATTGCGCACATCACCTGAATGCCTGTCCGCTATGCAGAAAACCATGGCTTCCACCAACGCCGTTTCCATCGCTCGCGCGACCTCGGGCGTAGCGAGGATGTCCGGGGCGGTTTTCGCGAGATGGTCCGCCGCTTCGTGCAGCTTCCGCAATCGCGATAGAGCAGCGGTCGGAGGCGTCAGGCTACGGGCGAAACTCGCCGGCACCAATTCGCGCCCGATAATGGCCTTGCTCGCGGCAGCAAGATCCTCGGGCATCAAGGACACGGAGCCCCATCGACAAGGCGCCGAAGATCGAAGGTACCATTCCCAATCCAGCCCATTTCTGGAAATTTGGCCGGCCGTTATTTCGACGCCGTTGATCAGCATCGACGGCTCGCCAGGGTCGGTCGCGAAAACGATCCCTGCCCGCATCCCACTGGGCTCTACTTTCATTATCCGAGGCAGGCTCTCGTCGGAGCGGTACATAAACAATCGGTGCAGGTTGATATGCGTCGACTCCGCGCGGAATTCGCCGCACTTCGTAATCACCCCGTCGATCCGCAGGTTTCGGATCCCTGCAAAATACATCTCGGGATCGGTAAATGTGCGAGTGGCGCTCGAAGGCATCGCACTCCCCGGTGGTCAGGGGCTATAAGCGCAATATCACACGCGGTAACGGCAGACCGGTCGTCTGCGTCAATCATCCCTTAATGTTATCTTAAGAGTCAACATGTTAATTTTTATCTTCGCGTTGGCGAATGCGTCGCTGGCAACCCACGCCGGAACGAGTTTTGGTCGTGCTGTCCGACACATTCGCCAGCGTCCGCCCGCGGAACACGTGGCGTGTTGGAGCGGTCGTGGTGGTCAGCCTGCCTTTCACTGAATTCGGGGCGGCAACAGGTAAAGCGTCATGGCGAAAATCATGTACACCATCAACGCCAGCACGCCGACGAACCATGCGGAGCGCCCGCCGTTCGTGACGAGTGTCGCGGTGAGCGTGGCAACGAGCACCATCACCACCGCGCCCGGCCAGAAGTGCAGGTCGATGGGTGTCGGGCCGATCAGGTAACTCAGCAGCACCAGTACGGGTGCCACGAATAGCGCGATCTGAGAAGCGCTCCCGAGCGCGATGCCCACACTTAGGTCAAGGCGGTTCTTGCGCGCGCCGGAAAACGCCGAGGCCATCTCGGCGGCACCGCCTACCAGCGCCACCACGATGAAGCCGACGAAGGCAGGGGTCATCCCGAATGCCTCCGCGGCCTTGTGGACGGACTCAACAAAGATCTCGCTTACCAGCGCCACGAGTACCGTCACCCCGGTCAGCGTGGCCAAGGCTAGTCCGATCGGCCAAGGTGCTTCGCTCGCCTCAGCGTGCTCGGCGCCGGAGAAGACCTCGCGATGCGTTCTGAGCGTGAACAACAACCCCAAACCGTATCCGACGATGAGCAGCACGGCCAAGCCAAGGCTGAGCTTTTGCGTAATTCCCGCACCCGATACCGAGTCCGCTTCAGCGACCGCCGAAGGTATCAGTAGGGCGATTGTGGCCAGGAAGAGCAGACCTGACTGCAGACGCGCGGCGGCCCGGTTGAATTCCTGCACGTGGTATTTGAGTCCGCCGAGCAGAAAGGATGCCCCTAGCATGAATAGCGTGTTGGTGACGATCGCGCCGACGATGGACGCCTTCACCAGCGTGTATTCCCCAGCGCGCAAGGCGGCCAGCGCGATGACAAGCTCGGTTAGATTTCCCAGCGTGGCGTTGAGCAGTCCACCGGCCGCATCGCCCGTTTTGGCGGCAACGGATTCGGTGGCGTGACTTAGCAATGCAGCTAGCGGGACGATGGCGAGCACGGACAACACAAAGAGCACCGTCTGCGCTTCGGGCTTGAGCTTCGCGGCGGCAAACACCACAGGCACAAAGGCCAGCAGCCAGAGCATCGGGTTGCGGCGGATTTCTTTAAGCAACGGGTTCATAGGGTACGATCCGAGCAGTCATTCGCGCGGGTATTCTTCCTTTGGCCCCTGCCGCGTTGTGCATGTTGTGGAGCCGAAGCTCAGCGGCGGCCTGTTTCATTCTTTAGTGTCGCGGGCCGTCGCCCGGAGCGCCTCTACGGTCACCGCCGCGACGAGGCCGGTCAGCACGATACCAGCAAAGCCAATCATTACCGCAAGTAACCGCGAGACGACATGTCGGGGCGTCAGATCGCCGTACCCGATGGTTAGACCGGTCACAAAGGTAAAATAAAAAGCCTCATCTATGCGCCACCTCTCTATGTGCCCGATGAGAAGTCCGGGCCCGATCATTGCGAAAAGAACAGCCGAGAAGATAGGCCAGACCACGCGAATCAACCGAGAAAGCTCTACGAAAAAGATGCGCCTGATTTGCCTTGATCGCATTAGTGCTCGACCCGCAGCCGATTTATCATTTGAGGGACAGCGCGAGCGCTCCTCGACCACCGGCGCTTCGTTGCCGCGCTTGCTGATTTCTTTATGTGCCCTCCTCCCACCCCTCTTGGACCGGTCAGCCTTTGGCTATCCCGCTGTCCAAAATCCGGAGCGCCCGTAGAAGACCATCGGCTGAGCGTGCCGCCTATGCATTTTCCACAAATTTGCAGCAGCATCAGAACGCGTATCCGACGCGGAATGGCCACTCCCGGAAGCGGGAGCGCCGGCCATGCATTGTTGACCGTCCCCGGGATCGGAGCTGTAGCCGAAACTGGGTGATGGCGATGTGAGAAAGGCGGCGTATCGAGGCGGGTGGAAGCCTGCCTGAACCTCCCGAAGGAGCGATCCGCCATGACAAAGAATAGCACGGTTGTTCCCCTCCGACAGCCCGAGGTGGTCGACGATCCTCTGACGGCGGTTCTGCGGAGCGGCGCCCGCCGGCTGCTTTCACAAGCCATCGAGGCGCAAGCCGAGGCGTTTCTGGCGCTGATGAAGGGCGTGCAACTGCCGGACGGGCGCGACCGGGTGGTGCGGCACGGCCATGCTCCAGAGCGCTCGGTCGAGACCGGGATCGGTCCGGTCAAGGTCCAGCGGGTCAAGCTGCGCGACCGCGGCGCCGGCGCAGTGGGTGAGCGCATTCGCTTCACCTCGGTCATTCTGCCGCGCTGGTCGCGTCGGACACGGAGCCTGGATGCATTGCTGCCGATCCTCTACCTGCGCGGGGTCTCGATGGGTGATTTCCAGGAGGCGCTCACAGCGCTGCTGGGCCGTGACGCCCCGAACCTGTCGCCGTCGGTGATCGCGCGGCGGCGAAACGACTGGGGGGCGGACTATGGGCGCTGGCAACGGCGCGATCTGTCCGCCCGGCACTACGTCTATATCTGGGCCGACGGCGTCTACCTGCAGGCGCGCATGGAGCCACAGGCCGAATGCATGCTGGTGCCGATCGGTGCGACACCCGAGGGCAAGAAGGAACTCCTCGGTTTCCAGGTCGGCCTGCGGGAGAGCGCGCAAAGCTGGCGCGAGCTGCTGGTCGACCTCAAGGCGCGCGGCCTCGCTGTCGCACCCGAGCTGGCGACCGGCGACGGGGCGCTCGGCTTCTGGAAGGCGCTCGAGTAGGTATCGCCGGCAACCCGGCATCAGCGCTGTACTGTGCACAAGACCGCGAACGTGCTCGACAAGCTGCCCAAATCCGTCCAGCCAGCGGGCAAGGCTGACCTGCGCGAGATCTGGGCGGCCCCCGACCGTGCGACAGCCCAGGCGGCGATCGCAACGTTCGCCGAGAAGTACCGGACCAAATACGCGAAGGCGGTCTCCTGCCTGATCAAGGACCGCGACGCGCTGCTAACCTTCTACGACTTTCCCGCCGAGCCCTGGGACCATCTGCGAACCTCCAATCCAATCGAGAGCGTGTTCGCAACGGTGCGGCATCGCACGGTGCGGACCAAGGGCGCACTGTCGCAGGACACGGCCCGGCTGATGGTGTTCAAGCTGGTCATGGCAGCGGCCAAAACCTGGCGCCGGCTGAAGGGCGAGAACCAGTTGCCCAAAATCGTCCAGGGCGTCACATTCCGAAACGGCGTCGAGGTCACCAATACGCCAGCGCAGAACGTCGCCTAATCACGGCGTCACCCAGTTTCGGCTATAGCTCTCAGTCCGCGCGATCCCGGCTTAGCCAGTTTTTACTGGCGGATAGGCTGGGTGCATCTCCTGCAATCGCAGATTGGCGATGCCGCGCTCTGGCTCGAAAAGGCGCGCAGCGCCAATCCGAGACTGGCCGGTGTTCACGCAATGCTCGCCTCTGCCCTCGCCCTCGAGGGCGAGACCGAACTTGCCGCCGCCGAACTCGGCGAAGCCCGGAAACTAAGCCACAACGATCGATATTCCAGCTTGGCCCACGTCAAGGCCGCCGGATTCACCGGATCTCGCAATTATTGGGGCGTGCCGAAGGTCCGCGCTTTGTTCGAAGCGACCTACTTCGTCGGCCTGCGCAAGGCCGGGATACCCGAGGAATGAACGCTCAGTTGGGGGGCAGCTTGAGGTCATAGCGTCGGTTGTTATTTGAACAACGCTATGGAAGAAATGGTTGCGTTTTCAGGCCGTTGCGCCGCATTCCCGCAAAGGTCCGTTCTGTGGACACCTGCGCTCAGGTCATAGTTGAACCCCCTTTTCCTGTCCACGAAATACGTCCTGCAATCTTCAACCGTCCCAATTAGGCCTATCACGTTTTGGAGACACAGGCATTCGGACTATCCCGTGTTTAGCTAAAGCCGACGCTATGCCCTCTAATTCATAGATAGTACGACCGAGATTAGCAAGCAGTCGGCGAAATTCCTGAATAACGGCAGGTTCCAGTTAATTCTAGTGTGCTGGCAGATTACTGCCGCCTGCCGGTACCTTACTGTCGCCCACTGTGTCCAAACGGTCTGCCCATCCTGCGGGCAGATGGTCTTTGTTGTCGGCGACAAAATCGTTCATGGTACCGTCGGGATGCGCTTTCTTCCACTTTGTGTATAAATGGTGTACATACATTCCCCCGGCGCAGCCACCAAACATACCGAGAAATGTATGGTGGACCATGTGGCCGGCGACGGCGCCCAACGCCGCGCCTTTGAGACAGCCGGCCGCGTCGGCGGTTTGAACCGACAACAAACAAATCACAGCACTCGCTAACAAGATGCGTTTCATTGGACATTTCCTTCCTGCTTAGAACGACAGTCGCCAGGGTATCGCCGAGAGACGCCGAGGCGGTACGCGATTTGTGTCACGCCGATGTCTTTGGGACCGCCAGCCCATCAGATTTTCGCATCGGAAAAGGCGAGGCCGATCAACGGCCGGCGGTCGGTGCAGATCTGTTGGAGCTTGGTGTCGTGCGCCCCGCTTTCGTTACTGGACCAATTCGATCTCGCTCGGCCGCCAGTCCTTCGTGAAGAAAGATTGGAGCGGGCTATAGAGGCGAAGGAGCGTGAACCAACCCTTGCCGGGCACGGTTTGTATCCAGTTTCCACGCTTGACCCCAGCCGGCTGGGTCGGGCCGAAGTAGATCGTCGTGGAACCGTCGGCGCTCGGTTCGGCGGCGGGCGACGGGAAGCTCTGACTGCCGGCGCGTGGATAACGCTGCGGGGTGTCGAGCATCGAGCGCGTCTGGTTGTCGTAAAGCGTGAACGACCAGAACGCGGCCGCGGGAATATTCGGGGGCAACGTCACTTTGTAGGTCTTGGCACCGTCGAGGTCCCTCTTGTCTCCGTCGAGAAACCCCATGAGATATTGCGAACCGACCCGCGGAAGTCGCATGATCATGCCCGGGGAGTCGAGGGTGTAGCCGTAGTAGAACGCCGTTTTTGAGTCGAGGGTTCGGGCACCTGTCGGCGGCAAAGGTTTGAAGAAGCCCTCTTTAGTAATCATCGGCGGCGGCGTCTCAAAATTGGCACCACCCTGCCAAAGCATGTTGGCCCAAGATGAGCCGGGGTAATAACTCCAACCGAGAGATTCGCGGGGACGCCAATTAAGCACTCGTCCGGCGGCATTTCCGACTGCGGCCGCGTCAGTGAGAATCTTACGCATCCGCGCGTCTGGGTTAAATGGTTTTCCCTTGACGATGCCGATGGCTGCCAGTTGTCCTGCAAGCTCGGGATTGTAGGAGTCGGCCGGCTCTTGCTGAATGTTGGCGTTGATCATCTCGAAGAACGAGTAGTCGCTTGGAGGAATCGTGTTGAACGACTTCCCGCTGGCTTCCACGAACTTGGTCGCGGGTACTGGCGGGTTGACTTCGAGCCTGACCTTGCCTTCAAGCGCCGTTGCGATGCTCGTGCCAAAGCCTTCCGGTGTGTAGGGATAAATCTTAAGCGTCTTTTTGATCAGCTCGACCGTCGGCTTCGGATCGTTGTCCGTGAGGAAAGCCCGAGCCGCGTACAGCACACGCGTCGTCTTCGACCACGCTACGTGAAAACCGCTGTCCGGAAGCGGACCGTCATAGCCTGGTGGCACAAGCAAGTATCTTCCGCCTTCGCCTCGGTCGGGGCCGGGGAACCCAACGTCGATAATCCACCCAAACCACATGTCGTTGATGGTCCCGAGCCCCTTCGGCGGCTACTCAACCACCATGGGACCTTTCGTCAGATCCACTACCGCGAGGTAATAGACGGTGTCGGCGTTGGCCGTGAGGAACAGCGACTTCGAATCCATCAGTTCGGGAAAAATGACGACCGAGTTGTCCGCTGCGCCGATGCTGAGGAAGCCCTGACGGATCGCGTACGCGGACGCGCCCCCGTAGCTATTGAGGAACGCGTCAAGGCCGCGGGTGAAATCCAATGTGTCGTATACCTTCTCGGCGGTTTCGGCGCTGGGCGCACCGTCGTTGAACTGGAGCGGACCAATCCGCGTCTCGATTTTGTCCGGTGTGATGAGCGCCGGGGGAATTGTTGGGACCGTCTGGGCGGCGGCCAAGTTGGGCAAAGCCAGCATGGCGCAGACCATTACCGCCGCAACGAGTTTGACAAGTTGCCTCAATGGTATCGTCTCCTTTGTTTGTGGTCCCCGCCAGGGGGTCCGGCACCGTCTTTTACTCGATGTGCGCGGAGATAGATCGCTGGCCTCAAACGTCCGGGGTATTCGCGGTTCGGGCGGCGGGCGATTGTGGGCCTCGTAAGCATTGTTAAGCGTGCGGCCGTGAAGCGTGCCGCGGTGTCGCGCGCCGTATTTCTGCCATGGCGTGCAGCATATCAAGCGCACTGGTCTTCTGGGGCTGGCGGCTGAGATTTTCGCCGATATTGCGCCACACATCCGCCTCGCGGATGTCCGGTACCTGGCCCAGCATTGAGCGGCTGGCGAGCTGGCGTCTCTCCGAGGCTTCATCGACGACGATCCAGGTGGTGCGGTCGTGGCGGCTGGCAGCGGTATAGGCTTTGAAGCTGTGGATCGCTTGCGATCCGGCCGGCATGGCATGGATGTGCTCGGTGGCGGTGCTGCCTTGCGCGGTGTCGACGATCGTCGCATAAGCCATAGGTCAGGCGTATGGGGTCTCCCCGACGGGCTTGAATCTTGCGCCATGCGACCAGGCCCTCGGCACCGATATGGTTGTGCACGATCATGCCCTGATCGGTCAGTTCGCGAGTTGTCACGACGTCGCCGTTGTTGCCGAGGACGCTCTTGCGGCCGGGCACGGTGGCATCGTGAACGCGATCGAAGAGGCGCACGCGGTCGCCGACCGCGAGAGGCAGTTTGTAGGTCTCGCCGATGCGGTCGGTCGCCTGCAAGACCGTCGCGTCCGGTCCAAGCCGGCCCGCGCGGCGCGATTCGGCACGAATGGCGGCGCCGATCTCCCGCGCGTCGGCATTTGTCGGCGCCGAGACCGTCAGCGTGAACTCAGGGTCGGCGCGGTTCGCGTCGATCCGCTCGCGCCACAGCTGGGCCACGCGCTGCACCGTCGCTTGCCGCCCGCCGGCAACCAATTCAGCGGTTCCGTCCCGCTGCTTCATCTCAAGCGCTTCGGCGGCTTTGCCGGCGCGGAACAGGCTGGTGATTTCGCGCTCGCGCTCGGTCTTCTGCCGGATCGAGGTCAGGATTTGAGGAATGGCGTCCTCGCCAAGGGCGTTGCGCAAAAGATCGATGACGGGTCCGGCTTCGATCGACTGGCATTGCTTGGGA